>Ga0307486_1002802_pt1 | contig 11862 bp, 11 predicted proteins | sample CBIW02metaG_FD_203663 | JGI IMG/M metagenome (GOLD analysis project Ga0307486, IMG submission 203663) | Sea-ice brine microbial communities from Beaufort Sea near Barrow, Alaska, United States - CBIW 0.2 | ecosystem: Environmental > Aquatic > Marine > Coastal | place: USA: Alaska | collected... | reverse complement strand
AGGTTTCAGCGGGAGTTTCTGACCTATAAGCTTTCCTTTGTTCCAAGGTTCTCGCGTAAATACGAACTCTGATAATGACATGTTGGCCACCCTCCTGAGCAAGCGGAGTCTACTCAAAGTATGGCCTGCTTTTCACCACGCTGCCCGTTTTGAGACGAACGGTAGATAGCTCGATTACAGTAGGAAAGGTACGCAAAAATTCGGAACGTCTGTTGTTAGAGGCGGGTACAGTCGCCGAGGCTTTGTTCTCAAAGCGGACCTTTCTTACGGTGCCGCGACTGACCGTTTTGACCACAAAGCGGACCTTTTGCCGAGCTGCGTAACCCCGTAATTCCCCCAAGATTAACTGGAACTACTGACGCGTTGGAAATAGCTGGCGTTTCAAGGTTTGCTACTGAGACGTCTTCCCGTTGTCAGAAAGCGGTATTCAAGCGAGTAATCGATACGTGCATCCTCTATGCGTTCGTGGGGGCGCCAGGTGAGTAGATGCAGGGCGCTTCATCAATGATTCAGCCATGGCGCGGAGTAGGGCAATGTGGGTTTCTGAAAGATCATTGGAGCCAGCTAGGCTTGCCATGAATTCGCGATCGTCTGTGTGTTCAACCTGCTGATGCTCCCCGCTCAGTAACCAATCCACCGTGCAGCCTAAATACTCACACACGGGCTTTAAAAATGCCTTTGGGATGCCCTTTTTGCGCCAGTAGTAAAGGTTTTGATCCTGAACATCCATGCTGGCGCGAAGGTCGGGCCAGCCCAGGTTTAGTTGGTCGAGCCGTTTTTGCACGCGGACGGCTTCTGCGGATGAGGTTTTGGGATTGATACGTTTCATTATTTGATGCTCCAGATCGACAATGTGCATGGGTGATCGGGTGAATGCTTTAACCCAGGCTCACCGATGATTCGCGACAGTTCTCGCAGAAGTCACTCCATTCGATTCGGTTATGACTGATCACGAGCTCGTCGCTCACAAAAACCTTTCGTTTGCCTTTGTAGCCAATCGAACGAGCGTATTCGGTGACATCCGCTCCCTGGGGTGTCGGGTAGTCGTCAAGGCGCGCATTACCGTTGGTCGGGAGAAGGGGGAGTTTGCCAGCTCGGCGAAATACGAGGTCGTGAGCGTCTTCGTGTGAACAGGTCGGCTCGATTGCGTCCATCCAGGCTTCCTGCCAGTCAGAATCCGGCTTTTTGGCTGAAATCGCGATGTTGCGCTCGATGTGGAAGGCTATCGGCCTTGCGAGCTTGACCCTACGACCTGGCTTGGCGTGGGTGAGTATGTGGTTGGGTTTCTGATTGTTGACATCCTCCCCCACCTTCGCGCTTCGCGACTCAGGAAGGGGATTCCCTCAAACGGGCGCTGCCTGATCGCTCGGGCAGCCGGTTCCTGCTTCACAGATCGGCTAATGCCGAGTCTCCACAGGCTAAGACGCGGTGTCCCCGCGCTTTAATATTCATCGCACCCACCAGGTCAGCGTTCTCCGAAAAACCACAGTCCACGCACTCGAAACATGCCTGAGACTTGCGGTTGTCGGCGCTGACGTGCTGACTGACAGGGCAGGTCTGGCTTGTGTGGTGGGCTGGCACAGCCAGCACCTCACCGCCGTTAAAGCCTTGCTTATAGGTCAGCTGTCGCCGGAACTCGTGCCAACCCTGGTCGAGGATCGACCGGTTCAGTCCGGATTTGGCGGCAACCAACTACTGGAGGTCGCTAAGACGCTTCCAGAAATAGTTGGACACGATGTGTCAGGGCATGTGGTAAGGGCAGGAAAGGCAGATAGACGTTATCCCATGCCTGACTGCTGAAACTGAATCCGCAGGTTTAATGAAAGGTAATAACCCCCTTAAGAAAACTCGAATGTCGTTAAATAAAGGTATGCGCTAGCATCTTTTAACAGTCACTAAATAATTGCACGAAAGGTCGGTTCATGAAAACAATCTTGATAAATGGAACATGGCAGGAAGCCGAAGACCAGAGGCTAATTGAAGTTTTGGAGCCTGCTACAGGTCGTGTGTTCACCGAGTTGAGCCGGGGGGGGGCGGGTGACATAGATCGAGCGGTTAGCTCAGCAAGGCATGCTTTTGAAATGGGGTGGGGGCAGTATTCGGCGACTGAGCGAGGCCGCATCCTTCTAAATATTGGTGCCAGAATACTGGAGAATGCTGAAGAAATTGCCAAGGTTGAGTCACAAGATACCGGTAAGCCATTACACTTAGCGCGCAGTGATATCGCGGCATCGGCCCGGTACTTTGAATACTATGGCTCAGCTGCGGATAAGCATCACGGCGAAGTTATCCCGTACCTGAATAACTATAGCGTTAATGTAGTATATGAGCCTCTTGGCGTAACTGCACACATAATTCCTTGGAATTACCCTTCCCAATTGTTCGGGAGAACAGTTTGTCCAGCACTGGCAACCGGTAACGCTGTTGTTGTCAAACCATCCGAAGAAGCGTGTCAGTCGATCCTGCTGATCTCGAAAATTGCTTGTGAGGCAGGGCTTCCCGCTGGGGCGCTTAACATCGTTACAGGATATGGGGTTGAGGCAGGAGAGGCTTTGGCGAGTCACCCTGGGATTAACCTACTGACATTTACAGGCTCTCCAGGAGTTGGCGCTCGTGTTCAAAAAGCTGCAGCGGAAAACCACGTACCCTGCGTACTGGAGCTGGGGGGGAAGTCGCCCCAAATTGTCTTTGAGGATGCGAATCTGGGAAAGGCTATTCCCGCAGTTGTTGCTGGTTTTATTCAGAATACAGGACAAACCTGCTCCGCCGGAACACGATTGCTGGTTCAGGAGAGTATCTACGATATCGTTGTTGAGAGGTTAGCTGCTCAAGTCTCGCAAGTAAAAGCAGGGATGCCTGATAGTGACGCTGAGTGTGGTCCGATTATCACCTCTGCTCAGTTCAAGCGAGTTCAGGATTTTATTGACAGGATTCATGTCTCCGGTATTGAGCTGCTTGCCCAAGGCGCTTTGGATACAGTCGACGATGGTGGGTTTTTTATTCCGCCGATGGTGTTTGGCCCTGTTCCCCGAGAGCATGAGCTAGCGCTGGAAGAGGTGTTTGGTCCGGTCTTAGCTGTGATTCCGTTTAAGGATGAAAAAGATGCCGTAAAGCTCGCTAATGCGACGGATTATGGTCTTGTCGCAGGTGTCTGGACCGAAAATGGATCACGCCAGCACAGGATGGCACATTCTATTGCCGCTGGTCAGGTTTTTATCAATTGCTTCGGTGCCGGTGGTGGAGTGGAGCTGCCGTTTGGTGGTGTTAAGAAAAGTGGCTATGGTCGGGAAAAAGGCTTTCTCGCGATGGACGAATTCACGACTACAAAAACTATTGTCAATCACTATCAATGATTCAAATCACTAACAACGTCCGGAATGATTTCGGCGTATAAAAATGAGAAGGTGAATATCATGACTGTTCGTATTGTGAAGAAATCGCTGGCTGTATTTGCAGTTAGCTTCTTGTTTATGTTCCAAGTGTCGGCGTTTGCTAACGACAAAGCGTCTTGGACGATGACATCGACCTGGCCGGATAGCCTGGAACTGATAGAGCTTGATCGTCACTGGGTTAAGCTGGTGAAACAGATAGCCGGAGATGACCTCGATATTAAGTTCTATGCTGGAGGAACCTTGATGCCGGGCGCTGAGGTCTTTGACGCGACTGAGGACGGCAGTATTGACGCGGCAGGTGATTGGACTGGCTACTGGGCGGGCAGGACGTGAAAACCACGAGGTGTAGTGACAATGATAACATTAGGTTCATTCGATTATGTAATTGTAGGTGCTGGTGCTGCAGGTTGTGTACTGGCGAATCGCCTGACGGCCAATGGCCAGCACACTGTCTGTCTTATTGAAGCTGGGCCACCTGACAGGAACCCATTTATTCACATACCAGCTGGCTTTATAAAGCTAGCGTATGACTCTACTTATACATGGCAGTTCAAAACGGAGCCGAGCGAAGGAACCGGAGGCAGGGCCATTCCGACGACACAGGGAAAAACATTGGGTGGCTCTAGTTCAATAAACGGATTCAACTACACGCGAGGCCAGGCTGAAGATTACGATGATTGGGCAGCCCTAGGTAACAAAGGTTGGGGTTACGCTGACGTATTGCCTTACTTTAAGCGCACCGAAAAGCGCATCGGTTCGTGTGATATCCGTTATAGAGGCACGGAAGGACTGTTGCCCATTACTGATTGTCAGTGGCGTCATCCATTGTGTGATGCGTTTGTTAGTGCTGCCCACAACATTGGTGTGCCGAAAAATCCGGACTATAACGGCGCAAATCAAGCTGGAGCAGGCTATTATCAGCGCTGGATTCAAGGACGATTTCGGAAAAGTGCCTCTCGCACTTTTCTAAGAGACGCACGAGCGCGAAAGAACCTCACTATCGTTACCGATGCTCAGGTCACCTCTGTAACGATTGATAGAGGGAGGGCAACTGGAGTCACTGGGTTCGTTGGTAAGCATCGGCACCCAGTTCAGGTGCATGCCAGGAAAGAGGTGATCCTGTCTGCCGGCGCAGCGAATACCCCTAAATTACTTATGCTGTCGGGCGTAGGCCCCCGGAAGCATCTGGAGGATATTGGCATTCCGGTTAAATATGATGTTCCAGGTGTCGGGGAGAACCTGCAGGATCATCACATGATCCGGTATGTATGTCGTGTCAAAGGGGCCCGCACACTCAATGAAACGGCGCGCAGGATAGCGCTTGTCCGGGAAATATCCCGATGGATTATAGGCCGGCCCAGCATCCTCTCGATCAGCCCTTCCGTTTGCTATGCATTCTGGAAGTCTGAACCCACTCTGTCTCGACCAGACCTGCAATTTCATTTCTCACCAGGAAGTTATAAGGAAGGGGTTGCAGGACTACTGGATGACTTTCCGGGAATGACCCTTGGCTTCTATAATCTCCGGCCTAAAAGTGTCGGCACATTGCGTTTGCGTTCAGCGGATCCTTTTGTAGACCCGATCATACAGCCTAACTACATGGCTCACCCTGATGACGGCAAGGTAGTAGTAAATGCCCTGCGTCTCATCCGCCGAATGTTTCACACTGAGCCACTGGTAGACTATGTTGAGGCGGAGCAGTACCCACCGGCGTCAGCCACATCGGACATTGATCTCATAGATTTTGCCAGAAACCGAGGAGGAACTGCATGGCATCTGGTAAGTAGCTGCCGGATGGGGCCCGAAAGTGACCCCCTATCGGTGGTTGATGACCGGCTCCGTGTCCGGGGTATCCGGAATTTACGGGTCGCTGACGCATCGATCATACCAACCATGCCATCGGGCAATACACAGGCCCCAACCATGATGATTGCAGAAAAGGCTTCTGACCTGATCCTGAATGAGGTTGGCTGATGGTTGGTGTGTTGTTATTTCTAATTATCCAGTAAATAGCTTGTTGGTATCAGGATATGTTAAAAAATAATTCCAAGAAGATCTTTGATTACATTGTCGTCGGAAGTGGCGCGGCAGGTGCCATTGTCGCTAGTAGACTAAGTGAAGGTCTCGGCAAAAGTGTCTGCTTGCTGGAGGTTGGTGGAAGCGACTGGCACCCATTTATCCACATGCCGGGCGGCTTCATCAAAACAATCTTCAACCCAAAACTGGCATGGCAGTTTTATACCGAGGGGGATGAAAGAACAAAGGGACGAAGCATACCTATACCTCAAGGTAAAACGTTGGGAGGCTCCACCTCGATTAATGGACTTGTCTTTAATCGGGGGCAGAGTGAGGACTATGTCAACTGGTCGGAACTGGGAAATGACGGCTGGGATTACAATAGTGTTTTGCCTTACTTCAAGCGTATCGAACGATGTGAATTTCCTGTTGATGAGCGGTACCGCAGTAAGGATGGCGTTATACCAGTGAGCGGTCTGGATTGGAAGCATCCAATTTGCGAGGCGTTCCTAGAGAGTGCCCAAAAACGGGGCATCCCGTTAAACGAGGATTATAACGGTGCGTCTCAAGCGGGTGTGGGGTATTTCCAGAGGACGATCTCCAATGGTTTCCGGATGAGCACTGCGCAGACTTATCTGAAGAGGGCCAAGTCTCGCGCCAACCTACACATCCAGACGTACGCCCAGGCCACCCGGATTATCCTAGAGGGAAAACGGGCCAAAGGTGTGGAGTTCTATAATGCGAGAAAGAAACAATACACATCGGTTTTCGCGAATAAAGAAGTGATTATTAGTGCTGGCGCCATCAACACGCCGAAGCTTTTGCAGCTGTCGGGGATTGGCGAGTTAGGTTTATTGGAATCTCTCAATATCCCGGTACAGCACATCTTGCCGGGAGTGGGGGAGAACCTGTCTGATCATTACTCGGTCAGACTATCCTGTCGCGCCAAAAACACTTTGACGATCAACGAAGAAACGCGGGGATGGCGATTGGGGTGGCAGGTTCTCAGGTGGTTGCTAAAAATCCCCAGTGTTCTCGCGATTAGTCCACCTCTCGTGCATATTTTTTGGAAATCCGACGAAGCTATGGAAATCCCCGACCTGCAGGGTGTTTTCAGCCCGGCTAGTTACAAAGAAGGGTACGTTGGTGTGCTTGATAATTATCCTGGCATGACCTGTGGCGTCTGGCAGCACCGGCCCCAGAGCCGGGGCCACGTGAGGATTCGTTCCAGCGACCCAATGGTAGATCCCATTGTACAGCCGAATTACTTGTCGCATCCAAGTGACATTGATGTGTTAGTCAAGGGCATCAGGTTGGCTCGTTCGATACTGGCGGCTTCTAGCTTGGATTATTACCGTGAAGAAGAGACATTTCCCGGGCCAGACGTCCAGAGTGATGAGGCGCTGGAGGCGTTTGTGCGGCAGTATGGCGTTTCTTCATACCACCTCAATGGAACCCCAAGATGGGGCCCCGCAGCGACCCGAATGCGGTTGTGGACACTCAACTGAAAGTACATGGTCTCGAAGGTTTATGTGTAATCGATTCCTCGGTAATGCCCCAGATCACCTCAGCCAATATCTGTGCACCCACCATGATGATTGCTGAAAAAGGCGCTGACATGATTCTGAGCGACCATCAGGTCGCCTAAGCCTGTGCCAGCCAACACTATATTGTAATTGCGTCAGTGTTAAGCTAGCACTAAGGGACGCTTTGGGACTTATGAATTCCTGAGTTCCAATGCTATAGGTATCGTTTCCAGGGTGTTAATCGATGACAAATAATCCCTGAAAAATGATTCCAATTTTGGAGAGACAAATGCCCTGCTCAACTAATATAAACAGACCCCTCGACGGTATTCGCGTTATTAGTCTGGAGCATGCCATAGCGGCTCCATTTTGTACCCGGCAATTGGCTGAACTAGGAGCACGGGTGATAAAAATTGAACGACCAGGAGTAGGGGACTTTGCAAGAAGCTATGACTCGCGCGTAGACGGCTTGGCATCACACTTCGTTTGGACTAACCGCTCAAAGGAGAGCCTAGCTCTCGATCTGAAGCAGCATGATGCAATTCAGATCCTGCACCAGCTTCTCGAGAACGCCGATGTTATGGTACAGAATCTCTCACCCGGTGCAGCAGAGCGCCTTGGGTTGTCTTATGAAGATCTACATCTGAGGTACCCGCGCCTTGTCGTTTGTGATATTTCCGGATATGGGAGGGGTGGCCCCTACGAAAACAAGAAAGCTTATGACCTTCTTATACAGAGTGAGAGTGGACTTCTATCGGTGACAGGGAAGGAAGGAGCTGACGGTATGGTGAAGGCCGGCTGCTCAATCGCCGACATTGCCGCCAGTATGTACGCATACTCTAGTATTCTTTCAGCACTTCTTCTTCGTGAGAAAACAGGAGAGGGTAGTCACATTGAAGTGTCCATGCTTGAAAGTCTTGTGGAGTGGATGGGATACCCGCTTTATTATAGCTACAAGGAAGCACCCCCCCCACCGAGGGCGGGTGCTTCGCACTCGACAATATATCCTTATGGACCCTTTCAATGTGGTGATGGACATAATGTTATGCTGGGATTGCAGAACGAACGCGAATGGCAGGTGTTTTGTCGTCAGGTAATAATGAAGCCTGAATTGCTGGACGACAATCGTTTTTCCGGTAATGAGTCTCGATCGGCCCGCCAAGACGAACTCAAAGCTATTATTGAAGGGGCCTTCCAGACTTACTCTACGGAAGAGGTTGTCCTTCGTCTCGACAAGGCAGCGATTGCTAATGCACAGGTCAATGAAATGAAGGAAATATGGGCCCATAAACAATTATCCGCCCGATCTCGCTGGACGAAAGTCGCGTCTCCTGTTGGTGATCTACCTGCACTTTTGCCGCCAGGGACCAACCATTCATATACACCTAGCATCAGTGCGGTGCCAGCGCTTGGGCAGCATAGTGAGGCCATCCTTCAGGAACTGGGTTATCCCGCTGCTGAGGTGGTGCGACTTAGAAGTCTGGGCGTGATATAGGAATGAGGGCCATGCAACGAGTACAGTATTTAAGATCTCTCTTGTTCGTGCCAGCATCTAGCCCTGACCGGTTTTCTAGGGCTCTGGCGACTGATGCAGATCACGTTATCCTAGACTTGGAAGACTCTGTCCTACCTGACAGAAAAGCACAGGCTCGAGATAATATCGCGGCCTTTCTAGAAGCGTCTCCGGAAACGAAACTGATCGTCCGGATTAACGGTACTGACAGTCCCGAGTTCGTTCATGATCTCATGTTATGTGAGGCCAACCCCGGTATCGTTGGCATCCTTCTCCCCAAAACCGAGACGTCTGCAGATGTGGAAAAGGCCGCAGGTACTGGAAAAAGTGTGTGGCCCCTGATCGAAACCGCAAAGGGCCTTCTCAATTTGTCTCACATTAGCTGCGCAGAGGGAGTTGATCGATTGACATTCGGAGCCGTGGATCTTGCAGCAAACCTCCGTTTGCGACCTGGGTCACAGGGAGCCCGAAAGGTGCTGGATGAGGTGCGAGTAAAACTGGTTCTGCATTCGTCGGCAGCGGGGCTTGCGCCTCCGGTAGAAAGTGTAACGACCGATATCCGTGATATGGCGCAGACCCGTGCGAACGCGCTAATGGCATACAGCATGGGGATGAGAGGCATGCTATGTATACACCCAAACCAAGTGCCCGTCGCCAATGAGGTATTCGAGCCATCCCAGGATGAGATTGCTTGGGCAAAGCGAGTTTTGGGTCATCCCTATAAAGAAGGCGCTTTCGAGCTAGATGGTCAGATGATTGATGCTCCGGTGATTGCCCGGGCCAACGCCATACTGGAGCAGACACCCCGTTAGTATGGCATTACGGTTCGCAAATCTGTGATAAAAGGTCGCGCCCACAGCTTGGAAGTGCCATGAAGTCTCTCGCAATGACGCTGCGCTCTCGTATAGCCCAGCTTTCAGCTAAAGGCACTACTTCTAAGCGCATGGAAGTCATATAACGGCGAACGCAGGATTCGGGAAGTATGCCAATGCCCACTCCAGCATCAATCATCTGGCACGCGGGCTCAAAGCCCAGAACCTGCACGCGCAATTGAAGTTGGGCTCCAAGAGCTTTAACCTGATTGAGAAGAAACTGCTGGAGCGTGCTTTCATCCCTAAGGCTGACATGCGGATACTGAAGACAGTCTACGAGCTTGACGGTGGGTTTTGCTGTTAGTTCATGGCCGGCTGGTGTGACGATGACAAGCCTATCCTGGCTCAACTTGCGAACATCTATTCCTTTGTCAGGTATATCACCGGCGACCAACCCGAGGTCAGCCGCACTTTCCTGAATCCCGCGGATAATTTCCTGGGTCGACCTTTCCTGAATGTCGACGGTGACGTGAGGCTTATCGGCTAGAAAGCGTGACAGGATCTTCGGCATGAAATCAGTAACAGCGGTAGTATTAGCGAAAATTCGGAGGTGGCCAACGTTCTCGCTACCATATTCTGAAAAATCATTTTTTAAGAAATCGACCTGCCTTAATATGCCCCGGGCGTGTCGCAGAAATTTTTCGCCTGCAGGTGTTAACTGAACCCCCTTGCTGCTTCGATAAAGCAGACGAGAGCCTAGCTGTCCCTCCAAGTCTTTAATTCGTGTGCTTACGGCGGGTGTTGAAATATGAGCGCGCCTCGCGCCGCCAGTTATACTCTCTGCTTCCGCAATGTGAACAAATAGCCTCAAATCTGATAAGTCGAAATGCATGTTGAGTTATCCGCAAGAGTCTGTATTCCAGGATAGTGCTGTAAACTGCCCCAAAGATAAAGGGGTACCTTTATCTTTGGGGCATACAATTTATATTGACCACTCCTTCGGAGGGCGACACCATAATGCGTTGAGTAAGTGGGCTTAATCGACCAAGATCCGGAAGGTCAAACAGTTATTTTAACACTTCATAATATAAAATACCTATATGTCCGTACATTGACCGATTAGCTATTGAAGTGTTCTCGCCATTCAAGTGGGGACTACTCCATGCGGTTGATATTTTTGACTGGTGACTGCCCTAGGGTAGTCTAGAGATGGCTGTTCGTGGGGAAAGAGCTGGAAACGGGGTAATAAACGCCTAGGCTTTTCCTGAGGCAGTACTATACCAGAGTTCAATAGCTTGGATGATAATCAGATCTGCGACATCCGCTGTCGGTGCTGATGCTGTTTTAGTGTGAGGTCAACACCACCCATCCTCCCGAATCTCTATGTATGGATTTGGGGTCGTCAATCAGGTTGACATGCCGGCATGTTTGGTCAACAATTGTAATTCACTTATATAGGCAAAATTCATGTCAATATAAGTGGATTTTTAGATTTGCAACAACGCCAAAGCGTAGCTAATTGCTGCGAATACTAACAAAAGTGAGGCTGCGCAGATAATTTACTCCAAATCAAGCAAAAAAAGTCTTTACTAACAGTTAAATCTTCTTATTAAAATTTCATTAACGGTGAGCATGACGATGCAGAAGGCTGATTATAAAAAGCTTCTTTTGAAGTTTACGTCAGCTACGAAATTCGATTTCCCGACAATCAAAAACAACAATTTCAAAAGCCAAGCACTATGGAGTATAGCATGAACAAAAAAATTCAATTTGCCATCGCCGGTCTAGCTGCCGGTATCGCTCTTGCATCCCTTACCACTACTGCTCAAGCCCAGGAAAAGTGGACCATGACCACTACTTGGCCGGACAACTTGTCGCTGATCGAAATCGATCGCCACTGGGTTGACCTAGCCAACAAGCTGACCGGTGACGAGTTGGAAATCAACTTCCGTGCCGGCGGCACCCTGATGCCCGGCACCGAAGTGTTTGATGCCACCGAAACCGGCAGCATTGAAGCATCCGGTGATTGGCCCGGTTATTGGGCAGGCCTCAGCCCCGCCTTCTCGCCGCTCGCCACCACCACCAGCCTGTTCAACGGCGTGGATTATCTGAACTGGATTCAACAATGGGGTGGTTTCGAGCTGTACCAAGAAGTTTACGGCAAGTACAACATGGTTTACCTGCCGTACGGGATCACCAATACCGAGGCTGGTTTCATGGGTCGTACCCCCATCAAAAGCCTAGCGGACCTCGACGGCAAACGCATCCGTCTTTCCGGACGTGACCAAGGGCGCGTTCTGGAGGAACTCGGCGGCTCACAGGTCACCCTAGCCGGCGGTGAGATTTACCAGGCTATCGAGCGCGGCGTGATCGACGCCGGTGAATTTTCCACGCCGGGCGTCAACTTCGAGGCAGGTTTTGCTGAAGTGGTTGAACACTGGGCCACGCCCGGCTGGCACCAGTCTGCCAGCGTATACGGTGTCATGATCAACAAGGATGCCTGGGACGCACTTTCCAAAGAAACCCAAGAGAAGCTGAAGATTGCGGCTGACGCCACCCTGGCCTGGTCACTTTCCTGGTCCGAGCGCGGCTCCACCGAAGGC
>Ga0307486_1002800_pt1 | contig 11864 bp, 11 predicted proteins | sample CBIW02metaG_FD_203663 | JGI IMG/M metagenome (GOLD analysis project Ga0307486, IMG submission 203663) | Sea-ice brine microbial communities from Beaufort Sea near Barrow, Alaska, United States - CBIW 0.2 | ecosystem: Environmental > Aquatic > Marine > Coastal | place: USA: Alaska | collected... | reverse complement strand
GATTTTGCAGATCATACAGATATTTTGAAAGGCAATTCATTTGTGATCTCAGGAGTATTTTCTAAAGTTTCCAGAAACGATTTAAAGAAGATGATCGAGGACAATGGCGGGAAAGTTTCCAGTTCCATTTCTTCAAAAACAAATTACCTGGTTGCGGGTGAAAATATGGGCCCCAGTAAACTGGCTAAAGCAGAACAACTGGGCACCAAAATTATAAGTGAAGAGGAATTTTTAGGAATGCTGGATTAGGGATGATATTTTTAAATAGATCATCCTTACCGGGATGTTGTTGTTGTCCCGTTAATATTTCTTCCTGCATTTTATCCCTATGGTTAAGGCAAATTTCTGTGGATAAAAATTCGTGGATTTGGGTGAAAATTCGTAGATACGGACGGCCGTCCGTATCTACGAATTTTCACCCAAATTGATCCTTGGTACAATACGCTTTACATTGTTCATGCTATTTAGGCTTGTTTTTTGTAATAAAGGAACTCAACTCAAGCTGATAAATGTAATTCAGATGGACGTCGATAAACGGACGGTGTAGATACGGACGGTCGTCCGTATCTACACTTCACATTAAAACATTACGTTATCAACACAGTTGTCAAATTTATCGAATCTTAGAACGCATCCATGATCATAAAAGGCATCAAACTAGCCGTGGCAAAATTAAAGATTGCCCAACTTGTTAAAAACCGACAACAAGAAGCATATTCAATTCCGGTTAAATCCATAGGAATTATTTTGGACTTTGAAAATCGAAAGGCCTTCACCCAACTGGAAAAACTGCAGAAACTTTTCAATATTTCCGATGCCAATTTTAAAGTGTTAACCTATATTGAAAATGGTTCAAAACCATCGGATTTGGAAGGAGATATTGTTAGCATTAAAAATATAAAAATTGATGCTGAAATAAAAAATAAGGAAATGAACCAATTTACCTCTGAAAGTGTTGATTTACTTATTACTTTTGCAAAAGTAGATAATACCGCTGTACATCTTTTAACTGCACATTGTCGTGCTGGAATTAAGGTGGGAAGATTTCAGCAAAATCAAGCCTTATTTGATATAATAATTAAGGCTGAAAATGATTCCGAATTATTTATTGAAGAATTGGTAAAATATTTAAAACAGCTTAAAAAATCACAAAATGAATAAATTAATTGGAACCGGTGTCGCTTTAATAACCCCGTTTAAAAGTGATCTCTCAGTAGATGTGGAAGCACTTTCAAATTTGGTTAAGAATCAGATCGGGAACGGAATAAATTATCTTGTGGTTTTGGGAACTACCGGGGAAAGTGCCACGCTTTCAAAATCTGAAAAAGATTTGGTGGTCAATACAGTGATAAAAGCAAATAACGGAAATATCCCGTTAGTTTTGGGCATAGGTGGAAACAATACCGCGGCATTGGCAGAGGAGTTGAAATTCACGGATTTATCTGAATTTGAAGCAATTTTATCGGTTTCTCCCTATTACAGCAAACCAACCCAGGAAGGGATTTATCAACATTATAAAATCCTTTCGGAAGCCTCAAAAAAGCCCGTAATTATTTACAATGTTCCGGGAAGAACAGCATCCAATGTGCTTCCAGCGACAGTGTTAAGATTGGCTCAGGATTTTAAAAATATAATCGGAATAAAAGAGGCCGCGGGAGATGTTGTTCAGGCGATGAAATTAATTGCTATTTTACCTAAGGATTTTTTAGTAATCTCCGGAGATGATATGGTAACGCTGCCAATAATATTAGCGGGTGGACACGGTGTAATTTCGGTAATAGGTCAGGGTTTGCCTTCAGAGTTTTCGAAAATGGTGCAATTGGGACTTGAAGGAAAAGTTAAGGAAGCCTATCAAATTCATTATAAAATTATGCCTGCAATCGATTTAATTTTTTCTGAAGGAAATCCAGTTGGCATCAAATCCCTGCTTCATTCCAAAAAAGCTTGCGAAAATGTACTTCGCTTGCCTTTAGTGAAATCTTCTGATAAATTAAAAGGGGAAATTGATGTCTTTATAACTCAATTTTAATTGTGTTGATTTAGAAGTTGATTTTGTAGCATATGAAAGTTTTTATAATAGAATAGAAAACAGTACTTTTGCCAGATGTTTTTACAAAGTATGAAAAGAGGATTATTATTATTGGGAGTCTTTCTAATGTTGGTTTCTTGTGGAGAGTACCAGAAGGCATTGAAAAATGAGGATGCCGGAGCGAAATATACAATGGCTGAAAAGCTGTATAATGAAGCTAAGGCGGAAGACGATAAATCCAAATATAGAAAAGCACTTCGATTATTTGAACAAATTGTTCCTCAGTACCGTGGGAAACCCCAAGGAGAGAAGATAACCTATCTTTTTGCAGACACATATTATCAGTTAGGAGAGGACTATTTGGCAGGATATCAATTTGAACGATTTGCATCGGCCTATCCAAATTCTGAAAAGTTAGAAGAAGCTTCTTTTAAAAGTGCTAAAAGTTATTATTTTTTGTCTCCCAGATTTGATTTGGATCAAGCGGAAACAATTAAGGCGATGACTGAATTGCAAAAATATATTGACTCATATCCAAACGGAGAATTTTTGGAAGAAGCCAATAAGCTTGCTACTGAATTAAGAGTGAAATTAGAAAAGAAAGCTTACGAAATTGCAAAACAATATCACCATACCGAAAATTATAAATCGGCAATGGTGGCCTTTACCAATTTTGTTAATGAATATCCAGGTTCTCCGTTTAGGGAAGCTGCTTTTTATTACAGGTTTGACTCGGCTTATCAATTGGCAATTAACAGTTACAAGCAGTTAATGGAGGAGCGATTAAATGTGGCTAAAGATTATTACACCAGTTATCAAAAATATTATCCGGAAGGAAGCGCTTATTTCGATAGGATACAAACTTCCAATAAGGATTTGGAATCTAGATTACAAAATTTTTAATTACTACCTATTATGGATTTGAAAAAGATCAATGCACCGATAAACACTACCACAATCGACAAGAATTTGGTGGATGCCCCAACAGGCAATATTTATGAGGCGATATCAATTATTTCTAAAAGAGCTAACCAGATAAACGGCGAAATCAAAAGAGAGCTTTTGGAAAAATTAGATGAATTTGCCACTTACAACGATAGTTTGGATGAGGTTTTTGAAAATAAAGAACAAATTGAAGTTTCAAAATTCTACGAAAAATTGCCTAAACCACATTCTTTGGCGGTTCAGGAATGGTTAGAAGATAAAATTTATTTTCGCGATACCAAGGAGACTTTAGAAGAAAACTAAAATAATGAGTGTTCTGAAGGACAAAAAAATACTGTTGGGCATTTCTGCCGGTATTGCTGCATATAAAACAGCTCCTTTAGTTAGATTATTTATTAAAGCCGGTGCTCATGTGAAAGTTATCATGACACCGGCTTCAAAAGAATTTGTCACTCCGCTCACCCTTTCCACACTTTCAAAAAACAAGGTAATTTCAACTTTCACAGATGAGGAAGATGAAAATGCCACCTGGAACAGTCACGTTGATCTCGGCCTTTGGGCCGATTTTATGCTTATTGCCCCTGCTACTGCCAATACATTATCAAAAATGGCGAGTGGAACCAGCGATAATATCCTTTTGGCTACCTATCTTTCCGCAAAATGTCCGGTTTATTTTGCCCCGGCAATGGATTTGGACATGTTCCAACATCCGGCTACCAAAAAGAGTTTACAAATTCTCCAGTCTTATGGAAATATTATGGTTCCGGCAGAAACAGGAGAACTGGCTAGTGGCCTTTTTGGTGAAGGCAGAATGGCTGAACCGGAAAATATTCTTAGCTTTTTAGAAAACGATCTGCGAAAAAATATGCCTCTGTGCAATAAAAAAGTCATGATTACGGCAGGACCAACATACGAAGCTATAGATCCTGTGCGTTTTATAGGCAATCATTCTAGTGGAAAAATGGGATATGAATTGGCACAAGAAGCAGCTAAATTAGGGGCTGAAGTGATTCTTATTTCAGGTCCCAGCCATTTAAATTTAGAAAATTCAAGTATTAGGCTTGTCCAGGTGACTACTGCTGAAGAAATGTATAATGCGGCACATGAATTTTATTCCTCCATGGATGTTGCAATAGCGGCGGCTGCGGTATCTGATTATAAGCCGACAGTTGTGACCAATCAAAAAATTAAAAAGCAGGAAGCTAATTTGACCATTGAATTAACTCCGACTCAGGATATTTTGGCTTCCCTGGGGAAATTGAAAAAGAAACAAAAACTCATAGGTTTCGCTTTGGAAACCAATAATGAATTGGAAAACGCGAAAGGGAAACTGGAAAGTAAAAATCTGGACTTTATAGTTCTAAATTCTCTGAATGACGAAGGCGCGGGATTTAAAACAGACACAAATAAAATAAAAATTATCACCAATAACGAAGTGAAAACATTCAGTTTAAAATCTAAATCTGAAGTTGCGCGGGATATTTTAAATGAAGTAATCCTACTGTTAAATGAATAAGATCGTACTGATATTATTGTTGTTTTTTTCTGTAGGAACTATTTCTGCACAGGATTTGAATGGGGAGGTAATTATCAATGCTGATCAAACCGGACAAAGCAATTTGTCTGTTTTTAAAACCCTGCAACAATCTCTTTCTGAATTCATCAATCAAACGAGTTGGACAGACCGGAATTATTCCAACCACGAACGCATCAACTACAGTATTTTTATCAATATTTCAAAATTTGAAAACGATTCATTTTCAGGAACGATTCAGGTGCAATCTTCACGTCCCGTCTTCGGATCTACAATGATTACTCCAATTTTCAATTTTAACGATGAGCAATTCAGCTTCAATTATCTTGAATATGAACCTTTAACTTACAGTCAGAATGCCTATTCTTCCAATTTGGTTTCTGTAATATCATTTTACGTTTATACAATTTTAGGCTTGGATGCGGATACTTTTGAATTGGAGGGTGGAACCCCTTTTTATGAAGAGGCTAACCGAATCGTGACTACAGCTCAGCAAAGCAATACCACAGGCTGGCGTGGAACCGATGGAAGCCATTCCCGGTACAGACTTAATACCGATTTGTTGTCAAACGCCTTTTTGGATTACCGGACTACCTTGTATCAATACCACAGACTGGGTTTAGATATAATGCATAAAGATGTTACATCAGGAAAAAAAGCAATTGTCAACTCCATTCAAAATTTACGCAGTATGAATGACAGTAGGCCAAATTCATTGTTATTACGGGTGTTTTTTGACTCAAAAGCTCAGGAAATCGAACAGATTTTCAGTGGTGGACCTTCAGTTCCCATTGCCGATCTCATAGATGCTTTAAATAGAGTTGCGCCCATGTATGCAGAAAATTGGAGGCGGCTCCAATTCTAATGCTTTCGGTTTTGATTGAAACATAATTCTCTTGTATCTTTAGCTTCAAATCTATTATAATTTGCTAACTTCTTTATCTATTAAAAATTACGCCTTGATTGAAGATATCAAAATTGATCTTCAACAAGGATTTACCATAATCACTGGAGAAACTGGTGCTGGGAAATCCATTATGCTTGGTGCGCTTGGACTTCTACTGGGAAAACGTGCAGACTATAGCGCGATCAGGAATTCAAAAAATAAATGTATTATCGAGGGAGTTTTTAATATTGCCGATTACAAACTCGCTCATTTTTTTACTTCCGAAGATCTGGACTATGACAACCAAACCATTATTCGGAGGGAAATTCTCGCTTCCGGTAAATCAAGGGCATTTATAAATGATACTCCAGTAACTCTTCCCACGCTTGTGAAATTGGGAGATTTTTTAATCGATATTCATGGGCAACACCAAACCCTTAGTTTAGGAGAAAATCAATATCAGTTTGAGATACTGGATACGCTCTCTAAAAATTACGAATTGTTAAAGGAATTTCAAGAAGGTCTTAAAGATTATAAAAAGCTTCAGCAAAAGTTGACAGTTTTAAAGGAATCTCAGGCATTGGCGAGAAAGGAACACGATTACAATCTTTTTCTTCTTAAAGAACTTCTAGAAGCCCGATTAAAGGGAGGCATGCAGGAGGATCTTGAGGAACGCCATGAAGAATTGAACAATGTTGAAGCCCTCACCGAACATCTTGGACTTGCCTTTAACCAAATTCAGCAGGAAGAATTGGGTACAATTGCTGGATTAAAAGTGGTACGTAACAATTTGTCTAAAATTGCTGGATTCTCAGGAGCATATACTAGTTTGCAGGAGCGGATTGAAAGTCTTATAATAGAATTGGACGATATTGCACAGGAATTGGAAACATCTTTGGAAAGAGTGGAGGCAAATCCTGAAGAATTGGATGAGGTAAATGCTCAACTTCAGGTGATTTATAATTTAAAAAAGAAACATTCGGCAAATAGTATAGAAGAGTTGTTGAATATAAAAATTCAGCTCGCCCAAAAGGTGGCTCTGACAGAAAATGCTGAAGCCGATCTGGAAGATTTAAATAAAGAGATTCTTAAGAAGAAGGTGAATTTAAATCTAATTACCCAAAAGATACATAAGAATAGAGAGCAAACCATTCCTGGACTTATTTCCGATGTCGAAAAAATAATATCTGATTTGGGAATGCCTAATGCCAGGCTAAAAATGGAGCTGAAATTAGGTGAAGAATTTTATTCGAATGGTCAGGACCAGCTTTTTTGGTATTTGTCGGCCAATAAAGGGGGCGATTTTACTGAAATTAAGAAAGCGGCATCTGGAGGAGAACTTTCCCGGATCATGCTTGCAGTCAAAAGTATTCTCGCTTCCAAAAGCAAATTGCCCACTATTGTTTTTGATGAAATTGACACAGGAGTTTCGGGCGATATCGCTCAAAAAATGGGAGATATACTTTATAAAATGGGACAAACTATGCAGGTGATCGCCATTACACATTTGCCTCAAATTGCTGGAAAGGGGAATAAACACTTTAAAATATTCAAGGAAGATGATTCCGAAATCACCGTTACCAAAATCAAAGAACTTGAGCCTGAAGAACGCATTGAGGAACTTGCAATGATGTTGGGAGGCAATACTTTAAGTAAATCCGCGATGGCTCATGCAAAAGCTTTACTTAATTAAATCAAGTTTGTATATTTGCAGGCTTAAAACAATTTTAAAAATAAATCAATACACATGGCATACAATCTACTAAAAGGAAAAAGAGGGATTATTTTTGGCGCTTTAGACGAAAATTCTATTGCGTGGAAAACAGCAGAACAGGTTCATGCCGAAGGTGGAACATTTGTTTTGACAAATGCCCCAATTGCCTTGAGAATGGGATCGCTGAATAAACTTGCCGAAGCAACCAACTCAGAAGTTATTCCTGCAGATGCTACAAGTATTTCGGATTTGGAAAACCTGGTAGAAAAAGCTACTGAAATCTTGGGAGGAAAAATTGATTTTGTACTTCATTCTATAGGAATGTCAATGAATGTGCGAAAAGGAAACCATTATACCAGCCAAAACTATGAGTTCACTCAAAAAGGTTGGGATATTTCAGCAGTTTCTTTTCATAAAACAATGCAAGTCCTTTACAAAAAGGATGCAATGAACGAATGGGGAAGTATTGTGGCACTTACATATATGGCTTCACAACGTGTTTTTCCAGATTATAACGATATGGCAGACAACAAAGCCTACCTGGAATCTATCGCCCGTAGTTTTGGGTATTTCTTTGGAAAGGATAAAAAAGTTAGGGTTAATACGATCTCCCAATCGCCAACACCAACCACAGCCGGAATGGGTGTTAAAGGTTTTGGTGGATTTATTGCCTACGCGGATAAAATGTCTCCACTTGGAAATGCTACGGCTTTAGATTGTGCAAACTATACTATTACCTTATTTTCCGATCTGACTAAACGAGTTACCCTTCAGAATTTATACAATGATGGTGGATTCTCCAATATGGGAGTTAGTATGGAAGTGATGGATGCCTTTATGAAAAACGAAGAATAGCATAAAAAATGATATTATAAAATCTGGCCCCGAATAATTTCGGGGCTAAATTTTATGAATAAACAACAGTTTTTTTACGATGCAGATAAACTATTCATTTATTATTCCGGTGTTTAACAGGCCGGAGGAAATTAGGGAATTGTTGCAGAGTATAAAAGAACTTAGGTGGGAAGGAACTGTTGAAATTGTTATTGTTGAAGATGGTTCTACATTTTCTGCAGAAAAAGTGGTCAGTGAATTTCAAGACCAATTACAAATAAGTTATCATTTTAAACCGAATTCCGGTCCGGGAGATTCAAGAAATTTTGGAATGCGGAAGGCACAGGGAAATTATTTTCTAATATTGGATTCCGATGTGATCTTGCCTCCAAATTATTTAAAGGAAGTAGATTCATTTTTAACTTCTAATTTTTACGATTGTTTTGGGGGGCCAGATTCTGCCCATCACAGTTTTTCAGATAAGCAAAAGGCGATTAACTTTGCCATGACATCTTTGCTTACTACGGGCGGGATTCGGGGCAGTAAAAGAGCCTCAATTAAATTTCAGCCACGCAGTTTTAATATGGGACTTTCAAAAAAAGCCTTTGAAGTATCCGGTGGCTTTAAAAATATCAATCCAGGGGAAGATCCTGATCTTGCGCTGCGATTACTAAAGATGGATTTTAAGACTGCCTTAATTCCTAATGCTGTTGTTTTTCATAAAAGGCGAATAAATTGGAAGAAATTTTATGGGCAGGTTCATAAATTTGGCTTAGTAAGACCTATTTTGAACCTTTGGCATCCGGGATCAGGAAAAATAACTTATTGGTTTCCAAGTTTATTTATGATTGGTCTTTTATTTGCAGTGGTTTTATTTCTACTAGGTTATTTAATTTTCTTATTAGGCTATTTTGCCTTTTTTATTATAGTTGGATTGGATGCTGGTATAAAAAACAGAAGTTTAACTATTGGTTTAGCAGCTATTATTGCTACTTTTATCCAATTCTCAGGATACGGCTACGGATTTTTAATATCTACATGGAAATTGAGATTTTTAAAGATAGAACCCGAAACCGCATTTCCAAAGTTATTTTTTAACAATGCAAGACAAAAAAAAGCCAAACAAGCCCTGGATTAGTAAGGGACCTTTAAAAACATTTCTGTTCTTCTTAGGGTTTTCCACCTTTATTTGGGTCTTTGTTCAATTTTCCAAGCAATATATTACGGTAATAAATTTGCCTGTAAGCTATCTTAATCTCCCAAAGGATAAAATTCTTCTGGAAAATTCCCCAAAATCTCTGGAATTGAGTATTCGGGATAAAGGCTTTAATATTGCGATTTATAAGTATTTTCCAAGACAATTATTTATAGACCTAAATGATGCCAAGACTATAAATGGTCAATTAGTTTACAACCTTGAACTTCATAAATCGTCTATTTTTTCACAACTTAAATTAAATTATGAAAATGTCAGTTTTCTTCATGAGAACCTGAAAATTGATTTTGAACAACGTGCGGTTAAAAGGGTGCGAGTTAATTCCCAAATAAATTTAGGCTTTTCTGTAGGATATTCAGCTTTGGATCAAATTAAACTTCAACCGGATTCAATCACAATTAGTGGTCCTGGAAATATTTTGGATACCTTGGGTCAAATTAATACTGAAGCCCTAAAAATTGGAAATATTAATAGTGACATTGAGGGTAAAATAAAACTGGACCGAGCAAATCTAAGCATGATCACTTTTTATCAGGATGAAGTAAGTTATTCCCTTCGAACTGATAAATTTACCGAAGGAAAAGTCGAAATCCCCATAGAGATGGTTAACGTTCCTCAAAAAATGAATGCTGTTATTTTTCCAAAAGAAGTAATAGTATATTATCAGGTAAGTTTAAACGAATTTGACAAGGTGAAACCATCGAATTTTAAGGTGATTGTGGACTTCAAGAATTCGGTAGACAGTAATGGATATCTTTTAGCAGAGATTGTAGAAAAACCAAGAATTGTGAATAATCTACGATTAAACGAAATTAAGATTCAATTTGTGATTAAGCGATGAAAAAATTCCAAATTCCAAATTCCAAATTTAAAAAAAGTTCAAAAACTTTAAAAATATCTCAATGCTCATATCTAACATCTCATATCTAACATCTCAAATCTAAGAAATGAAAGTGATTGGTCTTACCGGGGGGATGGGAAGTGGAAAATCAACTGTTGCTAATTTTTTTAAGGAATTGGGCGTTCCTGTCTATATTGCGGATGATGAGGCAAAAGTTCTTATCAATACTTCGGCTGAAGTGAAATCTAAGATAATTAGTCTCCTTGGCGAAAAAGCTTATCCCGATGGAATTTTAGATCGAAAATACGTTGCATCGCAAGTATTTAATTCCGCAGAAATATTGGAAAAACTTAACAACATAGTTCATCCTGCAGTGGCAACTAATTTCGAAGACTGGAAAAATCAACAAAATTCGCCATATGTCATTTATGAAGCGGCTATTCTTTTCGAAAAAGGCGGTGATAAAAAATGCGACGCAATAATATTAGTTACTGCTCCCCGGGAAGTTAGGATCGAAAGACTTAAAGCCCGGGATCAAATTTCTGAAAAAGATATAGAAGCTAGAATGAAACATCAGTGGAATGATGCAAAAAAAAGAAATCTCGCAGATTTTGAAATAAAAAATTATAATATTCGCAATACCAAAGAACGGGTAAGAAAATTGCACGAAATTATCTTAAATTCTAATAAAAATTGAAAATTGTTTTGTTAACATTTGGTTAAACAGCTTCTGCTCTAAATGTTAAAATATTACTTTTGCTAGATGAATAAAAAGTTATTCCTCCTTCTAATCCTGTTAATGAGTTTGTCACTGATTGGGATAATTTTCGTACAAGGTTATTGGATCAAAACTGCTGTAGACGATAAGGAAGAACAATTTTCATATAATGTTAAACAGGTTTTAATAAGTGTTTCAAAGGAGCTTCAAGATCAGGAACTTGAAAATTTCTGGTTTGAATTTGAAGATGGGGATAATTTTACCATGGCCTTGACCGAGACAAGTCTATTGGATTATTTTCAACTTGATAAAAACAGATTTAATCATAACGAGAGTTTACGGATGGAAGGTATTCTTGAGGATGATTATAAAATCACCTCAGATTTTTTAATTTCTGCTCAGGATAGTGTTCAGTTTGCGAAACTCATAAATAAAAAAGTCACCGATAGTTTTAAACGCAATAATATTGGACAAACCCAGATTACCTCAGAGCAACGAATTGAGCGACTGATGCGAATGAAAGAAGTTGAAAAAGATATGTTGCGTTCTTATATTTCTGAATATACCTCCCGTATTCCTATACATAAGCGACTTTCAGAAGAAAATATTAAAACGATGCTCACAAGGGAACTAAAAAATTACAATTTAAAAACCGATTTTGAATTCGGAGTATTTAGTAACTCATTGGCAACCAAGATGCATTCGAGCAATTTTTCACTGGATTTTCCCGCAACCTATTCGGTGCCTTTGTTCGTGGATACAGCAGGAACCAGCAATTATGAGTTATTGGTGAATTTTACAGGCAAGAAAAATGTAGTATTGTCTTCTGTAATTCTAATGGCTACACTTTCGATTATTTTTACACTAATAATTGTGATCGCTTATTCAAGTGCTTTAACCCAATTGATCAAACAACGGCAGATCTCACAGATCAAAACCGATTTCATCAATAATATGACGCACGAGTTTAAAACTCCTATTGCAACTATAAATCTTGCACTTGATGCCATACAAAATCCTAAAATAATCGGGAATCAGGAAAAGGTTACCAGGTATTTGCAGATGATCAGGGAAGAGAATAAACGCATGCATGCACAGGTTGAGAATGTATTGCAAATTTCAAAACTGGATAAAAACGAACTCGACC
>Ga0307486_1002799_pt1 | contig 11867 bp, 10 predicted proteins | sample CBIW02metaG_FD_203663 | JGI IMG/M metagenome (GOLD analysis project Ga0307486, IMG submission 203663) | Sea-ice brine microbial communities from Beaufort Sea near Barrow, Alaska, United States - CBIW 0.2 | ecosystem: Environmental > Aquatic > Marine > Coastal | place: USA: Alaska | collected... | reverse complement strand
GCGTGCGGTTTTGGCGCAGATTTTGAGTTGCCATGCCCGCCGACAGCCGCGGGTGTTGCGCTTCTAGCGGCGCTTGCGAGGATCCTCTGCCCTCCGCAGCTCACGTTCGGCGTCGGCCGCTGCCGCCTCCTCCGGGGTGGGGGCTGCGCCCCCGAGGTGACGCGGGTGCCACCACTGGCCAGTGCCATCGAGCGGGTAAAACTGTTGCGCCTTCCCAAGAAGGTCCTCCATGGTCGACTTCAGCCGAGCGGTGGCTGCCGTCGCGTCATCCGCCATAGTCACCGTGATCGGCTCGCCGACCACCATCACAATGGGCACGTCTAAACGCTCGCGCAATGTGATCTTGCGGTTCTTGGTCAGGAGGCGCTGCCCTCCCCACAATGCGAGCGGAATGAGTGGCACGCCAGCTTCTGCCGCCAAGCGCACCGCTCCGGACTTGAAATCGCGAATCGTGAACGATGCACTCACCCCCGCTTCAGGAAATACCCCAATCAACTCACCCGACTTCAGGGCGGCCACGGCCGCAGCGTAGGCGCTGGCTCCCGCCTTCATATCGACAGGGATGTGTTTCATATTGCGCATGAATGACCCGACCACGCGCTTCTCGAAGATGCTCTTCTTCGTCATGAAACGGATTCGGCGGCGGTTGTGCAACCAAGTCGCCCACTCGACAAGGGCGAACTCCAGATACCCAAAGTGGGTCATGGCTATGACGGCCCCGCCCTGGTCGGGCACATTCTGCGCCCCGATAACGGTGCGGCGCACACGGAGAGCACCGAACATGGCGCGACCGGCGCCGATCGCTGCCGTGTAGATCGGTTCGTTGCGGTACTTCATGAGCTGAGTTTATGAGACTCGCATGGGAGAACGGAGCCGCCTGTCAGAATCGAACTGACGACCTTCTCATTACGAGTGAGATGCTCTACCAACTGAGCTAAGGCGGCCGGCCGCACTTTCATGAGGCACAGCAAGATAGCTTAGCCGAAGTTTCGGGGGCTATGACCCACGCTGCCAACTTGTGGCTACGCACCACAGTTCGGGTCGGCATCCGGCACCGTGCCGCTGACGAAATAGTCATCCACCGTGTTATCAATGCAGGCAATTCCACCGTTATACGCGGTGTGGCCTTCACCGTTGTAGGTGATGAGTTGAGCGCTCTGCAACTGCTTGCTCAAAGCAACGCCCCACTCATACGGTGTTGCCGGATCCCCCGTTGTCGAGATGATCAGCACCGGCGGCGCACCAGCACCCGTCAGTTCGGTGATGCCGGGCCCGATGTAGTCATAAGGCCAGTTCAGGCACGTAAGGTCACCGGTCGGCGGAAAGTCGCGGTACGTCGTCGGCGACGCCTCCTGCATAAGCTTTTGCTGCTCGGCCAGCACGGCAGGATCAGCCTCAACCGGGTAGTCAACGCAGTAGATCGCTATGAATGCTTCCAACGAATTGTCAGTGTAGGTGCCGTCAACATCGCGGCTGTAATAGAAATCAGCCAAGAAGAATGCGGTTTCAGTTTCGCCGCGCGCCGCCTCCGAGAACAAGTCATTGAGGAAGGGCCACGAATCCTGAGAATAGAGAGCGGTGCTCATTGCGATGTCAATGACACCGGCATCCATCATGCGGCCATCGGGGCCAGCAACCGGGTTCGCGTCATAACGATCGTAAAGCTCGCGGATCGTTGCCAGCGCAGCATCCACTCCTCCAGTGAACGGGCAGTCATCGAAGGAGGTCGGGCACGCTTCCAAGTAGTTCTCTAGCGCACGCTGGAAGCCAGCCGTCTGCACTCGCCCCACCTCGAACACCGAGATCGACGAATCGGTGGCACCATCCAAAACAATGCGACCAACGTTGTCGGGGAAATTTTCTAGATAATACGAACCAATATCGCTGCCATAGGAGTAGCCCAAGTACTGCAGCTTCTCGTCGCCCACAATCGCGCGCATCATGTCGAGATCATGCACGGTGCTCTGCGTATCAATGAACTGCAAAACCGGGCCCGTGTTGTTGTAGCACGCCTGTCCGAAACTGATGGCCGCCTCTTCACTCTCAGCGAGCCACGCTTCGCTACCAACCGGCGCGTCCGGAATGCCAAAAATGAACTCATCAAGACCGGCATCGTCGAGGCACGTAACCGGAGTCGACCGGCCAACACCACGGGGATCCCACCCGATCACATCGTAGTTCTCGCGCAAGGCCGCACTCACAGCAAAGTCAACATCGTCATGGACAAGGTCATACCCCGAAGCGCCAGGCCCACCAGGATTCACAAACAGTGACCCTAAGCTCTCCCCCGTCGCCGCGTGACGAGCCAGAGCAAGCGTGATGTCGGTCTCCTCGGACGGGTTCGCCCAGTCCATCGGAGCAGTCGCCTCAGCACACTGAGCACCCTCACCACAATCGACCCACGTGAGAACTTGCTCGTAGTATGGCGCGAGTTCAGCCGACACCGTCTCGCCCGTCGGCTCAGAACGATCATCAAACAGCCCGAGAAGGTTCACACAACCGCTCAGCAACAATGTGAGTGCCACCGCGGGCACCACGAGCGCGAGTCTGCGAGCGCGGGATGCTGGAGTGGCGGCTGTCGAGTTCACGGCCCGAGCCTAGCGGTTAGCAGTTGGGGTCGGTGCTCGGCACCACGCCCTTCAGCAGAAAGTCCTCGACCGCCGTGTTCACGCAGGCATTCGACTTGTTGTACGCCGTGTGGCCCTCACCGTTGTAGGTGATGAGGTGTCCGCTATCCAGATTGTCGGCCACGGTTTCCGCCCACTCATAGGGAGTCGCCGGGTCATTTGTTGTGCCAATCACGAGCATGTCGGCGGCACCGGGAGCAGCAAGTGCAACCCGCTCACGTTTCGCGTCAACCGGCCAGGTTGCGCACCCAGGATCGCCATAGGACATTTGCGGGCCAAACACGGGAGCCGCAAGCGCCAGCTCGGCAGCCTGCTCGCGCATGCGATTGTTGTCGGCGGGCTCGCGAGCATCCAAACAGTTGATCGCGATGAATGCTTCGGTCTGGTTCTCGGCATACGTGCCGTCGGGCTGGCGCCCGTTGTAACTGTCGGCCAGATCGAAGGCGATGCTCGCATCACCCTCCAACACCGTGCTGAAAAGTTGGCGCATATACGACCAGTTGTCTGGACTGTACAGCGGCAGGATTATCGCCGTGAACATCGTTTCACTGCCCAACTGACGGCCATCAGAGTTCGTGAGAGGGCTCTTATCGAGTCGGTCCAATAGCGTGCGAATCAAGACCAGCGACTCATCGGGCGAGCCCGTGAATGGGCAATCGCTCGCTCCAGCACAGTCCTTCAGGAACGCCGTGAGGGCACGCTCGAAGCCCTGCGCTTGCGCCTTCGTCGCCTCAAATTCGGATGCCGCGGGGTCAACCGCACCGTCAAGCACAAGCCTTCCCGTCTTCTCGGGGAAGATTTCGGCATACACCTGGCCGAGCAGCGTTCCGTAGGAATAACCCAAATAGTTCAGCGTTGTGTCACCGAGTGCCGCCCGCAACATATCGAGATCACGAGCGGCGCTGGGAGTGTCGACGAAGCCCAAGAATGGCCCGGTCTCCTCAAGACAGCGTTGAGCAAACTGCGCGGACTCTTCGGTGGATGCAGCAATCCATTCATCGCTGCCCTTCTCGCCCGGCGAGATCCCGTAGATGTACTCGTCGAGTTCAGCCGGTTCCGAATAGCAGGACACCGGCGTGGAACGGTTGACCCCACGAGGGTCAAAACCGACCACATCGAATTGGGACTGAAGCGCATCACTTGTTGCGTAATCCACGCTGTCGGCAATGAAGTCAAAACCGGAACCGCCTGGACCGCCAGGGTTGACGAGCAGCGAGCCGATGCGATCGTTTCCCGTCGCAGTCTGACGCACAAGGGCAAGCTCGATGGTGTCGCCCTCGGGATTCTCCCAATCTACGGGTGCGATCGCGGTGGCACACTGCAGGGCATCGCCACAGTTCGCCCACTCCAAGATCTGCGTGTAGAAACGCTCGAGCCCTGGAGCAACAGCCTCGTCAGTTGGAGTGGAGTTCATGCTGGATTCTGGCGGCATGAACCACGAAACGCATCCACTCAGTATCAGCGAAAGGATGATCGCGGCCGCCCCGGCACCGAGGAATCGGGCGCGAGCCTGCGGGCGAACCCTGGCCGAACGGCTCATGCGCCGTGTCCCGAAACCGCGACCTTCACGAGCATTGCCTCAAGCGCAAGCGTCGGCGGAATGTTGCTCTCGATGCGACGGCGAGCTTCGGCGATACCGTCCATAATCGCCAGGGTCGCCACGGGCGTCGTTCGCGCGGCAACGGCGGTGATGTTGTTGAGGATGCTGAGGTTAATGAGTTCTCCCGTTGCGCCAATCTGAGTCAACAGGATGTCGCGGTAGAGCGAGAGAAGATCGACCATGATGCGGTCAACTCCGTCACGCAGGCTGCGTTTGGCGCGACGTTTCTGATCTTCTTCGAGATTCTTGAGTTGAACGCGAAGCCCTGGCGGGATCGTGCCACCCGGTTCCACCCCGAGCGAACGAAGCACTGATTCGCGCTCCTGGGAATCACGGTCCTCGGTGAGTGCTGTGGCATCGCCTTGAGACAGCTCGAGAAGTGTTCCTGCGGCGATGACTGCGTCAGAAACGGTGCGGATGCCAAGGGCAGTAGTCAACGCACGTTCGCGTCGTTCGCGTGCCTCGGCATTTGTCGCGAGGCGGTGTGCCATCCCGATGTGGCTTTGCGCTTCTCGTGCGGCACGCAGCGCAATGTCGGGAGCGACGCCATCGCGGTCGTGCAGGAGTTGTGCGACATCCTCGATTGATGGAGTGCGGAGTCGCACACTGCGAACCCGAGATCGGATGGTCGGGATGAGGTCAGCCTCGCTTGGCGCACACAAGATCCAGACGGTGCGCGGTGGCGGTTCTTCGAGCGCTTTGAGCAGCACGTTTGAGGTGCGCTCGGTCATGCGATCAGCGTCTTCAATAATCATCACGCGATAGTGCCCGACGGAGGGCGAAAACTGTGAGGTAGCAACGAGTTTGCGAACTTCATCGATAGAGATGATGACTCGTTCAGTGCTGAGCACACCGAGGTCGGGGTGGGTGCGCGCCATGACCTGCTTGAGCACCGACTGTTCGGTTTCGTCACCGCGGGTACCGAGCAGTGTTGCGGCGAAGGCGTACGCCATATTTGAGCGGCCTGAACCGGGCGGCCCAGTGATGAGCCACGAGTGCGTCATTGATGACACTTCTGTGCTGCCTAGCGCCGATGACGATGCGGCGGCTTCGAGAACGGCAATCGCCTCAGCTTGGCCTGTTAGGCCCTCCCACAACGACATGCGCTCAGTCTAAGCGGGTTGAGTGAGGCATTTCTGGATGCGCTCGCGGATCGCCGCAGCAATCTCGGTGACGCCTTGGGCAGCATCCACAACAAGGATGCGTTCGGGCTCTTGAGCAGCTCGCTCAAGGAAGGCATTGCGTACTCGAGTGTGGAACTCTTGCTTCTCCGCTTCGAGCCTGTCGTAGCGGGTGCGCGCACTGTCGAGGCGCTTGCGCCCGTCGCTGGGATCAAGGTCGAGGAGCACCGTCACATCGGGCAGCAGAGACTGGGTAGCCCACAGCGAGAGGTCGCGTACCTCTCTAGCACCGAGCACTCGCCCGGCGCCCTGGTAGGCCTCGGATGAGTCGATGTAGCGATCCTGAACCACGATGTCACCGCGCTCGAGCGCCGGTCTCACGACTGTCGCGATGTGGTGGGCACGGTCCGCTGCGTAGATGAGTGCCTCGGCACGAGGGTCCATCTCTCCGCGACGGTGCAACACAATTTCACGCAACTCAACACCAAGATCGGTGCCGCCAGGTTCGCGGGTCACCACAACCGTGTGCCCTGCTTCGTGGAGCCATTCCACGAGGAGCTTCGACTGTGTGGTCTTGCCTGCACCATCGCCGCCCTCAAGGGTGATGAAGAGTCCGGGCACGCTACTGAGTTTCGTCGGCCGACGCAGCGGCAGGCTTCGCGGATGCTGCCTTAGTTGCGGGCTTCTTTGCCGCAGGCTTCTTAGCAGCGGTAGTTTTTGCCGCGGTCGCCTTAGCAGCAGGCTTCTTCGCTGCTGGTTTCTTCGCCGCCGGCTTCTTCGCTGCTGGTTTTTTAGCTGCCGGCTTCTTTGCTGCCGTCTTGCGCTTGACCGGTCCCTTGGCACGCTTGTCAGCAAGCAGCTGTACTGCGCGCTCGAAGTCGACGTCCTCAACAGTTTCGCCGCGAGGGATGGTGGCGTTTGTAGTGCCATCAGTCACGTAGGCGCCGAAGCGGCCATCCTTGATCTTGATCGGCTTTTCGCTGACAGGATCGGCATCGAACTCTTTGAGGGCACTGGATGCTGCGCGGTTGCCGTACTTGGGTTGCGCGTAAAGCTCGACGGCCCCAGCAACATCGATGTCAAAGATGACGTCTTCGCTCGTGAGAGACCGGGTCTCCACACCCTTTTTCAGGTACGGGCCATAGCGACCGTTTTGCGCCGTGATCTCGACTTCAGTCTCGGGGTCGAGACCGACGACGCGGGGCAGGCTCAGCAGCTTAAGCGCGGTGTCGAGGTCGATCGCGTCGAGCTCCATGGTCTTGAAGATGGATGCCGTGCGCGGCTTGACGACGGCAACCTTCTTGGGCTTCTTCGCCTTCTTCACTTCGCCCGTCTTGGGGTCGATCTCTTCGACGGGTTCAGGAACGGGTTCTGGTTCGGGCTCGAGCTCGGTCACGTAGGGACCGAAGCGGCCATCCTTCGCAACAATCTCTTTGCCGGTTTCGGGGTTCACACCGATGACGCGGTCGCCGATGATGGGAGCATCGATGAGTTCTTGTGCTTTGGCAAGAGTGAGCTCGTCGGGTGCGAGAGCTTCGGGAATGTTGATGCGGCGCGGCTTTTCGGGGTCGTCACTGGGGGTCTCCAGGTACGGGCCGTACTTTCCGATGCGCAGGGTCACGTCATCAGAGAGACGCATGGAGTTGATTTCCTTGGCATCAATTTCGCCGAGGTTGTCGATGACGGTGCGAAGGCCCCGGTACTTGTCGTCGCCGAAGTAGAACGACTTGAGCCATTCGACCCGATTTTGGCTTCCACCGGCAATGCGGTCGAGGTCGTCCTCCATGCCTGCGGTGAAGTCGTATTGCACCAGATCGCCGAAATATTCTTCGAGCAGGCGGATGACCGAGAAGGCGATCCAGTTGGGTACGAGTGCTTGTCCGCGCGGGGTGATGTAGCCGCGGTCGATGATCGTGGAAATGATCGAGGCGTAGGTCGAGGGTCGGCCGATGCCGAGCTCTTCAAGCTTCTTGACGAGGCTTGCTTCGGTGTAGCGCGGCGGCGGGCTCGTCTCGTGGCCTTTAGCTTCGATGTCGAGCAGGGTGAGCGTCTGGCCTTCCTTCAGAGGAGGCAGCTTCGCTTCTTTGGGCTCGGCGGTGGCGTTGCGCTCTTCGTCTTGGCCTTCTTCATAGGCCTGCATGAAGCCACGGAAGGTGATGATGGTTCCGCTGGCGGAGAATTCTGCGACGGGTGCTTCACCGGCGGCGATAGTGATGGATGCCGTTGAGCCCTTCGCGTCCGCCATCTGTGAGGCGACGGTGCGCTTCCAGATCAGCTCATAGAGCTTGAAGTCGTTGCCGCGTAGCGTTGACTGCAACTCGCTCGGCGTGCGGAAGGTGTCGCCGGAGGGGCGGATAGCTTCGTGTGCCTCTTGAGCGTTCTTGCTTTTGCTGGCGTAGACGCGGGGCTTGTCTGGCACGGCGTCGGCGCCGTAGAGCGCGACTGCTTGTGTGCGGGCGGCGGTGATGGCCTGTTGCGAGAGCGACGATGAGTCGGTTCGCATATAGGTGATGTAACCGTTTTCGTAGAGCGATTGGGCAACGCTCATGGTTTGGCGGGCGGAGTAGCGCAGCTTGCGGCCGGCCTCCTGCTGCAGCGTTGAGGTGGTGAATGGCGCTGCGGGGCGACGCGTGTATGGCTTGGTTTCTACCGACTTCACCGCAATGGTGGTGCTGGGCATCCGCAGCGCGTCTGCGAGTGTTTGGGCAGCTCTCTCGTCGAGGGCTACGGCGTCGCCCTTAAGGTTTCCGCGATCGTCGAAGTCGCGACCAGCAGCGACGCGCTTGCCGTCGAGGCGTACGAGTTTGGATTCGAAACCATTAGTTTCGCTGTCGGGCGAAAGCTGGGCGATGAGGTCCCAGTAGTTGGCGGTGATGAAGGCGAGGCGTTCACGTTCGCGCTCGACGACGAGGCGGGTGGCTGCGGACTGCACGCGACCGGCGGAGAGACCTGGGCCGACTTTGCGCCAGAGCACTGGCGAGATTTCGTAACCGTAGAGACGGTCAAGGATGCGGCGGGTTTCTTGGGCGTCAACGAGTGCGGTGTCAACGTCGCGGGTGTTGTTGATGGCCGCTTCGATGGCGTCTTCGGTAATTTCGTGGAACACCATGCGCTTGACGGGAACTTTGGGCTTCAACACCTGGAGGAGGTGCCAGGCGATGGCTTCTCCTTCGCGGTCCTCATCAGTTGCGAGGTAGAGTTCGTTGGCTCCGCTGAGCGCTTTTTTGAGTTCGGAGACGGTTTTCTTTTTGGCATCTGAGACTACGTAGTAGGGCTCGAAGTCGTTTTCTACGTCGACGGAGAACTTGCCGAGGGAGCCTTTTTTGAGTTCGGGTGGCAGGTTGCGGGGTTCGACTAGGTCGCGAATGTGTCCGACGGAGGAGAGCACGTCGTAGTCGTCACCGAGATACTTGGCTATCGTCTTGGCCTTGGTGGGCGACTCGACAATGACAAGCTTTTTGGTGCCAGACACGGGACTCCTTGGGTGATGACGCACTTGACCGGTGGCAGCGCCACTGTCTGCGACACAATACACACATCGACCGCTCAGTTACCTAATCCGCCCCCGTTGGGGGTGGGCCTGCTGTTGCGCTCGTTGTGACCAGTATGCCGAGGATGCGGCGACTAGCGGTAACCGTCACGATACGCCCATCAACCGCACACTCCTCTATATGGGCGTCATTTGCGACTGCGAGTCGTTCGGCGTTGCCGCACGGGTAGCCCGCGATGAGGCCGCTGGCGGTGTCGGCGGCGGCAAGCGCGGCAGCGTCTGTTGCTCCGGCGAGCGCGTGCCGAACGCTGAGCGCCCAATAGAGGGGAATCACGAGCGCGGTGAGGGCGACGACTGTGGTGACGAGACCCACCATGAGGATGGTTCCGGCACCGCATTCGCCCCGCATCCACTCTCGTATGCCTGTCACTATTTCCCTCCCGCGAGCGCGCAACTGCTGGCGCTGAGCGTGATCGGCAGCAATCCGAGTAGTGCGTTGCGCGGGGGGACAGTGACGGTGGCGCACACGAGGTCGTCGCGGAATTGAGTGGTGAGTTGTGCTGATGCGACGAGGGCGGATGCCGTCGCTGCGACGCTGCTGACGCTTTCGTCGCGCGCCAGGCTGCGCGCAGATGCGGCTGCCGCATCCTGAAGGCGGACCTGCAGCCCGGCCAATTGCACCCCGCTGAGGCAGAACACCAGCACGAGGGCGACGGCCGGCATCGCCAGCGCAAACTCTGCCGTGACGCTGCCACGCTCGTTGCTGCGTCGCGGGTTGCTGCGTCGCTGGTTACCGCCTCGCTGGTTATTGCGTCGCTCCCCGCTAGGAGGGAATGGAGAGCGCACTGCGGATGATGTCGGTGAGCATGCTGCGCACTTCTCCCGAGCGGAGCACCACAACGAGCAGTCCCGCAAAGCCAACAGCGGCGAGCGTCGTGATGGCATATTCGGCGGTTGCCGCCCCGCGTTCTGAGCGAAGCCGAGCGCGCAGGCTTGTGCAGTTACGCGTCTGCGTCCGATTCGAGGGGCTTAGCTCGTGGAAAAGCCGCGATCGATATGAACGCCCTGGCTCAAGAACGGGAAATCGGGCGAGGTGTGGGTCGTTCATGAGTACTCCTTCGTGCGCTGTCGCGCAGTCTGCGGCCGAGTACCTCTAGCGTGCCGAGGCCGAACGCCACGCAGCGCAGCGCCGCCCAATCTGTGGGACACGCTCAAAACCCGGCGACGGTGGATGAGATGACTGGGACCATGAGCGGCAGGACACCCAGCACCATGAACGCGGGAAGCACGCACAGCCCGAGCGGGAGCATGAGCCGCACGGACAGTGCGGCGGCGCTGGCACGAGCATCCGCATCCGCGGCGAGGCGCAACTCGTCGGCTTCAGCGCGCAACAGTTCAGCGGCGGGAACCCCTGCCTCGCGGGAGAGCTGCAGCACCTCCTCGAGGTGATCACCATCACCGGGTAGCCCGAACCTCTCAAGCGCCCCCGCAACAACAGTGCGCGCCTGCACGAGCGATCCGCCCCCGGTGACCGCAATCGCCATCAGTTCGCATTCCAATCCCGGCGCTGCACGAGTCGGCGTAGCGGCCCTCACGAGCCGCCGGTTCCACCGCACCGCCACCACGATCAGCCCTCCTCCGATCACAAGACAGCCCCAGCCGATAGGAGTCCCCAGGAGCACTCCCAGGGTGTCGAAACCTAGTAACGCCCCAAACAGGAGTCCGACAACGGGCAGCGCTAAGACCATGCGCGCGGTTGCGACGGGGGCAGCCAGCGCAGTGGCGACTTCGCGCTGCACGTGCACCAGCATCCGCGATGCCCTCGCATGCGTGCGGAGCGCACCGGCAAGCGGTGCCCCCACTTGGCCAGCAACAAACCACGCTGCCGCCAATGAGTTCCAGGCCTGTCGGTCTAGCTGCGGCAAGCTTTCGGATGCCCTCACGATCTGCTCGGGAGCACCGCCGGGATCATCGCCTGCCGCCGCTACCGCCGCAGCGACGCCCTCGGTGGGCCGTCCACGCGCCACATGCCGCCATGCTGACGTTGGCGTGAGCCCGGCGTTCAACAACACGGCCAGACGCTGAGTAACGCTGGCAACCTCTGGCAGTTGCGAGGGCGAGCGCGTCATTCGAGTTCAGCGATCGCCAGTCGGTCCTGATTATCGAGCACGAGCCGCCCGACGTGGGTGAGTCTGCGCCTGCCGTCGATCCGATCTATGTGCAGCACTGCACCAATCGCGCTCACCGCCTGCCGTGCAATGGCGGGCGCATCTAGGCCCGCCAGCGCACCCAATGCCTCTAGACGGCTCGGGACATCCCGCAGAGAATTCGCGTGCAGTGTGCCCGCACCACCATCGTGGCCGGTGTTGAGTGCGCTCAAAAGTTCGCGAATCTCTGCCCCTCGGCACTCCCCCACTACAAGCCGGTCGGGCCTCATCCGCAATGCTTCCCGCACCAACGCGGGCAAGCCGTAACCACCCGCGCCCTCAAGGTTCGCTTGGCGCGCCTCCAACGAAACGAAGTGGGGATGCTCCACTCGCAGCTCCGCGACGTCCTCAATCGCCACAATGCGCTCCGATTCGGATGCCGCCCCCAGCAGTGCGCCCAAGAACGTGGTCTTCCCTGCTCCCGATGCTCCAGAGATGAGAATGTTCTCCCGCCCGTCGATGAGGGCCTTCACTCGCTCCAGGGGCACATCGGTAAAGAAGCCCGCGAAGTCGAGCTGGGCAAGTCCGTACGGCTCCCTGCTGGGTACCCGAATCGACAGCAGAGTGCCGTTTGGCGAGATTGGCGGCAGTACTGCGTGCACTCGCATTCCGCCCGCGAGACGCACGTCAACGCACGGTGTGGCCTCATCAATGTGCCGCCCCCCGAGATTGATGAGGCGCACGGCCAGTGCTCGCAGATCCGCCTCGGTGAGCCCCAGATCGTCTACGGGCTCCAGGCCTGCGCCCCGGTCAATCCACACGTGCTGAGCACCATTCGCAAAGACATCGGTGATGTTTGGTCTGCCAACATAGGGCGCTAGG
>Ga0307486_1002796_pt1 | contig 11878 bp, 13 predicted proteins | sample CBIW02metaG_FD_203663 | JGI IMG/M metagenome (GOLD analysis project Ga0307486, IMG submission 203663) | Sea-ice brine microbial communities from Beaufort Sea near Barrow, Alaska, United States - CBIW 0.2 | ecosystem: Environmental > Aquatic > Marine > Coastal | place: USA: Alaska | collected... | reverse complement strand
TCCAGGGGCACATACTTTCCATGGCGGAGTCTTGGAAATACTCGGTCTTCACCGAGTCCTTGGGAAAGTAGTGGTTGCCCTCGACCATCTCGGTGTGGTCCGACTCGGCAATGACCATGTTGTTCCAGGTCGCCTTCATAGTTCCTCCATTTTTTCGTGGCCGTCCCGCCATCGGTCGGCGCGTGGTCCCTTACCCCCACCAACACCACCCACTCGCCCTACATTCCATGTGGCTAACTCGAATCAGTACACCCTCCACGAGGCGCACGGTCGACGATACGACTCCGACCAAACCAGTGACTCTTGCGGACTGTTACGGAAAAGGCACCAAACAATACAGACGTCGCGAACCGCTCGAGCGCATGCCTCTGGCCAATGTAGTTTTGCGAACCTCTCGCCGTCCGCGACGCGGAGGCATGGCACTTGACGCGCCGAAGCGACATTTGGTAACGTTTCCAGTGTGCCCTAGCCTCTCCGGTTTTTCAAACCCAGATAGTTTCAGTTTGGTTCGTACCAAACGTTACCAACATGAGGAGATCACACGATGTCGAAATTACGTATGGGAGTCATCGGAGCGGGGTCTTGGTCGGTGGCTGCGCACCTCCCTGCACTCGCAGCGCGCGCGGACGAGGTCGAGTTCGTTGGTGTTTGCAGATCGAGACCTGATGCGCTCGCGCGAATCCAGGAAAAATTTGGATTCGAGGTGGCCTCGACCGACTATCGTGAAGTGCTTGACCTCGGTCTCGACATCGTTGTTGTGGCCTCTCCATCGGCGCTTCACCACGAGCACGCGACCGCAGCCTTGCGCTCGGGCGCCCATTTACTGCTCGAGAAGCCTATGACTATTCACTCATCCGAGGCCTGGGACATCGTTCGTGTCGCAGAGCAGAACGATCGCCAGCTCCTGGTGAGCTTTGGATGGAACTATATGGATATCGTCGATACCGCGGTGAAGGCGGTGCGTGAGATCGGAATCGGCACACTCGAGCACATGACCATCCACATGTCGTCTCAGACTCGAGAGTTGCTGAGCAACACTGGACGGTACCCGGGCTCATCTGCCGACACAATTCCGCAAGCCAGTACCTGGACTGACCCAGCCATATCGGGTGGAGGCTACGGACAGGCTCAACTAAGTCACGCTCTCGCACTGGCGCTCGCCCTGGTTCCCGACGAGGACGTTGTGGGGGCTTTCTCACTAACCTCGAGCCCACTTGACGCTCCAGTCGAGCTGCACAACGTGGCAACGCTAGCGTTTTCCGGCGGTGGAATCGCGGCACTGTCCGGTGGCTCCAGCCACATGGGGGCTTCGGGCAACAAGCACGAGCTCGAGGTCAGGGCGATTGGTAGCGAAGGCCAGTTCATCGTCGACCTGCACCGCGAGCTCGTGTGGGTGTATCGACCTGACGGCACCGACTTCACCGCAGAGCTCGCTCCGTCAGCAGGCGCGTATGACTTCTCAGGGCCGGCCAACGCACTCGTAGATGTCGCACAAGGTCGAACTGAAGCCAATAGAGCGGATGGAAGGCTCGGAGCCCGCACCGTGGGAGCCCTTGAGCTCGTTTATGCCAGCGCGGCTGCTGGACAGATGATTCGCAAGAATGATTGACGCTCTCGATTTCTGGGTGGTTCCTTATGCAGAGCAGAACGACCACGGAAGCATTCGATTCTCAGTGTACATCCAACTATGCGACAGTTCATGCGGGAGCCGCTAGGGCGAGGCAGGAACGATTTTTGAAGAGGCAGCGCGGGCAACGATAGAGATTCTCGACGTGTAGGCATTGCTCGCTGTCGGATTGAAACCCATGCCCGGCCCCATACGCGACGCCATATATCGCCCCGCATAGTGATACCGAGCGGGAGGGGCGGCGGCACTCGATATTGCTGGGCTGACCCCGTGAATTAGGTCCAGTCGTTGTGAGAGTTGTCCTGATGCCCGCTTCTGCGGGCTGGGAGAATGATCTCATCATGACGAACAACAGGAAACGACACACCCCGGAGCAGGTCGTTCGTAAACTCGGCCAAGCTGATCGGATGCTCGCCGACGGCGCAGATCTCGCGGGCGTATGCCGCGAACTCGGAGTGTCCGAGCAAACGTACTACCGGTGGCGTAACCAGTACGGCGGCCTGAAAGCTGAAAACGCGAAACGGTTGAAGGAACTCGAGAAACAGAACGGAACCCTGAAACGGTTGCTCGCTGAAGCGGAGCTCGAGAAGGCTGCGCTCAAGGAGAAGGCTTAAGGGAAACTTCTAGGCCCGGGCAGACGCCGTGCCGCCGTCGCTCACCTGATCAACGTGATGCAGGTGAGCGAACGGATGGCATGTCGACTGGTCGGGCTGAGCAGATCAGCGTATCGACGCACCCTGAGCAGTGAAACGTTCATAGACCCTGACCGGGCACTGCGGGAATGGTTGCGCCACTATGCGAAGCAGCACCCCCGGTGGGGCTACCTGCGCCCGTATGGTGATTTGAGACAGACGTTAGGAGATCCTGTTTCATGTCGAATCGTCGGAAGTTCAGTGCTGAGTTCAGGGCCGAGGCCGTGGAGTTGGTGATTTCATCGGGCCGGCCGATAGCTCAGGTCGCACCTGAGATTGGTGTCGTGGAGGGCACTTTGGGCAATTGGGTCCGGGTCTGGAAAGAGGAACACCCCGAGGCCGGGGCCACCGACCCTGGTCCGGTCGAGTGGGCCAAGTACAAGGCGTTGCAGGCCGAGAATGTTGAGTTGAAGAGGGAGATTGATTTCCTGGGAAAAGTCAGCGCCTTCTTCGCCGCGAAGCAACGATGAACGACTATTTCGTGTTTATCTTGGCCCAGAAGGCTTCCTTCCCGATCGACTGGATGTGCCGGAAGTTGGAGGTCTCTCGGGCTTCGTTCTACCGCTGGTTGCGCCCCGCAGCCCCAACTGCGACACAGGTGCGTCACGATGAGTTGGACGCGCACGTGGTGCGTGTCTTCGAACGTGAGAAGGGCAAGGCTGGCCGAGACCAGATCACGACGCTCCTGGCTCAAGAAGGCGTCCACATCGCTGGCGGCACGGTTGGTTCCATTTTGACCGCTCGCTCTCTCAGGGCGGTCCGGATGCGGGCGTGGAAGAAGACCACGAGTGTTGACCCTGACGCCAGGACCGAGCACATCAAGAACCACATGCTCGACCGGGACGGGAAGCGTGACTTCACTTCGGTGGTCCCCGGGACAAGGCTCTGCGGCGATATCACGTATCTGCGGACGGGTTCCGGGTGGCTGTATTTGGCGACCGTCATCGACTTGTCCACCCGGATGGTCGTGGGCTGGTCCATGGCATCCCATATGCGTACCAGCTTGATCATTGATGCGTTGTCGATGGCACGTGATCACGGCCACCTGGACGCGAACGGTGCGATCTTTCACAGCGATTAAGCCGAGGAAAACGCTAAGCCGAGAAATCGTGGCGCTGCTCATGCTCACTTGGAACATGCACTCGTTCCTCGGCTTAGCGTTTCCGATGATTACGTGAGGGTGTAGAGCATTTGTAGTTTTTCTTCGCTGAGCCAAGCGTTGTCGGGCTGGCTGATGCCGGGCGTCGCGGCGTTCATGGCTTCTCGCATCATGTCGAGGGTGGCGAAGGCATAGAACGCGGAGGTGGTGCTCATACTTTCGTGCCCGAGCAGCTGCATGATGATCGGCAGTGGGATGCCCTGCTTATAGAGATCCATCGCCTTGGTCTTGCGCAACATGTGGCAATGCAAATTTGGAGGCAGTGACGGGCGGGCCTCCCTCGCAAGATCTCCAGCCCTCTTGAGTATTGCCGAGACACTGTCCGTCGAAAGCTGGGTCGGTTCACCGAGGTGGGGACTGTTGAATAGCGGACGCGTAGATGGCAGCCTGGTCAGGCTGGGGTGGAATTCCTGGAGGTAAACCTGCAGATGTTCGACGGTTCTGTCGCCTAACGGGACAACGCGGCTTTTGTCCCTCTTGCCGGTCAAAGTGAGGTGTGCCGGCTTTGTCAGCCTCACGTCTCCAAGGGTGAGCCCGGTGATCTCGCTGACGCGTGCAGCACTGTCGTAGAGGAGGATCAGGAGCATGCGGTTGCGTCGGGATTTCATGCTGGAGCCGTCGAAAGCAGCGAGGACCGCCCGTGTCTCATTTTCTTCGAGGTATTCGATGGGCTTCCGCGGCTGGTTGGGTCCTTTCAGCGACTTGGCGGCCTGATGAAGCGCAACCAAGGTGAGGTCTTCTTCGGCCGCGTATTTTAAGAATGCCGTGATCGCTGTCAGGCGCAGGCTCAAGGTCTTGGGCTGGTACTTTTTCGTCTCACGCATCCAGACGAGCCATTGCTTCAGGAACGGCCTGTCGAAGTGATCGAAGCTGATGTCCTTGCGCTGGAGGTGCCTCTCGATGACGAGGAAGCCAATGAAGCATTGGAGGGAGATTTGGTAGGCCTCGATGGTTTTCGGCGACATCGCCCTGATTTTGGGCATGTAGTCGTGCAAGTAGTTGCGGGCGTATCCCCAAAAATTCGGGGAGTCCTTTGAGTCGCGTTTCATGCGAATCCCACCTCTGGCAGTAATCGCTGGGCTTCCCGGGTTATCTCGGCATACCCGTTCATGAAGTCCGGAGATGTGTGGATGTAGTAATAGGTGCTGTCCAGCGACGCGTGCCCCATATAGCGGGCGAGGTAGGGCAGCATCGTATTGACGTCGACGCCTTCGCGACACCACCGTTCGATGTTCGCGTAGGCAAAGTGATGCCGGAAGTCGTAGGGGCGGGGCCGTTTCCCCTCCAAGGCCCGCGTCAATCCCGCCTGGTCCCAGATCCGGTTGAAGATGACCCCCACCGCGGCTGGCGTCACGGGTCTGCCAGTAGAGGTGACGAAAAACGTTGTTCGCTGGTGAGGGAAAGCCCTGCGGGATTCTTCGTCGCAGTCGGCGAGGATGCTGACGATCTGACCGGTGAGGGGTAGCCGTCGGCTGCGGTTGGCTTTGGACCACTGCACGTCGATGAAGCCGTCGTCCAGGTTGACGTCGTTCGTCGTGAGGCGGCGCGCTTCGCTGGTGCGAAGACCGCACGAGTGCATCAGTGCGAAGAACGCGATGGCCTGCCATGTCCACGGCGAACTGGCGTCGACTCGTGCGCTGGCTTGGAAGAACAAGACGGTTTCCTGGTGCGTCAATAGGTAGGGTTGCGACCGAATGAAGCTGGCCTTCCACCGGTCCGATAGCACGTAGGCATTCTCGTTGCCACCGGTCCGCGCCCATCGACCGTAATCCCTGATGTAGGACATCCACGACCGATAGGAGCTGGGCTGGCTTGATTGCCTGAAGACGACCCATTCCTCGACGGTGTTCCGGTCGAGATTCTCCAGCTCATGGTCGGCGCAATAACGGTCAAAATTCTTCAGGTACCAGATCCGGGAGTTGCCGTAATAGCCCATGCTGTCCTTGAAAGCGAGGTAACGTTCGAGGTCGGGCGCGAACACGCTGGTGAATCCGTGCCCGTTCATCGCACCGCTCCGACCGGCAAGGGGAACACGCAGGCGCGCATCTGCTCCGTGTCCGTGCTCAGATACACGGTGGTGGAATCCGGACTCGAATGGCCCAGCACCGCCGAAATCGTCGGCAGCGGGGTTCCAGCCCTTAGGAGCTTGGACGCAGCGTTATGGCGCAGCATCCGGGTCCCCACTTTCAGATCCTTCACCCCGGCCAGCCGGAACGTGCGCCTGGTCGTTGCGTAGATCGACGCATGAACCGCCAGCGCCGTATGTGGGGCCAGCACGCGTAAGAACACGTGCCCATCGCCAGAATTCGGCCGGTCATTCAAGACATAATCAGCCAGTTTTCCCGCGATCATGGCTGGGAGTGGCAACGTCAGCGGGTTGCCGGTTTTCTGCTGCACGATGCCGATCGTGGAACCGCGCCAATCGATGTCCTTCAATCGCAGGGCGATGATGTCGCACGCGCGCAGGCCCGTCACCAGCGCAAGGAGGGTGATCGATGCGTCCCGAGCAGAAATTCTCTTCTGAGCGCAGGCACGAACAACTAACTGCTCATCCTCGGCGTCAAGCACAGGAACGATCCCGTGCCACCGCTTGAGGTGAGCCATCTTCAACGCGTCAAGCAGGTCAACACGGCCGGTGAACTTGAGGAACGGACGAAAGTTCGTGGCCACGGACCACATCGCAGATTGCGCCCACCGTCCGCGCAACGACTCAAGGAATCCAAACACGCTGGCACCGTCCGCCGCCGCCAGGGACGGAGTCCCGTGAACCTCCAAATAGAGGAGGTAATCACAAGCAGCGCGACCGTAAGCGCTGCGCGTGGCCTCGGCCAGGCCACGACGCTGCATCTCACCCCACCACGCGGCCAGAAGCGTGACGAATTCTGTGCACTGCCGAACAGCCCCACCCCCGCCGCGGCTTTTCATCGAGAGGTCCACCACGCCGGTGAGCAAATATGAGTCGAACAATCCCGCTAATCGGCCGTAGTCGGAACGACGCTGGGCGCTGAACCTGCCCGTCCTCGGACTCGTCGTCATCGACGCGAACTCCGCGCCCAAACCGGGCGTATAGACGCCACCCTTCTTTTGTGCCAACAAAGCCAAAATTCGAATCGACTTACGATACTGACCAATCGTCGATTCCGCGTAGCCGGCCGCGTCCAACGCGTCAACAACCACCACACCAATCTCTTCAACCATCGTTTCCATAGCAATTTCCCTTCACTAGGCATATGGATACGACGAAGGTAACGCCAACACTCGCCAAGCACTAAGCCGAGAAAGGAGAGCTGTTCCCAGCGGACGATGGGCAGCGCCACGATTTCTCGGCTTAGCGTTTTTCTCGGCTTAATCGCTGTTAAGCCGAATTCGGTTTAACTCCGACCGGGGCGCCCAATACACCTCGACCGAGTTCCAAAACTGGTGCGCAGCGAATCACGTTACCCAGTCGATGGGCGCCGTCGGCGTGTGTTGGGATAATGCCGTGGCCGAGTCGTTCTTCTCACATTTGAAGACGGAGATGTTTCACCAGCAGACGTTCTCGAACCACCTCTCGGCTAGGACCGCAGTCATGGAATACATCGAATCCTGGTACAATCGGCGCCGTCCCCACTCCCACAACGCAGGGCTACAACCTGCCGCCGCTCTCACCGCTTATCAAGACCGCAGCCAACCGGTATCGGCATAGAAGAAAAACACTTCAAACTGTCTCAAAAACTTGACGGGCGCAGTTGTCTCGGACTGGACCGTGACGGTTAGTGCGCCGCCGTTGCCGTGACGTTCCACACCGATCACATGCAAGCCCTCGAGCCCGACAAGCAGGTCGCAACGGGCACAAAACTGGGCGCCATCGGGGCAACACGAAGTAGGATCGGACATCGTCGAGGTCCTCGCAATCAGGAGAGTTAGAAGTCCTCTGATTCTCGGGGACCTCGACCCCCTTAGCCCTCAACCCCACACTCATCTGTGAAGAGCCCCTTAACTCGATCCGGTTTCAGCCGCGAATTGTAACTTAGGTACCAGCGTTGTCAGCATCCGCTCGCCGATTCATCCTCTCCGTCAAAACTCGAGTCGAGGACAGGTACAGGCACCTCGTACCTTCCGAACTACATCTCTGGCTAATCGAGGTGCCACATCTGACCATACTGGATGAGTCCACCTGTTTCGTCGGCCATCGAGGAGATGACAGAGGCGAGCGACTCACCCCAGCGATCATTAACCTCGGCTGCACCCATCCGTGTTAACACAGTCGCAATATCGGGAATGCACTCTGCATAGCCAATCACCTCACTTCCACGCCGAAAAAGTGAATAATTAATAAACCCCGCTTCTTTGATTGCCTCACTCATATCAGGCCATATTTCATCGTGACGCAGGTCGTATTCGGACTCCGCGCCCGGAAATAGGTGGATAACAAAACACAGTCTCTCCATGAGCTTTTATCCCTGTCTCGAGTTGATTCGCTGGCGAAGTTGGTCAAAGGACACGGCGAGTATCAGTAGCACGCCACGCGCCACGTCCTGCCAGAATGAATTAACGTTTATGAGCACGAGCCCGTTATTCATCACTCCGATAATCAGAAGTCCGACCACCGTTCCAGTGATGCTTCCCCTGCCACCGGAGAGGCTCGCTCCGCCGAGGACAATAGCTGTAATCACAGTCAGTTCAAGTCCAAGTGCGGCGTTCGGCGATGCCGAACTCAATTGACTGGTGAGGATAAGGCCCCCTAGCCCCATAGCAAGCCCTGAAAGCACGAAGGTGATAAAGAGTATCGACCCAGTGCGAATACCGACCAGACGTGCGGCGACCGGGTTTGAGCCGATTGAATAAAGCGAGCGACCGAAAACCGTATATCGCATAACTAGGTGTGCCACGATGGCGATCACCACGAACAAAATTACCGGGAGCGGTATCCCCAGTAGCGGGCGAGACGTACCGAGCCACGCGAAATCTGAGACAGTTGCTGTCTGGCCATCGGTCAGGAGACGAGTGCCTCCACGAAGCACAGCCAGGGTTCCGAGTGTCGTAATGAGCGAGTTGATGCCAACCACAGTGACAAGGAATCCGTTTACCGCGCCGGCGACGGCCCCCACGACAATTGCAACTATGACACCCACCGCAATGCCATGGCTGGCACTAACGACAGCAAATACCACTCCAGCAAATGCCGCGCCAGAGCCCACTGAGAGGTCAACCTGACCGCCAATGAGCAACATGGTCCCCGGAATCGCGAGAACACCAGTGACCGCGATGGCCGTCAAGATATTGAGGAGGTTGTCTGTTTGCAGGAAGAACTCGCTCGTGAAGGAGAAATAGCCAATCATGATCGCGAGCACGACACCGAGAGCAGCAAGCTCGGGAACAGAGCGAGATTTGCGCGTTGACAGGTCGGGCTTCTTGGAACCAGTTGGCACTGAGTTTGAATCGGTTTCACTATTGACCATAATTTTTCCGTTTCCTAGTTTCCGACGGCGAGTGCTAGGGCAGCTGAAGTGATTTGATCACCAGTAAACTCAGCAGTCACGTGCCCGCGATCCATCACGAGAACCCGGTCCGCCACCTGGACGGCTTCTTCACCGTCCGAGGTCGCAATGATGACTGCAGTGTGGTCTTCGCGAGCTCGTTGCCGAAGAATCTCGTAGATGTCTGATCGTGCACCGACATCAACTCCGCGAGTAGGTTCGACCAAAAGCAGAACCTTCGATTGCCTTTCGAACCACCGTGCCAAAAGTACTTTCTGTTGGTTGCCACCCGACAACAGCGAAATCATTTGGCCAGGGCTCGCGGTCGAGCGAATACTGAGATCGGTTCGCCATCGTAAAAACGCCCGCCATTCGTCGGACGCTCGAACGACCCCCCAACGAGCCATAACCGACCAAGAAGCAGCGCTTAGGTTCTCCGCTGCCGATCGCGTTGCAAATATGCCTTCGACCTTTCGGTCGGCAGGAAGATAGCCAAGACCCGCGCGTACCGAACGGAAGGGGCTTGAAGCGCTCCGGCCTTCCCCGTGAAGCCTGACGGTACCCGCAGATAACCGACGTAGCCCAAAGATTGCCTCCGCCGACTCGGCAGTCCCCGAACCAATCTTCCCGTAGAGAGCAAGCACCTCGCCCTCACTGCATGTGAGCGACAAATCCGAGAATGCCGACCCAGAACTCAGACCGGACGCTTCGATTGCCAACGCACCCAGTTCAGGTGGATTAGCGGGTCGCACAACGTCTCCAGCCTCTCGACCAATCATCGCCGACACCATTATCTTGCGATCTACTGCAGAAACGGGTTCATTCAGGGTCAGATAGCCGTCTCGAAGCACCTCGACACGGTCACCAATACGAGTGACTTCGTCGAGCCGGTGAGTGATGTAGATCATCGCCACACCCTCAGTCCTGAGCCGGTCAATGGCTGCGAAGAGACGGTCGACTTCGGCTGACGACAACGCCGCGGAAGGCTCATCGAGAACGAGTATGCGCGCGTCGCCAGTGAGGCTACGACCGATCTCGACTAGTTGTCGCTGTCCGATCGATAAGGTTCCGACTGGTGCATCCACGTCAATGTCGTCGCCGCCGAGCATCTCCATCGCTTCGCGAGCGGTCCGTCGCATGGCCGCCCAATCGACCAGACCGTAGCGCTTGGGCCAACGTCCAAGCGAAAGATTCTCCGCGACAGTTAGATCGGGTGCGTCGGCAATCTCCTGAAAGATCATCGCGACCCCCGCCTTCTTCGCGAGCACCGGGTCGAGCGTAGTGTGTCTAACCCCATCTATCTGGATCTCACCGGCGTCGGGGCGGTAGCTACCGGCGAGAATCTTCACCAAGGTTGATTTCCCAGCGCCGTTCTCACCAAGCAGAGCGAGTACCTCGCCGCGGCGAAGGTGGAGGTCCACACCATGGAGGACCTCCACCCCGCCGAACGACTTTCGAATTCCCGTAGCGCTGAGAATCAGTTCACCGTTCATTTGTGCCACTAGACGCTAGCAGCTCGAAGTGTCGTAGACGTCTGCGATGTTGCTCGCGTCGACGAACTGGTGAGGAATAAGAAGGTTGGCAGGAACAGTCTCGCCGTTAACCAAGTCGATAAGGTACGGAATTCCGATCTCGCCGTAACGTTCGGGGAAATATGCGACGTCGCCGACCCAGTTCGGATTGGTGGCAATTTCACAGATCGCCGATGGGTCTGAGCCCTGCCCCGACATGTAGATATCACCATCGCGACCGGCGGTGCGCGCAGCAGCGAGCGCACCCAATACGGAATCATCATTGATCCCGACTACGACGATCTTCTTGGCGTCGGGCAAGGTAGTCAGCACATCGGCGAACGCCGTGCGAGCCGAGTCGGTCACCCCTCCACCGTCAACCTGACGGAGGTTTTCGATCGCACCACATACAGACTCGAAACCCTCACGGTAGCCGCCCATGCGGTAGTCATTGACTACGCCTGCAGTAGGCTGCTCCATTGAGACGAAGGCATCATACTTGCAGTCAAAGTTCGTCTTGAAATAGGTGCCCAAGTCCGCACCTCCGAGGAATCCCGCCTTCTGATTGTTGGCACCCATGAAAGCAACTTGACACGGGAGTTGCTCGATGTCGACAGCGATCACTGGGACCTGGGGACCGGCTTCACAGATGCCCGCGGCGGCCCCTGCGTCGAGTTGAAAGTTTAGGTACCCTTGCACGCCTTGAGTCTTGAAGTTCTTCACACAGTCAAGGGCTTTTGCGCCATCGAAATCACTGTCGCAGACGATGAGCTCTGCTCCAGCAGCCTTGGCCTGCGCGATCATACTGTCGGTCACGAGCTTCGAGAAGGGGATTGAGTCCCCTAGCGCGATGAACCCAAGTTTCATTCCGTCGCCTGAGCCAGGCACCGCAACACGGAAGTCGACAAATTCGGGCGATTCTGGAGTAGCAGCCGGTGTCTCCGAGGCGATCGGCGCCTCCGAGGGGGCCGAGCCTGAAGCCGTATCACTCGGCTCGGCGGCGGGGGTTGACGTACACCCTGCGAGTACCAGGGCGATGACGCCCGCGCTCGCCAAAGCTTCCAAGCCATTTCGCATGCTGTTAGTAACCACTTCTCTTCTCCCTCGGTAGAGTAGCCGTCTTGGAAAGGATTCCAGATGGCGTGTTCCATGTCTAGTTGAAGAGTATCGACGTGTCAAGCAGTTTCCTGTAAGTAGGGGCACAATCGTGATTTTCCTCACTCTGAAGCATCTCCCAGACTGCCGAAAGCGATCGTTTGGGATTTGGGGATTGCCGGGGTCCCCTACTATGAGTTCAATCAGCAAACGTTTCCAGTCATTCGTTCAAGGGGTATCTATGCACAAGCCAATGAAGGCACCTGCTCCGGCCAGCACCGCGAACGAGAGCGGCCTTTTCATCACCAAGATTGAGACGATTCCGATCGTGGCGC
>Ga0307486_1002794_pt1 | contig 11881 bp, 8 predicted proteins | sample CBIW02metaG_FD_203663 | JGI IMG/M metagenome (GOLD analysis project Ga0307486, IMG submission 203663) | Sea-ice brine microbial communities from Beaufort Sea near Barrow, Alaska, United States - CBIW 0.2 | ecosystem: Environmental > Aquatic > Marine > Coastal | place: USA: Alaska | collected... | reverse complement strand
TGGCTCCAGATCCATTGTTAGATGCGCTGACTACAGTCTTCACGGTATTAGTGACCATGTTTGAGAAGACCGATATTGGTCAGCACTATCGACCCAGCCCCTACGCTACTCGTTTCCTGTGGGCCTTCGGTCAGTGTGGATATCTGCACGAGACTGGATTTCGTCAACCACCAGCAATGAGCCGTCAGACGGCGGAACAGGTGGTCACAGATCTCATTCAACGCTTAGAAGCCTGGTACCAGAGCATGGGACAGCCGGACTTTGCCTACGAGTGTAATCGCAACCGACGCAATAGCCGCGACAATTACAAGCGCCTCTGTGAGCTCATGGAAGCACTCTTCGAGTGCCATAGTCGCCTAATGGTTGTTCGAGTAGACCTGGGTTATAGTGAGTTCGACAGCCCCTACATCGACTACGAGACGGCCCGTTACCATAGAGAGCAACTCTGCCTCGCCTTTAACACCCACTCCCTGTTCAACCATCTGTTAGGGTACGCCTGGAAACTGGAATGGCAACCCAAGAAAGGCTTTCATTACCACTTCATCTTCTTCTTCGACGGTCATCAGTGCCAGGAAGACATTACCCAAGCTCGTCTCATTGGTGAAATGTGGGCGAAGGCCATTACCGGCGGCCAAGGCCATCCTTGGAGCTGTAATCTCAATGCCAAGCAAACCTATCACGACAATGCCATGGGATGCATCGACTACCATGACAACGAAAAGAAGCGCGGGCTTTACTGGCTGGCTAAGTACCTGACCAAGATCGACGAATACGCCGCCATGTTAGTCAAAGGCAGGACTTTTCAAACTAGCCGCAAACCGAATAGTTACGATGGACCGAGGCGTGGGCGGCCCCGCCTATACCAGAGTATCCCTTTGACTTACGGCGATGCTGGCCTCTGAGTCACCGTCAAGAACAATTGGTTTGGCGTGGACACCGAGACGAGGCTAGGTATTACGGCTTGAACTCTCAAACAAATACTCTGAACAACGGAGGAGGAAGATGTATGAAAGTGCTCAGATTGGCGAACGTACAAGATAAAACCGGGCTGGCCAGATCCACACTGCACAAATACATTGATGCTGACACATTTCCTCCGCCGATCTACCTTGGCGGCAGAGCCGTTGTTTGGATTGATTCCGAAGTGCATGAGTAGTTGAAGGAAAAACAGATCGAACGTGATATTACTCATGGAGCACCCAGAAGCTGGGGCCTCTAGTTTATTCTGAATAACACTGCGGACGGTGGCGGATCATAATGGACAAAAAATGTGCCATCGCCTCCCAAGAAGACTTAGCCTTTAGCGCAATTAAATAGTGTAGCAGCATCGCATTTTCGGAAAACCAAGAGCCTGTCAAATTGTGATGCTCACCCCGCAGCTATTCAGCCAGATGTTATGATGTCTAGCCTACATTAATTATCAAGACAGGAAGGGGATAGCAACAATGGCTCTAAACGCTGAAGAGAAAGAAGCCATTATGGCTAAACGCGGTGAGTCAAAGGCTTTAGCAGGAAACAAAACGACTATTTATGAGATCATCCTGAAAGACGGAAAAAGTGCGACAATGCTCTCTATGGAAGGCGCCTCATTGGAAGAGGCAACCTTGAGCGCGCATGACCGATTCAGCAAAGAGCGAGTAAAAGAAGTGAAGGTAAAAGTTTGAACGATTTCAGTTATGGCATTCTGTATATGGTCAACTAATCCCTGACAGACAGCATCGGCGCCGTCATCATCGAAATTTTGAAGCAAACGAAGATGCAGAACGTATGCACTAAGATGAAGCCCCACTGACCTATGCTCGGAATCAGGCCAACCAAAAGTACAGCCCAGTCTGATAAAACCGAGGATCTTACAAATAAAAGGAATAACAGGCTACGGCCAGCTTCGGATGGAGCAACTGGCCCAGTAGAATCTTCGCAAGACTGCCAGGCCAGTGCCTCTGAGCATAATGTTACGACTCAGGCTTGAGACCTTCCCGCTCACAAAGAGCAGAATACAGCTCTTGTACTTGGGTGCGCTGTTCGGCGGAGACTGGCTTACCATTCAGTTCATCATTGGCATAGCCGCTAACATTGCCATCGAAATCAACCTGGGCCAACCCGTTAGCTTCAGCTTGCTCGCGCTCAGCAATTAAATCTTCGCTAAACGAAACAGCCTGACTTTCCGGTCGATGATGCACAACCACCTGAATTGCAGCTTCATAAAGAACCGCGCGGCGCGCAAGATCTGAATTATCCGTGTTATTGCCCAAACTCATTTCTGAACCCTCGACTTCTATAGACCACAAAGGCCTAGTGAATGTCCGTCAAGGTTATCGCAAGATCAAAAGGATTGGGAGAAAATAAGGCACGGACTGAATCACCTATTCAGCCATCGCTCGCCTTTCGGCTGGCCCAGCCCTATATTTCCGTGACTATAAGCGAACAGGTCTGACATAATCGGGTCAAAACAGACCAAAGTCGGCAAAAACCGCTACATTCATTCACACAGTTGAGTTCGAAACCATGAAATCCCAGGATAAAACCATGGTCGATATGGTAGATCGATGGCTTTCGATAAGTGAGATATCCCAGTACCTGGGGGTCTCCAGCGATACTGTATATAAGTGGATAGAACGTAAGAACCTCCCAGCTCACAAAATCGGACGGCTGTGGAAATTCAAGAAAGAAGAAGTGGATGAATGGGTTCGGTCTGGACAGTCTGCGGAAAAGTAGGGATTACTAAATATGCTCAAGCTGGAAGACATAAAGAAAGATGCGCAGGTCCGCGGCATACAAGGCGATGAGGTGGTCCGCATAGTGCAGACTGAGCCCGTGGGGGATCATGCTCTGACCGTGTACTACAAAGACAGCCAAGGCCGCTTGAACGAACAAATGCTGTTCCGTACCGATGAAGCACGCTTGGAACTCGCTCAGGCTGGCCGCCCCTGGGCATTTGATGCGCCCGGTGCGGATTTTAAATTGGGTTTAGAAGCCTATCGAATCACCCAAGCTGCAATGTTTGACCCCATGATGGCGGTTCACACCTCCAATGTGGAACCCCTGCCCCACCAGATTTCGGCAGTGTACGAGCACATGTTACCGCGCCAACCACTACGCTATGTGTTGGCCGATGACCCGGGTGCTGGCAAAACCATTATGGCGGGCCTACTGATTCGCGAGCTGCTCATGCGGGCTGATGCAAAGCGGATTCTGATCGTCTCGCCAGGCGGCCTGACCGACCAATGGCAAGATGAGATGCTGGAAAAGTTCAGCGTCCAGTTCCAAATATTTAGCCGCGAGAAACAAGAGCAATGTGCATCCGGGAACTATTTTAACGAAGTCGACCTTCTGATCTGCCGGCTTGATCAGCTTTCCCGAAACGAAGATCTTCAGGAAAAACTGAAAAACAGTGAATGGGACCTCATCATTGTCGATGAGGCCCACAAGCTTTCAGCCAACTACTTTGGCAACAAGGTTAATAAGACCAAACGGTTTCAGCTGGGCGAGCTACTAGGCACCATTACCCGTCACTTCCTACTGATGACAGCCACGCCCCACAACGGCAAAGAAGAAGATTTCCAGATTTGGCTGTCCTTGCTCGACGGCGACCGCTTTTACGGCAAATTCCGAGAAGGCGCACACAAAGTCGATATTTCCGACATGATGCGTCGCATGGTCAAGGAAGAACTGCTGAAGTTCGACGGTACCCCCCTATTCCCAGAGCGACTGGCCTACTCCGCAAACTACCAGCTGTCAGACGCCGAAGCTGACCTTTATGCTCAAGTAACGGATTACGTTCGCAACGAAATGAACCGTGCGGACAACCTGGATGGCAAGCGCAGGGGCACAGTTGGGTTCGCTCTAACCCAGCTACAGCGTCGCCTAGCATCAAGTCCAGAGGCCATATATCAGTCCATTAAACGCAGACGTAAGCGTTTGGAGTCACGTCTGGATGAAATGAAGCTTGTCGCTCGCGGCCATGCTGTGGCGCAAGCAGGCAAAAACAGCGTCGCTGAAACTCTGGGCGAATATCAACTCAATAAAGAACTCGACATACCCGACAACATCGACGAACTGGATGACGACGAGCTAAGCGCAGAAGAGTATGAACGGTTCGCAGAACAGGTAGTAGACCAAGCCACAGCTGCTGAAACCATTCCTGAGTTAGAGGCAGAAATTCAGATTCTAAAGGATCTGGAATACCAAGCCATGACCGTTGTTCAATCCGGCAACGATAAAAAATGGGAAGAGCTCTCTCATCTGCTGCAAGACCGTCCCGAGATGTACACAGCAGGTGGCAGTCGTCGCAAGCTCATCATCTTCACTGAGCATAAGGACACGCTGAACTATCTGGTGCAGCGTATTCGTGGTTTGCTGGGCAACCCCGAGGCAGTGCTCACTATTCATGGCGGCACCAGCCGGGATGCCAGGCGCAAGGCCCAGGAAGAGTTTCGAAACAATCCGGATGTGCTGGTTTTAGTGGCAACAGATGCAGCAGGCGAAGGCGTAAACCTGCAAAACGCCAGTCTTATGGTCAACTATGACCTGCCCTGGAACCCTAACCGCCTGGAACAGCGCTTTGGCCGTATTCACCGTATTGGTCAGACTGAGGTGTGCCATCTATGGAACTTAATTGCCAACGAGACGCGAGAAGGCGCAGTCTTCCAGAAGCTGTTTGAAAAGCTGGAAATTGAAAAGAAAGCGCTGGGCGGCAAAGTCTTCGACGTACTGGGCGAAGCCTTCGAAAACCGGTCGCTCAAAGACTTGCTCGTGGAAGCCATCCGCTATGGCGAATCGCCAGAAGTCAAAGCCAGACTGAACCAGGTGATTGATGGCGCCCTAGACACGGAGCATCTGCGTGAAATCCTTAAGCGCAACGCGTTAGTTGAACAGCACATGTCACTGGAAGATCTTTACGCAGTAAAAGAGGAAATGGAAAAAGCCGAAGCTCGCAAGCTTCAACCCTATTTTATTCGCGCCTTCTTTACTGAAGCCTTTCGGACGCTCAGCGGCGAAATGCGACAAAGGGAAGCTGGCCGGTACGAAGTTCGCCATGTACCCGCAGCCATTCGCGAACGAGACCGCGTCATGGGCGAAAGCCGCACGCCAGTGCTGAAAAAGTACGAGCGTATCTGTTTTGAAAAGCAGCTGATTCGTACCCCAGGCAAACCGATGGCCGACTTAATTCACCCTAACCACCCTTTGATGGCCTCCACCACGGACCTTGTACTTTCTGCGCATCGCAGCAAACTCAAACAAGGCGCGGTACTGGTTGATCCGAACGACGAAGAAATCGAGCCCCGAATTCTCTTTATGGTGGATCACAGTATTCGTGAAGGTGAAAGCGCAGGCACTGCTAACAAACCCGCCATAGCGTCGCGCCGCCTGCAATTTGTGGAGATTGATCAGCAGAGCAACACCTCTCACGCTGGTTGGGCCCCACACTTGGACCTACAACCTATCGATAGTGATGACCGCAAGTTGATTCAAGACGTACTGGGTGCCTCCTGGATTACCGGCAACCTTGAAGCCTTAGCCCTAAACCATGCCTCTCAGCACCTGGTGCCAGAACATTATCGGGAGATAAAAACGCGCAGAGAGCTTCAGTCTGAAAAAATCCACGCGGCAGTTCACGAACGGCTTGTGAAAGAAATCAACTATCTTTCTGGGCAAGCCATCAAATTGGATCAGGATGTGGCCGCGGGCAAACAGCCGCGCATGCAACCAGAGAACTTTCGGCGACGAGCAGAAGAATTGACTGCCAGACTAGAACAGCGCAAACAAGAACTGGAGGCCATGAAGAACGTGGTCTCAAGCACGCCCGTAGTTATTGGTGGTGCCCTCGTCATTCCGCAGGGTTTACTGGATATGCGAAAGGGTAAACCCCTGTTCACAGTAAATGCCCAGGCCCGTGCGCACATCGAGCAGATAGCGATGAAGGCAGTGATGGATCATGAAGAAGGTTTGGGCCACACAATTAAAGACGTATCTACTGAAAAGTGCGGGTGGGACATCACTGCACGCCCAAAACCGAACCTAGATGGGTCTTTACTGCAAGACAGACATATTGAAGTCAAAGGCAGAGCCAAGGGGCATGACGTCATTACCGTTAGCCGTAACGAAATTCTCTACGCTCTCAATCAGGAAGATAAGTTCTGGTTGGCGATTGTTTTAGTGGACGGCAATAGTTACGACGGCCCGTACTACGTGCAAAACCCATTCACTATAGAGCCAGACTTTGGTGTGCCCTCCGTGAACTATGAACTCAAACACTTATTGTCCAAAGCCGAGCCCCAGGAGCCAGGCCAATGAACCTTGAAACGCTGAAGGTCACTAATTTCCGGCGCTTTGAAAGGCTTGAGGTAAGTTTTCATCCGGAGCTGACCGTATTGGTAGCCCGAAATGGGCAAGGCAAAACCTCAATATTAGACGCTGCAACTATTGCTCTAGGTACTTTTGTCGGGGCTTTTGATTTAGGGACCGCCAAGCATATCGCGCAGGCGGATGCTCGTTATCAGCGCCTATCTGGCCATTCTGATAGTGAACAAGTATTCCCCGTTCGGCTCGAAGCCACGCTAAAGGGCATAGATAGACCTGTCATCAGAGAACTTCTTGGCGCAAAAGGCAGAACAACAATAAAACATGCGTCTGCACTCACAGGGCTTGGCAAACAACTCATGAAACAGGTTCAAGCCCTGGAACCCATACCACTGCCACTGCTGGCCTACTATGGTTCAGGTCGCCTCTGGAATGCACACAAGAATATGAGCCGCAAAGCTGTGCTCAGCGAAAGTCGCACCTTGGGATACGAAGACTGCTTCAGTTCGGCATCCAGCTTTACTCAAGTCCAGCAATGGATGACAAAAGCGACATTCGCAGCACTTCAGCAACAGAACATGGACGTTTACCAGGGTCATAAAATCGCGGATCAGATTGAAGGCATCCAAAGCACTGTTAATACCGTTCTGGGTAGCGATGGCTGGAGTGGATTCCATTACAGCGTTCAGCATGAGGAACTCGCCATGACTCATGAGGAGTTAGGCGTATTGCCTGTGTCAATGCTCAGCGATGGCGTACGCGCAATGGTGTCCCTGGTGGCGGATATGGCGTGGCGCTGTACCAAACTCAACCCTCAGATGGGCGCAGATGCATCCAAAAAAACAAAGGGCATTGCCTTTATCGATGAAGTTGATATGCACCTTCACCCTAAATGGCAACAGACTGTGATTGGTTCGCTACGCGAGGCCTTTCCCAACGTGCAATTCATTGTCACAACTCACAGCCCACAAGTGCTTTCCACCGTGAATTCGGAATCCATCCGGCTGATAAGCAGTGAGCTCGACCGAGAAACCGGAAAATTCATATCTCAAGCTGTAATACCAACCATGCAAAGCCGTGGCGTAGCCAGTAACGATGTGATGGCAGAGCTTCAAGGTATCGATGCCATCCCTGGCGTTGAAGAAGCCCAGTGGCTTCAAAGCTACAAGGCAATTATCACCTCGAATCAACTAACGTCTGAGCAGGAAAGAAAAAAACACGCTCTCATGAACAACATTATTGCCCATTTCGGTGAAGAGCATCCCGAGTGGCTAGAATGCCAGCGCCTCGAACGCTTGCAAGAAATGAAATCCAAACTCGCTGAAAAACTGTCGGCCAGTAAATCAAGGGATTGATATGCACCACCTGAACCGACCACCAGCGCCACGATGCCTCGATCACTATCGGCATGGCCAAAATAACTGGGGCGACGTGAGAAATGAGGACAAAGCAGAGATCTGGGCCAGGTTGAATGAAATGCAAGGCAATCGCTGCGCGTATTGTGAATGCGAGATTCGTACCGAGCCACACAACCATCATGCCCACATCGAACACTTTCGTCAGCGAAATCGCCACCCTCAAGGTACCTTCGAGTGGTACAACTTGTTTGGTTCCTGCAATCGCGCAGGGAGTTGCGGTAAGCACAAAGACAAACAAAGCTATAACCACCAGGGCTTGATTAAGGCTGACCAGGAAGATCCGGAACATTACCTTAGGTTTCTACCCGACGGTCAGGTGGTCCCTGCCGACAACCTCGAACCACAAGATATTCAGCGCGCGGAAGAAACCATTAGGGTGTTTAACCTGAATGGTTCACTGCGGCAAATTCGGGAAAACCATGTAATGGGCTATCTGCAAACGGCAGAAACAATTCTGGGCTTAACTGAAGAATTTGAAGAGGATGAATGGCGACCACTTCTCGAACAGGAATTAAGAGCCGTCGTTGGCCAGCCGTTTGAAACCGCTATTCGCCACGTCCTGAAAATTGCGTAAGAGACTACTATGACCGCCATTAAATCTCCTAAAAAACTGATCGAAGTGGCCCTGCCATTGGATGACATCAACGTTGCCGCAGCGCGTGAAAAGTCGATCCGCCATGGCCACCCTAGCACTCTGCATCTGTGGTGGGCTCGCCGCCCACTGGCAGCGGCTAGGGCTGTGTTGTTCGCTCAGCTGGTGAATGACCCTGGCTACCAACGCGAACTGGGGCACGGGGTGAATAAAAAGGAAGCGGAGATCAAACGCGAAAAGCTATTTCAGATCATCCGCGATTTGGTGAAGTGGGAAAACACCAACAACGAAGAAGTACTAAACCGTGCTCGTGCGGCTATTTGGGAAAGCTGGCGTGAAACCTGTCATATGAACCGCAACCATCCTCAGGCGGGAGAGTTATTCAATCCGGAGAAGCTGCCTGCCTTTCACGATCCCTTTGCGGGCGGTGGTGCCATTCCTCTGGAAGCCCAGCGCTTGGGGCTGGAAAGCTATGCCAGCGACCTAAACCCTGTAGCAGTGATGATCAACAAGGCAATGATCGAGATTCCACCTAAGTTTGCAGGGCAACAGCCGATTGGCCCCAAGCCGGAATCTGATAAGCAATCTAAGAAATCAGCAACCAATGATGCTTTTGAGGACTGGGATGGGACCAAAGGCCTAGCTGAAGACGTGCGCCGCTATGGCCACTGGATGCGTGAAGAAGCGATCAAACGCATTGGCCACTTGTACCCAAAAGTAAAAATCACCTCGGAGGTGACCGCAGAGCGGCCTGACCTGAACGCCTATGAGGGCGAAGAACTGACGGTTATTGCTTGGCTTTGGGCAAGAACAGTGAAAAGCCCTAACCCTGCATTTAGCCATGTGGATGTGCCGCTAGTTTCAAACTTCGTTTTGTTCAGTAAAAAAGGCAAAGAAGCATGGGTAAAGCCTTTAGTAGATGGGCCGCATTATCGTTTTGAAGTTAGAGTAGGCACACCTCCGGAAGAAGCGAGCAGCGGCACAAAAGCAGCGCGGGCTAATTTTATCTGTCTTGTTTCTGACAGTCCCATTTCAGGCGATTATATAAAACAAGAAGGCAAAGCCGGTCGTATGGGGGCACGATTGATGGCCATCGTAGCTGAAGGCAAACGAGGGCGAGTTTATCTTTCACCGCACGAACTGCATGGAGATACCGCAGAAAATGCACAACCAACGTGGAAGCCAACAGGTGATATTGCTAAACGCATGACTGGTGGTAACTGCACACCGTACGGTTTAACTACTTGGGGCGATCTCTTTACCTCCCGCCAATTGATGGCCTTAACCACCTTTTCCGATCTAGTTCAGGAAGCCCGGGAAAAAGCCATTGCTGATGCCAAAGCAGCCGGTCATCAGGATGACGGGATTAGCCTGGCCAAAGGCGGGACAGGCGCTACGGCTTATGGAGAGGCCATTTCTGTGTATTTCGCTCTTGCAACTAGCAAAATGACTGCTTTCCATAACTCTACAGCTCGTTGGAGAAGTGGAGAAGGGAAGTCTGCTCCGGCATTCGGAAGGCAGGCTATCCCTATGGTGTGGGACTATGCAGAAGTTAACCCTTTCGCTGGGGCTGGCGGAGATTTTTCGGGAGTGATTGATGGGATATTTCGTTCGTTTTCGAATTACGACCCGTCAGTCCCTGGAAAAGCGTCACAGGTGGACGCACAAACTCAATCTATTAGTGATTTGAAGCTCATATGCACCGACCCACCATATTACGACAACATTGGGTATGCAGATCTTTCAGATTTTTTCTATGTCTGGTTACGCCACTCGCTCCGGTCTATATATCCAACGCTATTTGGAACTATGGCCGTCCCCAAGGCCGAGGAGTTGGTGGCCACTCCCTACCGCCATGACAGTAAGACACAAGCTGAGGACTTTTTCATGGATGGTATGACGAGCGCCATCCATAATTTAGCTGAACTGGCCCATCCGGCTTTTCCCGTCACCATTTATTACGCATTCAAACAGTCGGAAACAAAAGAAAGTAGCACCACCAGCAAGGGCTGGGTCACCTTTCTAGAGGCTGTTATTCAGGCTGGATTTTCTATCGACGGAACTTGGCCTGTCCGAACTGAAAATGCGACTCGGTTAATCGGTTCTGGCACAAATGCCCTAGCATCATCCATTGTCCTTGTCTGCCGAAAACGTGAAATGAACGCCGACTCTATATCCCGGCGCGACTTCCAACGTCAACTCCGGGAGAAGATGCCCGATGCCTTAGAAACCATGATCGGCGGTGAAACCGGTCAAACACCCATCGCCCCAGTGGATCTGGCTCAAGCTGCTATCGGCCCCGGAATGGCCATTTACTCCAAATGCGTAGCTGTACTGAACCAAGACGGTACCCGCATGAGCGTGCACGATGCGCTTGTGCTGATTAACCGTGCAATCACTGAATACCTGAGCCCAGATTCTGGCAACTTCGATGCCGACACCCAGTTCTGCTCAAGCTGGTTTGAGCAATACGGCTGGAGCAGCGGTCAATTTGGCGAAGCTGACACTCTTGCCCGCGCCAAGGGTACGAGTGTAGATGGAGTAAAAGCATCTGGAGTCGCGGAATCTGGCAGCGGCAAGGTGCGCCTACTTCGCTGGGCCGAGTACGAGTCCGATTGGGACCCCACCAAAGACGAGCGCACTCCAATATGGGAGGCCTGCCACCAGATGATTCGCCGCTTAAATAACCATGGTGAATCCGCCGCCGGTGAGTTGCTGGCTAAAATGCCAGAAAATGGCGAAGCCATACGCCAACTAGCCTATCACCTCTACACTCTGTGCGAACGCAAAAAGTGGACCGAAGAGGCGCGCGCCTACAACGAGCTGATTGCCTCGTGGCGTGCCATTGTAGACGCCTCACATGATGCGGGGCACAAAGATGAACAGCGCGGTCTGGAGTTTTAAGGAGGCATTCCATGGCAAACACTGATTGGCCCTACCCGGGCTCGCGCTGGTGGAAATTTGATTTTCACACCCATACACCCGCATCGAAAGACACAACCGGGTGGCAACGCGCCGTCGGGACACCAGATGAATTAACCGCTGAGACCTGGTTGCTAAAATTCATGGCTGCCGAGATCGACTGTGTAGCGGTTACGGATCATAACAGTGGCGCATGGATAGATAAGCTCAAGAGCGCCTATGCAGCCATGAAAGATCAAGATGACCTGGGGCTTGCACCTGAAGGGTTTCGTGCTCTGACGTTGTTTCCTGGTGTTGAAATTTCTGTCAACGGTGGCTTCCATCTCTTGGCCATTTTTGGCCCTAAAGCAAGTACGCGTACAATAACTGACCTCCTATCGACAGTACGTTATCAAGGCACTGAGGGTGATAGTGATGGTGTAACCCGGGAAGGGCCAGAAATCGTCATTGAGGAAGTCATAAAAGCAGGTGGAGTCCCGATTCCAGCTCATGCTGATCAAGCGAAGGGACTACTAAGGTGCGAGCCAGAATCCAAGCGAAGTCAGCTTGATGCCAATACGCTCCGCCAAGCCATTGGCCTAGAAGGCTTACTAGCAGTGGAATGGTGCGATGACACCAGCTTCTGGCCAGAATGCGTATCCGCTGCACG
>Ga0307486_1002793_pt1 | contig 11884 bp, 10 predicted proteins | sample CBIW02metaG_FD_203663 | JGI IMG/M metagenome (GOLD analysis project Ga0307486, IMG submission 203663) | Sea-ice brine microbial communities from Beaufort Sea near Barrow, Alaska, United States - CBIW 0.2 | ecosystem: Environmental > Aquatic > Marine > Coastal | place: USA: Alaska | collected... | reverse complement strand
AGAGTTACATTTATTTTTATAACTACAAGCGATTACATTCGTCACTTGGTTACAGGACCCCTGTGCAAAAAATGGCAGAATTGAAAAAAGTGGCTTAAAGTTACTTCATTAAAACTTGACCATTACAACACTGTGTTGTCAAGGCGACAGCCAAAGCCATTAACTCTTTGTATTTCTTAGGTATAGCGCCATCAGCAAGTGCTGCATTATCAAGTGCTTGAAATGCTTTCATTGCATCACCACTTAACTCGCCCAATTTACTTAGCTTGTCTAAATTAGCCATATCAAACATATTAATTTCCTCGGAATTTTTATAAAAAATAACACTGATTAATCTGCCTATCTATTGGTAGATAGGCAGATTAAGTGCATAATATTGCATCTATCAAGTAAGATCAAGGGCTCAATTTAAAAATGTGGAATACGATGTCATCTCAGCCTGAAACTATAACCCGCATTTTAGATAGTGCTGAAAGTCATATCTGTAAGAAAGGATATAACGCTTTTAGCTTTAGAGAAATCGCTGAAGAAATAGGAATTAAAAGTGCCAGTGTGCATTATCATTTCCCAACGAAAGCTAATTTAGCCGCGGCCGTTGTATTGCGCTACACCAAAAATTTTATTGAAAATCTTGGTCAATCTGACTTACCTGACGCGCAAGCAAAACAGCTATTAAAAAAATATATACAAGAATTTCAAAATATATTGCTAACCAGTGGTGGCATGTGTGTAGGAGGTATTCTTGGTGCTGAACTCACATCACTTCCTGATGAAGTGGCTAATGCAACCCGTCACTTTTTCACGGAGAATTTGAAATGGCTAGCCGAAGTCTTGCAGCTACAGTCTGGAGGAGTTGACATGAAAAATAATCAATTGCAGGCGGTAAAAGTTTTAGCCATGCTAGAAGGTACACTGATATTGATGCGTACACTAGGTCGCGAAGTGCAATTTGAGGAAATGGTGGAAGACTTACTTAACCTATCATGAGTTTTCAAGCTGATACAAAGATAATAATATCATCCGACGCACTACATGGAACGATGCGATAGCGAGTAAGTAGTGCAAGCCCGCAGTAGGAGTTGGTAATTACAGCCGCTTTCGTAGCGTAGCGAAGAATAGTGCAGTAATTACATCCTCACTCCGTCAGTCGCTTGAGAGCCGATGCGTTAGCGAGGTGACGAGGACGTCTGGGGCTAATGGTCGTCGACGAACGGAGTTGAATTAAGCCATGGATGGATTAATTCTTTCACGAGTACGGCGACACGCTGGTGAACTAAGCGACGCCTTCAAAGGCTATGATTAAAAAGTCGCTTTCATTACGAAATTTTCAACCAATAATATTTGAACAAAGATCTTGAATGTTTTATTAGTTTACAGTTGGTGAGCTAGATGATTTAGTGCTGTCCAATCTGGCAATGTCACAAGAAATACAACAGTTTTTAATGATTTTTACTCGGTCTTTTAGACGAGGCTTATAATTACAGCCAATTAAAACACTTCACAGATAATCATCTGTTAAAGCTATCAACTCATTACCTTTCACAGTATTAAATAATATACCCAATGAATGTTAAGGCAAAAATGACTGCTTTAGAATCTTTTGTTGAAGCATAGTTGGATTATTCGTATTGGAGGCATCTCGATTTATGCTCCCCCCTATTAGTCAATAAGCTCTAAATATATTGCAATTTAAACGAGTTAAGTCAAAAAATAATCCAACTCTCAAAAGTCGTAACCTAGGACTATTGTTATAAAAATAGCACTTCTTATCTCTTGAGTGGACTAATAGTCGTTAAAAGTTAGGTTAGCTGAGAGCTCGATAGGCTATTAAGCCGCCAACGATAAACCGTGCATTACTATAACCCATAGATCTCAAGGTATCTGCAGATAACGCGCCACGGTTAATGGCATTGCAATAGCATAAAATAAGACTGTTAAGATCAGGAATTTCACCTTCAACTAACATCTCAAGTTTACCTCGGCTAATATTTAATGACCCTGGAATATGATCAATATCGTGTTCTTGTTTATCACGAATATCTAACGCAATCGCTCCTTTTGTAATCAAATTATCAACCTGCTCAGGCAATACTTCCTCAACCCGTGCACGTGCAATATTTGCCATATTTTGAAACTTTTCTGTATAAGCCATATTATATCTCTGAATATAAGTGAATTTGTCCTAGTGTCGTACGGCGTAGCTGCACTCCACTGCAAAGCTTGTAAAAATTTTGCCACAAAAAGGTGTCTTAGATACGGCTTTTCGGCTGACAATATATTTCAAGATAGTTTGTTGATGGGACTTAAAGCATTATTATTTATGACTCTAATCATATACAGGTCATTGTTAATTAGCCACGCAGACTAATAGACAATTAATCGTGCAATGACACGATTTTCACTTATGTAAGCCATGGTAGCACTAAAGATCATCAACAAAATTTCTTGTGGTCGGCTAGAAAGAACAGCTGAAGACAATAACGTTTCCTTTAGCGGTTAATTGTTCAACTAAACAGCGCTTTATCGTGAAGTGATGCTAATGATGTGGTATATCTGAGTGTCTATACCTTCAATTGACACCTAAAAAGCAATAAGCTTAATATTGCATCTGTGTATTTATTAAGGTAAAACACTACGTTTTAATAATCGTCAGTACTACCGTCCAGTAAAATAATAGCTGTTCTCAAGATATAGTCTACTTATAAAATTTATAATCGTTTTTACCTGTTAAAATAATAGTTATTAATCGTTTGATAAGATTTACGTGATTCTCTAGAATGTGGTTTGTGATTGTGACATTCCCTCTAACACTATTGGTAATGGCGTAATTTTGAAATAAAATTGACTGTCTCTTATAGCTTTATGTGGCGTGAATATCAATCGAACCGGACGCCATCGATTATTTCAAATACGCGAATATCCTATGATAAAGGTGACTTATCTTAAAGCTCAAAAACGAAGAGCTTGGCTATTGTTCACAAAAATTAGAATAACTTAATTGAGTATCTTAAGGCATGAGAGACATACATAAGGCTACTGTTAAGATAAGCAAAACACACTATAAGGCGATCTCGGGCCTTAGCCATCATTTTCTGGAGGACTCAATGACCCAACCTGAAACCATCAAAGTCGGACAACTTGAAATTACTTACCTGATCGATGGGGCTGAGAAGGGCACTATGGGTGTCTTTGAACTACGAGTACCACCAAGTTCAAATGTTCCACCAACGCATAGCCACTCGTTAATCGAAGAATGTGTTTATGTGCTTGAAGGGGTGTTGAGATATTCTGTCGAAAGCACGACGAAAGATCTTGGACCAGGAGAGTCTATGTACACCCCTATGAGTTCGATACACGGTTTCAGCAATCCTTTCGATAAGCCAGTCCGTGCATTAATTGTGTTGACTCCAGATCTAGGTGCTCAGTACTTTCGTGATGTTGGTGCTATTGTGAATGCTGGTAGTCCTACAAAGCAAGCTGAACTTTTTGAGGTTATGTCACGCTATGGCCTTGTGGCTTCACTCCCATCACCTCCATCACCAGCACGTGTCTAACCCGTCGTTAGGCGTAGATTATATTTTTGAAATTGATACATAACCGGTTTAAGGTGGAACTTAGGTTATGAAATGTTAGTTAATAAAGGACTTTGAGAGCTCAAGGCTTATTTATAAAAAGTTTTATTAAATAGAGTCGTCTCTCACAAGCTGCGTCGGTTAAATATCGATGTTAGACAATTTAACCGCTTTGTAATCTAGTTGGGTGCCTAAAGACAAAACGTGAATGTGCTGGCATGATACGGTGCGCTGTAAGCTTTACTATCTCACCACTATCTGATGTAAGGTTTTAGTTAGTGATTAGGTGTACATGAATCTAAGCAATATTAGCAAACTGACCGATTTAGGTTGCGTTCCATGCAACAGTTTGACGACGCTAATCGAATGACTGCTATTGGTAAGAACTAAATGTGTTCCAAAGCTAGGGGCTTTATCTAAAAAGTCTGCTTCTAATTAGGTGCATGGAAATATACCTGAAATAAAGGGCCACTTTTGGCACATGAACGACATATTTCACTAATCTGAGTGACAACTTACGAGAGGAAATTGAACATGAATGAAAATAAGACAACCACGAGTGGCAAATGCCCCGTAATGCATGGTGGTGCTACAGAAAGTAGTATATCTAATATGAAATGGTGGCCTAAGGCGCTAAATCTTGACATCCTGCATCAACACGATAATAAGACCAATCCGATGGGAGTAGCATTCAACTATCAAGATGCGGTTAAAAAACTCGATGTGGCTGCGTTTAAAAAAGACCTACACGTGCTGATGACTGATAGTCAGGAATGGTGGCCAGCGGATTGGGGTCATTACGGTGGTTTGATGATCCGTTTGACTTGGCATGCGGCCGGTACTTATCGCATCGCTGACGGTCGTGGTGGTGCTGGTACTGGTAATCAACGATTTTCTCCCATTAACTCCTGGCCGGACAATGTGAACCTAGACAAAGCGCGTCGTTTACTTTGGCCAATCAAAAAGAAATATGGCAACCAAATAAGCTGGGCTGATTTAATTGCCTACGCAGGTACCATCGCCTATGAATCCATGGGTCTAAAGATCTTCGGCTTTGCCTTTGGACGTGAAGATATATGGCATCCGGAAACAGACACTTACTGGGGTTCTGAAAATGAGTGGTTAGCACCAAGCGGAAGCGAAGGCAGCCGATATTCGGGTGAACGAGATCTTGAAAATCCGTTGGCTGCTGTAATGATGGGGCTGGTCTACGTCAACCCTGAAGGTGTCGATGGTAAGCCAGATCCACTGAAAACAGCTCATGATGTACGGATAACATTTGAACGTATGGCCATGAACGACGAAGAAACTGTTGCGCTTACTGCAGGTGGCCACACGGTGGGCAAATGCCATGGTAACGGCAATGCTGATCAGCTCGGCCCCGAACCCGAAGGAGCCGATCTCGAAGATCAAGGCTTTGGTTGGGTCAATAAGACTACGCGTGCGATAGGTCGCGACACAATGTCCAGTGGCATCGAAGGCGCATGGACCACACATCCAACACAGTGGGACAACGGGTATTTCCATATGTTACTCAATCATGATTGGGAACTGAAGAAAAGCCCGGCTGGTGCGTGGCAGTGGGAACCGATTAACATCAAAGAAGAAGATAAGCCTGCTGATGTCGAGGACGCCTCAATCCGTTACAACCCTATTATGACCGATGCTGATATGGCCATGAAGATGGACTCTGAATACCGAAAGATATCCGAGCGGTTCTACAATGACTCCGAATACTTCTCCGAAGTATTTGCGCGGGCATGGTTCAAACTGACACATCGTGATATGGGGCCGAAGATACGCTATATTGGCCCAGATGTGCCGCAAGAAACTATGATCTGGCAAGACCCAGTACCAGCAGGCAATACTGATTATGATATTCAAGCAGTAAGGGATAGCATTGTGGCCAGCAACTTAAGCATTAGCGAAATGGTTTCCACGGCCTGGGATAGCGCCAGGACCTTTCGTGGTTCAGACAAGCGTGGTGGCGCCAATGGGGCGCGGATCAGCCTTACTCCTCAAAATGACTGGGAAGGCAACGAGCCCAAACGTCTGGCTAAGGTATTGGCTGTGCTTGAAGGTATCGCAGCCGAAAGTGGTGCCAGTTTGGCTGATGTCATTGTGCTTGCAGGTAACGTCGGTGTAGAACAAGCCGCCAAGGCTGCAGGTTTTGAGGTTAGCGTTCCCTTCTCACCTGGACGTGGTGACGCAACCGATGAGATGACTGATGCTGCTTCTTTCGATGTAATAGAACCCATCCATGATGCTTACCGTAACTGGCTGAAGGGGGACTATCTTGTCACAGCTGAAGAGCTGATGCTCGATCGTACACAACTGATGGGCCTCACCGCCCACGAGATGACAGTACTGATTGGCGGTATGCGTGTTATTGGTACTAACTATGGTGGTACTAAGCACGGTGTATTTACCGAGCGCGAAGGTGTATTAACGAACGACTTCTTTGTTAACCTGACGGACATGAATTATACATGGAAGCCAGCCGGTAATAATCTGTATGAAATCCGAGACCGTAAATCAGATAAGGTCAAGTGGACAGCAACACGAGTTGATCTCGTCTTCGGGTCTAACTCTATCTTGCGTGCTTATGCTGAAGTCTATGCGCAGGACGACAATAAAGAAAAATTGGTGCAAGACTTTGTAGCTGCATGGACGAAGGTTATGAATGCTGATCGCTTTGATCTAGCCTGATTTTAAAGATATATATCTCCATGTCGCCCATAATCGCGGTGTGGGGATATGAACGCAGAGTTATGACTAGATTTATCAAACGGTCGAGCATAATTAATATCTTTGAAGCTACACAATGAGTTATGAATCTAATAGCTTAGTCGAGTGGCAACAACAACCTGACATTAAAGAACCACCTTTAGCATTCAATGGTGTTGATGATGCCTTAATTGTCTCATTAGATGACATAGGTTAATTAAACGCGAGGTTTTATGCTGTGACCCAATAGCTCGTGGGTTAGAGTGTTAAGCTTTGAGTACTACCACGCTACCTATGATCATGATCATGCTGACAGCCAGACGTCGGATAATGTTTTTTTCGTTGAAAATACGATAACCAAGAAATACTTGTAACACCATGGCGAGTTGGAATAGTGCCAAAGAATAAGCGATTAATAACTGTGAGAATACAATCATCGTCGTGTATTGCATTAAAAAGATTAGGCTGCCGAGATAAATAAATTGTGATAGGTTATTTTTAGATTGTGTAAAGTCATTCTTAAAACTATCTTTCAAAAATATGCTGTAAGCGATGATAGCCAATGGCAAGCCAATTAAACACCAAAATACAGTGGTTGATAGAGGATCACCTAAAATAACGGCTTGTTTAAGTGGCAAAGTGCCAATCGAAAATAGCAAGATGGATAAGAAACGGTATTGCACGCCCTTTTCTGATACTAGCTGTAGCAATCGGTTTGAGTTGATCTTGACACTGACTGGAAAAAGAAAATAGCTGCCAAAAACAATAATCCCTACACCGATAAAGCCTTGTAGGCTAGGTATCTCACCTAGAAAAATCATCGCCAAAAGCATTGAGATAACGACTTTATATGCGTTGAGTGGCCCAAATACTGATAAGTCTGTTTTTGATAGCGACATGACTAAAAACAGGGTACCTGCCATATCAAGTAAGGCAGCAAAGAAAATATTGATCCAAAAGCTAGTCGAAAGCTCAGTTGGGTTTAATGCCAGCAATAGTGGTAAACAAATAATACTTAGTACGATGTAAGACGCCATCACAATAAAAAAAGGGTGGTGTCTTTGGTGAGTTAGTTTTTTTTGAAATACATTGGCAAATGACGAAAAAAATAATCGTCCCAAAACAACTAACCACTCCATTTATTGCTGAGTTGCAGGGGTATAAGGTTGAGCTTGATAGTCGTTATTTTCATTGACGGTATAACGGGTAAAAACACTGTATTCACCATCTTTATTAAATTGAAATACATCAAAATTATCTTTGCGTTCACCCATTTCCATGCCGGGTGTTCCAACCGGCATTTGAGGCACGGCTAAGCCAGCAATGTCAGGTCTTTCAGCGAGTAAGCGGCGAATATCAGCAGCGGGCACATGTCCTTCTATAACATAACCTTCAATCACTGCAGTATGACAAGATGCCATCTTTTTAGGTAGATGCACTGACTCTTTAACACTCGCCATGTCTTGACTAAGTATATCCAGCACATCGAATTTATTTTCCTCTAAATGGGCGATCCATTTGTGGCAGCATTGGCAGTTAGGATCTCGATACACTTTGATATCCGTATTCATTGTTTCAGCAGCAAAACTGCTAACTGAAAAGAATTGTATAAGTAAAAATAAATAAATTTTCATATGGCCTCATCTTGTAAATTAACTGTCATAATCGGTGTCTAGAGTGATCATCATACTTTCATAAGTCTGACGAAGTTTATTAAGATCATCTGCTGTAACAGTGGCATGTTTATCTTGATGTTTAATCGTGATCTTAGTTGCAATCATATGCATCTTTTCATGAATATGTTCTAATGCTAATAGCCATTTATTGTCAAACAGCTGCTCATCATGTGCTCGTTTTAACCATGTACCATGTTGACACAGTTTAGGATTCATTAAAGGCCATTTTGTATCATATGCTAAGGGTGAGTCATGTTTGCGTATAAAGGCTTGATACCAATGTTGTGTCGATAGCAGCATTAATCTTAATTTAGTTTGTTTTGACGTTAATTCTAACGCAGCGCTGCGAATCCAGTCTTGATTGGGTTGATAGTTTGCTAACCAAAATGGAAACTCGTCAGCAGGTAATGGCCGTGATATTTCATATCCTTGTGCAGCAGCACAACCCATTAATAAGAGGGTAGTACCGTGATCTGCTGTTTCTACGCCTTCAGCAATAACGGTACGATTAAAGGAATTAGCTAAGCTGATTATACCCTCGATAATCGCGTAATCATTGGGATCATCTAACATGTCTCGAATAAAACTTTGGTCAATTTTGATAACGTTGACATGCAGGATTCGTAAGTGAGTTAAAGATGAATATCCCGTGCCAAAATCATCAAGTGCAATCTTTACATCAAGTAATTCGCGACAGGTTTGGATGATGCTACGGATGGTTTCAATATCACCTAAATCACTACTTTCTAGGATCTCAAGCTGTAGTTTATTTGCTTTAACCGTAGGATGACGAAGTAGCGCTTCATTAAGCTCAGTGATGAATGATGCTGATTGTAGATGAGCTGAAGAAATGTTGACACTAATTTCAAGCTCGATACCTTGTTTTACCCATATTGCAGCTTGGTTAAGCGCGGTATTGATAACCCAATTACCTACATCAATTTCAAGGGTTGTACCATTAATCACCGGTAAAAACGTTAAGGGAGGAATTAACCCTTTTTCAGGATGAAGCCAACGAATTAAAGCTTCTGCACCAAATACTTTACCTGTTTTCATATTCACTTTAGGTTGGTAAAACAAACAAAATTGGTTGTTTTCTAAGGCGAACTTAATTTCTTGTAATCGGGTGTGCTGAGTAATTATTTTTTGATCATCGCCAGCATTAAATAGCCGGTAATTATTTTTACCTGCTAATTTAGCTTGATACATAGCCTGATCTGCATGTCGAATCAGCGTATCGATATCAGCATCATCAAGTGGATAAATCGTAGTACCGCTGGAGGCACTAATATAATGTGTTTCATCGCCAATTAAATAGGGTTTAGCAAGAGAGCGATGAATTCGATTGAGCAGTGCTTCACATTGATCGATAGTTTCAAAATTAGACAGCAGTAATGCAAACTCATCGCCACCTTGACGAGAAACTGTATCTTCGTCTCTCAGGGCATTTTTCAGACGCGTTGCGACCTCAATTAAGATTAAATCACCCATTTCATGACCATAATTATCATTGATTGGTTTAAAGTTGTCTAAGTCAAGAAAACAAACTGCTAACAAGGTAAGATCTCGTTTACTGTGAGCAATAGATCTTTCAAAACGATCAGCAAATAGCGCACGATTCGGCAACTTAGTGAGCACATCATAATGCGCCATCAGTTCAAGCGATTGTTGTTGCTCTTTGTTGTGGGTGATATCTGAGAATAAGCCAATATAATGTCGAGGTAGTCCCGCATCATCTAATAACGATGAGATGGTCAATTGTTCAACATAAAGTTGGCCATTTTTCTTTCTATTCCATACTTCACCTTGCCAATGACCCTGCGTTTTTACAGACTGCCACATCGCCATATAAAATTCAGCACTGTGTTTACCTGAGTTGAGAATTTTTGGGTTTTTACCGATAACCTCTTCAAGGCTGTAACCAGTAATATCTGAAAACATGGGGTTAACGGTGATAATATTGCATAACGGGTCGGTAACCATAATACCTTCACGCGCGGCATTAAACACCCGTGATGATAAGAGTTGTTCATCATGAGCTTTCTTGTGTTCAATTACTACGGCAGCGAGTTGTGCTGCTGATTCAATTAACTTTAATGCTTCTTCAGAAGGAGACGTCGGCTGATGGTGATAGATAGCGAAGGTGCCTAGCAATTTATTATTGGGACCAATAATAGGTTCTGACCAGCAGGCACCTAAATTCGCCTTCCGAGCGATTTCTTTATAATTGCTCCAGTAGGGATGTGACTGAATATCTTCAACAATAACGCGAGTTTGAGTAAATGCCGCTGTACCACAACTGCCTGCGCTATAGCCTATTTCGAGACCATTAATGGCATCGTTATAAAATTCAGGCAAGTGGGGAGCAGAGCCGTGTAATAAGTGCTTACCTTCATTATCTAGCAGTAAAATACTACAAGATGTATTAATTTCAATTTGTTCTATCGCAAGTACGATAGATTCTAAAATAGTGGCAAGAGGCTTATCTTGTACGAGTTGTTGTAATACTTCGTTACGAGAGTTTAACTCGATAGTTTGCTGTCCAATGACATGATTTAACCGACTAGATAATCGTCTGAGTAATAGTATTACAAATAGCTCAATATATAAAAAAAAGGCGACAGTGTAATAAAGTGTCATTTTTAGTTGTTTATTAAATAAATTATAACGTTCAGTTATATCTTGCCAAATAACGAGTTTCGCGGAACTAGCTATATCAAAATGCTGATTGTCTACGTATTTATGTAGTGGTCTGCTTGAGTAAAGATAGCGATAATTATTCATGGAGCGAATTTCGACATCAATCGCTGAATTTTGGTGATCTGTATGCTGATGATCTGCGTTGACAGTGAGCAACGACTTTATTTGATCGCTTGTAGTTTGTGCTATAGCTAAACCATTAATTATTGGCGAATTGAGCAAACCTTGTTGTATATCAGTCGACCCTACTTTATTACGAATACCATTTTCATCGAATAATATGGCAGCATTAACGTCAAATTCAGAACTGAGACTTTTAAAAATAAAAGAAAATTTATTGTCGGGTAGTAATTCAACAGTGCTTTTATCCCTATCTTTTTGAATGGTTTGATAAGCAATATCAAAAGCTGAAAAATAGTTTTGGGCGAGACGTTGTTCATCTTCATGTAAATCATATTTAGCTTGCGTGTAACTGAGCGTTACAAAAGCACAGGCAATTATTGCAAGTAATAAGCTTAAGGTAATAAATAAACGGTGCTTTATAAAAAAAGTCATCTTGGTAGCCATAAGTTAGTTATGGATACTCAACTAGAATTTCTTCTTTGGGCGATTTAGTTTCAACATATTCCAATGCTGTAATAATAGCTTTTTCATCATCAGGATTGATTGACTTAGGTAAAAATGAAACACAGATATCATGCGTACTTAACTCAGTTAATTGTTCAGCTGAAAGCAAATCATTATTTATCCATAATTCTGCTTTGTCATCCAAAATATCGTTCTTTGCTTCAGCAAAGCCTTCTTGAGTAAAAATAAGGTAGATCATAATTATTTTCCGATAGCTAAATAGGCTTTTTCAGAGATGTCAGACCAAGCATCGTCCTTTTTTCGAAAGACTTCATAAGCATCATATACGCGTTTGAACTTTGGATCATTGGCCGCTTCTTCCGCAAGTGTTTCATCGGTCAATGTTTTCAGCTTGGCAAGTACATCATCAGGAAAGCGATGAAGCTGTATGCCGGGGCGATCTTTTAATTCTTGTAATGCAAAAAGATTCTTTTGTTCCATTTCAGAAAACATCCGCAAATTTTCTGCCATTGCAGCATTAGCAATAATGGCCTGCAAATCAGCTGGCAAGGAATCCCATGCTCGTTCATTTACCGTCAGTTCTAACACTGCACCAGGTTCTTGCCAGCCAGGATAATAATA
>Ga0307486_1002791_pt1 | contig 11887 bp, 7 predicted proteins | sample CBIW02metaG_FD_203663 | JGI IMG/M metagenome (GOLD analysis project Ga0307486, IMG submission 203663) | Sea-ice brine microbial communities from Beaufort Sea near Barrow, Alaska, United States - CBIW 0.2 | ecosystem: Environmental > Aquatic > Marine > Coastal | place: USA: Alaska | collected... | reverse complement strand
ACCGGTTTGCTCACTGCACAACAGCAAAATCCCAAGGATCGGTGCGCAATTCGCTCACCGTAATCGTTACTTCTGGCAGCAGGGTCCGCAACTCTTCGGATGCAGCCTCCAGCCACAACCACTCACTGGCCCAATGCGAAACATCTACCAGCGCAGGACCACGCATAAGTCGGGCGTTTTCACGCGCCTCCGATGCCGGATGGTGCCTCAGGTCGCTTGTAATGAACACATCGGCTGCAAGCACCGCAGGCTCATTCAAGTATGCGTCACCCGCTCCCCCACACAACGCCACCGACTGGACAACCTGGTCATAATCTCCTGCGACGCGGATGCCTGTGGCCGTTGCCGGCAAAATCTCCCCAATGAGACGCGCGAGACGGCCAAGCGTCATCGCCTCCGGCAGCATTCCCGTGCGACCGATACCGCGATCAGGGGTCTCTCCAGCAACGATCGGAGCAACGTCTGTGAGACCCAATCGTGCAGCAAAACGGCCGGATGTGCCGGTCTCGACAACATCCGCATTGGTGTGCGCAGCAAGGAGTGCACATTCGGCTCGCACTAGTTTGGTCAACACCGCACCCTTATAGCGGTCGCTCGCAATGGAGGTGACTCCGCGAAGAAGTAGCGGGTGGTGGGTGATGAGCATGTCTGCGCCATCATTGATGGCTTCGTGCACGGTGTCGAGCACAGCATCGACAGCTAAGTGGATTCGGGAGACGGGCGCATCGAGATCACCGGCGACAAGGCCTACAGCGTCCCACGACTCCGCGCCTGAGGACGGCCAGAGTTTCTCGGTTGCGGCGATAACGTCGGCGACAGTAGTAGACACGCGCCCAGTCTATGCGGGGCGCGCAGCGCGCTCAGTGCTGCCAGCCTCTTGGCGACGGATCGCGGGGATGCCGGCAACAATCGGCGTGAGCAGCCCAAGAACTAGCGCAACAAGCACTCCAAGGTCGGTTGCTGCAAGTTCAGAGCTGAGATCGATACCAAGCGCCGCAAACCCGTAACCCTGCCAGGACAGCCACCCGATGGTTGCACTGGTCAATGCGAGTCCGATGGCGGAAATCAGAACGAATGCACTGAGGTTGACCCAACGAACATCCGGGTAGATTCCGCCACGTTTTGTCAGCGCGGCACCGTCGAGTCGACGTGTGCGAATCATGGTCTCGGCAGCAAAGATGCCTGCCCAGGCTGCAGTGGGAACCGCGAGAGTTGTCGCAACATCACGGAAGAGTTCGTTTATGCCTCCGTTGACACCGAACGCGAACAGTACCGCCAGTGCACCCAACAGCACACCGACAATCACGATCGACCATTGGCGCGGAAGTCGGACACCAATCGCTTGCAGAGCAAAACCGCCAGAGTACAGGCTCAACGTAATACCGGAAAGCAAACTCAGCGCGGCAGCGAGCAGAAGCGGGATGGGGTACCAACCCGGCAGCAGAAGCAGGAGGGTGTCTAGCGGCGACGAAAGGAACCCGCGTGCGATTGCTGGGTCGGATGCCGAAAGAAGCGCACCGTACGTAATGAGAACGAATGCCGGAACTGTCGCGCCGAACGCAGCAGACAGCGCCGAAGCGGGCCCACTCGACGAGGGACGTTGATAGCGAGCGATGTCGGCGCCGCTGTACGCCCACACCAAGCCTAGGAAGCTGAAGACAAGAACAGCGCCGGTCAGTGTGAGAAGCCACGACCCATCCGGGGTCGTGAGCGCTTGAGTGAAGTCAACATACTGGGCCGTGAATCCGATGAGGCCCACTACGAGGATGCCCGAAATAATGCTCAGGATGAGCTGGAGGCGAGCAAACAGTGGGTATCCAGCGAATGCGATCAGGAGTGCGACGAGGAAAGACAGGGCCAGTGCGAGAAGCAGAAGTTGACGATCCCCCAGGCCTACATTGAGGTCGGACCCGATGAGCACGATCGTTACGGATGATGCCAGAACCCACAGCAGAACGGCGCCCCAGAAGAGTCGAGCGACGAGCGCTACGACTGACGGAACAATGTTGCCGACAAGGCCGAATGCAGACCGAGATATGACCATGGTCGGCTGGCCGCTTCGCTTACCCGCAAGTGTTGTGAGGCCCAAGGGGATAAAGGACAGCGCGACACCGGCCAGGATTGCGACGATGGATTGACGCAAACTCATTCCGACCGCGAACACTGCGGCGCCGAGCCCAACACTAAGAATCGACGAGTTTGCGGCGAACCAGAGCCAAAATAGGCGTGCGGCGTGACCGATGCGGCGATCGATGGGGGTGGGCTCGGGACCGCTTTCTTCGAGGCTAAATACGCGCTGAGCCGTTGGTGCCACTTCTTCCAGACCGAGCGGCTGTTGACTTACGCGTGCAGTCGAGAGCGGCATTGGTGCGGGTACCGGCGAGGGCTCAGCCATCGTCGTTGTTGGGTCGGCAGCGGATGCTGCTGCGGCGGCGCCAACAGCGCCAGCACCGACTGCGAACGGAATCGGGTTACTGTCCGGCCCCGTCTGCGGTGTCAACAGTTCTGTCGGGTAGGTCAGGCGATCGCTCGCGTCGATTGCTTCATCCGACTCTGGTTCTCGTGGCGTTTCGCTGATCGAGATCGAGCCAGTCGCTACTTCAGAGAGTGGGTCGCCCGGTTGCGATGCTTCTGGGCTCACGATGAATGCGTCGAGTGGATCCGGTTGCTCGGCTTCGATCGACTCTTCAGGGTCGTCGATGTGGTCGGTATTCACGAGGTCGTCGAAGTTGATCGGTTCCGTGGGAACGTAGCGCGGCGTCTGCGGCGAGGCAAAGCTGAAAACCTTGGTCGCTGCATCTGTGTCGTCAGCCGAGACTTCGGCCGGCGCCTGGTCCGCTAGAGCCGAAGTTTCTGTATCCTCAATCGTCGTCGCATCGTCGTCGTGATCCACGTCGGCTTCGGTCGAAACTCCGGCGGCATCGTCACTCGAAACTGGTGGGGTGAATCCAAAATCACCAAACGATACATGCTCGTCAAGGTTGGCTCTCGGCGTCGTCGGGGCCGTAATGGGCTCCACAAGTGGCGGCGGCGCAAGAGGGATTTCGTCATAGTCACCCTCCTCATCCGCAGGGAACTCTGGGGACGGCTGCGCGAACGCTGCCGCTGACTGATTGCTCTCTGCAGCTGGCATTTCGGGCGAGGGAGCCGTAGTGGGTTCGGCCACATGCTCGGGTTCAGCGGTCGGGTTGGCTTCCGATGTTTCGTCGACCTGCAAGCTCTGGTCTGCGTCACTCTCATCGAGAACAGGAAGAGTGATTGAGCCTGTGGGATCCGAGTGCGCCGCAAACGGAATCTCGTCGTCAAAGTCATCGCCAGGCGCCCACGAATCGCTCGGTGGTGGAACATCCCAAGCAGGCAATTGCGTCGCAGGAGCCGCCGGTGCAGCCTCTTTCGGTGCGGGCGGAGCAAACGGCGACACTGGTGTTGACGCAGGTTCTTCCCCTTGTGCGTTGCTCTCGGCAGGTTCCGAGAGCTCAGCGTGTTCTTCGTCAACCTCATCGGCGGCTATTGGAGCGTTCTTCACACGAATTGTGGTTTCCCATTCGCGGTACTCCCGCGCTTCATCCTCACGAAGTCGAAGTTGAGCCTCGAGCACCTCGATCACGCTCAGTGTGCCTGTCGACTGGGTCTCTGGGTTGTCAGCCCAGTTGAGAAGTTCATCATCGGCCATCGAACGTCGAACAGGGGGCGAAGGTACATCGTCAACGTCATCCGGTTCGGGGGTGCTGAGCGCAGCCGCCGCAGAGTGCTCCGCCGGCTCAGGTTCAGTTTCGACCTCAGGCTCAGCTGCGACTTCAGGCTCGGCCGCGACCTCAAAGTTAGATGCGAGTTCGGGCTCAGTCGCGTCTTCAGGCTCAGTTTCGACCTCAGGCTCAGTCTCTGCGTGAGCATCAGCTTCAGTCTCGGCGTGAGCATCAGACTCAACAGGCGATTCCGTGACGGCGTCTACTGGCTCCGCAGATTCATCATGCTCAACGGACGACACGGCTTCTGCGTGTGCGAAAGGCTCCGGGGATAGCGACTCTTCCGCCGCTTCAGGGACCTCAGCGGCTTCAGGGGCGACAAAGGCTTCTGGCGTTGGCGGAATTTCACCGTCGTCGAGTTCGCTGTCGAAGACCGGCTCATCGTCGAAGACCGGCTGATCGTCAGAGACCGGCTCACTGTCGGAGACCGGCTCATCGCCAGAAACCGACTCATCGTCAGCGACCGACTCATCGTCAACGTCGACCGCGGCAGTCGCGAGGCCTGCGTACTCGTCGATAACGCTCTCGGCGCTCTCGGCGTCCGCTGACTCTGTCGCAGTCTGAACCGTGTCCGTGGGCTCGGCGTCTATTGGCTGCTCAGGTGTGGGCTCCGCCCCGGCGTGCTCAGCCGTCGCGGGGGTAACCGAGTCTGGCTCTGTCTCGGTGTCGTGAGCGCTGTTGAACGCAGCAAACCCGTAATCAGCTTCAGAATCATTCGCGGTAGACGACGAGTCGTCAGCCACGTCAGGAAGGGCACCATTTGGCGTAACTTCGCTTGCTGCGGCATCCGTCTCGACGTCGAAGACCACTGATGGCGAGAAATTAGTCGCGAACTCGGGAACGTCTTCAGCCACGAACGCAGATACAGGAACGTCCTCCGTCTCGGCAACAGGAACGTCGACCTCGTCGAGATTCCACACTGGTGCACCTGCGGTGACTTCCTCATCATCGAGCGGAAAGTCGATCGCATCGACGCTCGGCGTCAAAATTACGTCGGCGTCAGCACTTGTGTCTGCGTCATCGTCGACATCGTCGTCGGCTGCGGCATCGTCGTCGGCATCTGCTTCTGCTTCTGCTTCTGCTTCGGCGTCTGCGTCTGCGTCTGCGTCTGCAGGATTTTCGAAACTCTGCTGCGGCGCACCGAGCTGCTCCGCTTCCGCATCCTCGGCGGGCACCATGTTCTCGGCCTCCGGTTTAACTTCGGGAACGCTCCGCGCATGTGCCTGCTGCTGGGACTCAGGCGACGTTGGTTCGAGCGGTTCAAGCGTCCAGACGTTGTTTGGCGCTGCATCCTGTTCAACGGGCGCCGACGCAAATGAATTAGCTAGAGGCGACACTTCCGGCCAGTTCGCGTCGGAACTGTGGCCAACAGTGGGACGCGAAGTGGGCTCGTCTGTAGCGAACAACGAATCAAAGCTGAACTCACTCGAGCCGTCGTCATCCGTCTCGTCAGACTCGTAGTCATGGTCAGCGAGGTCGTGGACAGCGTGGTCGGTTGCAGCGGAGTCGTCAGCCAGCGAGTCGTCAGTAATCGTCTCGTCAGTCGTTGGGCGTTTTCGAGAAATGCGTGACGCGAAATAGTCTGGTGTCGTGTAATCAACGGGGATTTGGTATGGATCCTGGCTCGACGATGCAGCGGACTTTGGCGGTGCAAATTCTTCAGAGGATGGCGTGGCACTTTCGGTGTTCTCGGGTTCGGAAAGAGCCGCACGTTGCTCGTCGGAGAGGCCGTCTGGAACACCGAGTTGAGGCACGGCCTGTGTGGGATCGGGTGCTGGAGCCATTGCCCACGGCGGCATTCCTTTGTCGAGACCTTCAGACACTTCAGAGCGCTGGAATTCGTCGTTCAGGTCGATAGGCCACAGGCGAGAGGCAGAGGGTGGCGGCGCTGGCACATCAGTTGGCGGAAGTGCGTCTGCACCACCCGTGTTGCCGAGCTCCTCATCCAGATTGAAGACGCCGTCATTTGAGGCTTCACCCAGGTCTACGAGTGACGATTTCTCGCTGTCATCCGTCGAACCAGCAGCGGGACTGTTCGACCCTGTGCGTCGAGGGAAAGGTAGCTCGAACTCATGCTCTGAAGACGTTTTGTCGTTCGCATCGTTCGCGTCGTCAACGCCGTCGTGGAATGCCATGCTCAGATACTAGGGCGATACCAGTGTTTTGCGGGGATGCCGAGCCGTGCTAAGCACAGTTATTGCAGCAAATATGACGACGAGACCGACCCATGCTGTCGGGGTCAACAGCTCCCCAACAACGAGCACCGCAAGCACTGTTGCCACGACGGGTTCGATGAGCGTAATTGTCGTTGCTGTCGAGCTTGAAATTGTGCGGAGTCCAACGCCGAACAGGACGTATGCGACAAACATCGGCCCAACGATTAAGTAGCTGGCAATGCCCAGGCTTGTGCCCGACTGCAAAAGTGGCGCACCTAGGATCAATAGCACCGGAAGCAAGCCAACCGCACCCGCGCCAAACATGGCGCCCATTGTGGCGCCCGAACTGTGGCCAGCGCGAATCACCCGCGTCGAGCAATAGGTGTAGAGCGCGTAGGAAATTCCTGCGAGGAGCCCCAGCACCACGCCCCCGAAAGAGGATGCTTCGTCGGCGTCTCCGGAGCGACCGCCGCCCAGAGTGAGTAGCAGCACGCCCAATAACGCAATCGGCGTCGTGATGCTCCACAGCAGGCTCAGCCTTTGACGCTCAATGACGCGTTCGAGGAGTGCCGCGAATACGGGCCCTGTCCCGAGAGAAACGACGTTGCCCACAGCGACGCCGGCGAGATCCATCGAGCTGTAGAAGGCGAGCGGATACACGAATACGCCGACTGCGCCGAGAAGAAGCCACCGACGTGCACCGCGATCGCGAAACGCCGAGATTGCACGACGAAAGCTGACCGCGAAGAGCAACAGCCCGCCGCCAACCATCGTGGCTGCGCCAATAGCAAGCGGGCTGATCTCATCGTCAAAGAAACTTGCCGCTGTACCTGTAGTGCCCCAGAGCGTTGCCGCAGCAATGATGGCTAGAGTGCCAAGGTTCGATGACCCCAATGCGCGCATAAACCGACAGTAGCGATGTCTTCGGGAGCTACGCGCTCTGAAGGCTGCGGTAGACACTGACAATTGCAGCAGCACTGCGCGAAATGTCCTCTTCGGATGTCGCCCAATTGGACACTGAAATTCGCATTGCTGCCGCACCGTGCCAATTCGTACCGCTCAGCCAACACGTGCCTTCGTTCTGAACGCCAGACACGACCGCGCGTGTCAACTCATCATCATCACCGAACCGAACAAGAGCCTGGTTCAAGACGACGTCGTTGAGGATCTGGACGCCCTCTTCCTGCGCCAGCGCGGTCGCCATCTGGCGCGCTCGTGCGCAATTCCGATCGACCAAATCCTCCACACCTTCACGACCAAGGGAACGCAAAGTCGCATACACCGGAATTGCTCGTGCTCGCCTCGAAAATTCCGGCACCCAGTCAAGAGAATCTCGCTCGTCCCCGTGGGTCTGAATCAGATATGAGGCTGCCGACGTCATGGCAGCACGATGGTCGGCCGGATGCTTCACAATGGCAAGTCCGCTGTCATAGGGAACGTTCAACCATTTGTGCGCATCCGTCGCCCACGAATCTGCGAGATCAATGCCATCCGCCTGAGCGGACAGGGACGTGCTTGCTCGCGCCCAGAGCCCGAACGCGGAATCGACGTGCATCCACGCATCCGACTCGCGTGCGATTTCTGCGATTTCCCTCAGCGGATCAAATGATCCACTATTCACGTTGCCTGCCTGCGCGCAAATAATCGTGGGGCCATCCAAAGTTGCCATCACCTCACGCAAACTGTCTGCTCGCATGCGACCCTGCTCGTCGGATTCGACGCGCAGCAGAGATCGAGTTCCAAAGCCGAGATAGCGCATCGCCACGTCGACCGTGACATGAGCTCCGGCGCCAACCACAACATTCACGCGTGGCGCTCCAGCTAAGCCGTCGGCTTCGACATCCCAGCCGACGCGACGCAACACACTATGTCTTGCCGCAGCTAGGCACGTGAAGTTCGCCATCTGGCAGCCGGTTACATAACCAACCGAGGATTCACGGGGCAAATCAAAGAGGTCCAAAACCCACTCGGCGGCGACTTCCTCTACAGCCGCTGAGAACGGCGAAATCGCGTGGATGCCCGCATTCTGATCCCAAGTCGCCACCAGCCAGTCCGCCGCGAGTGCAACAGGATAAGTTCCGCCGATGACGAAGCCGAAATACCGTGGTGAACTGCAGGCTGTCATGCCGAGTTCGGCTTGACTCGCCAGCAGATCGATGACCGCTGCTGGGTCTTCACCCTTCGCAGCAAACGGAGAGTGCAGATTCGCCAGCATTTCAGTTCGGCCGAGTTTCGCTGCGAGATGACGCGTTGCTAAGCCATCGAGATAGTTCTGTGCGTGAGTGCGCGCGGTTTCTAATACAGGATCAGGAAGCTCGTTTGACATGCTGCTCCACCTCGTGAGGGAAACGCTGATCCCAGCGATCACTGAGATCCTGCATGGATCCTACCGCCACCGACATCGGTTCTGACAGGGACAAGGAGGGCCGCTCAGAAACAAGAAATGCCCCCGCAACAAAGCGAGGGCATTCTGTTGTGGTGGGCCCTACCGGGATCGAACCGATGACATCCACGGTGTAAACGTGGCGCTCTAGGCTCGATTCCGGAGCCAACCAGAGGAAATCCGCAGGATCATGCGGATTTTCTTGAAGCTCATTTGCGGATAATCCTGGTTAGTTTTGGCTTGTTCTCGACACCTACCGGCGCGACACCGGCGCGGAACGACTGCAACTTAGCGAGGTCCTAAGGGCACCGTCAGATTGCAGCCTGCGCAACAGTGCGCGAGCCTTTCCCCAGTAGGCAGTGCACGTCCAAAACGCCAAGGCAAGTATCAGCGCCCCGCCAACTGGGGCGCGCTCATGTCGCACCCGGCTAGTAGGCTCGGGCCGAATCCCGACCGAGCAGGATCATCTAACATCACCCGAATGGACCCGCACAATGAATTCCTCAGTTACAACCGCAGCAGCAGTTGCGTCCATGCTTATTTTGGTTCTCAGCGGGTGCACCGCCACAGCCACCCCCGCAGCGCCAGCCGAGGTGACGTCAACGGTCCCGGCCATCGACCCCGGACCAGTGGATCTCACCGCTGAGCAGGCCAGCGAGCGGTATCTGAGTATCGTCTGCCCGGCAAACCAGGGCGTTGACCCTCATCAAGCTGCGTTCGTCGCTGGCGAAGATGAGTACTTCAACGGCGGATCCCCTGACCCGGCTGCGGTGAAAGCATCTGCGACAGAGCTGGCCACACTCACACGCGCAGCCATAACATTTCTCGACGACGACTATTACGTGTGGCCGAGCAGCGTAAGCGAGCATATCGCACACATTCGAACCTCCTACATGGGGCAATTGACCGCAAACCAGGCGGTTGCCAACGCCGAGACCTACGCAGAGGCGTACAACACCCCAGTACCAACAACCACGCCGGAACAGGACACAGCAGGGCAGGAAATCCGGTATCAACTGGACATCTCGTCCGATACGAAAGCTAGCTGCATCGGCTACGAGCAAGGGCATACCGAACTGGCTGCCGAGCGCGCAGAGCGGGAAGCGGCGTTAGCCGAGCAGGAGTGACGCCTGCCCAGAATGCCGGTGTCTACCAGCCACAAAGAATAGCCCGGCAAACTTCAGCCCACCGACTAGGTTCGATACCGCGTGAGCATGAGGACCACCGAACAGGGCATGCCCTTGCCGGCCTCCGTTGCCAGCGGGCGCAACCTCCGCCGGCTGGGCTAGCTATCTACGGTAAGGACAACCGTGGTCGGCAAGATATCCCTCTTCACTCCGCATTGCGCGCAGACGAGCCAGCCGCAGATCCTGTGATTCACTCGGCGTATTTGGCGAGGATTTCCGCACGCGTTTCTTCTCGGGTCATTTCCCCGATCAGAATGCGACAGGCTCTGTTGAGCCCTTCGACAGAGGGGAAATGACCAGCGAGCTGCTGGCCCTTTTTCGATTCCCACAAGCCGTGCGGCAGCCTCCTCTGGGGAGAACAACCGGTGGGTTCCCAGCGTCGCAAGCGGCATCGTCATTAGATTCTATTGCCTTAGGTCTCGGGGGTGGCGTGCCCTCGTCCGCTCAGTTACCTGGGGCCGCAATCTCCGGCGTCGAGAAGCCTTTACGCTGCAACGCCCCAGCAGGCGAAACCCGCCAAGAACTTATGATGCTGCGATTGCCCTCGGGATAAGACGTGGCGAATCAGTCTCCGTCATCGGATCTACACAAAGGGCGGCACTCTGGTGTGCTGGGGTTGTCGCCAGGCTTGCTCATGGCATTGCCTCGATTTTTGCGAGGATTCGTAAATCGGGATCCGCGCACTGATTTTGCATGAGATCTAAGAAAAGTGGTTGTGGCCCTGTTCTGCTCGTTATTGCTCTGGTCCTGGTGGCTAACGGGTGGATTCAGGGTGCGGTCGACTTCGGCGGCGTTTATGGATTCACTTTCATATGGTTGCTCTTGGCTGCGGTGTTGTTTGGGCTTCTGGGGATCGTTGCGCCGAGGATGTCGGGCGGGGTCCGGTTTGCTGTGAGCTTGCTCGTGCCGGCCGCTGTGGTGGTAGTAATTGCGTATCTCACTGTGGGTAGCCGACCTCGGGAGTGACCTTTTGGGCGGCCTTTTTGTCTCTCGCCCGCTTGGCAGCCCCGTTTTTTGTGCTTCCTGCACTGTTTCCCTATTTCCCTATTTCTGAAGGAATATGGTGCCCCCTCCTATAGATGTGCACATACTCACCAAGCTCTTTTGAGTAAGAGTGCAAACGCCAAGGCATATCATATTTTTTCTTAGAAACAAGAAATAAGGAATAGGTTTTTGGGTTCATGCTGCACCCCTCCCAATGAGAAGGTAAATCGCCTCTCAGACAGGGGAAACGCATCATGGACAGTACAAGAGCGACAGCCGAGACAGATCTCCAATCGGAGCTCGCGAGTGCGCAAACAATCTTTACCGATCGGCGCACCGAAGGTATCACCCGGACGCTGATTGTCCCCGGCTTCAGCGAGTATCAGGCAGCGAGAGCAATCGCGGTACTGGATTTGCATGTGCTCGGAATCCAGAGCATCACAGAGTATAAGGATGCCAGCGGCGCCGCACACGCTGATTTGCACCATGCTCTCGACGGCGCATCGCCCACCGATGTCGTCATCTGGCTGCAAGACACCAATTCTGACTCCTGGGATGCAGGACGGGATCTCGCCCTGCATCTTGAGATGAACGGCGCCGCCTCCGTGAAATTCGCTAGGCCCCCCTCAGGGTTTTCATTCAGCCAGTACGCGGAGCTACCTGAGGGGAAGGCCGAATTCGCTCTCACAACGTTGCTTTCAAAGGCCGGACCAATTGGGAGGCGACCGAAAGCACCTTCCAGGGCAAAGGTGGTTTCTCATGCCGCTCTCGCTCCCATAGTCGACCCTGATCGCGGAATCATCTATGTGCCGGGGGCCAGCAACGGTGAGGGGCAGCCGCCTTCACCTGATCGCATTCTGCTCGCTGCAAGCGCAGTCCGGCTTCGCACCTATCGCGTATTCGACGATCTGCGGGACCCGAAAGGTGCAGATGCCCAAATATTCCATGACCTTCGCATCACCGTCGAATCTGACGGAGAGATAAGCGAATCAGAAGTCTCCTGGGTTCCCGATAGCGACCTCGTAAAAACACGTGTGTGGCTCAATCGAGTTCGCAACGGCCCCTCCATTGTCGCGGATCAAGGTGCCGACGCGGCCTTCCGCATCGAGGCAGCAGTGCGAGCTCACGAAGCGGACTTGATCCCCGAAATCAACGTGATTCGACGCACGGGATGGGCCAGCGTTGAAGGCACAGCCGGATTCTCGCATGCTGCGGGATTTGCCACCGCTGCTGGCCGTACCCAACAGACCCGTTCGCAACTGCCGGGAAACCTTGGGTCTATCGAGATTATGGACACGAACGAAATCTCTGTTGCGCAAGAATTGGCGGCGGCGAAGGCCCTGTTGGCGATCAAGAGCGAGCTTACGGATCCGAACGTCTTCACCGGCATCTGGGGCACAATCTTCCACACCGTGAGCGGCCTCCATGTTG
>Ga0307486_1002788_pt1 | contig 11890 bp, 12 predicted proteins | sample CBIW02metaG_FD_203663 | JGI IMG/M metagenome (GOLD analysis project Ga0307486, IMG submission 203663) | Sea-ice brine microbial communities from Beaufort Sea near Barrow, Alaska, United States - CBIW 0.2 | ecosystem: Environmental > Aquatic > Marine > Coastal | place: USA: Alaska | collected... | reverse complement strand
CCATTTTTGATAATATGAAAAAATCTGGAGCCGAGCATCTTATCATTGAGCAGGAAAATTTTTCTATGGATGCATATAAAAGTCTTACCCAAAGTGTAAATTATATCGAGAAAGATTTATTGAATGGGTAGGATCTGGGTTTTGAATAACCTGGCTTTGGTTTAGTGTTGTTTCTGTTCAGATTACTAATCTATCTACTAAAAGTTCGTTTTCAACTTTAAACAAACCGAAGGATTTGTTACAGGAGCTTGTTTAAAGTTAATTCAAACTGATTTTTATCCCGATAGCTATTTAGAAGTTAAGACCGTTGCAAAAGAACCTCTTGTTTTTAAATCCTGCTTTTCCAGATTAATTTTTCGTTTTCTATCGTTTTCTATCGTTTTTTTAGTCCTTATTCAGGCTTATATGCTGGTTTTTTGTGGTTTTTCCCTTAATTTTTACAATTGGACGCAATTATCCCGGGACTTCTATACAAATTGTGACCGATAGCCTCCAGTAAATTTTGGGTGTGCATTTTTTCTATTCCCCTGTACCTTGTGCTACACCACCGGAAAACCAGCGCTTGATCCCACCAAAAGTGCGCTCTATCTTAAAGCGGGTCCTGCCGATGATCTTATTGAACAGTTTCTCCCATTTTGTCAGGGCTTTGTTTCTCTTTGCTTTTTTAAGGATATGGGTTTTTTAGTTTTTTCTTTTTCAATAGCCCTGCATTTTTTGCCGATTGATATCCTTTGTCCGCTTTTAACGGGATAGCCTCCGGCAGGTCCGCTGCGTCCAGCACCTCTTCCAGGTTCGTAATCCCATTGGTGCTTGCTTTGGTTGTCACCACCCCCAGCACCAGGCCCTCCTCGTCGGTAACGTAGTGCTTTTTATATCCATAGCGGTATCTGCCGGCCTCTTTTAGCCATGCAGCCTCTTTATCCACACTGTCCGGATATTGTTTTTCCACACTGACTTCTTGTTTATCCTCGCGGTCGTTGGTAACCTCATAATTGGTTTTCCCTTTTGGCCTTAAGGGCGTGTCGATCACACTTGCATCTACAATGGCCCCTTTTTTGATGATGATGTTGTGGGACTCCAGTTGCCGGTTGATCCCTGAACAGAGGATCAAAGGCCCTGGCTTTGGTCAGGGCAGTCCTGAACCGGCTTGGGGTGCTATGGTCCGGGGCTATTTGATCAATGTGCGGCCCACAGAAATAACCAAAGGAAATACTATCGTTTACGCGGTCCTCCACCTCATGATCACTTAATCCGTACCAGGTCTGCAAAAGGCACATCTTAAAGAGCAACAGGCCATCATAGCTGGGACACCCCGTTGCACTTTTTCCTTTTTTATAGTTCTTCTCTATTATCCCACTCACCTTGCCCCAATCCAAAAGGGTGCTGATCTGGGTGAAAAATGTCTTTTTGATCTTTCTGGCGCGAAGGTCACAGATACTGTCCGCCAAGGTAGGGTTATGCTGTGCTTTCATAAGTTAAATATACCCAATAAAACACTAAATACTAGAATGTTAAACAAAATAAATAAGCCATTTTATCCCTTTTTACCGTGCAACGGTCTTAAGTTATGGTTCTGGCTAAGTATCAAAATTGATGAATATTGGGATATTCAGCAATTTTTAAACGACGTCACGGTTCATAAGATATTATGAATCAGCAAAAGGTCAGTTCGACAAGCTATTAGGTATAAATATCAAGAACTTAGGTAAATTTTCCATAAAAAAACTTCACTTTTTACAAATAAGCTGATATAAAGGACTATAGATTCGCTGTTTGAGGATTTTTGCCAAGCACTATGGCAAATTGATCCTGTTAAAAGAAATCTATAAGTTATCTAATAATGGCGGGTCGAAGCCAATAATGTTTCCAGCACACTTTTTCATATAATCCATTAAAATCCAAAACTTTAACATTTATGCCCATTGGACTGCCCGTTATTTAACTACTTTTATATCAATAAGATAACGCACCATGACCGATAATTGTGTTCATACGGCAAAAAAACTACTAAATATCCTTGGTGTGCCCTATACAAATCAATACCTCGCGGACACCATCCTTTCCCACCCCGACCACCCAAGCCTTTTATCGATTACAGATACCCTTGAAAAATACAGGGTCGAAAACATGCCACTAAAGATAAATGCGGAACAGTTGGCCAAAGTCCCGGTGCCCTGCATCGTGCAGCTTGAAGCTGATGGGTTCTCCATTTTACACAAATTCTCAAACGATGTAGTTGACTATTTTGACCACAAGGGTAAAGCGGTACGGACGACCGCAGAAGATTTTACGGAAAAATGGACAGGGATATGCCTCTTGGCCGAAAAGGGCGAAGGCTCCATAGAACCGGGCTATGAAAAGAACGCCATGGCCGGCAAGTTGAGCCGTACGCTGCTTGTGGTTGCGGGGACTTTACTGATAATATGGATGGCGCTGCGGGTTTACGGTGCAGAAGTAGCTGTGGCACCCTTGGCCCTATCGCTCGCTCTGGTCTATATGTTTTTAAAAATCACGGGGCTGGCCGTTGGGGGCCTGCTGCTCTGGTTTGAGGTGGACCGGTTCAGCCCCACCTTGCAGGCATTTTGCTCCGGGGGCAAAAAGACCGATTGCGGGGCGGTGCTCAACTCAAAATATGCAACAATCTAAAAGGCCAACTAAGCCTTGGACTGCTCGGCTTCTCCTATTTCTTTGGCTCGTTGGGCCTTCTGTTGGTCAACGGGCTATCCTATTCATCCCTTGCCTTTGTTTCCTATCTGAGCTTTCTTGCCCTGCCGGCGGTCCTGATCTCCTTATATTATCAGGCGGTGGTGATCCGGCAGTGGTGCAGGTTCTGCCTGATCGTTCAGGCGGTACTGGTGGCCGAGGTTTTGACCGCTTTTATGGGCGGGTTCTATACCGCCCCGATATCGATTGCATCTATCCCATTATTAGCATTGTTGTTTGTACTGCCCATTCTGGGCTGGAAGCTCGTCAGGCCCCTGCTGGACAAAGAGAAAGAGGTCAACATCTATAAACGAGGACTCCGGAAGATAAAGCAAAACCCAGATGTGCTCCACGGCCTTCTGTCAAGGACACGCAAGATCAGCACGCCCACGGATGGGCTGGGGATCTTCCTGCCCAGCCCAGATGCAAAATACAATATCATAAAGGTCTGCAACCCCTATTGTGGCCCCTGCGCCGAGGCACACCCCATCCTTGAGGAACTTGTAGCGGCGGGCAGGATCAACCTGCAGATACTGTTTACAGCAAGGGTGGGGGAAGAGGGTACATGCAGACCGGTACGGCATTTTCTGGCCATCGATGAAAAGGGCGATAAAGAGCGGACACAGCAGGCACTGGACAAATGGTACAATGCGGAAGAAAAAGAGTATGACAGCTTTGCTGAACGTTACCCAATGAACGGTGAACTACTGAAGCAGGATGAAAAAATAGCCGCCATGAGAAATTGGTGCGATGCCGAAAAAATAACCCATACGCCCACCCTTTTTATCAACGGTCACGAACTGCCAAAGGAATATAGCGTTGCGGACTTGAAAGAGGTGCTAATATAAGAATAGCACGATATAAAGATACTGTTTAAAATATTCTCTCGCGAGGAATGGGCACACACCCGGGTGCCCTTGATAAGACCGGGATTAAATAAACTATTTAAAACTTTTAATTATGAAGAAGTTAGTATTAGAAAACCTCAATCTTAATCCAGAGGACATGCTCAACCGGGAACATCTGAAAACAATCTTTGGCGGGTACGGCGGTTATGGAGGTGGCGGTGGAAGCTGTGACAGTAATTGTGGCGGTAGTCGTCCTAAATGCGCCGAAGGAATGGTTTGCGAATCATTTACATTTTATGATTGTCCAAGCAGTGTGCATAAATGTGTTGTTAAACCTGGATAAATATGATTCTTTTTAGAAGAATTTTATTTTCTTACCTGTTAAATTAAGCGCAGAGGCTGTCCTGATCAGGGACGGTCTCTTTTCTTTTATCTAATACCACTATAAAGTTATGAAATACAATATACCTACCTACTTGACCCTATGTGCCATGCTAATCTGCCTTTCATGTAAAAATGAAAATATGGAGAAAACAAAGTCCCCAGGGCTAGTTGAGGTTAAACTCAAAAGTACAATGGATGGCGAATTTAAATTCGATGAATTAGTATTCACGGATTTCCCTGTGAATACTAATGAATATACCCATCCATTATTTCATAAAAAAAATTTAGAGCGTTTTTCAATATCAAGTGGTCTGGACAGCTTTAAAATTGTGACCAGATTCATGGATTATCATCCTTTTTACTATCAGCTATATAAATTAGGCCAAGAGAGTAAATCAGATTATTTAAAGGTTTCTGAAGAAATGGGGAGAAAAGCAATAAATTATCCTGATGATTTGCGGAATCAATTCAATGCAGTTTCCGGTTTTTCAAACGACCAACAAATAGTGATTGCGGATCTGAACAATAACAGGGATTTCCTAGACGACACTATTTTAAAATTCGATAAAAATTTTAGAAAAGAACATCATGGATCCGAAGCTATACTGGACACCCTTCCCATTTTGGATTTTCACTATAAGCTATATGGTGCAGGGAAATTACTGAATATCAAAAGAAAAATTCAACTTTACCCTTATATGGATCATCCATATATAACCTTTGCACAAGAATTAGGTGAGAAGGCTAATAATTACACAATATTTTTTAGATTAAAAGATTATTTTAGGGGACATTTAAAATTAAAGAACGTTGACTATACCATTGCGGTTCAAGGACTAAATAATTATTCCGCAAGTATCATAATAAAACCGGATTCAATTCATGGCGATAAAAATGATATCTATTTTCAAGAGAATTTTAAATACGACATAGGTGACACAATAGGTAGGGGCAATCAGAGCCTTAGACTTGATAGTCTGTCAGATGATCTCTCAACTGTATTTTTCACCAAGATAACTCAAAAGGACAAAATTTTTGGTTACAGGTTGGGTCAATCATTACCCAATGAAAGGCTAACTGATCTGGATGGGCATGTTAAACAATTGACAGAGACCGTTGATCCTCAAAAAAAACTCACCGTTCTGGATTTTTGGGGAACCTGGTGCCTACCGTGCATCAAGCTAATACCCGATATAAAGAGAATGCACTTAAAATATGCTGATAAGGTGAATTTTATAAGTATTGCCTTTGATGAGGATTCCAAAAGAGTGAAAAAATTCGTCGATTCCAGCCAAATTTCATGGTCGCAGGCTTTTGTCAGTTACGATGACCGCAAAGGCTCCATTGTGGATAATTTAAATATCCATGCATTCCCCACCATCATAGTACTTGATGGGAACAATAAGATAATCTACAGGAACAGTCCATCATCACTGGATGAGATTCTTGGTTTGATTGAATCGAAACTTTAAGATACGACAAATTCAATTTACAAAATGTTGCCAAATCCGGAAAATGCTTGATGGGAAAGTGAAATTCACAAATAACTCAAAATGCTTATTACTATTTTTTGACCTGCACAAATTCAGGCAATATCTTTTAAAATGTTAGCTTTACGGGATATTTTTTATAAAATTTACTTTATAATGGTAGCCAATTTTATCTTTAGAATTGGGACTTGCAGAATAAAATGCTTTGATGTTTAAAATTCTTTAAGATCTGTAATCGTTAATGATTTGAAAAAAAACTTCCCATTCTATAAACAGCCCGACTCCAAGGACTGCGGCCCCACCTGCTTAAGGATCATTGCCAAGCACTACGGCAAACTGATCTCGCTCAAGGAGATCCGCCAGCTATCGGAGACCACGCGGCAGGGCAGTAGTTTGTTAAAATTAAGCGATGCCGCTGAGGCCATAGGCTTTAAATCCGTGGGCATCAAGGTGGATTTCCAGAAACTAAGGGAGGCCCCGCTCCCCATCATCGTCCACTGGAACAAGAACCATTTTGTGGTGGTCTACAAAATCAAAAGGGGGCACCATTTATATCTCAGATCCATCTTACGGTCTGATATCCTATGAAAAGGACGATTTTATAAGCAGGTGGATCGGGGCCAACGCCACGGAAAGCACCAAAGAGGGCGTTGCCCTGCTGCTGGAGGTGACGCCTAAGTTCAACAATCTCAAATGGGGGGAAAGCGACAGGCGCTCCTTCCTGTTCCTGTACCAGTACCTCTTTAAATACAAGGGGCTGCTCACCCAGTTGATCATCGGCCTGGCCGTGGGCAGTATGCTGCAGCTCATCTTCCCGTTCCTGACCCAGAGCATTGTTGACGTGGGCATCCAGAACCAGGACATCGATTTTATCTACATCGTGCTCATCGCACAGCTCATGCTCTTTCTGGGGCAGGCTGGCGTAGATATATTCAGGAGCTGGATCTTGCTGCACCTGAGCACGCGCATCAACATCTCGCTGGTCTCAGACTTTTTCATAAAACTGATGAACCTGCCCATCGCCTATTTTGATACCCGTATGACCGGTGATATCCTGCAGCGCATCAACGACCATAGCAGGATAGAGAGCCTGCTGACCGGCTCCACCCTCAGCACGCTCTTCTCTCTGACCAACCTTGTCATTTTTGGGGCGGTGCTCATCTACTACAACCTTACCATCTTTTTGATCTTCGCGGTGGGCAGTATCGTATATATCATATGGATCCTGTTCTTCCTAAAAAGGAGAAAGGAACTGGACTACAAGCGCTTCTCGCAGCTGAGCCAGGAGCAGAGCACGGTCATCGAGCTGATCAACGGCATGCAGGAGATCAAGATGAACAATGCCGAGACCAAGAAACGCTGGGGCTGGGAATATGTGCAGGCCCGGCTGTTCAAGGTGTCCATGCAGAGCCTTGCGCTGGAGCAGACCCAAGGGGTGGGCTCCTCGCTGATCAACGAGGCAAAGAACATCTTTATCACCTTCACCTCGGCCATCCTGGTCATTGAGGGCTCCATAACCCTCGGGATGATGCTCTCCATCCAGTACATCATCGGCCAGCTCAACGGCCCCATCACCCAACTGGTGGGCTTTATCCAGGCCGTCCAGGATGCCAATATAAGCCTGGAGCGGCTGGGGGAGATCCATGACAAAGCGGATGAGGAAAAGAAGGGGGCGCAGCTGATCTCAAGGATAAAACCGGATCAGGACCTGGTGATCGATGCCATTGGCTTTAGGTACATGGGCAGCGATGAAAACGTACTTGAGGGCCTGAGCCTGACCATCCCCGCCAACAAGACCACCGCAATTGTAGGTTCCAGTGGGAGCGGCAAGACCACGCTGATGAAGATCCTCCTGAAATTCTATGAGCCCACTAAGGGCAGTATCACGTATGGAAACCACAACCTGAACACCATTTCCCACAAGGCCTGGAGGGCAAATTGCGGGGCCGTCATGCAGGAGGGCTATGTGTTCAACGATACCATTGCCTACAACATCGCGGTGGGGGAGGACGTCATTGATCAGGAGCGTTTGGTCACGGCCGTGCAGACCGCCAACATTTATGATTTTATCCAAACATTGCCACTGGGCTTCAACACCAAGATCGGGAACGAGGGGATCGGCATCAGCTCTGGGCAGAAGCAGCGGCTTTTCATCGCCCGGGCCATTTACAAGAACCCCCATTTTATGTTTTTTGACGAGGCGACCTCTGCGCTGGATGCAAAGAACGAGAGCACCATCATGAAGAACCTCAATGCTTTTTTTAAGGACAGGACGGCGGTGGTCATAGCCCATAGGCTCAGCACGGTCAAAAATGCAGATCAGATCGTGGTACTGGACGAAGGGCAGATCAAGGAGGTGGGCACCCACGATGAACTTTTGGAGCTGGGGGGATTTTATTACAATCTGGTCAGCAGCCAGCTGGCCATGGAAAAATTGAGCACTTAATGTCAAAAAAAGAGAAAACAGATAATCTGAACCTGCGCTCCGAAGAAGTGCAGGAGATCCTGACCCGCCCCCCCGGCATGGATCGTGCGGTGGGGCATCACGCTCATATTTGCCTTTGCGTGTATCATACTGACCCTTGCGTTTATCATCAGATATCCGGATTTTGTGACCGCAAAGGTCATCATCACTACCCGGGAACCTACCCAAAAGGTCGTCGCCCGCAATCAGGGACAGCTGGAGGAACTGTTCATTAAAAACAGGGATACGGTCAATATTGATCAAAAACTGGCCATCATAGAGAACACGGCCGACTATAGGGACGTCTATCTTTTGAAAAGTATCATTGATACCATAGACCTGGATGTTGCCAATTTTATCTTGCCCACCGAGCTCACCCCCTATCTGCAACTGGGGGATGTCGAGGCGGCGTATGCCAATTTTAAAAAAAGCTATGTGGACTATTTTTTATTGAACGACCTTGATCCCTACAGCAACCAACTGCGTGGCAATACACAGTCCCTCAACGAGATAAAGGCACGCCTAGTGGATCAGATCATACAAAGAAAGCTCTTGGAACAGGAGTTGAGTTTAAGGGAAACGGACTTTGACCGGTACAACAGCCTGTTTAAAAATGGGGTGGTCTCCCAACAGGAACTTGAGTCCAAAAAATTGGAGTTTATACAGATGCAGAAGAACATCAGTGCCATGGCCATCTCGATCTCACAGATGCGCGAGGCCATAGGCACAGCGGACCAGAGCCTGAAAAAAACGGTCATCGATGCGCAGGACGATGTCAAATTCCTCACCAATTTGGTACAGTCCTATAACACCTTAAAAAAATCGATCAGGGACTGGGAATACAACTATGTGCTTTCTTCATCGATCAATGGGGTGGTGAGCTTTCAGGAATTTTGGGGGGTCAACCAGTTTGTAAATGCCGGCAATGTGATTTTTTCGGTTTTACCGGTTGACACTTCCGATCTTGTGGGCAAGCTGGTCATCCCCTCCCAGAACAGCGGTAAGGTCACCGTAGGCCAGAAGGTCCTGATAAAACTGGACAACTACCCGTACCAACAATATGGCATGCTGGTGGGCAGGGTACTGAACATATCGATATCACCCGATAAAGAAAGCAATTATTTTGTTTATATCTCCCTGCCCAACGGGACCAAAACCTCCTATAACAGAAAACTGAAATTTACCCAAGAACTGATCGGCAATGCAGAGATCGTGACCGAAGACCTGACCGTGGCACAGCGCCTATTCTATAAGTTCAGGGACATTTTTAAATATTGAATGCAATGGGCAAATCCGATAAAAACACGAACAAAAAATACAAGATCTCTTTTTGTACGGTCTGTATGAACCGTCTGCACCACCTTAAGAAAACCCTGCCCAAAAATATAGAGGATAACCTGGATTATGGAAATGTGGAATTTGTGGTGCTCAATTACGGCTCAAGGGATGAGCTGGATGTTTGGATAAAAACCGAAATGGCGCACCATCTGGAAAATGGGACATTAAAGTACATTAAAACAACGATCCCCACCACGTTCCACATGAGCCATTCAAAAAATGTAGTGGCGAAGCAGGCAACCGGCGATATCATCTGTAACGTGGATGCTGACAATTACATAGGCGCCCATTTTGCGGCATATATCAACCGTGAATATAACCAGGACAAAAACATTTATCTGGCCGTAAACCATAAAACAGCCAGAAGGGACTGTTGCGGCAGGATCTGCGTTTTTAAGGAAGACTTTTTAACCTTAAAGGGCTATGATGAAAGCATGGAGGGATACGGGTTTGAGGATAATGACTTTTGGAACCGTATGGAACTGCTGGGCAGAAAAATAAGGTATATCGATAATGTGGAATTCCTGCAAGTCATTACCCATGAGGACCAGGAACGCTTACAAAGTGAATCGAACAATACGGGCATTTACAAAATATATATCCAATATATAGACCATTCCCTCTCGAAATTGCTCTATTTATTTCGTGATAAGCGGTTTTATAAAGGGAAGATAGTCAATAATTACCTCTTCAATTCCAGGTCGATTTCAAATCTCCTCGCAGAAAACCAAGCCTACGAGCATTCCTATAACCTTTATGATGATACATGGCTTACGGGCATATGGTCGGGCGGCCAAGAATATGTAGAACTTAGAGCAGGCAATGGCGCAACTTCAGAATTAAAAGTGGCGGATGCCAAAAACCCACTTTCAAAAAACACCTTTAAAACCGATACATTTTACCCTGTTACCAATAAAGAGGACATAGAGGATCTGATCATGTTCTTTTCACAGATAAACAACCGTATCAAAATGAAAAGGAACAAGGAGCTCCGTCTGGTTGCGCCCAATATAAGCGGTTTTGGAGAAACTGTATTTGTTTGATCCTCTATGGAAGCTAAAAAATAATCTAAAGATGAAAGAAACCTTAGATATGGACATTTCGATATTTTATGCACGGAATATGTGGCATAAACTTATGAATGAATTGATCTATATATTCATTCAAAATACAAAAGGAATAGCTGGTTATTCCCTAAAGCTATCCACCCACCGGGGGAACCATATCAAATTGAAATTGCAGACCAATAAAGCTCAAGCAAATGTTTTAGCGGAAAAAGCGGATTCTTACATTAGGGATTTTTTAAAAAATAATCCCTCACTATCTACGGCAAGCAGATTTCCTGAAAATGGGATATTCTTGGATTTTGAGAACAACAGCGTTCATTATGGCGCACCGGAAGAGCCCATAATGGATTCATTGGAAATTGATGACAAAAATTTAGAGCAGCAGCTTTCATCACTTTTAATGCAGGTATTTCAGGTCTATAAAGAGGACATGGTAGAAAACCTGACGGAAATCATGATGGAGTGCTTCATCATCCTTTGCCGTGCAGCAAAAATGAAAGGCCCCGAAGCATATGCTCTTTTTGACCATCTCCTGAAATCAGAGTATAGAAAATATACACAGGAATCTTTGGAAAGGATCGAAAAAGCCAATGGTGCCAATTATAAAAACAATAAAGAAGCTATTTTAGACTTTGTAAATAGTTATGATAACGTCACTTTTCCCATAAAAGATAAAGCGTGGCAGAATAAGTGGTACAGCACGGTTCAGTTATACTGTAGATCCTTCACAAAAAAAAGGGAACTGGAAGAAACGCCTATTCAATATATCACTATGATCCATTACCTCTGCAATGCCTTTAATTTTAAGGATAAAGTAAGTGTTTTTTATTTGTTGTCGAGGGCTTTTAAAGAAACCGTAACATAACTATCTTGAAAAAATAAAATCTACAGAATTGATCGTATTATTTTTTTCTAAAAAGACAAAAATTCATCAAAGCGAGCCTTATTAACGGATCCTTAATACTTCAATACTTCAGCCGTAAAATTAAACCGTTACATTTTCGTCCATAGTGATCAATTTTGCCGGTGTAATTGGCAAATCTCTCATCCGTTTTCCGGTCGCGTTAAAAACCGCATTCGCTATAGCAGCGGCCACACTGGTAATTCCCAGTTCGCCGATTCCTTTTACACCAAGTCTATTGATGTGTTTATCTTCTTCCGGAATGAAAATCACATCGATTTTGCCCACATCCAGATTCACGGGAACATGATAATCAGCCAGCGTGCGGGTTACATAACTACCATAACGCTCGTCTATCAAGGTTTCTTCGGTCATCGCCTGGCCGAGGCCAAAAACTATACCTCCCAAAACCTGAGAACGTGCCGTTTTCTGGTTTAAAACCGTTCCCACCGCAGCCGTAGAAAGTACATGTGGAATTTTTACCATTCCCAATTTTTCATCTACCCAAACTTCCACAAAGTGAGCACCAAAACTATAATGCGCATAATTAGAAGAATCTTCAGAAGGGCTTCAGAAGGGGCTTCAGTAGCTTCGGTTTCAAAAGTATTCAGATTAGCTGCAGTCAATAATTTTGCAATATTCATTTCCTGATCCGTTGCAATTTTTGCTTTTTCACCAAGTATTTTTTTAGCTTT
>Ga0307486_1002787_pt1 | contig 11897 bp, 12 predicted proteins | sample CBIW02metaG_FD_203663 | JGI IMG/M metagenome (GOLD analysis project Ga0307486, IMG submission 203663) | Sea-ice brine microbial communities from Beaufort Sea near Barrow, Alaska, United States - CBIW 0.2 | ecosystem: Environmental > Aquatic > Marine > Coastal | place: USA: Alaska | collected... | reverse complement strand
CTTTATGAAAAAGTGTATTTGCCATGGCTGATTCGGTCTTACTGCAATTGTTACAGGTCGGTGAATAGTCTTTGCGTACCTGGCATCTGGTATGGCCACACTTTTTGCACTCATAACCGGATTCCCATTTGAGCTCGGAGAGATAGTTCTTGCACTCTTCGTTAGTTTTGAACCGAACAGAGAACTCCAGAAGGTTTTGTCCTCTAAATATATCCATTTTAAGCTTCTATTTGACAATAAATATATGCATTTAAGTTATGACCTCTAACGATTTTAAAAATACCTAGAGCAGCAGCAACTTGATGACCGATTAGAAATTCTGGATTTCTACCGGAAATTAAAGAAAGGAACACTACTGCATCAGCTTCAGTGTCTATCTGAAGCTGAGAACCAGGAAAAATAACTAATGAAACATTTCCCGCTAATTTTTCAAAAAAAGAATCTAATTACGGAAATTATCCTATCGTAGATGGCTGCCACCAGTAAAAATAAAGTCACGATCGGCATATTTGATCCAATCAAATTGCTCTAAAAATCTATTATTAGTACCCAATTTGTATGGGTCTATCAGCCGAGCAATTCCTTTTTGTTCGCGTTGTGGCAGTCCTTTAAATAAGTCATATGCGCTACCCTTCAACTTTGGCATCTTCAACTTCTGTTTGAAAGATATTTGGGAAAAATTTCTCTTTCGCTATGGCTAATCCCATCACCAACAAACGCTCCGAGATGGAAGGCCAAAATGATGAGGTCGACTTATTAGTCAATTTTTGCTCAATTTCCTTAGTTAACAGACCTGCACGATCAAGCACTGACAACGCTTCTAAAGTTTGGCGATCCTTTTTTTTACTCTTAGATTTAAGTATAGCAAATGCAACTATTCCACCCACTAAAACTATCCCTCCTATTTTTATCCAACTTCCGGATTCTGCTTTAAACATCTCCAACTGTCGGGCAAATATCTTTTGGAGTTCGTCTTCTCGTTTATCTAGATCTTTAGTCATTTTCCTTTTTAAGCATTTTAGCCTTTAATAAAAACCCTTTTAATGTAAGTTGAATTTTATCCTGAGTTTTCTTATTCTCTCTGATAAGGTATAAGGTCAATAAGATTACCAAATAGAGAACTCCAACTAAAAAGAATCCCATATAAGGAGCTTCGAAATATTGGCTGAGGTAAAAGGCCAACGATAAACTCATGAATAACAAAACCAATAAGAGGCTTCCTCCCATCAGAACTAATAATATTATTTTTGTAAAAAAACCAAATACTTCCTCTTGGATATCACGTTTTATCAGATCTATCTTGTTCTCTACCAGTCCTTTGACAGTTTGTACAATATCTCCTATTTTCAGCATGGTTAATGATTTATGTTAAGGACTCGTTGATTCAAAGAGTCTATAATTATGATGTCACAAATATACTTCAATTGATAGGATCAAAAAATTACACGATTGAAGTGATTTTTTGATCCTGATAAAATTGATACCTCAAAACAAGTTCCAATGCATAAATAATGGCTTTATTGATGGTGAATTGCTGGCACAAAGTGGTATCTATTTCCTCCAATCTGCTGTAAAACGAGGTTGCAAGGGGGATTTGAATACCTGCATTGATACCCTTGGTAGCTGTCTCAAATTGCCCGGTTTTTTCCTCTTTTAGCACTTTACAAATAATTAGTTCCTTGATTCCATATTTATTGCGTCTAGCCGAAGCAGCGAATAACCTGCAAATCATTCCTCGCATCTTATGGTTGCCACAAAAACCCTGACTTTGATCGGTAGATTGAGCTCTGTAAATTATGCAGCTTTTTTCCTCCTCCATTTCTTCTATCTGCTTCAAGGATGATTCAGCCAATCCCTTGGAGTACAGATCAAAAGCGAGAGGCAAAAATTCTAGTGGGGAAGCCGGTACTTTTGGATTAGCACAACAAAAGCCACATCCAGATAAGCAGTTGAGATCACTTTCGGCTGCGAATTGTTTTGTTTCGGACTCCAGCTCAGCAAAGAGATCCATTACGGCTTGAGATTTTTGGGCGAGATCCATCTATTTTATTTTGTAAAGCTCAAAAGTACCCTTCTATTACAAAATTGATTGCCCAAGCTCAATATTTTTTTATTCTGATAATCAAGTAATTATCAATGACGGCCATTAGAAAGTATTATTTTAGGCTCCATTTAATGTGTTAGATCGTTTCCTTTATTAAAAAAGAAAATATGAGCAGTCAGGGAGAGATGAATGCTGAGGACAAAATTCGTCAAGCATTTCAAGAACGAGATTGGAGTGAGATAAAAAGTGCAGATTCATGGGTGATCTTCAAAGTCATGTCAGAGTTTGTCGAAGGTTTTGAGAAGTTGGCAAAGATCGGACCCTGCGTTTCCATTTTTGGGTCTGCAAGAATCCCCAGAGATCATGAATATTATAAAACCGCCGAAGAGATTGCTGCCAAGTTGGTAAGACATGGTTATGGAGTCATCACCGGAGGAGGTCCAGGCATAATGGAGGCTGGTAATAAAGGTGCTCATTCTGAAGGCGGGAAATCTGTTGGATTGAATATCGTCTTGCCCTTTGAGCAATTTGACAACATCTATATTGACAGGGATAAATTGTTGACGTTCGACTACTTCTTCGTTCGTAAGGTTATGTTTGTAAAATATTCCCAAGGCTTTGTAGTATTGCCAGGTGGTTTTGGAACAATGGATGAGTTTTTTGAAGCCTTGACTTTGATCCAAACCAATAAAATTGGAAAATTCCCCATCGTTTTGGTAGGTAAGGCTCATTGGTCCGGCCTGGTAGATTGGATCAGATCCACTCTTCTTACAAACCAATTTGTGCATGAGCAAGATTTAGACCTATTTTCTGTCGTTGAGGATGCTACAGAAGCAGTACAAGTAATTGACGACTTTTATAACAAATATTTACTCAGCCCAAATTTCTAATATTCAATCTCTCTAATCAGTGAACAAACTGCACCTGCCCACCTTATATTCCCTGATTTTACTATGTATTGGCCTGGTTACTTATTCACTTTTCAGAGCACCGACGGAAACACTTATAATGCAAGATCCTGCCGGAATAGAAATGCTCCAGAGTATGCCACTGCAATCAAGGGATTCGGTTCGCTTATTCGACCTGCCGTCCAGTCTGACGTTTGCCGGTGAAAAAGTACCCTTAGAAATAGAAGATGTAAAAGAAAGATTAGAACGCGAAATCTATGTGAATGCCTACTGGCAATCCAATATGATCCTGTTGCTAAAGCGGTCCTCCAAGTATCTACCGGATATAGAAGTTATGCTGAAAGAAAATGGAGTTCCCGATGACTTTAAATACCTGGCTATAGCTGAATCTGCCTTAATGAATGTCGCTTCACCTGCTGGTGCTAAGGGCTTCTGGCAAATTTTGGAGTCAACTGGAAAAGAATATGGTCTAGAAATAACCAAAGATGTGGATGACCGATATCATTTGGAGAAAGCTACATTCGCTGCTTCTAAATACCTGACAAAAGCCCATGCTAGATTCATGGATTGGACTGCCGTAGCTGCAAGCTATAATATGGGACAGGCAGGATTCTCCCGTAGGCAGGAGCATCAATTGACAAAAAACTATTATGACTTGTATCTAAATGATGAAACAAGCAGATATCTATTTCGAATTTTGGCTTTTAAAGTGATCTTTGAAAATCCAGCAAAATTTGGATTTCATCTGCGTCCACAGGATTACTACACTAATCCACCTGTAAAGTCTTACCAAGTAAGCTCAGATATAAAAGATTTGGCAAGTTGGGCCAAGCAGAAAGGAAGTTCATATAAGGCTCTAAAACTTTATAATCCATGGCTCAGGGATGAAGATTTGAACGTCAAACGTGGCCGGGAATACACTATCCATCTGCCCGAAGAGTAATGGACCGCTCCAATACAGGGTAAATCCACTTCCGAATTTTACCGCCTCTATAATCCTTACTTTAAATATTTTCTACTTGCTGGTTTTATTATTTAATTTGATTTCCAGGTATCTATCAATCTACTATTATGAAAAGGAGAGATTTTATGAGTGTATCCGCATTAGGTGCTGGAGCATCCATTTTAACAGCAAGTAATGCGTTTGGTTCAGACTCAGACAGATTAACTTCATCATCATTTGACTACCTAGCCTCCCAAACTTCGGATGTTTCTCCTATATCTTTGGCGGAAAGGAAATCAAGAATTGCAAAAGCTCAAAAACTTATGCAGGAAAAAGGATTTGGCGCTATTTTATTAGATGGTGGCACCACCCTAAATTATTTTACAGCCTTGAGATGGGGTGGAAGTGAGCGCCCAATGGTCACTATAATTCCCGCCAAAGGAGAGGTATTTTACATCTGCCCAGGGTTTGAGGAAGACCGGTTAAAAGAAATAATCAAAATTGGAGACAAAATATATCCGTGGCAGGAAGATGAAAGTCCCTATTTGTTAGTAAATAAATCACTGCATGATTCGGGGGTTGCCAGTGGGAAAATAGGGATAGAAGAGCGGGTAAGATTTTTTATCGCAGATGGCATTCAAAAAGTTTCGCCTAAATTTGAGTTGGTGAGCGCTGACCCGATTACTATTCCATGTAGAATAATTAAGTCATCGGCAGAGATCGTTTTAATGCAGAAAGCCACTGAAATCACTACCAAAGCGATTAAAATCGGACTGACATTTCTAAAAGTTGGAAGTAGTCCCTCAGATTTTTCCTCTGCAGTAGCTAAGGCTCATCAGCAGATGGGAGGCAAACATGAATTTGCCCTGGCTAATTTCGGGGAAGCCTCAGCTTTTCCTCACGGAAGCTCTAAACCGCAGGTTTTAAAGAAAGGTGACACCGTCTTGGTTGACTGTGGATGTACTGTAGAGGGATATAATTCTGACATGAGCCGTACCATCGTATTTGGAGCAAAACCCACTACAAGACAAAATGAAATTTGGGACTTGGAGAAAAAAGCACAGGCTGCTGGATTTGCAGCTGCACAGTTAGGAGCTCAAATGGGAAATATAGATGCTGCCAGCCGCAAGGTAATCACCGATGCGGGATTTGGTCCTGGATACAAGCTTCCAGGACTTCCACACCGTACCGGTCACGGTATAGGAATGGATGGTCACGAATGGGGAAATGCACTGAAAGACAATACACAGATTCTCGAACCAGGAATGTGCTTTAGCATTGAACCAAATATCTCCATCGTGGGAGAATTTGGCATTCGCCTGGAAGACTGCGTATACATGACTGAGTCAGGACCGGTGTGGTTTTCAAATCCGAGTCCGTCGATTTCAGAGCCATTTGCTTAAAAAAATAGCATTCCAGAATCAATTACGCTCTTGTTAAAGAAAATTCATCAAATCAAACCATCTCCAGTTCATTTGGGTTAGTAACTTATCCCCAGGCAATGGCTACACGTCTAAAATTAGTACCTTCGCCGCTAAAATTCGCTTATCCTATTATATGAGTCAATCCAGTCCTTCACAGGAAGAATACATAGAAATTTTTGGTGCCAGAGAGCATAATCTAAAAAATCTTGACCTTAAAATCCCTAGAAATAAACTTGTCGTAATCACAGGTTTGAGTGGGAGCGGTAAGAGTTCTTTGGCATTTGACACTATTTATGCAGAAGGTCAACGTCGCTACATGGAATCATTTTCTGCCTATGCCCGATCATTTTTGGGTGGTCTTGAACGCCCGGATGTGGACAAGATCAATGGGCTGTCTCCAGTGATCGCAATAGAGCAAAAGACTACCTCCAAAAACCCTAGATCTACGGTCGGCACAGTCACGGAAATATACGATTTCATGCGATTGCTTTATGCTCGAGCCGGAGAGGCTTTCTCCCACATTACCGGGTTAAAGATGGTTCGTCAGACAGAAGATCAGATTATAGAACACTTATTTTCCAACTTTTTAAACCAAAAACTATATCTCCTAGCTCCAGTAGTAAAAGGTAGGAAAGGCCATTATAGAGAACTTTTCGAACAGATTCGAAAGATGGGATTCTCAAAGGTAAGAGTGGATGGAGAGGTGATGGATGTCGTGGCGAAGATGCAAGTGGATCGCTACAAAATTCATGATATTGAAATAGTTATTGACAGAATAGTTGCAGAAGATTCCGATAGATTCCGAATTACACAATCGCTAAAGTCAGCGCTCCAACATGGTAAAGGAGTGATGATGATCTGGGATGAAAAAGGTGAAATTCACCATTTCTCTAAATATTTGATGGATCCAGAGACTGGCCTATCTTATGACGAGCCTGCACCAAATACCTTTTCCTTTAACAGTCCTTATGGAGCATGTCCAACATGCAATGGATTAGGCGTGACTGAAGAAATAACTCGGGAAAGCATTATCCCAGATCCATCGCTCAGCATTACACGTGGTGGCATAGCACCATTGGGTGAATACAGAGATATTTGGATTTTTAAGAAAATCGAGGCTATTCTCAAGCATTATAAATGCAGTCTTAGTACGCCAATCGGCAAACTTCCAGAAAACGTCATAGAAATACTTCTCAATGGAGATAAGGTCGAAGTTGCGGTGGATTCGGTAAAACATCCTGGAACGAAATGGCATACAACTTTTGAAGGAATAATAAACTTCCTCAAGAAATACCAAACTGGAAGTTCTGACAAGATTCAGGATTGGGTGGGGGAATTTACCATCACCAAAACTTGTCCTGATTGCGATGGATTTAGATTAAAAACAGAAGCATTACACTTCAAAATTGACAGTACTCATATCGGTCAACTGGCAATGATGGATATTCGCTCTCTTGGAGAGTGGTTTGTAAATCTAGAAGATCGACTGACAGAAAAGCAAAATATTATTGCTACCGAGGTGCTAAAAGAAATCAGGAAACGCATCGGATTTTTGCTTGACATAGGACTGGACTATCTGTCTCTTAATCGACCGCTACGAACCTTGTCCGGAGGTGAGGCACAGCGAATCCGACTTGCCACGCAAATCGGCACTCAGCTCGTAGGAGTGTTGTATATTCTTGATGAGCCCAGTATTGGGTTGCATCAACGAGACAATGAGAAATTGATCCACGCACTACAAGATTTACGAGATCTCGGCAATTCTGTCTTGGTAGTTGAGCATGATAAAGATATGATGCTGGCTTCTGATTTTTTACTTGATATGGGTCCTGGAGCAGGAAGACACGGTGGTCATATTGTCGCATCCGGTACTCCCCAAGAGATTTTGGAAACTAAAGGCATCACCGCACGATACCTGAGCGGAGACCTAGGTTTGGCCATTCCTGAAAAGAGAAGAACTGAAAAAGATGAATTTTTGATAATCAAAGGAGCCACAGGAAATAACCTAAAAAATGTAGATTTAAAGCTACCTCTTGGTACTATGATTTGCATTACCGGAGTATCTGGGAGTGGCAAAAGTACTCTTATTCACGAAACACTTTATCCCATATTGAATCAAGAATTCTATAGGGCTAAAAAAGATCCGATGCCTTACAAAAGCGTAAGTGGGCTGCAATTTTTAGACAAAGTGATTGAGGTGGATCAATCTCCAATTGGAAGAACACCCCGATCCAATCCGGCTACTTATACGGGAGTATTTTCTGACATTCGAGCACTTTTCACCGAATTGCCAGAGGCAAAAATCAGGGGCTACAAACCGGGAAGATTTTCTTTCAACGTAAAAGGAGGACGATGTGAAGATTGTGAGGGAGCAGGCATGAAGCTGGTAGAAATGGATTTTTTGCCAGATGTTCATATTCCTTGCGAAACATGTAAAGGAAAGCGATACAATCGAGAAACATTGGAGATACGATTCAAAGGGAAATCTATTTCAGATGTGTTGGACATGACAGTGGAGCAAGCTGTTGAATTCTTCGATAAGCTTCATAAGATCCTTCGCAAAATCAAAACTCTTAATGATGTTGGTTTGGGATACATTACACTTGGTCAGCATGCTACAACCCTATCAGGTGGCGAGGCTCAACGGGTGAAACTAGCTACTGAATTATCCAAAAAAGATACGGGTAGAACATTCTACATATTAGATGAGCCTACTACTGGCTTACATTTCAAAGATATTGAATTGTTGATGTTAGTGGTAGATGGGTTGGTCAAAAAAGGGAATACCGTGCTGATCATCGAACATAATATGGATGTAATCAAAATGGCGGATTATATCGTTGATTTAGGACCTGAAGGAGGAAACAAAGGAGGAACAATCATAGTGGAGGGAACGCCGGAAAAAGTTGCCGCAAGTAAAAAAAGCTATACTGCCAAATTCCTAAGTCCTGAGTTAAATCGTTAAAATGTGTGACAATCAGGGCATTGTTCCTTTTATCAAAATATAACCCTCCTTCATGGAGGGTTATTTATATTTGTGTACGATGAATAGGATAAAGCTATACTGGATTCTTCAAATTTTAGGCTGGGGTAGCTTTGCTATTTTAATCATTTTTTTGGCTAAGCTCTCAAACGGTATTTCAAACGTTCAAATATGGGGAGTCATAGTCCTTGCCGTTTTCTCTCTCCTTTCAACACATTTTTTAAGGTACATCATCAAGGCATATCACTGGTTTACGCTGGGTATTCCTCAGCTATTGTTCCAATCTTTCCTAGCGATAATAGCAATTAGCTTCATCAACCTTGTCGCACAAATACTCATCAATATTGCATTCAATACTTTAAATGCAGAAGAAGACATGCGCTTTTTGGTCATTTTGGTCAACCTCACCCAAGCTCTTTTATTCTATGCGGTATGGTTTCTATTATATTTTCTCTTTCACTTCCTGGACAGCTATAATACTACGTTGAAATACGAAGCCAAGATCAATGAAATCAGGCTTAACCACCTCAAAAGTCAACTCAATCCCCACTTTATCTTTAATGCACTCAACAGTGTGAGAGCGCTGGTAGATGAAGATCCTGTAAAAGCAAAGACCGCTATCACGCAAATTTCAAATATGCTCAGATTCTCACTGATGATGGGCAAAAAACAAACCATAGAATTTGGCAAGGAACTTAATACGGTCAAAGACTATTTAGAACTTGAGACAATCAGATTTGAAGAAAGACTAGAAGTAGCGTATCAGATCGAAGAGGAAGCCTATCAATACAAGATTCCTCCTATGATGCTTCAGACTATCGTAGAAAATGGCATTAAGCATGGCGTTTCTAATTTGGTCAAAGGAGGAATAATAGAGATAAAATGCAGAGAAGGTCTAGAAGATGATTTGTACATTCAAGTGAAAAATAGCGGGCAGCTAACTCACACTCCCAGTCTAAAAGTAAGAGGAGAACAAGGCCACGGTCTAAGCAATACTGTACAAAGACTCAAACTTATTTATGGAGATAAAGCTAGCTTCCGTATCTTCAACTCTGGAAATCAATTTGTAATTGCAGAAATCAAGATTCCAAAACAAAAAGTTACCTACGAATAACCAACTCAAGCCCCATGAGAGCACTTGTAATAGATGATGAAAGACTAGCACGCAAAGAGCTGATCACGCTTTTAAACCAACTCGATTCTGTAGAGGTAATAGGTGAAGCTGTCAATGTGGACGATGCAAAAGAAAAAATTGAAGAGATGAATCCTGACGTGATCTTCCTGGATATTCAGATGCCGGAAAAAACAGGATTTGAGTTGTTAGAAGAGCTGGATAATGTGCCCCACGTAATTTTTACCACAGCCTATGATGAATACGCATTAAAAGCTTTTCAAGTAAATGCCTTGGATTATCTCTTAAAACCAATCGACCCCAAGAGGTTAGAAGAGGCGATAACAAAACTCAACTTAAAAATAATTACCGAACAAAAATCAGAGGAGGCTTCTTCAACTTCCAATACTGGAAAGCTCACCTTAGAAGATCAGGTATTTGTAAAAGATGGTGATAGATGTTGGTTTGTAAGATTATCAAACGTTCGCCTGTTCGAATCAGACGGCAACTATATAAAAGTGTATTTCGACAATTTCAAACCTATGATTCATAAATCCCTGAATGCTTTGGATGAACGGTTGGATGAAAAGTCATTTTTTCGCGCCAGTAGAAAACATATCATCAATTTGGGATGGGTAGAAGGCATCGAACCTTGGTTCAATGGTGGCTTGGTGGTGACCCTCAAAGGTGGGGATCGCATTGAGGTGAGTAGGAGACAAGCTGCCCGCTTCAAAGAAATGATGAGCCTTTAATTTTTCAAACTAAGAAAAGTGCATTTGTTTTTTCTCTTAAAATATGTAACTATACAAACCAATTATTGTACACCATAGAAACTTACTGCCTCTAAGAAATAATTATGAAAGAAGAACGCATTTTAATCGTTGAGGATGACCTTAATATTGCAGAAAATATTCAGGAAATTCTTGAATTGTTGGGATATGTCAACATAGATATCGCGAACTCTGCCAACCAGTGCGTAAAAGTGATCAAGAAGAATCGCCCCGATATGATATTTATGGATATCAAACTCAAAGGTGATAAAGATGGTATTGAGCTGGGCGAAATAGTAAAACAAATGGTGGACGCACCTTTAGTGTATGTGACCTCCTACTCAGATCCTACTATAATTGAGCGCGCAAAACGTATTAATCCAGCAGGTTTCATAGTTAAGCCTTTTAACACCAACGATATTCACGCAATCGTAGAGATCGTATTGTATAATAAGCGAACTCAGCCTTCTTCTGACTCTGCCTCACCTAAGCCACTGCCTGATAATCCTTACTTAGTAAATGATGCAGTGTTTATCAAGGCAGATAATTCCTTTGAGCGGGTGGAATACGACGATATTTATTTTGTGGAAGCAAACGGTAATATGGTGACCATTTACACCAAAAATCGAGAATATAGCATCCGCAAATCAATGAAGGAAATAGAAGAAATACTTCCTGCGCTGTATTTTCTGAGAGTTCAAAAATCTTATATTCTGCATTTAGGGCAGGTAGAAAGCTTTAACACCAAAGAAATTACTCTTAAATCTGGTGCCGTTGTGCAAGTAGGAAGACAATATTACAATAGCTTTCTGGCCAAACTGAATACAATCACAGAGAGTTAAAAGAAAAAGGTGGATAAAAATCCACCTCTTTGGCATATAACAATTAACCAAATCGTCCATTATAAGAATTTATATTAATGAGCCTGAAGAACCACCATAAATGGAGAATCTTCAGGTTTCATTTTTTGAGTGCAATAGTGATTAAATCCTGAAAATGAAGCTACTTCATCTTTCAAAAAATACTCCTTTGCGGCTATATTTTTGAGAGTTTTGGATTCTACTTTAGCTTTCCATACGATGGTAACTGCCATCACCACAGCTAGTGCTGCACAAATATTTTTTTGGCAAAAGAGATAAGTGACCATGACGAAATACTTTATGTGAAATTCTATATCTCTTAAGATGCCAAAAGTAAACCAAAAAATATATACTCCTGATCGTTAGGTAATTAGTACAAAATCGTCGAATTTAATTGTTCAAAATCGTACATTATAGTAGTACATCCCGAACAATACTATTGGAATTTGGAGCCTTAGATAAAGAAGTAGGCATATCTTTGCTCGCACCGCTAGCCTTAATTTCTCAGCTTTTGGGGATATTGTCTACCGGAAGGAAAGAGACTATGAGCGGTACGCTGACTATCCAAGAGAAGTGACCCTAAAGACCGAAACTTGAAACTAGCGTCTCATTCCTACTTACATTTTGCATGAATCTGTTGAGTAGCAATAAAGCGGAATATCATAGAGTGAAGTAGGCCAGATCTTGAATAGCTTAAAACGCTTAGTACGTATTTTTAGAAAAATTTTAAATCGAGTAGGAAGATAGGGGTTAATCCCCTATCTGTCCTCTCACACCACCGTACGTACCGTTCGGTATACGGCGGTTTGTTAAAATAATGATGGCTGTGTTTCATTAGTCAGCCGTTGATAAGT
>Ga0307486_1002786_pt1 | contig 11900 bp, 13 predicted proteins | sample CBIW02metaG_FD_203663 | JGI IMG/M metagenome (GOLD analysis project Ga0307486, IMG submission 203663) | Sea-ice brine microbial communities from Beaufort Sea near Barrow, Alaska, United States - CBIW 0.2 | ecosystem: Environmental > Aquatic > Marine > Coastal | place: USA: Alaska | collected... | reverse complement strand
TGACCAAGAATTCGGTGCTCGCCGCGAACTATCCGTTCGCGACTATCGAACCGAACGTGGGCATCGTCAACCTGCCCGACCCGCGCCTGAAGGTGCTGGCCGGAATCTTCAAGAGTGAGCGCATTCTTCCTGCTCCTGTCTCCTTCGTTGATATCGCCGGCATTGTGCAGGGCGCCAGCGAGGGCGAAGGTCTTGGCAACAAGTTCTTGGCCAACATCCGCGAAGCTGACGCCATTGTGCAGGTTGTGCGCGGCTTCAGCGACCCCGATGTTGTGCACGTTGATGGCAAGGTCGATGCGGCATCCGACATGGCCACCATCAACACCGAGCTGATCTTGGCTGACCTCCAAACTCTCGAGAAGGCAATTGCCCGCTACGAGAAAGAGCTCAAAACCAAGCGCATCGAGCCTGCTGTTCTTGAGGCTGCGCTCGCCGCCCAGACTGTGCTCAATGAGGGCAACCCGCTGTCGTCTTCTGGGGTCGACTTTGAGCCGATTCAGGAACTGGGTCTGCTCACATCGAAGCCGTTCATTTACGTTTTCAATGTGGATGAAGACGTGCTCGGCAGCACTCCGAAACTTGAAGAATTGGCAGCCCTCGTTGCCCCCGCGAAGGCGATCTTCCTCGACGCCAAGTTGGAGGCCGAACTCATCGACCTCGACGAGGAGGATGCCGCAGAACTTCTCGCGAGCACGGGTCAAGAAGAGAGCGGTCTCGACCAGCTCGCCCGCATCGGCTTCGACACTCTCGGCCTGCAGACGTATCTCACGGCTGGTCCGAAAGAGACCCGCGCGTGGACGATCCCCAAGGGTGCCAAGGCACCCCAGGCGGCCGGCGTTATTCACACTGACTTCGAAAAGGGTTTCATCAAGGCGGAGGTCATCGGCTTCGATGATCTCGTCGAGACGGGCTCCATCGCAGAGGCTCGCGCCAAGGGCAAGGCTCGCGTTGAGGGCAAGGACTACGTCATGAACGACGGCGACGTCGTCGAGTTCCGCTTCAACGTCTGAGTCCGTCCTCGGTCGTTGAGCGAGCGGAGCGAGTCGAAACGCTCCGCCTCAGGCTTGAGTGGTCCAGGCTTGCAGTTGCAGTAACTGAGAGGATAGTCGGATGACCGGCCCTCACGTCGAACCTGATCTCGTTCCCGAACTGCTCGTCACGGATGTCGCCAAGAGCATCGAATTCTGGTGCGGGTTCCTTGGTTTTGAGATCTCGTACGACCGTCCTGACGAAGGATTCGCGTACATCACACGGGGGAGCGCGCAGGTCATGCTCGAGCAGTGCGGAGTCGGCCGCAACTGGCTGACCGACGAGCTCGAGACGCCATTCGGGCGGGGGATCAACTTCCAGATCGGTGTGCCGGATCTTGCGCCGATCCTCTCCGCTCTCGCCGATGCGACGTGGCCGCTGTTCATGCAGCCGGAGACGAAGTGGTACCGCGTGAGTGACGGCGAAGAGGCAGGGGTGAGGCAATTCCTGGTGGCTGATCCAGACGGTTACCTGATCCGTTTCCAGAGCTCAGTCGGTCGTCGCGCTGTCGCTGACTGAGAGATTAGTCAGTTGCCATCCTGTCGCGCTCGCTTGAGGAAGGGTAAGGTGGCTCGTCACAACACTACCGTTTTCGGTATAGTTGTGGCATGGTCGCCGAGGCGAAGTACAGAAAGGTCGTTCGCGAGATAGCGCTCGATCACTACGGGTATGTGACTGCGAAGAATGCGGTCGACGCAGGCGTTCCCGCCGTCGAGCTTCCCAAGCTGGCGGCCCGAGGCGGTCTGGAGAATATTGCGTACGGGCTCTACCGCGTACCGGACGTCCCCCCTACTCGATATGACCAGTTCGCTGAGGCCCTCCTGCGGGTTGGCCATGGCGCATACCTCCACGGCGAGTCGGTGTTGGCATTGTTCGGGCTCGCCGACGTGAACCCTCGACAGATCAAGGTGGCTGTTCGCAGGCGCGCGCGCCCGAAACTGCCGGCATTCGTCGAGCTGACGCAGGTGCGAAGCGATGTGCGTACGACGCTCTACGAGGGGCTCGAGTCGCAGACCGTCGCTGATGCTCTTCTTGAGTGTCGTGGGCGTATCGAGAACGAACGTATCTTGGCGGCCACCAAACAGGCGCGAGCGGAAGGACTGCTTACGACCGCCGAATGGCGGCGAGTGGCGAAGGAGTTTCAGCAGTGAGCTACTCCGTTGCGCCGGCGAGCGTGCGCTCCTTGGAGCAGCGCATCCGCAATCTCGAAGGTGACGACGGATTGGCCCATCGTCGAAGAGTCAGTATGGCGCTGGTCGTCGTTGGTCAAATGCTCCCAGGGGGAGTGATCAAGGGTGGTAGCGCGATGGCGCTGCGTTACGGGCGAGGGACGCGATTCACCCTGGACCTCGACGCCGCGCGAGTTCAGACGCTCGCCCGATTTCGGAGCGACTTCGAGGAGTCATTGGCGGAAGGCTGGGCGGGATTTGCTGGCCGGTTAGTTGAGAAGGCAGCACCCCGGCCGCCGGCTGTTCCGACGACGTACGTCATGCAGCCCTTCGATGTGAAGCTCGACTATCGAGGCAGGCCGTGGTGCACAGTAAAGTTCGAGCTCGGTCACAACGAGATCGGCGACGCCGACGAGCCCGAGTTCCAGCTCGCAGACGACATGGCGGGGCTCTTCACCGAGGTCGGTCTCGAATCTCCGAAGCCCGTGCCGGTGATGCGCGCAGACCACCAAGTCGCACAGAAGCTCCACGCTGTTTCTGGTGAGGGCAGTGAACGTGCTCGCGACCTCGTTGACCTCCAGTTCCTCGACAAGGGTGAGGATCTCGACCTCGGTCAGGTCGCCGCGACGTGCATTCGACTCTTCGAATATCGGCGGCAACAGGCATGGCCTCCGTCGATCGTCGAAGGTGAACAATGGGACACGCTCTACGCGGATGCGGTGGATGGCTTGGACGTGTTGCTGACCGTTGATGAGGCCGTTGCGTGGGTCAACGGCTTCGTGGAGCGGATCGCAGTGGCCGGCTGAGGTTATTCTGTGACGAAACGTGGTGGAGTTCCGATTCAACGTCTGAGAATCAGGCGGAGATGGATGTTTCCTTGAAGCGTTAGCTCTTGGGGAGAAGGGACTTCATCTGGTCGTAAATGATTTTTGCGGCACCCTCCGGCATGGTCAGCCCCGAGTTGCCCGCAATGTTCGTCGCGATCGCGGGATGGTGACGGCGCTCACTGACATTCGTCTACTTTTGTAGACAGTCGTCTACTTTTGTGTAAGACAATCAAGTGTCCCGAAGCGCCGAGAGGAACGAGCATGCGCCTGCAAAATCCGTTCGCAGCGGTCAGTACTACCGGCCTCTATTCTCAAGTACTTATGGTGCTGGCGCGAACAGAACAGTACCTTTCAATTCACCAAATCCACCAGCTGCTGCCCGAGGAGGGATCACCTCAAGGTGTGCGCAAATCCGTGGTTCGGTTGGTGCAACAAGGTGCAGTTCTTGAACGTGTCACGGGCAGAAGCTATTCCTACGCGTTGAACCGAGACCATTTGCTGGCGGACGCCGTTCTGCAAATTGCCAATGCAAAGAGCGAGCTTTTTTCCAGGATGGCCCAGCTCATTTCCGAGTGGCGGATCCAGCCCCTCACTGTAAAGGTCTTCGGTTCCGCGGCCCGTAACGAGATGCGCACAGACAGCGACATCGACCTCCTCGTCGTCATGTCAGACTCGGCGACAGAGGAAGCGGTAGAAGACTCCGTGCGCCGCCTTGCCGACCAAGTGGCCCTGTGGACCGGCAACGACGTGCGCCCCCTCGTTTACCGAAGTTCAGAAGTGCGGCCAGCGAGCATCTTCGACTCAATCCTGGAGGACGGCATCGATATTGCAGGAGACCCCTCATGGCTTCGCAAACAACTCCGAACAGCTACGGCGCGCGCGTGACCCCGAAAAATGCCAACACCCGAACTGTCGCAGCCGACAAGCTGGTCCAGCAAGGGAGACTTGCCAAAGCCAAACAGTTCCTGCAAGTTGCAGATGACGCCCGTGAACTCTCCGACGGAGAGGACGTCGCGGACGCCAGCGTGACCCTGTACGTTCACGCCGGAATTGCGGCAGAAGATGCAATCTGTGCTGGCGCACTAGGGAAGCATGCCAAAGGCCAAGACCATCAGGACGCGGTCGCGTTGCTCGCCTCGGTGGACAAGCAGGCTTCCAGCTCACTTAGCGTCCTGCTTGGGATGAAGACCCGGGCCGGTTACGGACACGACCCCATCAGCGAGACCAATCTCGCTCGCGCGGAACGAGCGGCACGATCGTTGGTTGAGAAGGCATTACTGTAGAGTTCGCCTGGCACCTCGCAATGACTTACTGCTCTGATTTTGGTCCAGCCGGTTGCAGACGCCCCCGACTTGCGGTTTCAGTAGACGGTGATCGGCTACTGAACGTGGTGGAGTTCCGCTTCAACAACTAGCGTCTTGGCGAGGGCCCCACGACCTCTTCCCGATAGGCTCTTTCGTACGGCACTACCTGCCGTACGCGTCTGTCGAAGGAGTTCACAATGCCTGTCATCGCCATTATCGGAGCTGGACCGGGACTCGGAGCAGCGGTAGCTCGTAAGTTCGGACGCGAGGGCTTCGCTGTTGCCTTGATCTCAAGAAATCAGTCGAAGCTCGACGACTTGGCTGCGGAGCTTGCAGCGGATGGAGTGACCGCCCGCGGCTACGCCGCTGACGTGCTGGAACCAAGCGCTCTTGAGGCCGCACTCGCGCGCGCCGCCGCTGAGTTGGGAACGATCACGACGCTGCAGTACAGCCCGCTCCCGTCACGCGACTACCTGAAGCCAGTGCTCGAGCTGCCTCCCGAGCTGGCACTCGAAGCGCTCCAGTTCTCAGCGCTCGGTCTCATCCATGCGGTGCGCACGGTTCTGCCGTCAATGCGTGAGAAGGGCGACGGCAGCATCATCCTGATCAACGGCGGAACCTCGGTGAAGGCCCGCGCCGGCTTCGCAGGAACTTCGGTTGCCTTCCCGTCTGAGAGCGCCTACGGCGAGATGCTTTACGAAGCTCTCGAGGACGAGAATATTCGCGTCCGTCAGCTCGTGATCCCCGGAGGCATTCCCAAACTTCAGCTGCCCAACGGCATCGACGACGTCGCTTCTCGTATCTGGGAGATCCACGCCGCAGCGGGCCCGTTCCGCACGATGCTCATCCCGCTTGAGGATGGCAGGGAGTAGCGCTCACCTCCGCAATGCTCGCGGGAGATCGTTCATCTCTACAGTTGCCGGCCCACGTATCCACGTTGGGCGCTGAGCGTTAAACGTTGACGAGCACCGATTCGGCAGCTGCACGTCGTGCGCGGGGTGCGGTTTCGCGTTCGCGGAGTCCCTCAGGGATTTCGGTGGGGTCGCCCGGCGTTCCGGCGGCCATGACCGTGGTGGGCGTGAAGCGGGTGTCGATCTCGAGAGCTGTGGCTGCGGCATCCACATCAAATCCGGACATCTGGTGGCTGAAGAGTCCGTGGCTTTGCGCCTGGATCGTGAAGTAGGCAACGGCCTGACCGGTGTCGTACGAGGCGGTCGGCTGTGCTTTGCCTTCAGCGTTGTGGTGTTCGGTGAGGAAGATGAGGAGCGCTGAGGCAGATCCGGCCCACATCTGGTTGAAACCACTGAGGGTCGAGATGATCGCCGCATGCTGAGCGGTGCCGCGACGAGCGACGACCACGCGCCACGGCTGGCTGTTGTAGGCCGACGGTGCCCAACGGGCAGCTTCGAGAGCGTTCTGCAGCGCCGCCTCATCGAGTGGTGCGGTGGTGTCAAAGTGGCGGGGGCTCCACCGCTCGGCAAGCACATCAAGGATGGGGGAGTCGGTAGCGGCGAGGCGGTCGCGAAGCATGGTCATGAAGTGGGCCTTTCAGGTGCTGAGCAGAGACGATCTGCAATGTCGCTGGGTGTAACCTGAGCGTCGCTGGAGGTATTCCGCTGCTGCGCAACGAATTTCATCGCGACGACGTTGTAGAGTTCCGCTTCAGCGACTAATTTCGCGACTGCGCCGCAAACCGGGCGCGCCAAACCGAAAGTTCTCCATGCCTAACGCCTTACCGCTCTGCCCGAACTGCTCCAGCGACCTCGCCTACGAGATGGGCGCACTGTTGGTGTGCCCGATGTGCGCCAACGAGTGGTCACCCAGCGAAGCGGATGCTGCAGCCGCAGCAGAGCAGGGTGCTGCGGTCATCAAGGATGCGTTCGGCATGCCGCTCGCCGATGGCGACACGGTGAGCATCATCAAAGACCTCAAGGTTAAGGGCAGCCCGACGTCGATCAGGGTCGGAACGAAGGTGCGCAACATCCGCCTCGTTGATGGTGTTGGCGACCACGACATCGACTGCAAGGTTGACGGATTCGGGCAGATGCAGCTCAAGTCGAGCGTCGTCAAGAAGGTTTAGGCAAAGCTCGCACCCTCAATTTTGACTACGAAAACGTAGTCAGTATGCTTGACTACCATAGTGGAGTCAAGTAACGTGACTCCCATAACGTAGTCAGGAGGCCCCGTGTCTTTTCGTGCAGACATCACGAACCCCGCATCACTCGGCATTGCGCTCCAACAAGCGCGGATGGCCAGTGGGATGAGCCAACGGCAGCTTGCAGAACGCCTCAACACATCTCAGCGATATATCTGGGAACTCGAATCAGGAAAAGATTCAGCACTCCTGACTCGAATCCTCAGTGTCCTTCGCGAGACCCAAGCGAGCATGACAATTGAAATACCCGAGGGCGAAGATGGCTGAACTTCGAGTGGAATTGCACGGAGAAGCAATCGGGTATCTCAGAGGAGAGAACGACAAGTTCGACTTCGTTGCCGCAGCAGAAGCGATACGTGAGCACGGATTAGGCAGCCAGATTCTCTCCTTGGCGATCCCGCTCGTCCCTCGCGCAAACGCGCGCACCGTGAGCCGCCGCCGCAACTACTTTGCAGAGCTCCTCGCCGAAGGGGATGCCCGCGAGAGATTGGCTCAGGAAGCCAAACTCAAAAAAACCGACACGATGGGAATGCTCCGAGCCTACGGGCGTGATGTGGCGGGTGCGCTGCAAATTTGGGACCCCGCCGACCCAGACGAGCCCCGAACTCCAGCGATCGAATACCTCGACGACGCTGGCGTTGAGGCAATGCTCAGCGATGTTGCAAACACGCCATTGGGCAACAAGCCGCGACGAGGCAAGACCTCCCTGAACGGCGTGCAAAACAAGATTGTGCTTGTGAGGGAAAACGATCGTTGGGCACGGGCGCTAGACGGGTATCCTTCGACGCACATCCTCAAACCAATCGTGCCCAAATATCCGACAATGATTTTCGACGAAGAATACGGATCACGATTCGCACGTGGCCTCAATCTCGCAGGATTCGACACTCATCTTGAGCGATTCAACAACGTCTTTGCGCTCGTTGTGGAGCGCTACGATCGCTCCCCAGAATCAACCGACGGTCGAATCCACCAAGAGGATTTCAGTCAAGTTTTGGGGCTCTCCGGTGACGACAAGTACGAAATCTATGGTCAAAAGAAGCTTGGCGATGTTGCGAAGAATCTCAACGGAGACGACATGCGCCGGCTGCTCCAGATGGTGACACTCTCGGTCGCGCTGGGCAACCTAGACATGCACGCGAAGAATATCTCCCTCGTGCACTTGCCCGATGGATCGGTGCAGTTAGCGCCCATGTATGACGTTGTTCCCCAAGCACACCAAGAAAACGATGGTGAAATGGCATTCAGCGTCGGTGGTGAATTTGTTCATCGCGTCATCTCCGTCAAGCACGTCGTCCACGAAGGGACGTCATGGGGCATGCGTGAGGCAGCAACGATCGTCAGTGACACCCTTGCGGTGATCGCAAGAATCGCTGAAGAGGAGAAGCCTCATGTGGCAGCACATCCTGGCCTACTGGCCGAGGTCAAGCGATTTGCCAACAATCTTGCCGAGGGGCGGGCTGTCGGCGAGAACGGCGACGGATCGTTTGTTGCCGAAAGCGTCGCATCTCAGGGGGCCGCTGGCGGCTGGGGCTGGCCGGTTCCTCAACTCCCGTCCGTCTAACGTCCGGAAAGGTCAGAACTGTGGCTGCCAATAAGGCCGTTGAGTAAGCGCGGCGCGCTAAAGCCAAGCAGTTCCCGTGCGTCGCTGAGGATGCCCGTGAGTTTTCAGACGAAGAAGACGTGCGCGACGCGGTGGTTACGCTTTACGTTCATGTGGGAATTGCGGCAGCGGACGCGATCTGCGCAGCTGTCCTCGCAAAACACGCACAAGGGCACAGCCACGACCCTGTCAGCAAGTCGCAGCTCGCACGGGCTGAGAACGCTGCACGGGCTCTGGTCGATAAAGCGTCGTTGTAATTCTCGCGTAGCCTCGAAGCTGTTGCTCAGGCTGAGGAGGCCCCATGACCCGTGTTGCCGCCATCGACTGCGGAACTAATTCAATCCGCCTCCTGATTGCCGACCTCGACGAGCACGGTGGCCTGCGAGATGTCGTGCGCACGCTCGAAATCGTGCGGCTGGGGGAGGGCGTCGACCGCACTGGGCGCTTCAGCCAGGCCGCTCTCGACCGCACCCTCGCGGTCGTCCGCACCTACGCCGACCTCTGCCGTGAACACGGCGCTGAGCGCCTCCGCTTCGTCGCGACCTCCGCAACGCGGGATGCCGCCAACCGCACCGAGTTCACCGATGCTGTGCACGCGATTTTGGGTGTGCCCGTTGAAGTGATCTCCGGCACCGAAGAGGCTGCGCTGTCGTTCCGTGGCGCACTCACGGCGCTCGCCGCATCCGAACCTGCAGAGGCTGCAGCCGGCTCCGCACTAGCACAACTCGCACCCAAGCACCTCGTCGTCGACCTCGGCGGCGGATCCACCGAACTCGTCCTCGGCGGCAGTACCCCCGAGTCCACCTATTCAATGGATGTCGGCTGTGTGCGCCTGGCTGAACGAAACGTCCACAGCGACCCGCCCCTCGAGTCGGAGCTCGCCGCCATCCGACGTGACGTTACCGCAGCACTCGACCTCGCGACCACCACGGTCGACCTCTCGCAGGCCACCGAAGTGATCGGAGTGGCCGGTACCGTCACCACAATCACGGCCCATGCGCTCGGCCTCACCTCCTACGACCCCGCAGCCATCAGCGGAAGCCGGCTGCCACTAACCGACGTGCTTCGCTCCTGCGACGCGCTCAGCCACATGCCGCGAGCCGAACGCGCGGCACTGCCGTATATGCACCCCGGTCGTGTCGATGTCATCGCCGCCGGTGCCATCATCTGGTCCACCATTCTGCAGCGAGTTGCGGATGCCACGGCCGCCGCCGGGCGCCCCCTCAAGCGGGTCACGACCAGCGAGCACGACATCCTCGACGGGGTCGCACTGTCTCTCGCTAGTCTCTAAGCTTTACGAACGCACTCGCTAAAATAATCTTAGATGCACTAAAGTTATTTTATAGCCCGGTTTGTAAACCTTAGGCGGCCGCCATGTACTACGTAGATCTGCTGTGGAACCCGCAGGATGCCGCTGGACTGAGCCGAAAAGACCGTGCAGCAGGCAACTACCGCGCCTACGTTCCCGACGAGCTCGACATCGCGCTGCCCCGCATCTCCGATGAAGCAGCTGGCGCTGCGACAGACGCACTTGCCGTTCTCGCCCGCGCCGACGAACGCATCGGCGCGAAGGGCGGCTACCTTAATCATCTGCTCATCCGCTCCGAAAGCATCTCCTCCTCGTGGATTGAGGGGAATCGGGTCACCCCCAAGAAACTTGCGATCGCCGAAGTGCTGCAGCAAGGCAAAAGTGTTGCCCTCGATGTGATCGCAAACGTCCGGGCAACAGAAGAAGCCATCGCTGAACTGGCCGACCGACAGCAGTCGATCACCATCAGTGACATTGAACGGCTCCAACACGTTATCGAGCCCTCACTGCCCGCAGGCGTTCGACAGGAACAAAACTGGGTCGGCGGAAGCGGCTGGTCACCGCTGCGCGCAGAATTCGTGCCGCCGCCCGAAACCGAAGTTCACCGTCTCCTAGAAAACCTTGCAGAGTTCATCACGGCCACCGAAGGAAACCCCGTGGTGCGCGCAGCGCTCGCCCACGCGCAGTTCGAAACCATCCACCCCTTCATCGATGGCAACGGACGCACCGGACGGGCCCTCATCCACACCGTCCTAAAGCGTTCGGATGCGCTGCGCAACATCCTCGTCCCTATCTCCACCGTCTTTGCCGGTGACAAAGATTCCTACATTGATGGCCTCACCGACTACCGTGCAGACCGCTCCGACGACTGGATAATCGGATTCTCCCGCGCAGCAGAGCAAGCTGCTTCCAACGCGGTTGAGCTCGCCCAAGACATTGCCCACCTCGACGACGAGCTGCTCGCCCAACTCATCGCCTTCAGGATAGACAGCGGTCTCTCACCAGCGAAACCACGACGAGATGCTGTTGTTCTACGCCTCCTAAGCAGTCTTGCAGCAGAGCCCGTTCTCACCGTGGATCGCGTCGCCGCAACCTACGGAGTCTCCACAGTTGCAGCCCAGGGCGCGCTCAACCAACTCGGCGATGCTGGCATCCTCTCGCGCACGAAAGACCACAAAGGGCGGCTCGTCTGCTGGACCTCCGACAGGCACCTCGGGCTCGTCGCGCTCACCGAACGCAGCAATCGCATCGGCGGAGGCGACACCGCCGACGGCAAACCGCAGCAAGCCCCTCCCGCACCGGATAACCCCGCGGTCGGGCGCCTGAGGCGATAGCGACTAAGAGCCCCACCCAAACCACCGCAGCACGCGCATCGCCCGCAGGGTGTTCCAGCGACTTGGCTTGCCGTCGCCATCTTCCATCTCGAAGTGCACGCTGCCGGGGTGGGTGTTTTCGAGTGGCCAACGACCGTCAGAGCCACGTTTGCTTTCGACGAGGGCGAGAGCGTCATCCATGCGGGTGTCGTAGCCGACTCCGGATGCCCGAAAGTAGTCGAGCGCTCGAAGCACGTCGTAGTGCCAGCGCGTCGGGAACGAGAACTGCAGCCAGTCATCGTTGATGATGTCACCCGTGCTGAGCCGACGCATCAGCTGACGGTCGAGGAGGTACGCGTGGCCATGGATGCGGGCAACCGCAACCGCATCATTGTGGTCGCCGGCGTCCTCATATTCGCGCAGCCCATCGAGCACGGCGATTGTGCTGTGGAATGAGTTGCGCACCGATCCGTTCTCGGCCTCGCGGTTCCAGCCGCCGTCATCGAGCTGGTCATCCAGCAGTCTCTCGACGATTCCGTCGACGCGCTCACCAAAGTAGGCGCCGATGCCGACGGCAAGGCCATTGATGCACGGCTCAACTTCGCCATCAAAGAAGCGGGACCCGTCGTACTCCCAACGACTGTTCTCCCGCACCTTCTCAAGTGCTGTGCGCATACGAGCGTTTGCCGGGGTAACACCCAGTTCGCGCAAGAGTTGCAGACTGAATGCGGTCGCCGTCCATGGTTGCCCTGGCTGGTCATCGTTCTCAGGCACATAGGTGCCGCCAGCCCACTGGCCGTCGGAACCCTGGAGGTCGAGCAACCGTGCGCCCCACCCTGTGGTTGCTACTCTCGATCGTTCGGCCGTGACTTCAGCGGTCGGCGCATCGGTGAGGTCGCGCAACACCTGCCACCGTATGGCTGGATCGGAGTCTAAGAGCCAGGTCATGACATCCATGGCGACACAGTACTCCTCCGTGTGCAGAACGCACAGGGGTTTTGCGGCAACATATTTGGTCTCCCAGGCTCGGCGAATTCGTGTCCCTCGACTAAACACATAGACTTCTGGGGTGGTCGACTTTGTCGTCGCGGGGCTAAGCGCCAACTCCGTGCCGTATTTGACGGCCCTAGACCAGCAGCGTGCCTTGCACGCCGCCGTAGTCTCGGGTCAGCGCACCGATACCGTCATGCT
>Ga0307486_1002784_pt1 | contig 11905 bp, 10 predicted proteins | sample CBIW02metaG_FD_203663 | JGI IMG/M metagenome (GOLD analysis project Ga0307486, IMG submission 203663) | Sea-ice brine microbial communities from Beaufort Sea near Barrow, Alaska, United States - CBIW 0.2 | ecosystem: Environmental > Aquatic > Marine > Coastal | place: USA: Alaska | collected... | reverse complement strand
CCTGGAGAATTTAACCGATTCAGATCATTTGCGTGGCGCCCTAAAAGCTTACAGAAAAGAATGTTTTCTTTTAATTGGAAAACTAAAACCGGCCATGGGCTGGGATACTGCCGATGAACTATTGGCTCAATTCCACGGATGGTCTGTAAAAACCGATAAAGAATTGCTTGTACAGCATTTAAAACCTACCGGAGCCACCTATAACCCTTCTTCAAAGTACAGGCAGGGTGAAGCTTTCTACAGGCTGCATTACGGCTTTGCTATTACATTCATAGCTTCGGCCAAACTGGCTTATTTAAAAAAGGATATTCGCTTGTTTAAGGATTTCCTCAGCGGATATTTCAAGGCTAAAAAAGAAAAGCAGCCTTTTCTTGTAACAAAACAAGAAGGCCGCTTTATAAGAAAAATGCGCTGGGATAAAATACGCAAAAAAATTTTGGGCTCTTAGTTGTCCAACATTTCATAAAGAGGTTGCCCTGAGCTTGCACTGGGAAATGAAATCCCTAATATTGTCGAGATTGTTGGTGCAATATCAATAATTTCAGTTCTTTTAGAAGTATCTCCATGTGGTATGCCTTTCCCAAAGAAAATAAGCGGCGCATGGGTATCGAAGGAAAACCCACTGCCATGTGTAGAACCCGTTTTAGGATAAGAAATAATGGCTGGTTTTAATACAAACACCACATCCCCGCTACGTCTTTGATTAAACCCTTTTTGTACCAAACCAGAAATCCCCGAAGTGAAATCATTTGATTCAAGTTGAGTTCTTGTAAAAACCCTGTTTATTTGGGGTTTCTGAAGCACAAAATGCGCAATTGCATCTTCCAAAGTGGAAGCCTCTATTTTCTCTTTTGCGAGTGTTTCATAATTAAAGAAGATTTGATAATTTGAAACCATTTCTATCAAATCTTTGCTGCCAAACTTTTCTTCAACAAATGCCTTTAAATCCTCTTCAAAAGCCATATCTTCAAAATAACCCGCCGGAATTTTAACCGATTGAAGATATGAAGGAACATCTCCCCCTCCGTGATCTGAAGTTAGAAATAGAGTATAATTTCCCGCTCCAACTTTCTCGTCCAAAGCCTTTAACAATCTGGCCAGATCCTTATCCAATCGCATATAGGCATCCTGGACTTCCTTTGAATTCACTCCAAAATTATGGCCAATATAATCGGTACTGGAAAAACTTACGGTAAGGAAATCGGTGAATTCATCGGTTCCCAGCTTTTCGCCTTCCAGCGCTGCAATTGCAAAATCGGCAGTAATTGAGTTTCCAAATGGCGTATATTTCAGCAAATCAAATTGCCCATTTTTAGGAGCGAGTTCAGCTAAGTTATAGGGAAAAATTGTCCTTCCGCTAAATCCTGTTTCAAAATTGTTTTTGTCTGTTCCGCTTTCAGAATAAGTTTCAATATCGGTTAGGCTGTTCCATTCTTTGAGATAAGAAGTTGCTTTTCCCGATTTATTAAACGCCTGAACCCAATCAGGTAATTTATTCATATAATATGTGCTGCTGATCCATTGTCCCTCCTCCATTCCGTGAAACCAATAAGCCGCATTCGCGGTATGCCCCGCAGGTAAAATAGCACTTCTGTCTTTTAGTCCAATTCCAATAGTTTTGCCCTGCATTTGGGTGAACAATCTGTTTTCATCCCCTATGGTCGTTGAGATCATTCTATGTGGCGACATTTTACCAGCAGAAGAATTGGTTCCTACAGGTTGCACATTTTCATCACTGGTACAATACACTTCACTTTTTTCGAATTTATTATACCATCCATTTCCGATAATTCCGTGGTTTTGCGGAGTAGTTCCGGTGTAAATAGAAGTGTGACCGGGAGCGGTATAGGTAGGTATGTAATTGAAATTATTGTTTTTAAAATTAAAGCCTTCGTTTACCAGGCGTTTAAAACCATCATTTTCATATTTATCCCAAAAGCGGGTGAGATAATCGAAGCGCATTTGATCTACCACGATTCCAACCACCAGTTTTGGTTTATCGGGATTAATAGGGTTCGTTTGGGGTTTTTGTGCAAAAATTGAATTGATTGAAAACGATAAAATAAACAGAAGAATAAAATTTTTCATAAGTAAAAATCCAGAATTTAAGTTTCTCAAAAATACTAAAGAATTGGGGTTTAAAGATTAATTCAACGTTAATTAGTTTTAAGGATATATTTACTATTTTAGCTTTGCAAAAATTCCTTGATGAGCTACCTGAATTCTATTGGTGAATATTTCTTAATGCTGAAGGGCATATTTAGCCGGATGACCAAAGGCATCATATTAAAATCCCTTATTTTTAAGGAAATTGACGTTTTAATAATAGGTTCTTTGGGAATTGTTTCCTTTATATCCTTCTTTATTGGGGGCGTAGTGGCAATTCAAACCGCATTGAACCTAAACAATCCGTTAGTCCCAAAAACCCTGATTGCTTTTGCTGCCCGCCAGTCAATAATTCTGGAATTTGCTCCTACTTTCATCTCTATTATTATGGCGGGAAAAGTAGGTTCATTTATCACTTCCAGTCTTGGATCCATGCGGGTTACAGAGCAAATTGACGCTTTGGAGATCATGGGGGTGAATTCCCTGAACTATTTGATATTCCCAAAAATTATTGCGATGCTTACCTATCCTTTTGTTATTGCCATTTCTATGTTCCTGGGAATTTTAGGCGCCTATGCCGCTGCTGTTTGGGGCGGATTTGTAGGATCTGATGTATTTATTGAAGGCTTACAGAGTGATTTTAACGGTTTTCACCTGACATACGCATTTATCAAAACTTTCTTATTCGCGATGATTTTGGCAACCATTCCCGCATATCACGGGTATTATATGAAAGGCGGAGCTCTTGAAGTAGGTAAAGCAAGCACCACAGCGTTTGTATGGACCAGTGTGGTTCTAATTATCACCAATTACGTTGTAACCCAATTATTACTCAGCTCATGATAGAAGTTAAAAATATCCACAAAAAATTTGGAAACGAAGAAGTTCTAAAAGGAATTGACTTTGTTTTTGAAACAGGAAAAACAAACCTTATTATTGGGGAATCGGGTTCAGGTAAAAGTGTTTTGCTCAAATGTATGTTAGGCCTTTTTACTCAGGATGAAGGAGCCATTGAATATGACGGGAAAGCGTACTCAAGTTTTACGGAGGAAGAAAAGCGTGAACTCCGGAAAAAAATCGGAATGCTTTTTCAGGGAGGAGCCCTGTTTGATTCTATGACCGTAGAGGAAAATGTGATGTTCCCCATGAGAATGTTCACGAATAGCAGAAAAAGGGATTTAGCAAAGCGGGTACATGAAGTTTTAGAGCGGGTGAACCTGGATGGAAGCGGAAATAAATTTCCCGGAGAGATAAGCGGTGGAATGCAAAAAAGGGTTGCCATAGCCAGGGCAATTGTCAATAAACCTAAATATTTATTCTGTGATGAGCCCAATTCGGGTCTGGATCCTAACACAGCTACTGTTATTGATAATTTAATTATGGAGCTGACAAAAGAATACAATATTACAACGATAGTTATAACCCACGATATGAACTCTGTGATGGAAATTGGTGAAAATATTGCCTTTTTAAAGGATGGGATTTTGGCATGGAAAGGCGATAAAACTGAAATCTTTAAAACCGATGACAAAACTGTAACCGATTTTGTTTATTCCTCCAACCTATTCAAAAAAGTGAGAAAAGCACAAATCCAAGGGCATTAGTTAGTTCATGGATTTTACGGCCAATATGTCCAGTTTTAATCTTAATGCTAACCAATTCTGAATTTTTTTGGTTTCAGCCTTTTTTATCCTATTGACAACATTGTTTTTCCATGTAATGTTAAAAGTGGGGATAGTATCAATTTTTGAAAAATTGGTAGAGATTATATTAGCAAAACTAAGGGTTTCCACGTTTTCATAATTCACCTTCACCTCCTGACTGATTTCTTTGAATGAAAAATCCCCGAGTTTGTATTTCAAAAGTTCATTTTCCAATAATGAGATGCGAGCATCTTTATTCTCGATAACTTCCTGATTTTTTATATAGAGATCTTCCAAAATGCCGCTTCTTACCTGGGTTGACAATAAGGCTAAATCACCTGTTTGGTTCGCTCCCTGGTGGATAATTAATGTAGATTCTTTAAGTGCTTCCATTTCCTTCATTTGCTCCTTCCAGGTTTCAATGGTTGCCTGGGGTACAGAAACACCAATAAGATATACTTCAATTTCCTTATTGTGATAATCCTGATTGGTTTTGATAGTTTCAGCACCACTATACCGCACCACTTCAGATATAAATTCCCGGGACTTTGCTTCAAACACCTGTTTTTGTAAAAGGTTTACAAACAGGATAACACTTGGGATCATTACAATAATTGCAATTACGGAAGCAATCCTAGCAATTTTCTTACGGTATTTGCTGTTTGCATATTTAACCAAAGGAAAATCCAATACTTTTGAAACAACAAAGGTGGTGAGCGCAATAAAAACAGCATTTATGGAAAACAGGTAGATTGCTCCGCCTGCATAAGCCATATTCCCAATGGCCAAACCATAACCAACGGTGCATAATGGCGGCATCAATGCAGTTGCAATAGCCACCCCAAAGATCACACTGGCGATGGTCCCTTTCTTTGTTTTAGCGACAATCAATGCCAGTCCCCCAAATATGGCAACCAGGACATCCAGAATAGTAGGATACGTACGAGCAATTAATTCCGGGGTTTCTTCTTTTACCGGCGAGATCAGAAAGTATATATAGGCTGTTAACACACTCAGGCCAACCATAACTCCCAAATTGATAAAGGATTTCTTTAAGGTATCCACATCGTTAATGGCCACCGATAATCCAACCCCTACAATTGGGCCCATAAGTGGAGATATCAACATCGCTCCAATTACAACGGCTGTACTTCCCACATTCAACCCAATCGAGGCTACAAATACCGAAAATATTAAAATCCATGCATTGTGGCCCTTAAAGGAAATATCCTTTTTAATTGCTTCAACAGTAGCTTCCCAATCGGTATCCTGACGGATATCGAGCAGTTCGGACATGAATGCCCTGGTATTCTGCCAGATTCCGGTTGCATGAGAATATTCATTCTGCTTTATGGCTTCTTCCGGTTTACCAGCGTCAGGATTATTTTTGTTTTCCATTTCTAACCTAAGTTTTTTCCATACTTTTCCATTACCCGGGCCCTGATTTCCTTAATTTCCTGTTCCTTTTCTTTTGGGACTATTATTAATACATCTTCATCGTCTACAATAATATAATCTTCAAGCCCATCTACCACCACAATTTTAGGTTTATTGGTATAAATAATATTATCCTTTGCCTCATTTGAAATCAATTGGGCGTTTACCACGGCGTTCTTTTGATCGTCCTTATCCAATTCTCCATACAATGCCCCCCAGGTCCCTAAATCGTTCCAATCAAAGGATGCCGGCAGGACATATACAAATTCCGACTTTTCCATGATGGCAAAATCAATTGAAATATTTTCGGACTGTGGATAAACTTTTCCTATAAATTTTTCCTCTTCGGGGCCATTCAATTTATCGGTACCTTTCTCAAAGAGATGGTACATTTCTGGTAGATATTTTAAAAAAGAATCAGCAATAAATGAAGCTTTCCAAATAAAAATTCCCGCATTCCAAAGGTAATTGCCATCTTTCAGGAACTTTTTAGCGTTTACAAGACTGGGCTTTTCTGTAAATTTTACCACCTTCTGAAGCTTGTTTTCCTTATCCTTTTTATATTTGATATAACCGTAACCGGTGTTTGGAAAGGTTGGCTTGATCCCCAAAGTAATTAGGACCTCCTTTTTAGCCGCATTCTCAAAGGCCAAGTGAATATCCTTTGCAAATGCTTTCTCATCTTCAATCCAATGATCACTGGGAGCAACAAGCATCACGGCATCAGGATTTTGTTTTCTTATTTTAAGGGCGGCAAGCAAAATACAGGGAGCGGTATTTCGCAGTGCGGGTTCCAAAAATATTTGCTCATCGCTTATTTTTGGGAGCTGTTCCTTTACCATTTCCTTATAATCCTGGTTGGTAAGTATCAGGATATGCTCATAAGGAACAACTTTAGCAAGACGATTGTAAGTATGCTGAAGTAGGGTTTCCCCAATTCCCAGCATATCGTGAAATTGTTTCGGAAATTTGGATGTACTCACCGGCCAAAAACGGGAACCAACTCCTCCCGCCATGATGACTGCAAAATAATTTTTATTGTAACTCTTCATATGAAGATTCTTATAAATTCATTTTATTTGAATAATGAATTTCTATTAACTAAATTTAAAAGTATAAACTTTCCTGATTAATGTCAATTGGTTTTAAACAATATTAACGAACAAAATATTTTTATTTTCATCAGGTTTCCGCAGATAATAATCATATTAATTAAGAAAATTTTCCCTTATCTATCGTCTAATATCTAACATCTATTTTTTTAAAGCAATTCCACCTCGGCATTTGGTTGAAATAAATAAATTTTACCCGTGGCCATTTCCAGGCACTCATAGCGCTTTCTTCGTTTTACTCCCTTTTTAAAAATTTTGCCATTATAAATACGAAAAACCCCGCCGCTGGGCACTTCAAAAATATAATTATTGTCGTTCTCAGGATCAAATTTTTTTAAGGCGACCGAAAGATGTGCGTCAGTATCTCCGCTGGCCTTCGGATTTTTAAAATGATTTGCTATTAAAGGTAACAATTGGCTTGGAAATATTTCCGGTCGGATAAATGGCAACATTAACTGTTGAAAAGTCAACTTCCATTCCTGCCCATGGGGCAAAATCGCCCTCCCAAATCTTTCAAAAGCTACCAAATGTGAAATTTCATGTACCAGGGTTATCAAAAACCGAAATTTATTCAAATTTGAATTCACGGTAATTTGATGAACCCCATCGGGCATTCTTCTATAATCGCCATGTCTTGTAACCCGTTCATTTACAATTTTAAGATGAATGCCGTTTTCTTCAATCAGCGTAAAAATTGCTAGGACTGAATGGCTCGGAAGGTATTTTTCAAGAATTTCGTTCATGAAATTATTTGTTATGGAGTAGAGTTTGAAACCTGTAACAATTTTCCATTATAATATTTTTGACCGTTTAAGCTGAAATCCACAATATATTCGGCCATTTCAATAGCCGACAAGGGTGCTTTTAAACCGGGGAATGCTTCTTCCAACATTTCGGTTTGAACGGCACCAAGGGCCAACACATTAAAGGAAGGGCCGTTTTCTTTATATTCCTCAGCCAGAAGTTCGGTTAAAGTAATAAGCGCTCCCTTACTGGAGCTATATGCCGATAAACCTGCGAATTTCACGCTCCCCTGCACGCCGCCCATACTGCTGATATTAACAACGTGACCGCTTGCCGGCATCAACGGAAGTATTTTCTGAATAATACCTACCACCCCAAAAACATTGGTATTGTATATGTTCTTAAATTCTTCTACACTCGACTTTAAAAAGGGTTTATTTAAGATTGCCCCGGCATTGTTAACAAGAACGTCAACATTCTTCCATTCTGATCTTAGATATGCATCCACTTCTTCCAGGGAATCTTCCCTGGAAATATCACAGGAAATAGAATGGACATTTTTCAATTTTAAACTTTCGACAGGCTCTGTATTTCTGGAAAGGGCCAATACCTTATGCCCGTCTTTGGCAAATAATTTTACCATTTCGAGTCCTATTCCGCGACTAGTTCCCGTAATTACAACGTGTTTCATTATTGGTTCAGTTTAATTTCCTTTTCTGATGTATTTGCCATTTTATAAAGCCCGGGGATCACACTTTGAATGACGTGCACTATATGCGAAAAATCCATCTTTTCAGCTTCATCTGAAACATGATGGTAATAATCGTAATTTGTAAAATCAAAAGTGCTGATAGTTTGTGCAGGGACATTAAATTCCTGAAAGAACGGATAATTATCGCTTCTTTCAAATAGCTTGTATTCATTGGCTCGCGGTAAAAATCCCAATATCCTTGAATTGGAATGTTCGTTAAATTTTTCAGCCAGATTAGATCCTTCGAAACCCGTTACATAAGCCAGATAATTTTTATCTTGCATTGGCACGCCAATCATTTCAAAATTGACCATTGCATATAAATTCAATCCTTCCGAATTTAATTTTTCCGCGAGATGTTTCGATCCCCGAAGGCCCATTTCTTCAGCAGAAAACAGCACAAAAAGCAAACTTCTTTTATTGTCGTTTATTTTTGAAAAGTGTTTTGCTAATTCTAATACCCCCACCGTTCCTGAGGCATTGTCATTGGCGCCATTGGCAATAGAATCGCCATTGATCACTTTCCCTGCACCTATATGATCATAATGTGCCCCTAGGATGATGAACTCCTTTTTTAATACAGGATCACTTCCTTCCAAAAATCCAATTAAATTATAACCGGTATTATTGCCAATCTCAAATGAATCCCGATAGGTTTTATAGTAGGGTTTTACATTGTTTTCCTCAAACACGATTTCAATGAAAATAGCTGCTTCTTCAATTCCCTCTGTACCGGTTTCACGTCCGCTAAGCTTATCGGAGGACAAATATTCCAAATATTTCTTAACAGAAGTCTCTAAAATTACGGGATTGGGTGCCTTGATATCTCCTTCAGGGATTATCGCTTTTTCCAACGTAGCATTTTGGGTTAAATTACAGGCTGTTGAAACAGTTAAAACTGCAAGGATCCCAATTTTATATAAAGCATTCCTCATAGCGTTAAAGATAAAAAAATCCCGCTATAGTGCGGGATTTTGAATATTTATTTTCCTTTTTTAACCTAGGTTTTAAGCCAACATGGTTACTGGATTTTCCAGGTAGCTTTTCAGGGTTTGTAAAAAAGCGGAACCCGTTGCTCCATCTACCGTTCTATGATCGCAGGCAAGGGTAAGCTTCATTGTATTTCCTACAACTATCTGACCATTTTTAACCACCGGTTTTTCAACTATAGCTCCTACAGACAGGATTGCTGAATTGGGTTGATTTATAATGCTGGTAAATTCTGTAATTCCGAACATTCCCAAATTGGAAACAGTAAATGTACTGCCTTCCATTTCCTGTGGCTGCAATTTTTTATTGCGCGCTTTACCAGCCAACTCTTTTACCTGCCCACCAATTTGTGTCATAGACATTTGGTCTGCAAAACGCAAAACAGGAACAAGAAGTCCGTCATCTACCGCTACTGCAACCCCCATGTGAATGTGTTTCGCAATTTTGGTGGTTTCCCCGGTCCATTGTGAATTCACCCTTGGATGCTTGCGCAGTGCCATTGCTGATGCTTTTATCACCAAATCGTTATAGGAAACCTTCACATCCGGAAGTTCGTTAATTTGTTTTCTTGAAGCAATTGCACCTTCCATATTTACCTCTATAGTAAGATAATAATGAGGAGCGTTGAATTTTGACTCTCCCAGACGTTTTGCTATAGTCTTGCGCATTTGGGAATTTTTAATTTCCTCAAATTCTTCTTCGCCTGCAGCAACGTATGGTTGCACTACTTTTGCCTCAGCTTTTATCCCTTCAGAAACACTAGCCGGCTTGGCTTTTTCAGATGGTTTAAAGGCTTCAACATCTTTCTTTACAATCCGGCCATTCTCACCTGATCCCTTTACTTCAGAAATATCTATTCCCTTATTCTGGGCTATTTTTTTGGCTAATGGAGAAGCAAAAATACGTTTGTCACTATGTGTTTGTGAAGTTTTGCTTTCTTCTGAAGATTCGCCTTCTTTGGGCTTTTCTTCTGAAGAACTTTTATCCAAGACAGGGGATTCTTTGGAAGAGCCGGTCTTAGTACCAATTTTTGAAATATCGGTGCCTTCCGGACCAATTATAGCCAGCAGGGTATCGACCTTAGCAGATTCTCCTTCCTGGAGTCCAATTTTAAGCAAGGTTCCATTATAGAAGGATTCAAATTCCATTGTAGCCTTATCGGTTTCAATTTCGGCTAATATATCGCCTTCCTCAACTTTATCACCTTCGTGTTTGATCCATTTGGCTACGGTACCTTCTTCCATGGTATCGCTCAATCGCGGCATGTTTATTACTTGAACCCCTTCCGGAATTTCTCCGTCTTCATCTGAATCTTCATCTTCAGAAACGCTCTCACGATCCTTTACTTCATCTCCAGATTTTTGAACCTCTTTATCTTCAGGATCTTTCTTATCCTTCTTGTTATCAGATTCTTTTCCACCCTCCAACAACGCAGAAATATCTTCACCCTTTTCACCAATTATGGCCAAAAGTGTATCTACAGCAGCAGTTTCGCCTTCTTCAAGTCCTATATACAACAGGATCCCTTCAGAAAAGGACTCAAATTCCATTGTGGCTTTATCAGTTTCAATTTCAGCAAGAATATCTCCTTCCTCAACTTTATCACCTACTTTTTTTAGCCATTTTGCAACAACCCCTTCTTCCATGGTGTCGCTTAAACGAGGCATATTAATTATTTCTGCCATAATTTATTCTACTTTATGTGATATAAATGGGTAATCCTTTTGTTCGTACACCATATCGTACAACGCGTTTTTATCCGGATATTCAGATTCATCGGCAAATTTTTCGCATTCGCTCACTCGTTCTTTAACACGCTTATCTATTTCCTTAATTTCCTTATCTGTAGCGTACTTTTTATCTTTAATGATATCGAGTATCTGGCTAATCGGATCTATTTTTTGATATTCTGCAACTTCATCTTTTGTTCGATATTTTTGAGCATCACTCATGGAATGACCTCTATAGCGATATGTTTTCATTTCTAAAAAGGTAGGTCCATCACCTTTACGCGCCCTTTTAATGGCTTCGTCCATAGCCTCGGCTACTTTTATAGGATTCATGGCATCTACGGGTCCACAAGGCATATCATATCCCAAACCTAATTTCCATATTTCTGTACTTTTGGAAGTACGGGCTACCGAGGTTCCCATTGCATAACCGTTATTCTCAACGCAAAACACCACGGGTAATTTCCATTTAACTGCCATATTAAGGGTTTCGTGTAAGGATCCCTGACGGGCAGCGCCATCCCCTAAAAAGGTTAAGGTAACCGCATCTCTTTTAAAATATTTATCGGCAAAGGCAAGTCCGGCCCCTAAAGGTATCTGTCCACCTACAATTCCATGACCACCATAAAAGCGGTGCTCTTTAGAAAAAATATGCATAGAGCCACCCATTCCCTGGGAAGTTCCTGTTTTTTTTCCGTAAAGCTCGGCCATCACCCTTTTAGGATCTACTCCCATCCCAATTGGCTGAACGTGGTTCCTGTAAGCGGTGATCATCCGGTCTTTTGTGAGATCCATAGCGTGTAATGAACCACACAATATGGCTTCCTGCCCATTATATAAGTGTAAAAATCCTCTTACTTTCTGTTGAATATAAACTTGAGCAAGCTTGTCTTCAAACTTACGCCAAAACAACATATCCTCGTACCACTTCAAATAGGTGGCTTTAGTGATCTTCTTCATGTGCATATTAATTTAAGGCCTTACAGTGGAATTTGTAAGGCAGGCACAAAAATACTGTTTTCAATAGGAATTGAAAACAGTTTTTCACTAAAAAATATCGAAATCGTTATAGATAGGAACCATCAAACCCAAGCGGCAATAAATCTTTCAAAGAATTTGATTTTATAACTTTACCTCCTTCTCCCATAAAATAGATTTCTATTGGGGCTTCCTGTTTCACTTCATATTCAGAAATCGCCTGCCTACAGGCGCCGCAGGGTGGAATTGGAATTACAAGATGATGGTTCATGGATTTTGCCGAAATAGCAATTCTCTTGATCTTAGCCTGGGGAAATTTAGCTCCCGCATAATAAATAGCAGTGCGCTCGGCACATAAACCGGAGGGATAAGAAGCATTTTCCTGATTGCTTCCGGTTACAACTTCTTTATTAT
>Ga0307486_1002782_pt1 | contig 11907 bp, 8 predicted proteins | sample CBIW02metaG_FD_203663 | JGI IMG/M metagenome (GOLD analysis project Ga0307486, IMG submission 203663) | Sea-ice brine microbial communities from Beaufort Sea near Barrow, Alaska, United States - CBIW 0.2 | ecosystem: Environmental > Aquatic > Marine > Coastal | place: USA: Alaska | collected... | reverse complement strand
TGCCGTGACAAGCTGTTCACCGACGAGCTTGGTGGCACCGTAAGGGTTGATGGGTTCGGTGGGAGCATCTTCCGCGATTGCCCCTGAGGCGTGCCCGTACACAGCTGCAGACGACGAAAAGATCAGCTGGTGAACTCCGGCGGCCTCCATTGCCAACAGCAATTGGGCAACGCTGCCAACGTTTTGCTCGTAGTACCAGGCTGGCTTCTCGACAGATTCAGCTACTTGTTTTTGAGCAGCAAAGTGGATGACCGCGTCGATGCGGTGATCGCGCAGAAGAATTTCCAAATGTTCGGCTGAACCGTTCGCGATATTGAGCGACACCACAGGAAGCTCAGGGATGCGATCGCGGGAACCGGTAACAAGGTCGTCGACAACCACAACATAGTCACCACGCTCGGCCAAGAGCCGGGAGGTGTGTGCGCCGATGTAGCCTGCGCCGCCGGTGACCATAACTCTCATGTGGTCAGTCTATCGCCGCGCGTTAGATCCCTTAGGAACAGTTCGTGAACGTCCCGACTTTGCTCGAAAGCGTGCTGGGACCACCCAGAATTACCATCCGCGTGACGCCCATATCGATGAAGTTCTGGAGGACGGACTTAGGGATACAGTCCGTTCGCACGAGGTACAAAGGCGATGACGTTATTCCCGCGATCGGTCCACCCGACAGTGCGTCGGAGAACACCAACCCGGAAGCGACGTATGCGGTCGTCGCAGAGTTGAAAGCGTCAGAGTTGACCCCTTCAGAGACAACGTATCGGTCTGCTCCTCCGAATCTGACCACGCTAGAAACACCCGGAAGCGCGGCCACTGAATTTAGTATTCCCTGACTCACAGATGGTGGACCTCCCGCAATTCGGACATCCGTGACTCCCATGTCCTGAAGAAGTTGTGCAGTCGCGGGGTCGAGGGTCAAATCGGTACCTCGCACGAGTATGACCGGAGCACCAAGCGCGCCTCCGGCTGCGCTTGCAGATAACGCGTCAGAGAATACGAGTCCCGTGGCAAGGTACGCGATTCCGGAGCCGCTCGTCATAAACGCATCTCTCGCGACGTTTCGAGACACCTCGTAGCGGTCCGTTCCTGAAGCGCGATGAATCTCTGGTGAGAGAGTGGACAGGTCATCGTATACAGCTTCCGAAACAGATGCTGGCCCACCAACGACGACTATCTTGGCGGGCGCCAAACGCACAATCTCCGCGCGAACTGCAGCTGGGATTTCTGTCGTGCGTACGAGTAGGAGCGGTCCGCTTTCGTGTGCAGCCGCCGCACCGGCACTCAGAGCATCTGAGAATACGAGTCCAGTTGCGATGTAGAGAACCGGTACGCTCGGACCGTATTGTGATTTAGATAGGCCAACAGCAACTTCATAGCGATCGGCCCCACCGATTCGCTCGACTGTCACGCCTGCAGGCTTGATGTTGTTTGGGTTGCCGAACCACGAATAGTAGTAGTCCCAAAAATTACGGTTGCCGTAGGATGAACATGAGTCGCCTAACCCACCAAGATTCGCCAGTGCGGCGGCGTTGGGGACGTATGGCGTGTAGTTGTACAGCGCAGCGGTTGCGTAATTCTTGATGTCGACCGTCTTCGTGCCGCACGCGTTGTAGGGATGATAGAGGATTTTGTAGATGCCGGGCTTGAAATTACCAAAATTGGCCGCTTTATAGGTCTTGAGCTGACGCGTTCCTTCATAAACTTGGTATCCGAAACCTTCGTAGTCGGAATCGCACCCTGTGCTATCAGGGCAGCCGTATCCCAGCGCATAGTTGACGTTCCAGTAACTCGGGTATTGCTTCGTCACAAGACCCTGCTCTTTTTGCAGAGTAACGAGGATGACTTTGGCGCTGATTCCACAGGCCACTTGAGCCCGATAGATCATTGTCGAAGCGAGCAGGTTACTTCCACCAGCGATCTGGTTACAGATCAAATTTCCTGTGGTTGTCGAAACCTCTTTAGGCCGAGTGGTGACACTCTGGCGCAAGCTTTTGAGGATGCCTGTTTTGGTGTTCAGAAACGACTGAATCTGGGCTTCGGTCATCGCGCTACCGTTGTAGAACTCAGAGTCGCTAATGATCGACCCCGGGTCGAAGTCGGCCCCCGTGTATGCAGAGGCGCGGTCGGCGTTTATCACGCCGAAGGCTCCCATCAGCGAAACCATGAGCGCAAAAATCAGCGCCATGGGCACGATCCGCTTGTTCGAGACCGTTTTTTTGCCGGTGCGCATACGGCTATTCATGAATAGAAACCCCCCAGAGTCAACTATCAATCTAGACTACAACTAGAGATATTTCGATCAATTAGCTACCCCAATCCGAGGCAACGACTGCACGATGACGCTCAGCACGCACGGTCAGGCGTATACGAGAAGCCATCAAGAACCGTCAGCGGATGCGGCGCTGGGCGATAACCGATGCTGCTAGAAACCTCAGAGGAGCATCCCGACTCATGAGCTTAGTGAGCTCGCGAGGGGCGAGAGCATCTAGCCGTGCATAACGCCGCCGATCGCGTCCGAGTGCCTGCAACTGAGCTGATGTCGATGCCCTCGACTGCTCTTTTCCGCCGAGCACGACGTCGAGTAAATTGCGATCGTAGCGCGAGAGCACGTCTATCCCCTGAGGCGCGAGAGCGACAACTGCGCCTGTGAGACTGGAAAGGTCTCGAATCTCATCTGACATCCATTCGTGGTCGCTTCGCCTCTCGACGGCACCAAAGATCTGTACCCGCAACAGCTTGGTAACGATGCTCGCTCGCGACAGCACATCGAGGGAAGACAGAACTTCATCGCTTGCCAAGTGCGACACGAATGCGAGTTCGTCGCTGATCGACCGAAGTTCAGCCGTTACGCGGTCATTCGCGTCATCGCCCACTACGTAGCAGAACTCGGCCGGAGCAGCTGCAATCCGAGCACCGGAGAACCACAGGCGGAGGCTAGGAAGGATGTCCTCGCCTGTCGTCAACCCGATGCTTGGTGCGGCGTGACGCGCGTACTCGGTGCGGATGAGCCCCATCGTGCTGGTCCGATACACCAAGCGGTCCTTCACCGGGTCGAGAGCCTTTCTGCGCACAGGTCGTGTCGGCGGCGTCGGGTAGTTGCGAAGCTGTCCCGCCAGCCGCATGCTCGGCAGCACAATGTCAGCGTGGCTCGCGGTGTGAACTCCGAACCACGAGTCGATTGCCCCTGGCGCCAAATAGTCGTCGGAATCGATCTTGCAAAAGAATGGAGCCTCAATCCGCTCGAGACCGTGCCGAAGCGGCCCAGCTGGCGACGCCACCCCATCGCTGAACGGGACGACCTCAACGCGCTCGTCTTCCGCCCAGTCGCCAAGTGCACGCTCGATTTCGACACTCGCGACGTCATGTGCAATGAACATGATCCGCACGCTCTGGCGGTTCTCATTCAACACAGACTCGACGAGGCGCGAAATGGGGCGCGTGCCTGAGTGCACTGGGACGAGCACATCGACCGCGTGGTTCATTCTTCCCCGGCTTCCACGAGGGCATCGATCGCTCGCCGCCACACGGGAACTTGGTTCTCGGCAGACAACTCGTTTGCGGCGAGGTGTGAGTTTTCTTTCCACCGCTCGACGGCGTTTCGATCCAGTTTTCGAAGTTCCGCCACGAGCACCTCGGTCGAGAAATCCGCAGTCACGACGCCGAGATCCTTCTCACGAAGAATGGCGGCCATTTCAGGCGACGGGCCAACGATGAGAGCGAGTCGGGCCTGCACGTACTCAAAGAACTTGTTCGGCAATGCATTAGCGTTGTTGAAGTTAGTCGGCGCGAGAATGTGAATGCCTACGTCATATGAATTAAGCGTCGGCACGAGCGCGTCGAACGCAACCGGCTCCTGGAAGTGGACATTCGAGGCCGAACTCGCTCTGCTCTTGAGCGAGTTCAAGTAGGACGCGTCATTCGTCGTCAGATAGAAGTCAAGTTCGACGACGGGTCCGACTGCAGCGACCGCATCGATCAAAACTTCTAGCCGACGGTTGGCGAGTGCCGCCCCCGCGTGCACAAGCCGGATGGGCTCCGCTACCGCGCTCGGCTTGAGGTCGATGAACGAGGGTGCATTCATCACGATGTCCGGGTGGAAACCGAACACTTCCGAGTACTTACGGGCGAGGCTCTCGCACACGGTAGTGGTCGAACGTGCTTGAGAAACGAAGCGTCGGATCTGCCAGGACAAGAACGGCGAAACAAAGTACCGAAAACGGGCGAGTTCCGTGTTTTGCAGCGGCGAATACTCGTGCAAATCAGCATGAAACCCATAACGGGGCTCGAGCGCCACCGCTACGCCCGCAGAATCTACATCGTTCGCCAAGATCGCATCAAATGACGCACGCTGCACTCGCTCAAGGACCCAGGAAACTGCTGGGTTCTTGCGGTATGCGGATCGGTATTGGCGCGTCACGACCGCCAACTTGGGATAGTGCCAGTACACCTTCTCTTCGGGCACCGAAAAATGCTCGGCGACACCATCGGGCGCGGGGCCATAGCCACACGTCGAGACTGCATACTCCTCAGAGAAAAGCGCAATCTGCTTCAGCACCCGAGGGTCAGAGACCAACGTGGAGAACGAAACAATGAGCAAACTAGGTCGTGAGTTCATATCTAGGAGATTCTACGGTGCACGGCTAACGCGTAGGATTCGGCATACGCGCGCGCGCGCGCTCTCTCGGAAAAACGAGAGCGAGTCTTGTGTGCGATCTGCTGTGCTGTGCGGTCCGCATTATCAGCAAGCACCATCTCAATAGCGTTCGCCACGGTTATTCCGTCGCGCTGCTCGACAACAATCCCGTCGGGCTGAGTGACGAAATCGCGATGACCACCTACACCGCTCGTCACCACCGGCCGACCGCTCGCGAGCGCCTCGGCAAGAGCTACGCCAAAAGTCTCGAACGTCGTGGGCAGTACAAGTACATCGCACTCAGCGAGCGCCTCGGCAACACCCTTAGGGTTTGTGAGCCCGACAAAATGGACCTGCTCCGCGACTTGGTTTGCGAGGCACTGGTCCTCGAGCGCCGCCCTCATCGGGCCCTCCCCCAACCAAGTGAGTTCAACCGAGACCCCGCGTTTCGCTAGCTCGGCGACGGCATCCACCGCAACGTCCGGCCCTTTTCTGGGGATGAGACCTCCTACACCGAGCAAACGGAGAGTGCCAATCGTTTGCCGTCGCGGAGCTACCGAATCTGCCATGCTCACGGCGTTGGGGACGACATCTACTGGCCCCCGACGATGCGCCGTTATATAGCGAGCCAAATGACTGCTCACAGCTACCACTACGTCGGGGCGCTTCAGCAGTAACCGGGTTATCGGCATTGTGACTCGCATGCTGAACGGAACCGTCTGCGGTGCCACGATGCCTGACCAGTGTTCAGTGTGGAGCCACGGTCGACCGACACGCAGCGCAAAAAATGGAATCAGCGCAGAGAACGCCATGGTGTGAAGAATATCGAATGACGGCAACATGCGTCTGATCATGGCTGCCGCGCGCACGACAGACACGGGATTCGACGGCGCCAGAGGAAAGCGATGAACACGTATACCGTCGATGCTTTCCGTGCTGGAATGCGCCTGAATCTGCGGATTAACCAGATGAACAACATCTACGTCATGGTCCCGAGCGAGCAACGCCACGTCGCGTGCAACGAAAATGCCAGATTCTGGTCGCGTGTTGCTGGGGTACCAAGTGGTCACTACGAGGACTCGCACACGTTCAAGCTATCAGCCGCGCGCGGCGAAGGCAGCATCACGTAGAATTTGTCATTGTGAAGATCATTAGTGTCGTGGGCGCGCGCCCCCAATTTGTGAAGCTCGCCCCTATCGTGAAGGCCACCGCAAAATTCGATGACGTGGAGCACGTAATCGTGCACACTGGTCAGCACTACGATCCGATGCTCTCTGACGTCTTCTTCGACGATCTTGAGATCCCGAAGCCTGATGTGCATCTCGGCGTAGGATCGGGCACTCACGGTGCCCAAACCGGTTCGATGCTTGCCTCTCTCGACGCGGTATTCACAGAACACCAGCCAGACTGGGTTCTCGTCTATGGCGACACAAACTCGACCGTAGCTGCGGCTCTCAGCGCCGTAAAACTACATTTCAAGGTCGCCCATCTCGAAGCAGGCTTGCGCTCGTTCAACCGGCGGATGCCCGAGGAGCACAACCGTGTACTCACCGACCACGCGGCAGACCTGCTTTTGCCTCCGACCGAAGTGGCGCTTGAACATCTGCGGCACGAGGGCCTCGGCGAGCGAAGCGTCGTCGTCGGCGACGTCATGACCGATGTGCTGCTCCAAGTGCGCGATGCAATCGTTGGCACTCCGGTCGCCCTTGTCGAAGAACTCGGTCTCACGCTAGGCGAATTTTTTGTAGCCACAATCCATCGCGCGGAGAACACCGACGATCCAGAACGTCTGGAACAGATCGTCGAGAGCTTGACCCAATTGGACCACCCCGTTGTACTGCTTGCCCACCCCAGAGTGCTCGCTAAAGCAAGCGCCCACGGAATCGAGCTAAACGATGGCGCACTGGTCGTCCACGCTCCGCTAGCCTACCCAGACCTGATCGCTGCGGTGATGGCGAGTCGCGGAGTTATCACCGATTCGGGGGGACTTCAGAAAGAAGCGTTCCTGCTTCGCATCCCTGCTACGACAATTCGCACTGAAACGGAATGGGTTGAGACAGTGGAGCTTGGCTGGAATGTGTTGGCCAATACTGCCGAAGAGATCATTGCTGCGGTTACCCGCCCTCGCCCAGAACCGACAAGTGTCGCACCTTATGGCGACGGGCAGGCCGCTGACCGCGTGATCGAGCTGCTTCGTCGTTCCTAAGGCCGACCGCCACGCAGCAACCCAACGGTTCGCGCTGCGGTGACTCGCGCATCACACATGCGCTCCCATGTCGAGCGGGCCTGAAAACGTGAATCTGGCGCGTTCAACACCGAAAGAATGGTGTCCGCCAACTCGGCTGCCGTGGGGTCTTCGCTTGCGAGTTCGCCGGAACCTAAATCACGACCAACGATCTCGGGCGTTCCTCCCACTGCAGTGGCTACAACCGGGATCCCCAGCGACATTGCTTCCATGATGCTCACTGGTACCCCTTCAGACTCGCTAGCGTTCACAAACACATCGACCCTGTTAGTGCGGTAAAAGTCTAAGATATCGCTGTTGGAAGTCTGACCGAGCAAACGGATACTGAGCTTCGACCCGCCCAGCTCTGCAGCCTTTGCCAACAGCTCATCCTTGAGCGGTCCGTCGCCAAAATGCACCCAGTTGACAGGACCTGACTCGGCAACTCGTGCGACAGCTTCGAGGATGAGGTCAACTCTCTTGACCGGGATGAGGCTTGAACACGAAGCAATGGTGCGGGTGTCATTGCGCACTGCTCGTTCGACCGCACCAGGATTTGCGCTACCGAGCCGACTCACGAACACCTTGCTCTCGAGCCCTGCGTCGGGATAGCGTTCAACTATGTAGTCGCGTGCGGAGTCTGAGATTGCGAGAACTGCATTCACTGAGCGAAATAGCGATCGACGAAACGGAAGGTAGCCGCGCGGGGCTCGCTCTTCATAGAGATCGTACCGATGCAAGCGAACGAAACTCCCGCCTTGCAACCGTGGCAACCAAGGCAATGCCAGCGCGCCCCCCATACCCCAAAATGCGTACACGGTGCACTCAGCACTGCTCTCACGAATCGAAGCCCGCAGCTCGGGATGACCGGCAAAATGCGCACCCGCTAGCGCAGCCAACAAAAACGTCTTTGTGTTTCCGGGGAGAACTCCAGCTTGCTTCTCCGCCCACCACGCCGACGCCACGATCCTGAGATTACGCAGCGAGAGAAGCGCGGGGAGACGCTGCCGGATGCCGCCGCGATAGAGATTTGCGCGATAGCTCACGTTGTCGGGCAACTCGACGAGCGGCACTGATTCCCCTGCGCTGAGGTTGAAGAGGTGAATCTCATCGTAGGCGGCTGCGAGCGCGGCAATTTCGTGCTGCACAAAGCTGGCATCTCCGCGGTCGAATGGGTAGTCATTCGTGATCAGTACAAGCCGCTTCATAGCTACGATGTCCACATCTTCGGGTCGCGCGCGAACAGAGCATCAATGTGGCGGCCCCAAATGCGAACCTGCTCTTCTGCTGACATCGCATGCGCTGCGTCCGCAGAAGCCTGTTTCATGGCGGCGACGCTCTCTACAGTGAGCGCAGAGATTTGCGTAGCAAGTTCCTGAGCAGTGAATCCTTTGGCCACCGCACCGAACCCGTGCTGCGCGACGTACTCGACCATTTCCGGCGAAGGGCCGATGAGTACTGCGAGGCGTGCCTGCACAAAATCGAAAAGTTTGTTCGGCAGCGCCCACGTGTTGTTGAAGTTCGTAGGAGGCAGCAAATGCACACCGACGTCGAAGCGATTGAGCAGTTCGATCAGCTCCGCGTAGGGAACTGCTTCGTGCACGGTGACGCCCTCGACTTCACCAGCTCGCTGCTTAATCTCCTCAAGATAGTCGGGGTGGTTCGGCGTCAAATAGAAGTCGAGCGTTGCGTCTGAACCGCTGAGTTCGAGCGCGTCAATCATCTCGATGATGTTGCGGTTGCGCAGACACGCGCCGCTGTGCACGAGCCGAATCGGTTGCGAGACTTCGGATACGGCTAACTCATAGTACGGAGTGGCGTTGGTGACGAGTTCTGGTCGAAAATGGAATTGTTTGTCATACTCACGAACAAGGCCGTTACTCACGGTCGTCCAGGAATCAGCCTTCGAGACGTACCTCCGACAAAGCCATTCGTGGAATGGTCGGATGCGCTTGGCCCACAGTGGGTATTCCTCGTTGAGTCGAGGGGTGTACTCGTGAAGGTCGGCGTGTACCCCCAACCGAGGCTTCAGCCACAATGCCACAGGAACCGGCTCGGTCTCATTCGCCAGGATCACATCAAACTGACCGCGTTCATGGGTAAGGTTTTCCCGAACCCATCGAACCGCCGAGATCCTCCAATAGGCCCTGTTATACCACTTGAGCGTAATGAAGCGGCCATAGAGGTCCTGATAGTCGGCAGACCGAGGCATCGCGTAGTGCTCGATGACGCCTTCGGGCTTGTCACCGTATCCGCAGGTGATCACGTCGTAGGTGTGCGAAAAGTGCTCGATCTGCTTAAGAACTCTGGCATCAGAGAAGATCGGTGAGAAGGAGATTATCAGGAGGCGTCCGCGAGCAGTCATGTTGCCGCAATTGTATATGCTCCACAGGGATCTATCGTGGAAGCCGGTAGCGGAGGTAGCGCCGCAGGGTCGACTCGCGATCACCGTTCGAGAGCAGGTTACGAGTCAGAAGCGTGTCTAGCCCGCGGGCGGAGCCAAAGCGCGATATCGCAGTTTCGCACTGTTGCTGCGTGGGCGAGTCACGCAGCAAACTGATGAGCTGGGTCTCTGCGCGCGTAAACACCGCAAGCAGTCCAGGCGCGAGCTTCTCGAGGTCATCGAGCAACGAACCCAAATAGACAATGTCAGCGTCAGCCCATAAATTCGCGGTAGGACGAGCGCGCAGTGCGCCGAGCACGTGTATTCGCACAATTTTGATGGCTATGGCGCGGCGCGCACCGCGAGATAACCTCTGCAGCCACTCCTGCTGGATTACACGCTGGGATGCCGCAAGCTCGTGCTCTAGAGGGCGTCGAACTTCAGTGGTGCGGTCCATTGCATCGTCGCCGACGACATAGCTCGGGGCGTGCACCGCGAGGTCAACACGATGTGAGAGGAACCACAGCTTGAGACCAATCTCAAGATCCTCACCAACTACGAGACCCTCGGTGAACCGCGCATCCAGCCGTGTGAGGGTTTGCCTACGGAGCAAGCCAAACGGGGCAGTGCGGTAGGCAACACGATCCCGAACCGGATCAAGTTTCGCGTGGGTAAATGGTCGCGTCAGTGGCGCATAGTGCGGTGGCGCTTCGCCCCACCTAATCGGCGCAATCACAGCATCTGCGTTGGTGGACTGTGCCACCGCCATCCACGCTGCGAGTGCCCCTGGCTCGAACCAGTCGTCGGAATCGAGCCTGCTCACGTATACGGCATCGGCCAAGGCAAAACCAGCGTTCATCGGCCCCGCAGGACTTGCCACACCGTCATCATGCTGCACGACCCGCACACGGGCATCCGCAACTCTTCTTGCGATCTCAGACCGAGCCAAGCCGTGACACACAACTGTGACCCTCACCTCTGCCCCTGTGCCGTGCGTCGCCGACTCTACTGCGCGCTCGATCGGGCGCTCGGCGCTGTGCACCGGGATAACCACATCAACGAATGGTCTCATTCCAATGATGCCAATCCGGCCAGGTTTGCCTGCACGCGGAACTCGGGCACCGCATTGACGACCTCGTCGAAAGTGCCTTTGGCTACAATCCTGCTGTCCTTCATAAAACAAACCTGGTCGTGGTCGCGGATCGTCGAGAGGCGGTGCGCAACCGAAATCACGGTTACTTCTCCCCGCAGTGCATGGATGGCTTGCGTGACATCCGACTCAGTCTTCGTATCCAGTGCACTTGTCGCTTCGTCCATGACAAGGATGAGCGGGTCAGAGTAGAGGGCTCGGGCAATTCCGAGTCGTTGTCGCTGGCCACCAGAGAACGAGAGTCCTCGGTCTCCTACCATCGTTGACGGCCCATCCGCGCGAGCGGCAACCACGTCCCACAATTGAGCTTTGCGGAGCGCAGTCTCGACTCGGGCCGAGTCAATATCACCTCGCCATGCAAGCGCGACATTCTGGGCCACTGTGCCATCAAAGAGGGCTACGTCTTGAGGGACATAGCCCACCCGAGAGCGCCAGTCTCCCATGACTTCTTCGAGCGGTTGGCCGTCGATAGCGGTCGTTCCCGACGAGGGTGTCAACAGTCCAAGCACGAGGTCAACCAGAGTCGACTTGCCAGAACCTGATGCGCCGACCAGTCCGAGTGTTGTTCCGATCGGCAGATCTAAGTCAATATCGCTTAGCGCTCGCTCGGAGGCTCCAGGATAGGTAAAGTCAACGCCTCGCAACGACAGGTTCTTCGGCTCAGCTGTGAGTTTTTCATGCCCGACCTTCTCCGCCCGATCAAGGTACCCCTGAGCTGCGCGGATATCGTCAAGCACGTTCACGACGTGGATCGTGTTCGAGGTGGCCTGGGTGATCACTGCTTGAAAACTTGTCAACGACGGCACTAGTCGGAAACCAGCAACGCCAAAGAGCGCGATAGCCGCGATCGCGCCTGCCGGACCGCCGAAGAGATAGGCAAAGCCGCCCACAAGTAGGAATCCTCCGATCAAGGCTCCGTCAAGCACGAATCGGGGGAAAGTTCCGAGGAAGCTTAGGTTTGCCCGAGCACGAGTGGTGTGAATGCGATTGTCGTGAACGACCTCGGCGACCTCGCCTGCCATGTTGCGCAGCGTAATCTCTTTGAGAGCAGAAACCATGTCGGTCATGAGCGACGCAACCTTGAACGAGTAGTCGCGATTGACTCGCCCGGCCTCGACAGCGCGTCGCGCCATCCAAAAGTACATAAGGGAAGCGATCAGTCCCAGATAGATCACGGTAACCAACGCCGTCAATGGTTGCGCAACAACGAGCACAATCAAGACCGCGGCTGAGGTAGTCATGAGCGCGGGCAACCCGACTATGGGAAGCAGAAAACCTGCTGTTACGTTGGCAATACCAATATCCGCTAGCCGAACCAACTGTGACGTGTTGCGCTTTAGCCGCTCAGTCCAAGGCGCCTTAATGTATGCCTCGAAGAGTCGGTCACCGATCTCGAGCTCGTATGCGGCAAATCGTCTGGTGGCGATCCACTGCAGGATCACGGCCAGCGTCGACTTGAGGATGATGAGGAGAGAGACCGCAAGAATGATCCAGATATAGCTCTCTGGGTCGAACGTGCC
>Ga0307486_1002781_pt1 | contig 11909 bp, 14 predicted proteins | sample CBIW02metaG_FD_203663 | JGI IMG/M metagenome (GOLD analysis project Ga0307486, IMG submission 203663) | Sea-ice brine microbial communities from Beaufort Sea near Barrow, Alaska, United States - CBIW 0.2 | ecosystem: Environmental > Aquatic > Marine > Coastal | place: USA: Alaska | collected... | reverse complement strand
CTGGTACCGCAGGACCTTGTCGTGAACAATGTGGCCTTTATAACGTCCGAGAAGGGCGGCACGCAGCCGGAAATTTTCCATCAGTGTGGAAAGGGTTTCCTGACCAAGCGTCTGCAATCGGACATGCGGGGCCGCGGCTATGATGTCGCTGTCAGTGGTTCGCGGGAGCGCCAGAAGCTAGCAATATGCTGCTTATATAAAAACGGTGTTTTTGCAGAGCCGACTAATGACGCCAATTCATTTAATCATTTGGTGCAATCCAGAATCAGGTCAACCAGTTGATAAAATCAGATCGTTATCAACCTTGACATGGAAAGCCCAGAATATATGTAAGTGAATAATTATAAAGAATTTTATTTTTATTGGAACACTATTTGCAAAAGATTTCGCAACAACAACAAACAGAGGTAATTCATGAAATATCCAATTGTGACTGGACTTTTTGTTCTGTTTATGTTTTCCAGCGGGGCTGGAGCAACTAATGTCTTCAACCTCGAAGGCTTTGGGCCTGTGTCACGGGCGCTAGGTGGAGCCGGTGCAGCTCATGACATTGGCGCGGCTGGCATGATGTACAACCCAGCAACGCTTGGCTTAATGGAAGAGGGGGTTGAGCTTTATATCGGGTTGGATTTTATCGGAACCGATATCGATACGGTCAACCAGGCTACAGGAGAGAAGGCCAAGTCCAACAAAAATAGTGAAAGCAACAACCGAGGCCCAATTTACTATGCTCCGCAACTGGCTTACACCAACAATGTTGGCAATTTGACGCTCGGAGTGGGCGCCTTCGCCCAGGGTGGCCTGGGTACTGAATTCGGTAAGACCAGCTTCCTGTCCAGGACCTCTACAAACAGTGTGGACACCGGCCTTGATAATTCGTCTCGTTTATTGAACCTGCGTATCCCCTTTGCGGCGGCCTACAAGGTGAATGATCGCCTGATCGTCGGAGGGTCTGTCGATGCTGTTTGGACTCAGCTGAATCTAGAACTCTTACTGGACGTCAACCAGGTTGGTGCACTTGCCGGAGATGGTCGAGTGTCAGGCAGTTTAGCGCCGACTCTGCTGGCAATACCCAATCTGAGTGGCGCCCACTTCAGTCTTACCAAAAACAACATCGTTGGTGGGGGGGCCGAGGGCTGGGGTTTGGGTGGCAAATTAGGGTTCACCTATCAAATCACCGATACGACTCGGATTGGGATGGCCTACAATCTGGAAACACATGTTGAAGATCTTTCCGGCGGGGCCGTACTAACAGCCGTGGATAATAACAATAACCAGATTCCTTTAAGTGGAAAAATCAAGATTCGTGATTTCCAGAACCCCGCTCAACTCTCGCTTGGCGTGAGTCATGAAATAAATGAACAGTTGACTGTTGTGGCTGATTATAACCGTGTTTTCTGGAAAGACGTGATGAAGGATATTGATATTGGTTTTGTTCGGGATGGTACGGGCGATAATATCGACATCCTTTTGCCGCAGAATTATAAAGATATCAATCTGTACAGTATCGGTGCGGAATACCAATATACCCAAGCTTGGATTTTTCGGGCGGGTTTTAGTCATTCCGACCAGGCGTTACGCAGCAATTTTCTCTTTGCAGTTATTCCGACTCAACTACAGAACCATCTGACTGGCGGATTTACCTATTCCTTGAGTGAAAACAGCACGTTTGATTTCGGACTATCCTATGCCTTTGAGAAGTCCATAAGCAACGCATCATTACCCAATACAGACTCTGCCGTCCCGATCAAGTCATCCCATCGACAGATCAATGCAGTATTAGGTTACAGCCATCGTTTCTAAAGGAGGTGATAAATGAGAGCTTCTGTCTATTACGGCCCCGAAGATATTCGTGCAACGGATATCAAAGATCCCAAGTTAAACGACGATCATGCAATGTTGGTTGAAGTTTTGGCCACATCTATCTGCGGGTCTGATTTGCACGCGTATCGGGGAGCCCTTGACACAATGATGGAAAAAGGGCGCTCTCAGACTGGCCATGAGCTAATCGGGCGAGTCAAAGAAATTGGTAAGGATGTAGGGCGCTTCAAACCCGGCGACCGAGTCTCCATGGCTTATTCTTGCTCCTGTGGTGAATGTTATATGTGTAATGTTGGCCAAACCGCACACTGCGAGACGACGAAAAAGGCGGTATACGGTTTCGGAGTCCCTTTTGGTGATCTAAACGGTACGCACGCCGAGGCCTTGATTCTTCCCCATGCCGACGCACACACCATTAAGGTGCCCGACGCAATTTCAGATTCGGCCGCTTTAACGCTGTCCTGCAACTTACCGTCTGCAATCATTGCCAACAAACTGGCCGATATCGCGCCCGGAGAAAATGTTGCGCTGATTGGGTGTGGGCCAACCGGACTAATGTGCCTTGATATTGCGTTACAAAAGTCGGTCGGCACGATTGTGGCAATGGATAAGGTAGCACACCGCTTGAGTGTGGCGGCAAAGAAAGGTGCGGTGCCGATCAATACTTCTGATAGCGATTGGAAGGAAAAAGCACTCGCGGAAACGGGCGCGCGGGGTTTCGACAAGGTCATTGAGGTGGTTGGTTATCCTGAAACGCTACAGATGTCATTGGATATCGTTCGGCCCGGTGGCACGATTGCAGCCATTGGAGTTTTCTGCGACCAAGAGTTTAATTTGGTGTTAGCGGATGTATTCCTGCGAGATATTACATTGCATATGAATGGCTTCGCGAACGTACAGCCATTCATGTGGGAAGGGCTGCGCCTGATGGAACGCGGGGTGCTTTCACCCGAAGAGTATTTCTCTCATGACTTCAAACTCGACGAGATCGACAAAGCCTATTCGACTTTTTATACCAAGGATGATAATGCAATGAAAATGCTAATAAGGCCCTGACCATTTAATGTTTAGGAATGGCGATGTGGACAGAAAATTCCACATCGTCAGGGTGTTGGATCAATTGATCCTTAAAATAACAGGTGCTGTAGCACCAATAAGTGAAAGCCTAATAGGAGGCATTTATGTCACTGCTAAAACGTGAAGATTGGTACGATCTTACGCGCACTACCAACTGGACGCCTAAATATGTCACTGAAGATGAACTGTTTCCGGAGGAAATGAGCGGAGCACGTGGCATTTCTATGGAAGATTGGGAAAAATACGATGAACCGTACAAGATAACTTATCCGGAATACGTCAGTATTCAGCGAGAAAAGGACTCCGGCGTCTATTCAATCAAAGCGGCACTAGAGCGTGATGCTTTCGTTGACCGAGCCGATCCAGGCTGGGTTAGCACCATGCAACTCCACTTCGGAGCGATCGCACTTGCAGAATACGCTGCAAGTACTGGTGAAGCCCGTATGGCACGATTCGCCAAAGCACCAGGAAACAGGAATATGGCGACTTTCGGAATGATGGATGAAAACCGCCATGGGCAAATCCAACTCTATTTTCCGTATGCTAATGTCAAACGGAGCAGGAAATGGGATTGGTCACACAAAGCCCTTCATACTAACGAATGGGCCGCAATCGCTGCACGGTCTTTCTTTGACGACATGATGATGACCCGCGATTCTGTGGCGGTCTCTATCATGCTGACCTTCGCATTTGAAACAGGCTTCACTAATATGCAGTTTCTCGGTTTGGCCGCTGACGCAGCTGAGGCGGGTGACCATACCTTTGCCAGCCTGATTTCAAGCATACAGACGGACGAATCACGTCACGCGCAACAAGGTGGACCGTCGCTCAAGATCCTGATAGAGAATGGTAAAAAAGACGAAGCACAAAGAATGATCGATGTAGCAATCTGGCGATCATGGAAGCTTTTCTCGGTACTCACCGGCCCCATCATGGATTATTACACGCCGCTGGAATCGCGTACTCAGTCCTTCAAGGAGTTTATGCTTGAGTGGATTGTATCTCAATTTGAACGTCAATTGATTGATCTTGGGCTCGACAAACCCTGGTATTGGGATCAGTTCATGCAAGACCTCGATGTAACGCACCATGGCATGCACTTGGGCGTGTGGTATTGGCGCCCCACGGTCTGGTGGGATCCGGCAGCTGGTGTGTCTCCTGAAGAACGGGAATGGTTGGAAGAGAAATATCCCGGTTGGAATGATACCTGGGGGCAGTGTTGGGATGTCATTACCGATAATCTGGTGAATGGCAAACCGGAGTTGACTTTTCCGGAAACCCTACCTTTGGTCTGCAACATGTGCAATCTCCCGATTAACCATACTCCAGGTAATAAATGGAATGTAAAGGATTACCAGCTTGAATATGAGGGACGCCTTTACCACTTTGGCTCTGAGGCTGATCGCTGGTGTTTCCAGGTCGATCCAGAACGGTATAAAAATCATATGAGCCTTGTTGATCGATTCCTGAAAGGTGAAATTCAGCCCGCGAACTTAGCGGGTGCCCTGGCGTACATGAGTCTTGAACCGGGCGTGATGGGTGACGATGCTCATAATTATGAATGGGTCAAAGCGTATCAGAAAAAAACCAACGCGGCCTGATTTCATTTAACAAATAAGGATAGGTGGCGCCCAGCCGCGACCTATCTAATAAAACAATTTAACAGGAGGTTGGAAATGGCGATGTTCCCGATTATGTCTAATTTTGAGCGCGATTTTGTTATCCAGTTGGTGCCCGTTGACACAGAGGATACGATGGATCAGGTAGCAGAGAAGTGCGCTTACCACTCCATTAATCGCAGGGTACATCCTCAACCCGGAAAGATTTTGCGGGTTCGCTGTCACGAGGATGGGACGATGTTTGCGCGAGACATGATTGTATCGGATGCAGGGCTTCGGCCTACCGAAACACTCGATATTCTTTTTATGGACAACTGAGGGGTCCCTCGCTTTATGGCATTCGAAAAAATTTGCACATTGGATGATGTTTGGGAAGGTGAAATGGAGGTCTTCACTACGTCGACAGGCACTGACGTATTACTCATAGGCGTTGAGGGCGGTGCTATGAAGGCTTTTCAGGCCATGTGCCCGCATCAGGAAATCGAATTGGTTGAAGGTGAATTCGATGGCAAGGTGCTGACCTGCAAGGCACACCTTTGGCAGTTTGATTGCCATAATGGTGAAGGGATTAATCCTTCCGACTGCCGGATCGCTCAATACCCGGTCAAGATCGAGGGTGAAGACGTGTTCGTGGATGTGGAAGGAGTTGAACCGTTCAAGTCCCACAGCTGAAATGGACGTCAGCTCAGGCTAAGCTCTCCGAAAAAGGTGGGGACCCCTGAATGGAGAGCTAAGCTTTGGTTCTGATGATGATACGTGGGAAGGAGAAACATTTACATAACGGTAACAAGTGACCATATGTTTTCGGTACAAGCAACGCAACAAAGGTTATTCAATCAAACAATATAGAGAAACCAAAATGACAACCAACACAGCTCAAACATTATCCGCATCGGATAATGCGCTTAACAATAACATGGTAGGGCCAGTCCTCAGGGCGGGGGATGTGGCGATTGCGGTAGGGGAGGCCGCGGAAATCGACAATCCTGACAAAGAGATTAAGGTCGATGACAAACTTGCCTATGTACGTATTGGCGCCGAAGATGAATTAATTCTCAGAAAAGAAACCATTGAAGAATGCCTGGGCCGACCATTTCGCATGCAGGAGTTAGAGATCAATCTAAGCTCTTTCTCTGGACTTATAGACATGGACTCCGACCGAGTCCGTTTCTACTTCAATAAGCACCTTTGAAGCGGCCACACTATAAAGGAGAACTGAACAATGTCAGAACAACAACCTGAAGCATTAAAACCACTGAAAACCTGGTCGCACCTTGCTGGCAATCGGCGACGTCCGAGTGAATATGAGGTTGTATCGACCAATCTTCACTACTTCACGGATAACCCGGAAAGGCCATGGGAGTTAGACTCAAACCTCCCAATGCAAACATGGTATAAAAAATATTGCTTTGATAGCCCACTCAAACACGATGACTGGAATGCTTTTCGCGATCCGGACCAGCTCGTCTATAGAACTTATAATCTACTTCAAGATGGGCAAGAGTCGTACGTTCAGGGATTATTTGATCAACTCAATGACCGCGGCCACGACCAGATGCTGACTCGTGAATGGGTAGAAACATTAGCCCGTGTTTATACACCAGCAAGATATCTTTTTCACGCCTTACAAATGGGCTCAGTATATATCCATCAAATTGCACCGGCCAGTACCATCACAAACTGTGCAACTTACGAGACAGCAGACCATTTGCGCTGGTTAACTCACACCGCATACCGTACCAGGGAGCTCGCTAATTGTTATCCTGATGTGGGTTTCGGGGAAAGAGAACGAGATGTTTGGGAAAATGATCCTGCTTGGCAGGGCTTCCGAGAATTGATAGAAAAAGCCCTCACCGCCTGGGATTGGGGTGAAGCTTTTACGGCCATTAACCTCGTTACCAAACCGGCTGTAGAAGAAGCTCTATTGCAACAACTGGGTAGTCTTGCCCAATCCGAAGGCGATACTCTGCTCGGTCTCTTGGCTCAGGCACAAAAACGCGACGCTGAGCGGCATCGGAGATGGTCTTCTGCATTGGTTAAAATGGCTCTGGAGAAAGAAGGCAACCGTGAAGTGTTGCAGAAATGGGTTGCCAAATGGGAACCATTAGCCGACAAAGCCATAGAGGCATATTGCAGCGCATTACCTGACGGTGAAAATGCCGTCGTCGAAGCGAAAAGCGCGTCGCGCTATGTTCGCCAAATGATGGGGCTGTAATCTTTGTAAGCACTAAAGGAACCGGTGATGGTCGTCGCGCTATGACCGGTTCCTTTATGAGTAGACACAGGCATAAACAATATGAGCAATAAGATAAAAATTGCGGATACAGATGTCGAATTTACCATCGCCGACAGGGATACGATTCTGAGGGCGGCTTTACGTGATGGAATACCAATCTCCTACGAGTGCAACTCCGGCGGGTGTGGGTCTTGTAAAATAGACGTTGTTGAAGGACAGGTTGAAACCCTATGGGGGGAAGCGCCCGGTCTAAGCCCAAGGGACAAAAGAAAAAGCAGAAGACTTGCCTGCCAGTGTCTCGCCAGTGGACCCGTCACCATCAAGGCTCAATTGACAGATAATAAACTACCCGAAATACGCCCCTCACGTCGTCAGGTTCAGTATGTGGGCCGACGTGATCTAACGTCCGACATGGCTGAATTTTCTTTTCAGGCCAAGGAGCCCGCGCTTTTTCTTCCGGGACAATATGCCATGCTGACTGTCCCGGGTATTGAAGGAGATAGGGCTTATTCCATGTCCAATGTTTCTAACGATTCCGGACGCTGGCAGTTTATTATAAAGCGAATGCTAGGAGGTAAGGCATCCAACTGGCTTTTCGACGAATTGAAACCGGGGGGCATGATCGAAATTGACGGACCTTTCGGTCTCGCCTACCTTCATCCGGAAATTCAACGTGATGTGGTTTGCATTGCTGGCGGGTCAGGGCTCTCTCCGGTAATGTCCATTGTGCGAGCGATTACAGGGGATCCACGCTTCTCCGAACGCAAGGTCCACCTTTTTTATGGGGGCCGTACTCCGCAAGACCTTTGTACGTCGGAATTGCTGTCAGAGATCGAACCTTTAAACACCAAAGCCAAAGTAATATGTAAGACGGCGGTTTCAGATCATCAGTCTGCGGAGAGGCAAAAATGGGAGGGCCCTTGTTGCTACATACATGAACTGGCCGAGCAGACACTGGGCGATCGTATGATGGAATTTGAGTACTATTTCTGCGGCCCGCCACCGCTGACGGAAGCTGTTCAACGCATGCTGATGATCGACCACAAAGTGCCATTTGATCGGATTCATTTCGATCGTTTTTTCTGAAGGTGAAGTAAATGGGCCACGACAAGTTGTCGGTTCTGAAAAAGAGGAAACTTCAACAAAAACAATTAGTTGGCGTGAATATGGGGCATAATATCTACCATAAATCTCCCCGTTTCGCTCAAAAACCGAAAGAAACGCCCATGATCCCACGGGATAATCGCCAGGCACCAGAGCGAGATCTGCTGGAAACCTAGCTCGAAGACATTCTTAACGTAAGCAATGGGATGGACTCCTCCTCACCTCACCGGCATCTACGTGCCAAAATGGTGAGTGATCAGTCAACCATCATGAAGATGAGGAGAAGCCCAAGTGAACATTATCCGCGTCGGTGTTGATATTGCCAAATCAGTGTTCCACGTGCACGGCGTAGACCGCCACGGCCAAACCCAATGGCAAGGCAAGTATTCTCGAAGCCAGTGGCTTGATGCGCTCAGCCGAAAAGTACCGGCAGGCGCTGAGATTGGCATGGAGGCTTGTGCGTCATCTCACCACTGGGCTCGGGAGCTTCAGAAGCGGGGATATTTTGTCCGGCTGATCGCGGCCCAGTTTGTCAAACCTTACGTCAAGAGCAACAAGAACGATCGGGTAGACGCGGAAGCGATCTGCGAAGCCATGAGTCGTCCGAACATGCGGTTTGTTGCCCCCAAGACGGTTGCCCAGCAGGACATTCAGGCAGCACACCGCATCCGGGAAGAGCTTGTTGGACAGCGCACGGCTAAAGCTAACCAGATACGAGGGCTGGTGGGCGAATACGGGATCGTGGCCCCGGTGGGCATCCAGCAGCTTCGCCGCGCCTTACCAGATTGGCTTGAAGACGCTGAGAACGGGCTCAGCGATAGCTTCCGAATTCTGCTCAATGGGCTGGCTGATGATCTCCGGCACCTGGATGATCGCGTCGCAGCGCTTGACCAACGGATCACTGACACTGTTAACCAGGACCCTGTGGCGCGGCGTTTGATGACATTGCGAGGCGTGGGGCAGCTCACGGCCAGTGCCTTGTCAGGTGCCCTGGGAGACGGGCAGGCGTTCCGCCGAGGACGAGACTTCGCTGCCTCTCTCGGATTGACGCCCAGGCAGCACAGCACCGGAGGCCGGGAACGTCTGCTGGGGATCAGCAAGCGCGGCGACAGTTACGTGCGCAAGCTGCTCGTCCACGGAGCGCGGGCCGTGTTGCGCCATGTTAATGGCAAAGACGACGGACTCAGTCATTGGCTGAAAGGCCTGGTGTCCCGAAAACATGTCAATGTCGCAACGGTGGCACTGGCCAACAAAACAGCCCGCATTGCCTGGGCGCTGGTGCACAACGGAACGGCCTATGACGATAAACTGGCAGCGGGGTCGGCACATGAGATTGCCGCCTGAAGTGGCACGCGAGTGAGTTAAACGGAAAACCGCACAGGAGACATCCACCACCACGATTGCATGGCATTTTGATTGATGGCGAACAGGCGTCGGGAAACCCCTTATGAACGTAGAGCCACGAGCTCGTGTAAGCGATTGGGAACCGGCGCGCGAATAGCCCATCAGGGTCCGATGCCTACAAAAACGGCATCATTAGAGAGACCGGATACACGTAGGCAGTCGTACCTTATCGCGATCAAACAGAGTGCTTGCAAAAGAGGAGGAGTCCATACACGTTCATTCCAGGACTGCGTAAACCGCTGAAGGTTGCCACCCATTCCACGTGAAGCCAGGCTCTTGGCCCGCTTGAGGTAAGGCGGCAATAAGGTACTGTTGAAGCGGATGCCGGAGCCGCTGCGATCCCGCACCTTGGGCACCTGCACGGCCACATCGCCGATGCCGGTCTGGACCTGACGCTCTGGCAAGTGGCCATTACGAACGATGGCCTGACGGTGTTTTTCAAGATAGTTGGCACTGTTTTTCCGTCTAAGCTGTGTCTTTTTCCACAATTGATTTTTCCGGGTTCAGCGTCGTAGGCCCTACTGGTTCACAGTTCCTGATCGGACGCGCTCCCCAGCGGCCAGGAGTTCGTTCTCTAGCCTGTTCCAGTACCCGCTGACGTTGTGCCAGGATCGCTACATCCTTACCCTCATGTCGCTCTTGCGGTGTCACGAACCTCAGTTTTCTGTGCTTGTGTTCGGTGTTGTACCAATTCACGAAGCCATCCACCCAGCGCCGGGTGTTCGGCGTCAACTATCCTGTCCGGTCGGTCATCCTAATTGTCGCCGAACAGCCGGGCGTCCTCCAGGCTCTTAAAGCCCGATAAGGGCCATTCAGGACGGTATTTCAGTGTCCTGAATAATGACTCAGCGAACGCGTTGTCATTACTAACCCGGGGCCGACTGTAGGAAGGCAAGACGCCCAGTTCTTCGAGCTTAGCCTTCATGGTCTGAGCCTTCATCGGTTCACCGTTGTCAGAATGCAGCACCAGAGGCCGGTGGAGACATTTCTCCCGCAGCAGGCAGCGCTGCAACAACTCGGCAGCATAGTCGCCGCTTTCAGCTTCGTAGACCTCGTATCCCACGATCTTCCGGCTGTACACGTCTTCAAACATATACAGGTAGTAGAACTGTCCGCGAGCGGTGGAGGCACAATAAGTAATGTCCCAGTACCAGAGTTCGCACGGACCCTGAGCATGATGCGTTGTTGCCTCCCCCGAGCGTCGGGGAGCGATGCTCTGACCCCGATGGTTCAACTGGTTGTGGGCTTTCAGGACCCGGTAAAACGACGACTCCGATGCCAGGTACAACCCCTCGTCCATCAGCGACGGCACGATCTGGGGTGACGGCAAGCTCTGGTAACGAGCTGAGTTGCAGGTCGACAGAATCCTCTGTTGCTCCTCTTCACTGAGCTTGTTCGCAGGTTCTGGACGAACCGCCTCCGGGCGTTTATCCGTTTGCACCGAACCTTCACGGAACCAGCGACGATAGGTGCGCAAGCCAATACCCGCTTCATCACAAGCCCGGAACAACCGGGATCCCGCACCTTTGGCTTCCTGGATCAGATCAATCATTACCCTGCGCTCCGGGACCGGGGTCAATCGTCCCCGTTGTCGTCCTCCCAGAGCGCATCCAGCTTTTTTCGCAGTACCAGTAACGCGGCCGTTTCAGCCAGCGCCTTTTCCTTGTGGCGCAGTTCCCGCTCCAGTTTCTTGATCTGTTTCTGGTCTGCCTGACTTTTCTTGCGCAGTTGTTTTTCTCGCTCGGCAATGCGCTGAAAGCCTTGCAGGGACTCTTCTTTCTAGCGCCGGACCTGCTCCGGGTAAAGACCTTTTTCCCGACAATACTGACTGAGTTCTTCTTCCGACAGCGTGGCTGTCTCAATCACAGTGGCAAGCTTGGCTTCTGCTGACCACTGCTCTGATCTGGCTTTGGATCCGGGCACAGGACGACCTTCTTCTCTGGCTTGTGTCCGCCAATTATAAAGGGTCTGATCGGAAATGCCTTCCGCTTGGTCCAAGGCCGCCACTGTCATGCTGTGGGGCGGGGACAACTTTGGAGTGGTCAAGCACTTTGTGACAACCCAGTTAAGCTGCTTTCCTCAGTTCAACAGCGGCTGCTTCGTAACCCATCGGGCTGAGATAACCCAGCGTAGAGTGCAGTCGTCGACTGTTATGATTTCGTGTTCCAAGCGTGCAATCAACGTCCTAAGCCAATCAATCCCATCGCGAGTTTCTAAACACTCCGCAGGAGTTTTATGACCGGGCCTAGAAAAGGGCTACGCAACCAACCAACTCCGATAGCTTTCGGTTGTGAGACGGTAGTACGCCAGATTAAGTACTTTGCGTGGAAATTAAGTACTTTGTGTTGAAAAATTAAGTACTTTGTGTGGTCGTCCACTGATCCTAGATCTGATGTGGTCGACCGGTGAGCGGGCTTCCATTTTGTCCAATACTCCTAAATATTGGACATTAGAGAGTAGGCTCTCCGGAGATGTTTGGCTCGCAACCTTCGACGCCGTTCCGCGAATGTGGCTGGGCTTCACGTTACCGTCATCAGTTGATGGCAAGGTCACGCTCTATAAGACGGCTCCTCAGTAACTCGACTCTGCGCCGATTCACTCCCAGATCGTAAAACCCGATAAGCGATTGAGACCTGACGTCCAGTTGT
>Ga0307486_1002778_pt1 | contig 11915 bp, 7 predicted proteins | sample CBIW02metaG_FD_203663 | JGI IMG/M metagenome (GOLD analysis project Ga0307486, IMG submission 203663) | Sea-ice brine microbial communities from Beaufort Sea near Barrow, Alaska, United States - CBIW 0.2 | ecosystem: Environmental > Aquatic > Marine > Coastal | place: USA: Alaska | collected... | reverse complement strand
GTCGTGCACGAATACGGATCGCTCGGCTGCTCGGGCGATTTGGCGCCTCTCGCGCACTGCGCCCTCGTCGTGATGGGCGAGGGCCAGGCGCGCGATCGGTTCGGGGCCCTGCTCAGCGGGAACGACGCGCTTCTAGCCGCCGGGATCACCCCGGTCGTGCTGGCCGAGAAGGAGGGGCTCGCGCTGATCAACGGCACAGACGGAATGCTGGGCATGCTCGTGCTCGCCCTCAACGACTTGACCCGTCTACTCACCACCGCCGACATTGCCGCTGCAATGAGCGTTGAAGCGCTCCTCGGAACGGACGCGGTCTTTGCGGCCGATCTGCAGCAGTTGCGGCCCCAGTTCGGCCAGGCCGACAGCGCCGCAAATCTGCTTCGCCTGTTGCACGGCTCCGCCCTGCTCGCCAGTCACGCCGGACCGGAAGACACGACGGTGCAGGACGCCTATTCGCTGCGATGCGCCCCCCAGGTTCACGGAGCTGCCCGCGATACCGCTGCCCATGCGGCCCTCATCGCGGGGCGCGAACTGGCCAGCGCTATTGATAACCCCGTGGTCACCCTCGACGGGCGCGTCTCGTCCAACGGCAACTTTCATGGCGCCCCACTCGGCTACGTACTGGACTTTCTTGCTATTGCCGCAGCGGATGTTGCCAGCATGAGCGAGCGACGCACCGACCGGCATCTGGATGCTAACCGCAATAAGGGGCTTCCCCCGTTTCTCGCGCACGAGGTGGGCGTGGATTCGGGGCTCATGATTGCCCAATACACCGCCGCCGGAATCGTGTCGGAGCTGAAGCGGCTGGCCGCGCCAGCATCCGTTGATTCGATTCCCTCATCAGCGATGCAAGAAGACCACGTCTCTATGGGCTGGCACGCCGCTCGCAAGCTGCGCCGGTCGCTCGACGGGCTCGGCCGGGTGCTCGCCATCGAGATCATGACAGCCTCCCGTTCGCTGGATCTGCGGGCTCCAATCTCTCCCGCCGCTGCTACCGGAGCGGTACGGGATCTCGTGCGCACGGTGACGGCTGGTCCGGGCCACGACCGTTTTCTGTCTCCAGAAATTGAGGGGGTCGTTGCCCTCGTAGCGTGCGGCGCGGTGTGTGCGGCTGCAGGCGGTGACCTGGCGTAGTACTCGAGGGATCAGGCGGTGATCTGTGATCCGGCACAGAACGAATTTTGACCGTTGTGGCCGCCGTCACGCCATGCCATACTTACGCCACGCTGGCCCGCCCGAGCCGCGTACATCCATTACCCGAATGGATCAGGTCTGCAATGTTGCCACCCCCACGTCGTCAGCGCAGGCTTCAGGGCGGGCGAGCATGTGCACCGCTGAGCCCAAGCCTTCGCGCGGGCGTGAGTGCTCGCGCAGGACGAGTGATAACAGCTGTCGCTATTGCACTCGCATTGTTTGGCGCACCCATCACCGCGAGCGCCACTGAGATGCCCCAAGCTAGGCTGCCCGGGAGTGAGCTACCCGGGGCCGAGCTGCCCGGGGCCGAGCTGCCCGGGGCCGAGCTGCCGGGTGAGGAGCTGTCGCCCGCCAGCGGGCCCGTTGCTGTACCAGGTGTTCCTGTATCCGGTGTTCTTGTGCCCGGTGTTGATATGCCCGGTGTTGATATGCCCGGTGTTGATATGCCACCGGCTGACAAACCACCAGATCTCACAGCCGAACCAGAACCAGCGCCCTCTCCAGCGCCAACGCCAACGCCAACGCCAACGCCAACGCCAACGGCCGATCCGATAGCTTCTCCAGCGCCTGTCGAGGATACGCCTGCCGAGCCGAGTGATGGCCCCATTCCGCCCGCAGTCGCCACTGCGCCATCAGAAACGACTGCAGCACCAACTGCAGCACCGACGACAACAGCTCCGACACCGCACCCGCCCAGCAAGATGCCCGCCGCAACCGTCATTCACAATGCCATGCCGAATTCAGAACGCGACGCTGCCCTACTGCGCGTCACCGAAAGGGCCAGCATGGAAAGGGTTACAGCTGAGCGCTTTTCGGCCCAAAAAACTGCTGCAGAACGAGCCACAACCCTGTCGCTCGCGCTGACTCGGTCCCAGAACGCGCAGACAGCCCTTGATGGTGCTCGCGCCGATCTGACGTCGGCGCACGCGATCCAGTCCCTCGCTAGTAGTCGAGTCCTTCTCGTGCACAGAGTCGCGCGTGAAGCTGCCGAGCAAGCCTCCGTTTCGGCTCAGAGCGTGGCCGTGCTCGCGCGCACTCTGGCTCAGCAACACAGCCCAGCCGTCGTCGTCGACGTGTTTCTGGGCGGGCATCCCCCCGGCGACCTACTCAAACAGCTCAGCACTCTTGACCAGTTGAATCGCGCTGCCGAAAACATTGAAACAGTGAAGGCGCGCGCCGAAGCCGATCATGTCCGCGCGGTCACGCTTAAAAAGAACGACGCCCTCACTCGGGCCGCGGCGAGCACGGCAGACGTGGACGGCCGCCAAGCCACGTTCGACATCGCAAACCAGGAATTTGAGACCGCTGGCCAAGCAGTAGTCACTGCTGCCTCACAGGCGTCGATCGCTGCAGCCACCCTCGCCGCCCTCGACGTGCGGCCCATCATTCAGACCGACATCGGCCAGCTGAGCGACAAGGGCTGGGCTAGCCCCGTGTTTGGTGCCCGAACGGATTCCTATGGGCCCCGTCCCATCCGCCCACTTGCCGGTGTGGGAGCGTTCCACTATGGCACCGATATTGGGACTTACTGCGCAGCCCCCGTTTTTGCCGCCCGGGATGGAATCGTTAAGGCCGCCAGCCCTCTCGGAAGCTACGGCAACTGGATCCTCATTGACCACGGCGAGGGGGTACAAACCGGTTACGCCCACCTCGCCGCCGGCGACAGCCTGGTAGCTGTGGGTGATCGTGTCGTCGGTGGCCAACAGATTGGCCGTGTGGGCAGCACCGGTAGCTCTACTGGCTGTCACACGCACATCGAGGTTCGAATAGACGGACAGAGAATCGATCCGCAACCATTTTTTCTTAATCGTGGCGTGGAACTCGGCCGCTGACTAGACCGCGATGCTACGCGCGGCACGGCGCTCGCGGGTGCCCTCAACCAGTAGATAGAGCACAGGCAACACGACGAGCGTGAGCACCGTCGACGACACAAGACCACCGATGACGACCAAAGCCAGCGGTTGCGAGATGAATCCGCCGTGACCGGTGAGGCCCAGAGCCATCGGCAAAAGAGCAAAAATAGTGGCCAGTGCCGTCATCAGAATGGGCCGCAACCGGCGGGTCGCTCCGGCGATGAGGGCGTCGCGCACGAGAAGGCCACGCCTGCGGTACTGGTTGACTAAGTCAACGAGAACAATAGCGTTGGTCACGACGATTCCAATGAGCATCAGCACGCCGATGAGCGAGGGCACGCCCAGCGGAATGCCGGTCGCCACTTGTAGAGCGATCGCTCCGGTTGCCGCGAAGGGAACTGACACGAGCAGAAGCAGCGGTTGCAACAGCGATCGGAACGTCGCGACCATGACGATATAGACGATGAGGATGGCTACAAGCAGGGCCACTCCCAACTGCCCAAAGGCCTCAGCTTGATCGGCGCTAACGCCCCCGAGCGTTGCGGTCGCTCCGGTCGGCAGCGCCGTCTCAGCCAGCATTTCATTGAGTTGCGTGTTCGCCGTACCGAGGTCATCACTAGCGGGTGTCGCCGACACGCTGGCCGTGCGCAGCCCTTTCGCTGTCGTGAGGGTGCTCGGGCCCTCGACCTGTTCGACAGAAGCCAGAGTGGATAGGGCCACCTGACCCGTGCGGGTAGGAATTTGCAGGGCGGCGAGTTCAGCGGCTGTCGTGGGTGATGAAGCGGACGACAAGTAGACGGAGAGATTGGTGTCATCGATCACGATCGATCCAATAACGCTCGGCTGCATGGCCTGGGACACGAGGGTTCCGAGGGCGAATTCGCTCAGGCCAGCCTTCGCCGCCGCATCCCGATCAACCGAGACAGCCAGGTAGGGCAGCGATGATGCCAGAGTGCTCGCGCTTTCTTTAATAGCGCCCAGCTTCTGGACCGCATTGAGGATAGACGTGGTTGCGGTCGTGAGGTCGGCATCCGTCGCCGCCGTGATATCGACGGCGATATCCGACGACGAGCCAAAGCCGCTGGCGGCGGCCACCGAGATTTCTCCCACGTTGGCGAGCTTGGCAAGGGCGTTTCGGGCGCGGTCTTGCACCTGATCGGCATCAACATTGTCGGCCGTGGTGATCGAGTAGGTCACCGTGCTGGAATTCCCTCCCCCGCCACGGAACGCACTCGCACCGTTGCCGCCTCCAATCGACAGCTGAACGATGTCGATTCCGTCGAGGTCACGCAACGCCGTCTCGACCGAAGCGGAAGCCGTATCCTGCGCGGCGAGGCTGCTGCCCACCGGCAACGTTTGTGACACGCGGAAGGTGTCTTGCCCAGTAGAACCGAGAAAATTCACCTTCATGAAAGGCACGAGCGCAGCCGTTCCCCCTAAAACGAGCATGGAGAGAAGCAACGTGGCGACGGCGTGTTTGAGGGTGAATCGAATGACGGGCAGGTAGCTCTTCTGTAGTCGCCCGGCGTTTTCGTCACTCTCGGTGACAGCGGATGGTTGCGCATCGGCGGAAGAACCGGCCGCGTGGCGCGCCTGCGCTCCCTCCGAACGGGTTGTCGACGGCAGGCCGAGCTTGGTGGCGGGATCGGAGGCGGGGTCATCGGGGACCACAACCGCCTCCGCGGGACGCAAGAACCAGTACGCGAGTACCGGCACGATCGTCAACGCCACCAGGAGCGAAGCCAGAAGCGCGATGGTCACGGTGAGGGCGAACGGCCGAAACAGTTCGCCGGTGGAACCGCCCACGAAAGAGATGGGCAAGAACACGGCGACAGTCGTAATGGTCGAAGCCGTAATGGCACCCGCTACTTCACGCACGGCAAAAACGATGGTGGCCGCGCGGTCGACGCCAGCGATGAGATGCCGCTTGATGTTCTCAATAACAACAATGGAGTCATCGACGACACGGCCGATGGCGATCGTAAGCGCTCCGAGAGTAAGAATGTTGAGCGAATAGCCCACACTCTGCAAGCCGATAAAGGTAATAAGAATCGAGGTGGGAATGGAAATCGCGGTGACGAGGGTGGCGCGAACAGAGAGCAGGAAGAGCAAGATCACGATGACCGCGAAGCCGAGCCCGAGTAGACCCTCCTGGGTCAGTGCGTCGATCGACTGCTGAATAAACGGGGCTTGGTCGAACACCACGGTGAAGGTCGCCGGTGCCACGGCCGCCTCAAGCTGGGGCAGAATCGCGCGCACCGCCTTCGAGACGTCAACCGTGTTGGCGGCCGGGATCTTGGTAATCGAGATCGTGAGGGCGGGCTCGCCGTTGACCCGGGAGATGCTGGTGATCGGGTTTTCCACCAGGGCGACCGTGGCGACATCGCCAATGGTGGCGGGGGTGGCATCCGCCGCTCTGCCCTCGCCACCGGCAAACGCGGAAGCGCTCGCCAGAATCGGTAGCGCAGCGATTTCATCCACCGAGGCGAGCCTGCCACCAGCCTGCACCGAAAGTGTCGTATCGCCCTCGGTGATGGAGCCAGCGGGAATCAACGACCCGTTCTGCTGAAGCGCATCTTTGAGGCTCTGCACACTCAGGCCGCGGGCGAGTAATTCGTCGTCGCGGGGGGTGATTGTCACGCGGCGCCCGATATCGCCGGACAGGGCGGCATCGCGCACACCGGCGACGTCACGAATATCACCGAGCACACTGCGTTTGAGTTGATCGGCCAAGGCAACGGTGTCGCTGGAGGCAACAGCCAGTGAGATCACCGGAAAATCGTCGATACTGCCGCTGATCACCTGTGGATCCAGATCGGCCGGCAACACATTCTTAATTCGACTGATGGCCTGGTCGATGCGGGATTCTGCCTTCACCAGGTCGGTGCCGTAGGTGAAAGTCGCGCTCACAACAGAGGAGTTGGTGCTGCTGGTCGTCGACGTTGTTTCGAGCCCAGCAATGCCCGCAATGGCCGTCTCGATCGGGGTGGATACGTCGTCGTTGACAACCTGCGGCGATGCGCCGGGATAGCTCGTGGCCACCACCAGCTGCGGCAGTTGCAGAGAAGGAATCAGCTCCTGTTTGAGACCGGTCAGGGCCAAGCTGCCAAAGACTGCCGCCACGATCGTGATGAGAGCGATCAGCGCCCTGTTCTTCATGCTTAATACCGCGAGAAAATGCACCCGATTAGTATGCCAGTGCGAACCGAACGCTCGCCGCGTTAGGCGTTTAGACTTCGTTGTTGTGACTCGTCGAATCGTTCAACTGCTGATTGGCCTTTTTCTTTATGGAATCGCCATCGCGTTGATCGTACGCGGCGCCATCGGCGTGGCCCCGTGGGACGTGCTCACCCAGGGCATCGACGTGCACCTGCACCTCGGCTTCGGACTCATTACCGTCTTAGTTAGCGGAGTCGTTCTCCTGCTGTGGATTCCACTGCGCCAGAAGCCGGGAGTCGGCACCATCTTGAACGCGCTGCTGGTGGGGCCGGCAGCAGATGTCGGCCTCTGGCTAATTCCAGCCGATCTAGACCTATGGCTGCGCTGCTCGTTATTCGCCGCCGGCTTAATCACCTTGGCCGTTGCGACCGGACTGTATATCGGCGCGCACTTTGGCCCCGGGCCGCGCGACGGCCTCATGACCGGTTTCCATAGAGTTACCGGGGCCCCGATTTGGGTCGTGCGCACCGGCATCGAAGCGGTCGTCCTGCTGGCGGGCTGGGTGCTCGGCGGCAACGTTGGGGTGGGCACCGTTCTATTCGCGCTCTTCATTGGACCTCTCTGCAACTGGACGATGCCCCTCTTCGCGATCAAGCGCCCCGCGGTGACCGCACGCAGCGAGATCGATCTCACGCCAGAGCCCACGTTGCCGTAACCGGCTCCGCCGCCCAACGCCGTCACTCGCCCAGCGCGCGAACGTAAACTCGGTAATTTTCGCGACATGCCGAGGTATCTAGGCCGAACACGCGACGATTTTCAAGAATCACCGAATTTAGTGACAGGGTACACCGGGGATTACCTTCGAGATCAGGGATGGATGATCTGCGTCGGCAGCAAGGAGCCGGTACCGGGTTAGCTTTGTGGTGCGGCGCAGAACTCGATGATGGTACCGGCCAGAATGTCGGCGAGCGCGTGCACCGACGCGGCATCGGCCCACTCGGTGTCGGCGTGCAGGCCCTCGCCGTGGGCACCGAATACGACACAGGGAATGCCCGCTTCCAGCACCAGGCCAGCATCGGTCCAGAATGGTTCACTGCGGGTTTTCACCGGGCGCACCAGCACCCGTTCGGCGTTGTCGGCGAGCGCGCGCACTATGGGCCAGTCAGAGTCCGCCTCGAAGGCGGCGCGGGCTACCAGTCGAGTCAGGTCGTACTGAAAACTTTCATCCTGACCAGCCAGTTCTTCAAGCAACTCGCGGAGCTCGGTTTCGACTGCATCGGATGTTTCACCGGGCAGCATCCGTCGTTCCAGGGTGAGGGCACAGTGCGCAGCAACGGTGGCGGCATCATGGCCACCGTTGATTTGAGAGACGCGTAGGGCACTATGACCCAGGCTGGGATGCCCGGCCGCAGCGTTGAGTTTCGCGCGCAATTTCTGCAGAGACGTCAGAACGAGGCCTGCGTTCCAGATGGCATCGACGCCGAGCTCTGGCTTAGACCCGTGCGAGGCAAGCCCGGTGATGGTCAACTCGAACCACGCGAAGCCGCGGTGAGCGGTAGTGAGTTCCAGGCTGCTCGGTTCAATCACGAGGGCGGCATCGGCCCGAAAACTGTCGAGCACTTCCTCGGTGCCGATGCTGCCGAATTCTTCGTCGGCGACCAGCGTAACGATGACATCGCCCGCCAGTGGCAGGGCGGAAGCCCGCGCCGCCGCAACCAGGATGGCCGCGACACCACTTTTGGTATCGATAGCGCCACGGCCATAAACCCGGCCGTTCTGCAGGTTACCGGCGAAGGGATCACCCGAGTATGTGGCTACGCCCACCGTGTCGAGGTGCGCGTTGAGCATGAGCGACCGACCTGTGCCAAAGCCGCGTTTTACGCCCACTACCGAGGGCCGGCCTGGGGTGCGCTCAAGCACGGTGACGTCGAAGCCCGCTTCGCGAAGCCACTCTGCGCACCAACGTGCGATCGGAGCCTCACCGGCGGCACCGAGGACTAAATCCGGGTTGACCGAATCAATGCGCACGAGTTGCTGCAAAATGTCGACGGCATCGCCAGCGACAGAGGCACCAGCTCCGGAAGCAGAGTCGACAGCACAATCGGTAGCGGAGCCGTCAGCAGTATTAGCAGCGGAGCCGTCAGCAGAATCGAAAGCACAGTCGACAGCACGATCGGTAGCGGAGGCACTGGCAGGGTCGCTCTCAGGTGATAGACGGTTCATCCCTCGAACCTAGGCCCTAAGGCGAGAGCGGGTAAATCGCAGCGCATGGCACCGTGGCATCGGCGCAACATCGCAACGAGCAGGCACGCTGGGTAAAGTGCAGCATGGGTACTCGAAGCGTGACCGAATCGCGGTGGGCGCTAATTCCGGCGGCGTTGGTCAGCGCATCCGCTGTGCTGCTCTTTGCGTTGCGCCTGCCGCTAGCGGGCTATCTCGTGTTGGCCGCTGGCTTGACGCTCGCTTTCGTAGTGAGCCGTGCGCTGTTTCGCGACCTGTTGCTCATTGCGATCGGGCTATGCATTATCAGTTCGATCTCGGTCGAGGCAAACATCAGCTACCCCAACATTGCCCTTATGGGCACGGTTTTGAGCCTCTCGGTGCTCGTACCGTACCTGCTCTCGCGGTACTACTTCAAGGATCATGCCATTCGGTTTCCGATTCGCACCGGAGTACGTTGGAGCGCGTTGGAGCGCGCCTATCTGCCCATAGTGGTACTGCTGGGCTATCTCATTCTACCGAGCTATTTCATTGGCAGCGGTGCGTATCAGAACTGGCCGGCAGTGACCGCGCCGGATGAGATTGCCCGTTTGTTTGTGGGCGTGGGCTTTGTGGGCATCTGGGATGAGTTGTTCTTCATTTGCATTGCGTTCGCCCTCCTTCGTCGGCACTTTGTGGATTGGCAGGCCAATCTGCTGCAGGCCGTGATTTTCGTGTCTTTCCTGTGGGAGCTCGGGTATCAATCGTGGGGCCCTCTTTTGACCTTTCCGTTCGCGCTGCTCCAGGGCTACACCTTTGCACGGACGCGATCGTTGACTTACGTGGTCTGCGTGCACCTACTCTTCGACCTTGTGGTTTTTCTCGTGCTCGTTCATGCTCATACGCGCCAGTGGTTGCCAATTTTTATCTACTGACGCCCGGGCGCTGGGTCCGGCGACGGTGGGAATGCCCAGATGGTAATGAACGAGGTTGCCGTGGAATAACCCGTGGCTGGATGTGGTCGGCACTAGTCTCCCCGACCAGGTCAAACGTTACGGGCGCCGCCTCTGCGGTTGCTGCTGGGTAATGCAGTGGATGCCGCCGCCACGGCTCAATATGGCCCGCGCATCTACGGTGACGACGCGACGACCTGGGTAAGCCTCGGCGAGGATCTGCGCGCTGCGCGCATCCGCTTGCGTATCGCCGTAACCACAGGCGATGACGCCATCGTTGACCACTAAGTGGTTGGCGTAGCTCCAGTCCACAAAGCCTTTGTCGTCGCGAAGAACAGAAGGCGCGGGAAGATCGATGATCTGCCACTGCCGACCGGCGGCATCGGTGGTTCCTTCCAGAAAGTGATGCAGCTCACGACTGACCCTGTCATCTGGATGTTCGGGGTCGTGTTGGTCATGCAGCAGGATGGTGCCCGGGGAAGGGATGGCAGCGACCATGTCGACGTGGCCTTTAGTGCCGAGATCCTCGTAGTCGCGCGTCAGGCCCCGCGGCAGCCAGATCACTTTCGTCGCGCCGATAGTACGGGCCAGTTCTGCCTCAACGCGTTCTTTCGTTGCGAAGGGATTGCGGCCGCGGTCAAGCTGCACCGTCTCGGTGACGAGTACGGTTCCCTCGCCGTCAACGTGGAGGCCACCGCCCTCATTGACCAGCAGCGACGGGATGATGGCGGCGCCGGCCAGCTCGGCCACGAAAGCGGCAACCGCGTTATCGCTTGGCGAGCTCTCCCCAGTCGGAGAACCCCAGGCGTTGAAGATCCAGTCAACGGCTCCGAGCCGTCCCTGCTCGTCAAAGACGAAGGTTGGCCCAGAATCACGTAACCAGAACTCCTCATAGGAGGCGTGGACGACTCTGATATCGGCGGACAGGTGTCGCCCGGCATCTTCCTTCGCGCTCGGATCAACCAGCATCGTGACGGGTTCGAACTCGGAGATTGCGTGCGCTACCGCGGCCCAGGCGCGACGTGCTTCTTCTGCCGATTCTGCGTTGTCGCCGAGGGTGTAGCCTTCGCGAGGGAACGCCATCCAGACGCACTGTTGCCTCGCCGTTTCCGCCGGCATCGTCCATCCCATGAAAACTCTCCTTTGAGTTCAAGCTTATTGTGCATATGCTCAATAACTGGCCAAGGTACTGAAAGCGAGTCGACCCTGTCAAGCGAAACCCGTAAACGTGCCGAACGAAAATTGCCAACGGTAAGAGCCGCCGAGATTCGCGGCGCCGCCGGCGCTATCGCGCTCCGCGCTGGCCTGAATGCTGTAACCCAGCGGTCAGTGGCCGCGCAGGCCGGCGTAGCGCCCGCCTTAGTGGCCCACTACGAACCGAGCATGGAAGCGCTGCTGGCAGCAGTGTTTATCGAGATCGTTCACTCGGAACTCGACGAGGTCGCCGCAGAGATTGCGCTTTCCCCCACCCCGACCCTGGCCCTTCGCGCGTTGATCAATACCCTGTTGGAGCCCAGCAGGCAGGAGACCACCGCGATCTGGCTTGACGCCTGGAGCATGGGGCGGCGCGTGGACGTGATCTCGGCTGCGGTGCGCTTTGAGATGGACGCTTGGCAGGACGTCGTGATGGGCATCGTGCAGGCGGGCATCGACAGCGGGGAGTTCGCGAGAATAGAGCCCGATATCGTTGCCTGGCAATTGATCGGCATGATCGATGGCCTGAACGCCCAGTCTCTGGTGCACTACCGCGACAGCCGATCGCGATCGCGCCTTCTCACCCACGCCATGGAACAGGAGCTCGGCCTGAAAGCGGGCCAGCTTACAGCCGACTAAACCCACAGGACACGGGAGCGTTATGGACATGTCTCTCGATCCTGAATGTAGCCGGCCGGCGCCAGAGCTGCGGCTCCAGGTGAGGGCGTCAATCACGCAGTGGAACTGCGGCAACCCCCGTGAGACACGCCCATTCAGTGCGACGACTTGACAGCGTGCGCTATGGGTGTAGTGTCGACCCTCGTGACACCCGAGGGCAACGCGCCAGTACCGGAAAGCCGTTCACCGAAGAGGTGGATCATCGGCGAACCGCTGCCCACCGAACATTTAGACGGCCAGTTACTGCCCAAGCACCTCGCTTTGCCTATCTTTGCAAGTGATCCGCTCTCCAGCGTGGCTTACGCGCCGCAAGAACTCCTCATGATCCTGACCCTTGGCGGGCTGGCTTTTTTGAGCTTCGCACCGTGGGTTGCCGCCGTCGTCGTCGTGCTGCTCGTCGTCGTGGTCGCGTCATACCGCCAACTGATCAAGGCCTATCCCTCGGGCGGTGGCGACTACGAGGTGGCCCACAAGAATTTGGGCGAGAAAGCTGGCCTTGTTGTCGCCTCCGCTTTGCTCGTCGACTACGTGATGACCGTGGTCGTGTCGGTAGCCAGCGGTGTCGACAACATTATTTCCGCCCTTCCACTTTTGGCTCCGCTGCGGGTGGAGTTCGCGGTCTTCTTCGTTATTCTGCTGGCCGCCGTAAACCTGCGCGGGGTTCGTGAATCGAGTAAAGCGTTCGCTT
>Ga0307486_1002777_pt1 | contig 11918 bp, 8 predicted proteins | sample CBIW02metaG_FD_203663 | JGI IMG/M metagenome (GOLD analysis project Ga0307486, IMG submission 203663) | Sea-ice brine microbial communities from Beaufort Sea near Barrow, Alaska, United States - CBIW 0.2 | ecosystem: Environmental > Aquatic > Marine > Coastal | place: USA: Alaska | collected... | reverse complement strand
CAACATACTCCAGAATAATTTAAAATTCCAGCTCTCTTCGTTTTCTTAAGGGGGTCAGCATCCGCCAGAACGACAGAACGCTAAATATAGACTGTTAGGGGGGTCAGCTTAGTCCAGTATATCCAATGAGTGTATTTTTTGGGATGAGTGAATATTGATGTAATTGGTGTTAGACTGCTTTCAATAATAAGATCGGAGAAATCTTACAAAAGAAAATTAAGATATTTAATCCAATATTTAATTTGTGTTTTGCGTACAATTTAGCGTACAAATTCGAAGAACTAAAACAAAAAAAGCCTTGAAAATCAGATGATTAACAAGGCTTTAAGTACTCGGGACGGGACTTGAACCCGTACGGACACATTGTCCATTGGATTTTAAGTCCAACGTGTCTACCAATTCCACCACCCGAGCGTGGTAATATTATAAATGAGCGAAAAACGGGATTCGAACCCGCGACCTCCACCTTGGCAAGGTGGCGCTCTACCAACTGAGCTATTTTCGCGTTTTTAAAAGAACTTCCACTACTTATCGTGGCTGCAATAGCGTATTGCGGATGCAAATTTAATATAAATCTTATAATGTCAAAGGCTTTTCCTAAAAAATAAAAAAAATCTGGAATAAAAATTTCTTTATCAAATCAAATAAGATATTGAAAATCATAACTCATTGTATGCCAATATGCACTAGTCAATTTAAAGGTTTTCAACCGGCAACTCACAACAGAGAACTGAGACAATTTAAGCCTTCGCTTTAGCCTTTTCCTTCCCTACCAGGGTTCTTTTAATCTCATTAAGTTTCATCAAAGCTTCTACAGGGGTCAGGGTATCGATATCTATATGTAACAACTCCTCTTTTAATTCCTGTAAAATCGGGTCGTCCAGGTTAAAGAAACTAAGCTGCATTTCTTCTTCGGCCGATTTCTTTAAAACCTCCCCTGAATCTTGCATTTTATGTGATTTTTCAAGTTTTTTCAGAATTTTATTAGCGCGATGAAGTACCTGTTGCGGCATTCCGGCCATTTTGGCTACGTGAATTCCAAAACTATGCTCGCTCCCTCCCGGAACCAGTTTCCGAAGAAATAGCACATTATCTTTTAATTCCTTCACCGAAACATTAAAATTCTTAATCCGCTCAAAAGTATCACTCATCTCATTGAGTTCGTGATAATGCGTTGCAAAGAGAGTTTTGGGCTTTGCCGGATGTTCGTGCAAATATTCACTTATAGCCCAGGCGATAGAAATTCCGTCGTAGGTGCTGGTCCCCCGCCCTATTTCATCTAAGAGCACCAAACTTCGTTTAGAAATATTATTTAGGATACTCGCAGTTTCGTTCATTTCTACCATAAAAGTAGATTCGCCCATAGAAATATTGTCACTGGCACCAACCCTGGTAAAGATCTTATCTACAAGACCAATATTTGCAGCTTTTGCGGGCACAAAACTTCCCATTTGCGCCATTAGAACAATAAGCGCAGTCTGTCGCAAAATAGCCGACTTACCGCTCATATTAGGCCCGGTAATCATAATTACCTGCTGGTTTTCCCTGTCTAAGGTGACATTATTGGTTACATAAGTTTCCCCAATGGGCAATTGCTTTTCAATAACCGGGTGGCGGCCTTCCTCTATATTCAGGTCGTGGTGTTCTTCAATTTCAGGTTTACAGTAATTTTCGGCTTTGGCCTGCTGCGCAAAAGAGCATAAACAATCTAATTGAGCAATAAGCTGCGCGTTTTGCTGTACCGGTTGAATATAATCGTTCATCCATATCACCAGCTTGCCAAAAAGTTGCTGTTCGAGCTGTAAAATTTTCTCTTCGGCCCCAAGTATTTTCGCTTCATACTCCTTTAATTCTTCGGTAATATAGCGCTCGGCGTTCACCAAAGTCTGCTTTCTAATCCAGCTTTCAGGCACCTTATCTTTATGTGTATTGCGCACTTCAATATAATAGCCGTATACATTGTTACTCCCAATCTTCAAAGAAGAAATCCCGGTAATTTGGGTTTCGCGTTTCAGCATATTATCCAGGTAATCTTTTCCCGAAAAAGCTATTTTTCTAAGGTCGTCCAGTTCTTCCGAAAATCCTTCGGCTATACAATTTCCTTTTAAAATATTTACCGGGGCGTCTTCGTGCAAACTTTCGGTTATCTTTCCTCGAAGTACCTCACAGGAATGCAGATTATCACCAATTACTTTAATGGCTTCGTTCTTACTTTTCAGTGCAAGCTCTTTTATTGGAATAACTGCTTGTAGGGAATGATTAAGCTGAAGTACTTCCCGCGGAGTCACTTTTCCCGTGGCGACTTTAGAAATAAGCCGCTCCAGGTCGCTTATTTTTTTGATGTTTTGCTGAATTTCAGCTAAGACTGAAGGATTTTCTAGTAAAAATCCAACCACTTCGTGACGCTTTTTCACTTTATCGGCGTTCTTTAAAGGCAGGGCCAGCCAGCGTTTTAAAAGCCTGCCACCCATTGGCGAAATGGTTTTATCTATCACATCAAGCAAAGTCACCGCGTTGGTTGCATTGGAATGATATAATTCCAGGTTCCTTATGGTAAAACGGTCCATCCACACATATTCCTCTTCTGCGATTCGATTTATTGCGGTAATATGCTGCAGCTTGCGATGCTGGGTTTCGGCCAAATAATGTAAGATCGCACCCGAGGCGATAATCCCCTCTTCCAGGTGTTCTACGCCAAAACCTTTTAAAGATTTGGTTTGAAAATGTTCATTTAGTGTTTCGTAGGCGAAATCCTGTTTAAAAATCCAGTCTTCCTGGTAAAATGTATGAAAATCTTCCCCGAAAATCTGCTTAAAATCCTTCTTGTTTTTCTTCGGAATCAAGACCTCACTGGGGCTGAAATTCTGAAGTAACTTATCTATATATTCTGAGTTTCCCTGGGCGGTAAGAAACTCGCCGGTGGAAACATCTAAAAACGAAACCCCAAAGATTTTCTTTCCGAAGTGAATAGCGCATAAAAAATTATTCGATTTACTCTGAAGCACCTCATCGCTTAAAGCCACACCGGGAGTTACTAGTTCGGTAACACCACGCTTTACGATGGTTTTGGTCATTTTAGGATCTTCCAACTGATCGCAAATAGCCACCCGCTCCCCTGCTTTCACAAGTTTTGGCAAATAGGTATTTAAAGAATGATGCGGAAATCCCGCCAGCTCAGAGCGTTCACTCCCGTTGTTTCTGTTAGTGCAGACAATATTTAAAATCCGCGCGGTTTTTACTGCGTCTTCTCCAAAAGTCTCATAGAAATCGCCCACCCGAAACAACAACAAGGCATCGGGATACTTTGCCTTAATGGCATTGTATTGCTTCATTAACGGAGTGACTTTAGGGGATTTCTTGGCTGCCAAAATTTTTAAATTTTATTTCCCGCTAAAGTACAGAATCCCATATTTTAAAGGAAAATTATCTCAGGAAGTTATTCAATTTTTTCCACAATTATTCTACTAGAATTTCCCCCTTCGATCCATTTTTAGAAGGAATTAAGCGGTAAACAGCTTTTGGCTGCAAGCCTTTCTCTGCCCTATGCGATACAAAGATTACCGCTATTTCGCTTTCTTTTGCGATAAGGTTGATAAGCGAAGTAATTTCAAATGCACTTTTATCGTCCAGTGAGGTTGTGGGCTCATCTAAAATAAGCAAAGGCGGGTGCTTGATCATCGCCCTGCCAATTAAGACTATTCTTTTGTGTAACTCAGATAATTCTGTAAAAATGGCTCCAGGTTTAACTTCCATCTTCAGGGTTTTCAACCATTCTTTGGCCAACCTAATTTCTTTATCGCTAGGTTTTTGATATAATCCCACGCTATCTAACAAACCGGAAATCAGCATCTCCTGCACGGTATTTCTTCTGCTAAAAAGCTCGGTAAGGGCTGGAGAAAAATAACCGATTTTCTTTTTAATCTCCCACACGCTTTCACCAACGCCCTTCTTGTTTCCGAACAAATATAAATCCACACCGTAAGCCTTGGGATTATCGCCATAGATCATAGAAAGCAGGGTGGTTTTGCCAGAACCGTTAGGCCCGGTAAGTTGCCAGAAATCGCCTTTTTTAATTTCCCAGCTAATATTTTTTAAAATCGGTTTTTCCTCATAACTAACTGAAACATTTTTCATTTTCACCAAAATCTCTGGAATTTCCTTAAAAGTTCCCGGCGCTGGTGGAATAGATTTTATTTCTGAAGAAATTACATCTTTTTGATTTTCCTGGAATTCTGAAGTACCAATAACCTCTTCAATTTTTTCATTTTCGACTTTTAAAACTGAATCTACAAAAGGCAATAAATCTTCTTTCCGGTTAAAAACCTGAATGATAACAGCAGTTTTTGAAATATGTTGCAAGGTCGATTTTATATCAATTACTGAAGTTTTATCCAGACTATCAAAAGGATTATCCAAAACCAAAAAATCTGGTTTTTGGTTAAGTAAATAATTCAAAAAAGCTTTTCGTTTTTCTCCACTTGAAAAAGTTCTTAGAGAACGATTCTCATTCTGAATTAACACCGAATTCCCGTGTTTATAATCTTCCTCAATAAATTCATTCAGAACCGTTTCAGAAAAAAGTAAGCCATTCTTTTCCTGCAATTCTTTTAATTCCGATGGTGCATTACCTTGTAATAGTTTCTGCATCCATTTCCCTTTTACAGAAAAGTCGGTTCCAAAAATTGCGTAATGTTTTAAATTCATGTTTTGTGGATTTGTGTTTCAGCCCTTCAGGCTGAGCTCAACTGCGGCAACTCTCGCTTTGGTGTATGAGCCCTTCAGGCTCTGAGGCTGAAAGCCTTGAACATTAAACCAAGAAGCACCGCTTCTTGAGCTACATCTCATACTCATACCCCTCAGGCTGAAGGCCTGAAACACCACGCCCATCATTTCCAAAAATACTCCGTATCATAATCGTTCAGCTTATAGTCTTTTATAAACTTTTCTACTTCATCTTTATAACTTACTATTTTATGATGTTCCTTTTGCCTTATGATATAAATCTTTACAACCTCAACTTTGTAACTACTTACCGAAAACGCGCCATATCCGCCCTGCCAGGTAAAACCATTCACTCACTGCTCCTTCATCCATTTAGAAGATTGCTTCTTAACTTATTCCACCACTTTTGCCAGTGCATAATTTTTAGAGAGCCTAAATAAAATATGGATATGGTCAGGCACAGAATTGATCTTTATTGCCGGCCTTTCTAAATGCTTTAATATTCCTGCGATATACGCGTGCAAAGAATCTGCTACATTTTCATTGCTATAAGGATGCCTAAATTTAGTACCAAAAACCAGATGGATATACATCTGCGATAGTGATTGCCCATTTTTTAGTTTTTTCAAATTAAAATTTCAAAATTGAGGCTAAGTACTAAGTTATGATTTTTTCAATAAGAATTAAAGTAGACTGAAATTGAAACCAAATTATATTATTGATACCCCTGCGCCTGCAAATTGAACAATTCAGCATACAGCTTATCGTTTTTCATCAGTTCCCGGTGGGTTCCAATTTCTAGAACAGCTCCATTTTTCAAAACCATGATCCTATCGGCTATTCTTACCGTGCTGAAGCGATGGGAAATAATTACTGCGGTTTTCCCTTCGGTTAGTTTAATGAACCGGTCGAAAGCTTCGGTTTCGGCACGGGCATCTAAAGCCGAAGTGGGTTCGTCTAAAATTAAAACCTCAGCATCTTTCATATAAGCACGGGCAATTGCGATCTTTTGCCACTGCCCGCCCGAAAGGTCTTTGCCTTGCTTAAAACGTTTCCCCAATTGCTGATCGTAACCTCGCGGCATTTCAGAAATCACCTCATTCGCCAGGCTTTTCTCAGCAGCGCTGTCTATTCGGGGCTGATTCTTGATTTCTTCAATTTCACCCATCGCGATATTTTCTCTAAGCGTTAATTCGAACTTTACAAAATCCTGAAAGATCACTCCGAAATATTGCTGATACTGAGTTTGATTGTATTCTCTTACCGGAATATCATCGAGTAGAATTTCACCTTCCGTAGGTTCATAAAAACGCAGTAATAATTTAATAAGTGTCGTTTTCCCAGCTCCATTCTCCCCTACAAAAGCGAGTTTTTCTCCTGCTTTTAATTCAAAATTGATATTTCGCACCACCCAGGCTTCAGATTTAGGATACTTAAATCCGACGTTTTTAAATTCAAATCCTTTTTTGATTTTCTTTGGAAGCGGTAATTTTTCTTCTGAAGTTTCCTCAGAATATTTAAGGTCTAAAAATTCAAAATAGTCCTGAAGATAAAGTGCGCTTTCGGTAATGGCTGTAAACCGGGTGAAAAATCCCTGCAATTTAGATCGCAACCTATTGAAAGATCCTGAAAGGAAAGTAAGGTCTCCAAGCGTAAAAATTCCCGCTACGGTTCTAAAAACTATTAAAAGATAAGCTCCATAATATGCTCCCGTGCCAATCACATTAAATAATGAACCCCAACCGGCACGTTGCTTTGCCAGTTTTTTACTCATTAAATAATAAGTATCAGAAAGATTTTTAAAACGTTCTGCCAGGTAATTTGAAAGTCCGAAGAGCTTCACTTCTTTTGCTGTCACATCGCTGGCGCCAGCATAGCGTAAATAATCCAGTTCCCGGCGTTCCTGCGTCCAGCTTCTAGCCAGGGAATAACTGGTGCCGCTAAATTTTATCTCGTTGATTATAGTAGGGATTACCGAAACAACCAGTAGAATGATAAGCCAGGGCTCAAAAGCCACAACTCCTGCAAGTAATGAAAAGATAACCACCAGATCTTCACCCTGGGTAAGAATATTAGACATAAGCCCGACCCTGCCTGTGGTTTGCTGCCGGGCACGTTCCAGCTTATCATAAAACTCGGAATCTTCCAACTGGTCCAGATTTAATTCTGAAGTTTTCTTAATAATACGAACTGAAGTATTTATACTATACTGATCGCCCAATAAACCATCAGTCAAACTGATCGCACGGCTCATTAAATCTGATAAAATCGCAAGTCCGAATTCGACTGCCACCAGCAACCATAATCTATCCAGGTCTTTACTTTCAGCGGAAATTTGCAAAACTACTTCGTCAATAATCAATTTACCTACCCACAGGATAATTACCGGTAAAACAGCGTTAACGGTCCTTGCCAATACATTCGCGTAAAACAGCGAAGGATTTACTTTTCTGATTTCCTTAAAAAAACGAGGCACAAACTTTAGGGAAGCAAAACTCCCCCGAAAAGTAACTTTATTGGCTTCTAATGATTTTCTGGATCTTGGCAAGGATGATTTTTTCTTTGCAAGTTAGGCAAGATTTGAGAAATTCAGGTATAATAAGAGATAAGAGTAAAGACCCAAGATACAAGACTAAAGACATGTAACCTAAAATTCAAAAGGTAGAAACTACTGTATTAGTCACTGAAACAAGGTTGCTTTATAACAACTTAAACCTTCTCCTTCGAAATTGTCTTTACCAACCGGTAGGAAATCGAGGAGCCATCCATGGGAGGATTTTTAATTTTCTGCTTCTTTACTTTTAGATGGTAAATATAGCCAGGTTCATAATCAAAACCTTCTATGCTGTCTTCGTAATAGAAAAGGCTCCAGTCATCTGTACCTATCTGGTCTCCTTCCTGCACAAGAAGGCAATTTCCTTCCATTTCACCTACGCATTCTACGGTATAGCTATTTACAACCATATCTACAACTCCGTTTAGGTCTCCGTTTAAGTTACAGCTAAAAAGCAAAAACACCAATCCCATAAGTCCTTTGAGTTTCATATCAATCTGGTTTTACTTAAAGGTAAGAGATTTCGTGATTCACGGAGAGGGGGATATCCCCTATTATATTAAAAATTTCAGCTTCCAAAATATCACCCGAACCTAGACGCTGCCGTGGCTATTCACTTTCCAAATCATTTTGCCTTTTAACATTCTAAAGCATATTCCTTAGGCCTTCGCGCTTAAATACCTTCCCGCTTTTTACTACCGCTGTAATCCTCTTTAGGTTCTGGAGGCTTTCCAGTGGATTTTCTTCCAGCAGTAAGAGATCGGCAACTTTTCCTTCTTCCACACTGCCGTATTTATCCCCAAGATCAAGAAACCCCGGACCATTAACTATAGAGCTTCTTAATGCCTGTGCATTGGTTAAACCTGCTCCCGCTAAAGCATTCAATTCCCCGTGCAGAGATTCTCCTGGGTACACGTAAGAATTAAAGGCTCCACAATCTGATCCCGCTAAAATTTTTACCCCGGCATTTTGCATAGGTTCAATCATTCTGAGGCTTATTTCTTCCATTTTATCACGCATCATACTACCCGATGCCTTTGCCCGTTTCGCGCCTTCTATTCTACCCTGATATGTTTTTTGAATTCCCGGGCCAATATAATTTAGTAACGAATCCTGCTGATGATCTACTTCCAAAATTTCAGCCAGGGTTTTTCCAATATAAAGTGTGGGTGTTACGAAAACATTCTCTTCACTCATTTTTCCAAAAACCTCATCGGCTAATTCCGGATCGTAGGTATCGATTAAAGGCTCTATCATTCCATAGCCAAGGTTGAGCTTTGTAAGGCTATCGGCCGCAGGAGAACAGGCTTTCAAAGGATAATACATATGTTCGGCACCATCAAGCCCAAGGGATACCGCTTTCATAAAATCGGCGCTCATAGGCATATGCCCTGTGGTTTTTAATCCGCGCTTTTCAGCTGCTTCTATAATTCCGTAGTAATTTTCTGCGGAAAGATTTCCGTCATACATTTTCACATAATCTACCTCAAGTTTTTCAAGAGAATCCAGTGCAGCCACAATATCGCTAAAATCTGAAACTTTTATTGATCCCGGCCAGGCGGGTTGATCACCATCCAATTTGGGACCGGAACTAAAAATTGTAGGACCGTTTAATTTTCCTTTGGCAATTTGATCTTTCCATTCTAAAACGCTGGGAGTTATATCGCCGCCGGCATCTCTTACGGTAGTAATTCCGTAAGCTAAAAACAACGGCAGTAAATCTTTATTTTCCTGAATTAGTGTATCACCTCCTCTAAAATGAACGTGATTATCCCAAAGTCCAGGCATTACAAATTTTCCTTCGGCGTCAAGAAGCCGGTCGGCAACAACCTGCTCTTTTTCAATATTTTTTCGCACTTCCACAATTTCTCCTTCAGAAATAAATATGGCTTGGTTTTCACTTACACTTTCGTTTTCTACATCCACAATTTTGGCATTGTAAATTACCAGATCGTAACTTTTAATGTCTTTGTTTTGACAGGAAGAAAGGCTGATGATCACCAAAAGAAAGCAGAAAATTTTATTCATATTAATCAGATTTTTACGACGATTGTTAAGACAAATTTGCCGTTTAAATTATAGGTAAAGTATTATAAAACAGGTTTAATTAAGGTCTCTTAATTCCCTTTTTTTGGATATACTGGAGAAGCAACTTCTCCCGGCGGATTTTCCTCCAGTTGTTTTAAAACGATCTCAATGGCTTTTTCCAATTGCGGATCCTTGCCCTCAATCACTTCTTCCGGCCATTGTTCTACCTCCACATCTGGCGCTACTCCTTCATTTTCCACACTAAAACCTTCTTCAGTATAAAAAGCTACGTTTGGTGCGGTAACAGAACCACCGTCTAAAAATTCCGGATAGCCCAGGACTCCTACCAGGCCGCCCCAGGTAGTTTTTCCCACGATGGTACCAAGATCGAATTTTCTGAACATCCACGGCAGGTAATCGCCACCGGAACCAGCGGTTTCATCTGTTATCATCACTTTTGGTCCCTGTATGGAAGCACTTGGGGATTTAAGATCTTTTCCATAGCGAAATCTCCAGTGCGCCTGCTCGGGTTTTTTGAGAATATCTATAACATAATCGGCCAACTGGCCTCCTCCATTAAAACGTTCATCAACAATAATCGCCTGCTTGTTTGCCTGTGGAAAGAAATAACGCTTGAAATACTCATGACCTGCAGTCGCAGTATTTGGCACATAGACATAGGCCACCCGGCCATCGGTGGCTTCGTGAACTTTTTGAATATTGCCTTCTACCCAGTCGCGGTTTCTTAAAGCCGCTTCATTTTCTATAGGAGTTACTTTAAGCTTTCTGGAGTTCTTCATATTTGGATTAGGCCCTACAGTGAGCATCACTATTTTGCCTGCAGTATTTTCAAAGAACTTATAAATATTATCCTCAGCCTTTAACTCTTTTCCATTTACCTCCAGAATATAATCTCCTTCCTGTACATCTACTCCCGGTTCGGTAAGGGGCGAGCGAAGATTAGGATTCCAGTTAAGTCCTCCGAAGATCTTTTTGAATCTATATCTATTATTTTCCACACTGTAATCTGCTCCAAGAAGTCCTCCTTTTACAGATTCTTTGGAATGAAGTCTGTCTCCTCTACTGGAAAATCGATGATGCCCCACACCAAGTTCGCTAAACATCCATTCCATAATCCTGTAGAGGTCACTTCGGGAAGTCACATCTCCTATAAAAGGCTTATATTTTCCCTTCATTTTATCCCAACCCACACCGTGCATTCCCGGATCATAAAAATAATCTCGATTAACCCTCCAGGCCTCATTAAATATATTTGACCACTCGGCTACAGGGTCAATTTTCACCTGAATATCGCCGGTGTTTAGAAGCCGCTTTTCCTCCAATTTTTCAATTTCGGCTATTCCCCATTTCTCATCTGCCTTATAAAGTATCTTTTTACCATCGGCTGAGATCTCATAAGATGTTGCGGGCATTATTTCCTTATTCTCTCTTTCTTTAAGATCATACATATTTAAAGTCCCTTTATTCTGCTCGTGGGGAGGATAAGACAAATAATAGAGTTGCCCTTCTTTTGGTGAACTTAAATAAGTATATTTACCGGCAGGAAGCGGAACATCTACAATCCTGTTTTCTATTCCATCGAAATCAATTTTCAAGTTAGGAGCTTTAACCTCTTTGTTTTCTTCTTCAGCCTTCTTCTTTTTTTCTTCTTCCTTCTCGGCCTGCTCTATTTTTTCAACATCATTTTCTCTTGCAAATGGAGATTCAACATCTTTCTGCAAAGTTACGAGGTAAAAAGAACTGGTCATTTCCATATCCTGGTTGGATTGATCAAACCAATTCACCACCGGCCCTGCATCTGTAGAAGCAAGCATATAGAGATATTTTCCGCTGGGATCAAAAACCGGGCTTGAAACACTGGAAAATCCATCGGAAATAGGATAGGATTTATTTTCGGAGAGCGAATACACATAAGCCTGTTCAAAGCTGGTTCCTGTAACCACGGTATAACTTATCCAGTTGGAATCGTGAGACCAGCTGCCAAATAGATCCCGGAAAACCCCGGGCATATACCGCTCATCTTCTGAAATTTTCGTCACTTTTCCAGAGTCTGTATTAAGTACATAAAGATTACGCCCATTATCTACAAAACTTAGTTTTTTACTATCTGGAGACCACTTTGGGTAGGCATAAAAACCTGTACCATCAAGTTTAAATTTTTCAACCTCCTCTTGCTCACTTTGATCTTGAACATGTAAGGCATACTCGCCACTTTCATCACTAAAATAAGCGATGAATTTGCCATTTGGAGACCACACAGGATCTTGTTCGTGAACCCCCGGTGTTTCGGTTATATTAACCACATCTCCCTTTTCACCGGGTATGGTTACTATTTCTCCTCTAAAATCCATCACTATTCTTGCCCCGGTTGGGGAAACAGAAGCACTACGTATATATTCATCGCCTTTTACATAGCGTGGGCGGAGTTCAAGAAGATCTGTAGCGATTCCAATTTTAAGTTTAGTGTTAACCTGAGTTCGATGTAAAAAAAAATCACTTATTACGAGCTATTTTAGGCCATAGAAAAGCGGAAAATTAGTATATTTAAGTGTCTTAATACCAAGCATTTAACTAATTTTTCCGCTATGATTTC
>Ga0307486_1002775_pt1 | contig 11926 bp, 11 predicted proteins | sample CBIW02metaG_FD_203663 | JGI IMG/M metagenome (GOLD analysis project Ga0307486, IMG submission 203663) | Sea-ice brine microbial communities from Beaufort Sea near Barrow, Alaska, United States - CBIW 0.2 | ecosystem: Environmental > Aquatic > Marine > Coastal | place: USA: Alaska | collected... | reverse complement strand
GCGGCAGCCCGGAGCGCACCTACTCTGTCGATCGCGACGCAGCCATCCGAACAATGGATGCTGCAGCGCACGCCGGGGTCAACCGTTATGTCATGGTTTCCTACCGTGGTGCCAGCCTCGACCATGGGGTGCCAGAAGACAATTCATTCTTTGCCTACGCTGAGTCGAAGGCGGCAGCGGATGATCACCTGCGCACGGGACCACTGCACTACACGATCGTGGGTCCGGGATCGCTCTCAAGTGATCCAGCATCCGGCATGATCGACATCGGAGATTCGGCTACCGCTGAGCACGCGAGTCGCGACAACGTTGCGAGAGTCATTGCTGAAGTAATCGACGCCGACAACACGATCGGTCACACGATCGAGTTCATGGATGGCTCGACTCAGATCTCGGACGCAATCGCCGCTATCGCTTAGCGTGCGGGATAAAGAGCGAACCAACGCCGAGTGCGATTAGGGCAACACCGCCGGTAGCGGTCAGTTTTGTGATGCGGTGGGGTTTGCTCGCGAACCAATCGCGAGCGAACCCCGCAGCAACGGCCCAAGTGGTGTCAGATATCACAGCGATGCCCATAAAGAGCAGACCGAGTACAAGAAGTTGAAGCTGAACGCTGCCAACGCCGAAGTTCACAAACTGGGGCAGCACGGCGACGAAAAACACTGTCGCTTTGGGGTTCGTGATGCCGACAATGAAACCCTGGCCGAAAACTCGCCATCGTGAGTGAACGCGTGGGGCAGCGGCATCCGCTGTGGCGTGATCGTTTCGGTGACGAATCGCCTGCACTCCGAGATAAATCAGGTAGGCCCCGCCAAGATATTTCACGACGGTGAAGGCGATCACGGATTGCGCGATGATCGTGCCAACTCCGAACGCAACACCAAACACGAGTACGACCCCACCCGTTGCATTACCGAGGGAACTGACGATCCCACCCAGCTTTCCGAGCGAAAGCGAACGACCGATGAGAAACAGCACACTCGGTCCCGGAATCAGGATGATGGGCAGCGCCACGAGCACAAACGCGATCAGGTTGGTGGTGGGAATCATGAGTTCGGTTTCTGGATGTAGCGGGGAACGTACCGCAGCATGACTCCGGCCCCGATCAGCCCGAGCACTCCTACGGCTCCGGCCGCAAGAGAAATGGAGGCGATCGCGGTGATGCCAGCGATCATCAGTGGTGATGCGGCCTGTCCGACGCCACCAGTGAACCGCCAGGCGCCAAGGAATGGTGCTGGGTTCTTCGGGGGAGCGAGGTCAGCGCCCAGCGTCATCAGGATTCCACTGCCGAGGCCGTTCGATAGCGCGAGGAACATCGCGGCGAAGATAAACCACCAAGTGTTCGCGGTGACGTCGTGGGTGAATGAAAGGAGGAGGTGTCCAATGCCGAGCCCGACGAGCGAGGGCACGGCAGTCCACAGCCGACCAAAGCGGTCCATGATCTGTCCGCCGGTATAGAAGAGGGCGAAGTCAACGGCGCCGGCGATACCAATGATGATGGCGGTATTGGCATCCGCAATTCCGATACTCACTGCCCAAAGCGGGAGGATCACTTGGCGGCTCGCGCGCATCGCGCCGATGACTGCGGCGCCGAGACCGAGACGGGACAACACGGCGCGGTTTCGGCGGATCGTGGCAAAGAGGCCGTGTGCCTCTTGTTCTACGAGCGCTTCACCATCGCGAAGCGTGCGATCGTTGACGCGCGAAGTATGCACGGCGCCAAAGGTTGTTGAGGGGTCAGGGAGCAGAATGAGCACAGCGGCAGCCGCGACAGCGGCGACAACGTGAATCCAGAACGCGGCAATCACAGTGCCGGTCAAATGAATGATGCCCGCCGAAATAAACGGCCCGATGAAGACTCCTAGTCGGAACGTTCCACCGAGAGTGGAGAGCGCCCGAGCGCGATACGACACCGGAACAAAGCTCGTGAGAAACGCGTGCCGCGCCAGTGCAAACACCGCAGCGGCGAGACCGATCAGTAGCACCCCAAATCCGAGCGCCACCGGGTTAGGCGCGAGGATCGCGATGACGACTCCGACTATCGAAAGTGCGCTTGCGCCGATCATGGCCGGACGTTCGCCGATACGTGAGATCAGCCATCCGCTTGGAATATTGCCGAAGAGCTCGCCAATCGTCAACACTGCCGCAACAAGACCTGCAATGGCGAGCGATGCCCCCAAGCTGTCGGCGGCAATCGGAATCAGCGGAATAATCGCGCCCTCACCAATGGAGAACAGCAGCGTCGGCAAGAGAACAGGCAGCCCAATTGAGCGCCAGCTGAAGGGTTGTTCTCGTGTGCTCATCGTCGTCCATCGTATGTCGTGACCGCCACCTTCTATGGCAGCAGGAGTAAGCAGACTCCGCGTCCTCATCAGGTAGTGCTTGAGCTTCGCGGGTAGTCTGGTGAGTGATATGGATGAACTGGACTTTTCTGACGACATCGCGGCTCTGCGTTCCACTTTTGCGGACATTCGCCAGGTGGTCGACACCGAACGACTCGAGTCAGAGATCGTGAGACTCAGTGAATTGGCTGGCGCCCCCGATCTGTGGGACGACACCGACAAAGCACAGAAGGTCACGAGCGATCTCAGCCACCGTCAGGCAGAGCTCGCGAAGATCAATTCCATTTCGAGCAGGCTCGACGACCTCGAGATCATGGTCCAGCTGGCCAACGAAGAGAGTGACGCGCAGACGGCGGCGGATGCTCGCAAAGAACTCGTGGGTATCAAGAAGACTTTGGGCGACCTCGAAGTGCAAACCCTCCTCAACGGCGAGTTCGACAAGCGGCCAGCCGTCATCACTATTCGCGCTGGAGCCGGAGGCGTTGACGCCGCCGACTTTGCCGAGATGCTCTTGCGGATGTACTTGCGCTACGCCGAGCAGCATTCGTATCCGACGCGCGTTCTCGACACGAGCTACGCCGAAGAGGCAGGTATTAAGTCGGCCACATTCGAAGTGGATGCGCCATTTGCTTTCGGAACCCTCAGCGTCGAAGCCGGAACTCACCGGCTCGTTCGGATGAGCCCGTTCAACTCGGCAGGCAAGCGCCAAACGAGTTTTGCTGCTGTCGAGGTTGTTCCTCTTATTGAGACGACGGATGTTGTTGAGGTTCCTGAAAACGACATCCGTGTTGATGTCTTCCGCTCGTCCGGCCCCGGAGGCCAGTCGGTGAACACTACGGACTCCGCGGTGCGCATCACCCATCTGCCGACCGGCATTGTCGTGAGCTGCCAGAACGAGAAGAGCCAAATTCAGAACCGCGCGGCAGCGATGCGGGTGCTCCAATCACGACTTTTGCTCTTGCAACGGGAGCAGGAAGCGGCAACTAAGAAAGAGATTGCCGGTGTTATTACGGCGAGCTGGGGCGACCAGATGCGCAGCTATGTTCTTGCTCCGTACCAAATGGTGAAAGACCTGCGGACCGAGTTCGAGGTCAACAATCCGTCGAACGTGTTCGACGGTGACCTCGATGGTTTCATCTCGGCAGGTATCAAGTGGCGTAAGCGCGTTATCGAATAACCTAGAGCGAGCCGGTATGTACCTCTAACGGGGTCACCCTGTGAGTCTCGGCGTGCGGTGCGTCGCTGCGGCTTTCTGTGTCGCTGCTACTTAGGCTGACTCCAAATGATTCGTTTTGATACTGTTTCGAAGTCGTATCCGGGCACGACACGACCGGCACTGAACTCCGTCGACCTTGAGATTCTCAAGGGTGAGTTCGTGTTCCTTGTTGGTGCATCCGGTTCAGGTAAGTCGAGCTTTTTGAGGCTGATCCTCAAGGAGGAGAACCCGACTAAGGGCTCGATTCACGTGCTTGGCCAGCACCTGAATACGTTGTCAAGCCGCAAGGTTCCGTACTTCCGCCGAAACTTGGGCGTGGTCTTTCAGGACTTCCGTCTGCTGCCGAACAAGACAGTCTTCGACAATGTCGCCTTCACCCTTCAGGTGATTGGCAAGAGCCGTGGTTATATCCAAGAGGCTGTTCCGGATGCGTTGAAGATGGTTGGTCTTGCAGGCAAGTCGGGTCGTTTTCCTCATGAGCTTTCCGGTGGTGAGCAACAGCGTGTGGCTATTGCGCGCGCGGTAGTTAACAAACCAGCAATTATGCTCGCGGATGAGCCAACAGGAAACCTCGACCCTGCTACTTCCGCTGGCATCATGACGTTGCTTGAGCGAATCAATTTGAGCGGCACCACCGTTCTCATGGCCACCCACGATGCTGGCATTGTCGATCAGATGAAGCGTCGCGTTATTGAGCTCATCGGCGGTCAGATTGTGCGCGATGAGCGCCAAGGTGGCTACCAGACGCAGACGGTTCCGACTCAGGAACGGATTCCGCATGCCGCAGCGAGTAGGCCTGGTGACACAGCGCTGACCGATGCGAGACAACCTTCGCTCGATGAAAGGTTCGACGCATGAGGCTCGGACTGATCTTGGGGGAGGTCGGCAGCGGTTTACGCCGAAACCTCTCGATGGTGGTCTCTGTTGTCTTGGTCACTTTCATTTCCCTCACATTTGTGGGCGCTTCAATTTTGCTGCAAATGCAGATCGGTGAGATGAAGGGCTATTGGTATGACCGGGCTCAAGTAGCGGTCTACATGTGCACCGACATCGACACGACCGGAAATTGCACGCTTACCGAGGCGACTGACGACCAAATTGATGCGGTCCAGCAAGAACTCGACTCTCCGACGCTTGCGCCGTACATCAATGAGGTCGATTTCGAGACGCACGAGCAGGCCTACGAGAACTTCAAGGAGCAGTTCGCAGACACAACGTTCGCTGGGATCATCACACCGGATACGTTGAACGAAAGTTTCCGAGTGAATCTGGTCGATCCTGAACAATCCGATGTGCTGATCGAAAGCCTGTCTGGAATGGCCGGCGTCGAGAGCGTTCAAGATCAACGCGCCTATTTGGAGCCGATCTTTGCGATTCTGAGTGCGGCGAGTTTTACCGCGATCGGGGTCGCGGGGCTCATGTTGGTGGCGGCGGTGCTGTTGATTGCAACCACTATCCGGCTGAGTGCGTTTTCGCGCCGACGGGAGTTGGGCATCATGCGACTTGTGGGTGCGTCGAACAGATTCATCCAGACGCCATTTATTCTTGAGGGCGTGTTTTCTTCCCTCATCGGCTCGGTCTTAGCGGGGGGAGCGATCGTTGCGATCGTTCAGTTCTTCGTGCAGGGCTATCTTGCGTCGACTCTTCCGTTGAACACGAGCCTGCTCGGCATGGATGAGGCGCTTCTGGTTGTGCCGATTCTGATTGTGGCGGGAGCGGGTCTTGCCGCGATTTCGGCTGGCGTTGCGATCAGCCGATATTTGAAGGTCTAGGCTGCGGGTATCTCTCGCGCTAGACTGGTCTGCTGCACTATTGGCAGCCGTCGCAATTGAGAGAGAAGTGAACCATGCCTAAGGAAGGTGACCGGAAGGTTGTTGCAAGCAACCGTAAGGCACGCCATGACTACAGCATCGAAGATACCTTCGAGGCTGGTCTTGTGCTGTCCGGCACCGAGGTGAAATCTCTGCGGTTGGGGCGAGCAAGTTTGACCGATGGCTATGGCTACATCGATGACCACGCTGAGGCCTGGCTTGATGCCGTGCACATTCCCGAATTCTTTCAGGGCTCGTGGAACAATCATCCTCCGCGCCGTAAGCGCAAGATGTTGCTCCACAAGGAGCAGATCTTGAAGATCCGCAACAAGATTAAGCAGGGCGGCTACACGCTCGTGCCGTTGTCGATCTACTTCTTGGATGGTCGTGCCAAGGTCGAGCTCGCGGTTGCCAAAGGTAAGCGTGAGTACGACAAGCGGCAGACGTTGCGCGAGCGCCAAGATAAACGTGAGTCAGATCGCGCTATTTCTGCCCGAAAGAATATGGGCGAATAGCCAAGCTGTCCTGCTTGGGCCGGTTTCTGCCCGTCAGCACAGCAAAGTGCGGTCCAGCTTGCGCTAAACCGCACTTGTGTTGCCAGTGAATCGTGCCTAGATGGCACCGAGCTCTTCGAGCTTCGCCTTCAGCTCGCGGTCGCTTGGCTCTACCTGGAACGTTCCGTCGGTGAAGTGCACGACAGGAATGTTGAGGCGACCACTGATGGCGTGGGCACGGTCGGCAGCGGTGGGGTCTTTTTCAACGTCAACCTTGGTCCACTCGACGTTCAGTGAATCGAGCAGTGCTTCGGAGCGACGGCAGTCGCGGCACCAATCTGCGCCAAACATTGTGATCGTGGTAGGCAATGCATTTGTAGTTTCGCTCATTGCTCCAACTTACTTTGTCGCTCTTGAATGCCGCGGCTAGTTCGCTCCCAGCGTTCACTTCACTGTTCAGACGTGCGTGACCAGGTCGAGGGTTTCGACGTGAACGGTCTAGACGCCGCCGCCGGCGAGCCAGAGATCTGGACCGAAGATCTCGTAGTGGATGCGGTCCGCCGGCACGCCAGACGCGAGCGCTTGCGATCGAAGGCTTCGCATAAACGGCAACGGGCCGCAGAGGTATACGGAGGCGTTGTCTGGGATCGTGACACCATCGAGGGACATGAAGCCCTCGTGGGCACCATTACTCGGAGTCTCGAGCCATAGTTCCAGTTCGGCGGCTTCGAGGACTGCGACATCTTCTTTCATTTGCTCGCGGAGGGCCCACCCTTCGAGTGTGCTCTCGGCGTGCAGTACGATCACTTCGCGCTTTGATTTATTCAGAGCGAGGGAGCGCAGGATTGACGCGCTGGGCGTGCACCCAATTCCGGCGGATGCGAGGATGATCGGGCTGTCGCCCTCGGCGAGGGTGACGTCGCCGCAGGGATTGGAGAGCAGGAGCGTGTCCCCGAGCTGCACGTCGCGATGCAGTGCGGGGGAGACTTCACCGTCGGCATCAAGCTTTGTTGTGAAGACGCGGGTCGTGGCGGTTCCGGCCGATAGCGAGTACTGGCGAACCTGGCGGATGCCGTCGGGCATCGTCACGGTAACGCTCACGTATTGGCCAGCCAGCGCGGGGGCCGGTGTTGTGTCGTCGGCAGGCGCAAGGGTGAATGTCAACGCATCTGATCCCGCAGCGTCCTTGCCGATGACGATCCACGGGGCCAGCGGAGTGTTGTTTCCGGCACCGGCGTACAGGCCTTTCTCCAACTTGATCAGGGCATGGGCCATGAGCCAGTAGACCTCGGTCCACGCTGTGGCGATATCTGCGGAGATGACGTCGCTGAGCTCTTCGGCGATGGCTTCGAAGAGATATTTATAGACCACGTCGTACTGCTCCGGTTGGATGTCGAGGGAGACGTGCTTGTGAGCGATGCGGGAGAGCATTGCCTCCGGCGTGGTGTCTGGATTCTTCACGAGGTGCGTTGCAAAGACGGCGATGCTGCCGGCAAGCGCTTGCTGCTGCGTGCCGTTCTTCTGGTTTGAGCGGCTGAAGAGCCCGTCGAAGAGTTCGGGGTGAGCGGCGAACATCCGACTGTAGAAGTTCTTGGCGATCACGGGCATGCGCTCACCTACTAGGGGGAGAGTTGCTTCGATGAGGGGGAGGGACTGGGTCGAGAGCATGCTGTCTCCTTTTTCCGGGGGCGTTCTCCTAAAGTAGCATTTGATATGCGTGTTTAATGACCACGCACTGCTTCGTCCGAGCGGGCACGATAAAAACCGTGGCGATCAGTCGGGTGGGCGGAGCCCCAGAGTCAGGGAAACAGGCTCATTTGACAGGCTGTGGGGGAGCGACGAAATCACAACATCGTCAAGTGCTGAGTAAAAAGCTTCCCGGGCGTTTCGCAGTGCCGCCCGTAGGCCGCAGCCGTCGATGAGTGGGCAAACGCCGTCCGGGGTTTCACAGTCCGCGAGGTCAGCCCGGGTGTCAAGCTGGCGCAGTACCCAGCCGACCGTGGCCCGCCGTCCTGCATCACTGATCCTCACACCACCGCTGCGTCCACGCACGGCTTCAATCAGACCGAGCTCCCGCAGCTTGATGATGGCCTTACTCACGTGGTTGTACGGGGTATCAACTTGCCCTGCGATTACTCGGCTGGTCTTCAGCTCGGACTCGGGCGTTGCAGAGAGGAGCATGATGATGCGCAGACACACATCCGAAAAAGCATTGATCCTCATGGATCAAGAGTAGAGGGCCGCCCGAGGGCTTTCGGATGAGGCAATGTGTACGGCGATGCGGACTTTTCTTTTGGGTCGGCGCGAGGGCTGGCTAGTGGCCCACTTCTGAACTACAATGGAGGGCTGCCGGTTACTCGGCAGAATTGATAACTCCACAGCGCGACAACGACCTTCACAGGGGGATGATCGGTTTCGACATTGCCTGCAAAACTGTGAGAAGCGGGTCGAGAATGCAGCCTTATCTCGTTAACGATGACTGCAAACTATAAGTGCCAATTCAAAGCGCACTGACTTCGCCCTCGCTGCCTAAGCGAGCGCACTAAAGAAGTCCGTCAGGCCGGGAATGCTCTCTACCCGGGTTCTGGCGCAATTTAGAGAGATTGCTGCGTAGTTACGCCTGAGGGCTACGTGGGACTTGCACTCTGGCTGGGCTTGTTGATCTAGGTGCTTGTGGCAAAGATCAGAGCCGAGTAGAACGTCTGCACAAGATACACCCGTAGAAGGCACAGAATTACAGCAGTGGACGGGGGTTCAATTCCCCCCATCTCCACCATCGGTCGTTGTCGCGTTGTGAGAGTCAATCTCCCCGCCTAGTGAGCGGTCTCTAGCTGTAGATTTCTGCGCTGTTCCGCTCGGCGCCCTGTGATGGTGTCACAGTGAACGTCACCGGCTCCGTGAAACCGTGCGCGGAGAACGCTTGCTGCACTGTGGCTTTGACTTCGGGGACGCGAGAGTGAGGCACGAGCGCGATTGCGGCGCCACCGAATCCTCCACCCGTCATGCGGGCGCCGATTGCGCCGTGAGCTCGCGCTGTCTCGACCGCAAGATCGAGTTCAGGGATCGAAATTTCGAAGTCGTCGCGCATCGACAGATGTGAAGCGTCGAGAAGGCTCCCGATGGCAAGCGGTCCTTCGTCGTTCAGTGCGCGAACGGTGTCAAGCACTCGCTGATTTTCAGTAACAACGTGGCGGACGCGTCGGAAGGTTACGTCGTCAAGCAATTCGCGGGCACGGCCAAGATCAGAGACGCCAATGTCGCGGAGCGACGAAACTCCCATCGCCGCTGCCCCGGCCTCACACGCCGCGCGCCGCTCGGCATATCCGCCGGTGGCGTGGGAGTGCGTTACGCGCGTATCCATGACCACGATGCTCAGCTCAGCTTTGGCTAGCCCGAGCGGCACGACAGCAACGTCGAGCGAGCGACAGTCCAAAAACACGGCCGAATCCGTCGCGCCCAGAAGGGACGCAGACTGATCCATGATCCCTGTCGGTGCGCCGACGACGTCGTTTTCGGCGAGCTGCCCGACTTTCGCGAGTTGTTCGCGTGAGAATCCGAGGCTCCACAGATCGTTGAGGGCCAGAGCCACTGAACTTTCGATAGCAGCAGAGGATGACAGTCCTGCGCCGACGGGAACTGTGGAATCGAGGAAAATATCGATGCCGGGGAGCGTCGTCAGTTCAGCGCCGTGTTGTCCGAGCGCCCAAGCTACCCCGAGCGGGTATGCGCTCCACCCCACAATGTTTCCGGCGGTGCGAGCAGCGTCGAGTTCTGAGAGTTGCCATTCGATGGAGGTGTCGTCGAACGTGCTGGTGACACGAATGACCCCATCCGCGCGGAGTCCAACGGCGGCTTGTGTGCGCCGATCGATCGCGAATGGCAGCACGAAGCCTTCGTTGTAGTCAGTGTGCTCGCCGATGAGGTTGACGCGTCCTGGTGCCGACCACACTCCGTCCGGCTTATGTCCGGTAAGGCTTGTGAAGCGTTCAACGATTTCCCGCACTGCGTCGCTCATGCTCGTTCAATAGCCTCTCGGATGTTGGCGGCGGCGGCTTCGGGCGTCACGTCCCCGATCCACGCACCCATCGCTGATTCGGATCCGGCGAGGTACTTCAATTTGTCTGCGGCGCGGCGCGGCGAGGTCAGTTGGAGGTGGAGCCGGAATGTTTCGCGTGCGCGATTTACGGGGGCTTGATGCCAGGCCGCGATATAGGGCGTGGGGGAGTCATAGAGTGCATCGATTCCGCGAAGCAACCGCAGATACATCGTGGCGAGTTCATCGCGTTCCACACCTGAGGTCGCGGCGAAGTCAGGGATCTGACGATGCGGAAGCATATGAACTTCGATGGGCCAGCGTGCAGCGAAAGGAACAAAGGCGGTCCAGTGCTCGCCGCTCAGCACGACACGTTCTCCCGCACGCTCAAAATCGAGGATGTCTTGGAACATCGTGGGGGAGGTGCGCTCGATCGACTCGAGGGTCCTCTGTGTCTTTGGGGTGATGTACGGGTAGGAGTAAATCTGCCCGTGCGGGTGGTGAAGCGTGACACCGATAGCCTCACCACGGTTTTCAAAGGGGAAGACTTGTTGCACACCCGGTAGCGCGGAGAGTGCTTCGGTTCGGTCGGCCCAAGCTTCGATCACAGTTCGCGCTCGACTGGGGGTCTGCGTGCCGAACGATCCTTCGTGATCGGGGCTGAAGCACACTACCTCGCAGCGTCCGATGGAACTGCGGGTGCGGCCGAGGCCGCGTTCGTCGAGATCGTCGAGGCCAAGAGGGCTGTTTTCGCTTCCGATGAGGGCGGGCCCGAACGACGGGGAACGGTTCTCGAAAACCGCGACGTCGTAAAGGGCTGGCACCTCGGAGGGATTCTCGGGGGTCTGCGGCGCAAGCGGATCTTGATCGGCGGGCGGGAGAAAGACTCGGTTCTGGCGGGCGGCGGCAATCGACACCCATTCGCCAGTCAGAATGTCCTGCCGCATCGAGGCGGTAGGCGGACGCGGGTCGAGCACCCTGCTGTCAACCGCGCGTTCCTCGCCCAGTGTCGTGTCGGCGTCGTCGAAGTAGATGAGTTCACGGCCATCCGCGAGGGTCGTCGCACGCTTAGTAATGAACGTGCTCATTGTGCACTTCCGTCGTCTGTGTGGCCATCTTCCGCACGAAGGCGGGCTTCCCACGCGCTTCGGACCATTTCTTCGGCGGTGTGCCGCATCTTCCAGTCGAGATCGCGAGCGGCGAGGTCGCCATTGGCGACGATGCGTGGCGGGTCACCGACACGGCGCTCCGCGATTTCGGGAGTGAAGGGGATGCCGGTCACTGTCGCGACGGCGGTCATGATTTCGGAGACAGAGAGTCCGTCTCCGCTGCCGAGGTTGTAGGCGGGCTCTATCGGATCGTGCGACTCCAGCCGGTGGGCGGCAGCAACGTGGGCTGCAGCGATGTCGGCAACGTGCACGTAGTCGCGCACGTTCGTGCCGTCCGCTGTTGGGTAGTCGTTGCCGTTGATTTTCGGCACGTCACCTGCGAAGAGCGCCTCGAATACACGCGGAAAGAGATTGTGCGGGCTTGTGTCGTAAACGGCAGGGTCACCGGAGCCGACGACGTTGAAGTAGCGCAACGATGTGTGTCGCAGACCGACGGCGTGTGCCTGGTCGCGGAGCAACCATTCGCCGATGAGCTTCGACTCTCCATAGGGGGAGAGCGGCTCTTTCGCGGTGCTCTCGGTGACTTGGTCAACATGCGGAGTTCCGAAAACTGCAGCGCTTGATGAAAAGACGATCTGATCGATCTGGCAATCCTGCATGGCCTCGAGAAGCGAAACGGTGCCGGTGACGTTTTGTGTGTAGGTGTGGAGGGGGCGCTGTACTGAGACGCCGGCATACTTGAAGCCGGCTACATGGATGACGCCCGTGACTTCGTGGGAGGTCATCGCCCGAATGAGAGTGTCCTTGTCGAGGATATTCGCCTGCACGAAGGGGACGCCCTCGGGCACAAAGGCCTTTTTCCCGCTGGAGAGGTCATCAACGATCACTGCGTCCATGTCAGCGCTGATGAGTGCGCGGGCG
>Ga0307486_1002773_pt1 | contig 11942 bp, 9 predicted proteins | sample CBIW02metaG_FD_203663 | JGI IMG/M metagenome (GOLD analysis project Ga0307486, IMG submission 203663) | Sea-ice brine microbial communities from Beaufort Sea near Barrow, Alaska, United States - CBIW 0.2 | ecosystem: Environmental > Aquatic > Marine > Coastal | place: USA: Alaska | collected... | reverse complement strand
ATAGCTGTTCAGCTTCACCTGAAAGGTTGAAAAAAGCGCCAAAAAATTTGATCCATTCGGCTTTTCCCAGAGGGGATTCTTCTATCCAATCGCCGTTAAAAACCACCGGGATCCCGCTTTTTTCGATGGTATTAAAAGTTTTGTTGTTTCCGTTCACGGCAAAGCCAATCACTACATCAGGTTCTAAGGAGATCAGGACTTCGGTATTGATCGCTTCATTTTTACCCAATTCGGTGATTTTATTCTCTTTGATGAGTTGCCTGGTTTTTTCTGAGGAAATATAATCCAGGCCGGGGAAACCCACAAGGCTGCTTTCCCGGTTTAAAGCTTCAAGGGAGGGAATATGGGTTGTGGAAGTCACTACTATTTTGGCTACAGGAATATTGATCCGGTGGTCGTATTTAATTTTTGACGGAACCTTCGACTCATTTTCTACCAACAAATAACTATAGGTTTTATCAGCTTCGGGCCAGGGGTTTTTTACGTTTAAAATTTTATATCCCTCATATTGAACGATCGTAAAGCCTTTGGAGTAATTGACAGTTAATGTATCTCCCGATTGATTTAAATCGGAAGGGTTTTTCCTATCAGTTTTACAGGCAAAAAGGAACAAGATCGAAAAAAAGGGAAATAAAAGACGTTTCAACAAGATTCGGTTTTAGTTTTCAAAAGTAAGATTAATTAAAATTTTACTCACCAAAGAAACATAAATGTTTAAGTTTGCACTGAAATTTTGGTTTGAAACGGTTTTATAAAAAAATATAACAACCGAATCGATTAAAAGGGAATCAGGTTGAAGTTAGAAATACGAAGTTAGAAGTGAATCTTTTTACTTCGTACATCCCACCTCGTACTTCTAACTTCAAAAATGCCTGAGCTGTTCCCGCAACTGTAAGCTTAGTCCCGACTGTGTTCAGGACGCTTGTTGTTACTACTTCTAAAACCACTGTCCCGAAACTAAAGGGATGGGAAGGTAAACAACAAGACGCAAGCCAGGAAACCTGCCACATTTCACAAAAAATGTCAAACTTTCGGGATAAAAGTTTGGTGTAGTTTACTACATCTTTTTTCCTGGTTAAAATTTATTGTATGTACAAAAAATTATGGATTTATGGTGCATTCCTGTGCACCGGTTTGTCGTATGCACAGCAAACCGAAACAGAAGTTGAATCTTTGGAAGAAGTGGTCCTTATAGATTCAAAATTTGAACTGAAGCGTGAAAACAGCGGAAAAGTGGTTACTAAAATAACCGCCGATGAGCTGGAAAAAAGCCGTGGACAAAGCATCCCGGAAATAATCAACCGGGTGAGCGGGATCGAGATCAACGGTTCCAGGAGCAATGACGGTCTTAATTTGGGTTATTATGTCCGCGGAGGAAGGAACCGTCAGGTTGTGATAATGGTAGATGGGGTTCAGTTAAGCGATCCATCGGCGATTTCAAACGATTTTGATTTAAGGCTATTGCCGCTGGATCAGGTAGCATCAATTGAAATTATAAAAGGAGCTTCCAGCACGCTCTATGGTTCCGGAGCTGCAACTGCCGTGATCAGTATTACCACAAAAGAGCCGGTGAACAAAAAAATAGGCCTTCAATTACAATCAACTTTGGGAACTAATCAAACTCAGCATGATCAGGATTATAAGCTTGCCCAATTTGACAACGCAGTTGGCGTGAGCGGGAGATTGTCAAAATTTGACTATCAGTTGAATTTCAGCAATCGTTATTCAGAAAATATGTCGGCTATAAAATCTGCCGATGACAATGAGGATTTTGAAGATGATCCTTTTTCAAAATACAATGTTTATGCCCGGCTGGGTTATAAAATAAACGACCAGTTGAAGTTTTATGTCTATGGGAATTTTGATAAATTCAATTCGTCATTTGACGATTCCTTTATGTATGCCGATGCGGATAGTGAGCTTAAAAGCGAGCAATTCAGGACAGGCAGCCATTGGGTAGCTACCTATAATAATGGAAGTTTTATTTTTAACGATAGTTATACCGAGTTGACTCGGGAAGAGAGTTCCGATTTTCCGAATAAATATGACAGTAAAGTGTATGCTTTTGATGCTTACAACAAATATGTCTTTAGTAAAAAAATCCATACAATTCTTGGTGTAAATGGAATTTTCAGCGACTTCAACAGTTTCAGTATTCCTTTTGGAGAAACCGAATTTCAACAGACCGTTAGTGACAAAACAGCCAACTTTGAAATTGTGGATCCTTATGTAAACGCGGTGTATGTTTCCGGTTTTGGTTTCAATTTGAATGCAGGAACAAGACTAGACATTCACAGCGAATACGGGAATCATTGGGTTTATAATGTGAACCCATCTTATACTTATCACTTAAAAGAGGGCTATTTAAAAGCCCTAACTTCTTACAGCACTGCTTATATTACACCTTCGCTTTATCAGCTTTTTGCCTCGAATTACGGAAATCCAGATTTAAAGCCTGAAGAAAGTTCAACGTTTGAGGCCGGATTGGAATTCCAATCTAAAAAAATGGAGCTAAGCGCGGTTTACTTTAGGAGAAATTCTGAGAATTTTGTTGATTTTGTTATTGTTGATCCTGTAAATTTCATTTCAGAATATCAAAATGTCCCGGAAGAATTTAGCGCGAGTGGAGTGGAAGTTGAGTTCAAATTAATGCTTTCTAACAACCTTAATTTTACAGGGAATTACACCTTTACCGAAGTTGATGAAAAGTTCGAGCTTCGTATTCCCAAACATAAAATAAATGCCCGGTTGGGTCTTAGCATTGCTAAAAACACCTTTACTTCATTGAGCTATCAGTTTAATGATGACCGAACCGATTCATTTTTTAACAATAACACTTTCGAAAATGAGCTGGTTGTACTGGAGAGTTTTGGAGTGCTGGATTATTATATCAGTCATCAGGTGAATGATCATCTTAAAATATTTGCCGGGGTGAATAATCTTACCAACGAGAAATATGAAGAGATTTTTAGATTTAATACGCGGGGAAGGAATGCGCGACTTGGCCTAGCTTTAAATTTCTAAAGTTGAGATGAATAATTAATAAAAAAAGGGTTTCGATTTAATCGAAACCCTTTTTTTATTAATTGTAAAATTCAGACTATTTTTCAAGAATTACGGGGATCTTATCGATATACATTTTTTGATAATCAATTTGGTCCATCCCACTTTCTCCAACCGGTTTATAGATTTCAATGCCGGCAGGAATAGAAATCCTGTTGCCTAGAATAACATCGATGGCTACTTTAAGAAAAGGTTCATTTGGTTCACCCAGCATTCCAAGGTTTTCATAATCTTCACTAATTTGAAAATCGGGAGTTAACCCATTAATATAATCTGATACTCCTGCGGAATTCGTCGATTTCAGTACCAAAGGCTGAATTGCGTATGTATGATTTGGATTTGCATTTAATCTTCCAAAATTCGGGGAATCGTATAAGGTAACTGAAGCCTGGAATTTCCCTGTAGTGGTTTCCCCAATTTGAACAACATCAATATATGGGATTAAACCATTAATCACCAGTTCACTGGCAGAAGCAGATCTTGAAGTGGTTAAAATAAAAACCCTTTCTAAATTTAGACTATTAATCAACTCCCCGGTTTTTAAGGTTGTATTGAACTTGTTAAGAAGCCTTTCCTTTAAAGCCGTGGTACTTTCCCAATAAGCCTGATACTCCGCATTCCACTCTTCTTTCGTAAAAATTTCACCGGCGAATTGTCCAGTGATCATGGAAGCCAAATCTGTAGCCGTTCTTACAGATCCACCTCCGTTGTAACGCAAGTCAAGAACAAGTTCTGTAACACCCGCGGCTTTAAATTCCCCGAAAGCAGCGTTTAATTGAGGATCAAAGTCTGAAGTAAAACTGGTGTAAAAAAGGTAACCTACTTTTTTTCCATCAACATCCAATGGATCCAATGTTTTTGAAACCAAAACAGGGTTTGTGGTATATTCTTGTTTTGTCAAAGTAACGGTTACTTCTGTTGGAGTAATTGAACTGCCATTTAAAGTGGCCAGGCCAATGGTATAGGTTTCGGGGGCCAATAAATCATTATAATTTGAATCGGTTAATTGTTGACCGTCTATCGTATTAAAAACATCACCTCTTTTAATACCCTGCTCTTCTGCTGAAGTCCCGGGAAGAACATAGCGCACATATGCAAATATATCCGTGCAACTTTCACAGTAACGAACCAAACCATATGAAATACCGTTGGTAGTACTTATTCCGCTAAATAAATTTTCGAGGTACACATAATCATCTACCAAAAAGCTAAACCGATCCTGGGGTGCAAGTAATCCATCATAGAATAAATCTTCAGGAGTTGCGAAATTGTCCAGGAAGTCGTTTCGTTCAGTCTGGGTTGGGAAAAAATCATTTGCCAATTCCGGGACATCCGCTTTATAGAGGTATATTTCATTCAATCCGCGATAAATAAAATTTTCGACCGTAAGGTCCCGACCGTCAACTATAGGCTTATCAATAGCATCATCGGCATCGTCGGAACAGGATGTGAAAAATCCTCCAAAAAGCAGGGTGAATAAAATCAGTTTGTAAATTTTCATAAAGTTTGTAATAAATTATAAAATTAAGTTCCTAAAAGTAATCACTATATTGTGAATTCAAAAAAAAATGTAACAAATTAATATTTCATTCGTCGTAAATATAGGGAGGTCCTAACCAATCAAATATAAATGAATCAAAACACCTTCATTAGTTTAATTAATCCTGTAAAGGATAAAATGTATCGGTTGGCATTGCGCTTGCTTATATCAAAAGAATCGGCTGAGGACGCTACCCAGGAGGTTTTTTTGAAATTATGGAACGGGAATGAAAAAATCAAAAATTATGCCAATTTGGAGGCTTTTGCAATGACGGTAACCCGAAATTATTGCCTGGACCAATTAAAATCGAAGCAAAATAGCAATTTAAAAATGATTCACAACAATTATGAAAGTCATGAACGTTCCATCCATGATCAATTGGAAATAACCGATGAATTAGAACAGGTATCACTGATAATAAATAGCTTGCCGGAACAGCAAAAAATTATTTTTCAGTTAAGGGATATTGAGCAGTATGAATTTGAAGAAATTGCCGAAATCACCAAAATGAACGAATCTGCCATAAGAGTTGCTCTTTCAAGAGTACGAAAAAAAATAAGGGAAGAATTGTTAAAAAAACACAACTATGGAATTAAATAAATTGGAATCCCTGCTAAAAAAATATGAGGAGGGAAATACGACCCTGGCCGAAGAAAAGCAGTTGCAGTGCTATCTTTCTTCAGAAGAAATACCAGCACATTTAAAGAGTTATAAAATAATATTTGCATATTCTGCAAATGAAAAGAACAGGACTTATCCAGGCAAGACCAAATTAGCTCCCAAAAAAGGACAATTTTTCTTCATTGGAATTGCGGCAAGTATTCTTTTGGCAATTGGAATTTTTGCCTGGCAAAACAACAGCCGGGAAGAAATACCTGAACATGATCTAGGAACCATTGAAGATCCGCAAGAAGCTTATCAAAAAACCAAGAAGGCTCTGCAAATGGTGGCAGAAGTTTTTAATACCGGCAGGGAAGATTTGAAATATTTAAATGAATTCAATAAAACCAAAAACAAATTTATTAAAAATCAATAAAAACCAAGATTATGAAAAAGTCAATAATTGTAATATTAGTATGTCTGGTATCATTTACAGGTTATTCTCAGAATTTCGCAAAATATGAGAATATGAAAGAAGTGGATGCAATGATCATGACCAGCAAGATGTTTAAACTCCTGGCCAAAGTAGATTTAAGTTCCACAGATCCGGAAGCGCAGCAATATATTAAATTAATTGAGAATCTGAAGGAAATAAGAATGTACACTACAAATCAGTCTGCTATTCGTGCCCAAATGGCTGCCGATGTCTCTACCTATTTAAGCAAAGGGTCCCTGGAGCAACTGATGAGAGTAAATGAAGATGGAAAAAGCATCAAATTTTATTCTAAACCTGGCAGAAACGAAAACTTTGTAAGCGAGCTCTTCATGTTCATGGAAGGTGAAAAAGACGGAAAACCCATTGCGGTTATCCTGAGTATTACCGGAGATATTGATTTAACGCAATTGTCAAAACTGGCTACCGATCTAAAAGTTCCGGGAGCTGAAGAATTGAAAAAAGTAAATAAAAAATCCTAATTATGAAAGCCTTGAAAATCCTAAGCATGTTTTGTTTTAGCCTTTTGGCAATAGCCTGTAATAACGGGCAGAGTTTGCAGGAATATTATGTTTCCAACCAGGAAAACAATGATTTTGTGGCCGTTGATATCCCGGCAAGTATGTTTGCCAATGCAGGATCTTTGGAGCCGGAGCAACAAAAAACCCTGGAGAGTATTAAAAAGATCAATGTGTTGGCTATTCCAATAAAAGATAAAAATAAGGAAATCATTGAATCTGAAAAAAACAATATTTCTGAAATTTTAAAAGATGAAAAATATCAGTTATTGATGAAATATGGCGGCAGCAATACCCGGTTGGAAGTGTATTATACAGGAGATGAAGAAGCTGTAGATGAAATAATTGTTTACGGATTTGATGAAAGCCGGGGAATGGGAATGGCGCGTATTTTGGGAGATGATATGAACCCAAGTGATATTCTTGCACTTATAAAATCACTTGATAAAGGGGATATGGATATGGATGGCTTAAAAGGAATTACCACTATGTTTACAGGGAAACATGTGAGTAAGTAAAAAAAATTTAAAAAGAAAACCCCCGAAATCTTCACAAGATTTCGGGGGTTTTCTTTTTAAATATATGATCTTATATCCCGGTATAATTTTGAGGAGTAATAGCTTTTAATTCATTTTTTATCTCATCGGCCACGTTCAGGGTTTCAATAAAATTGGCCATGCTATCTTTTGTAATGGCCTCGTTTGTTCGGGTCAAGCCTTTAAGCGCCTCATATGGGTTTGGATAAGCTTCCCGTCTCAGGATGGTTTGAATAGCCTCTGAAACCACGGCCCAATTGTTTTCCAGATCCTGTTCAATCTTTCCTTGGTTGAGCAAGAGTTTGTCAAGGCCTTTTAGGGTAGATTGAAATGCGATCATGGTATGACCAATAGGCACCCCAATATTCCTTAAAACCGTACTATCGGTTAGATCGCGTTGTAAACGGCTTAGGGGTAATTTTGCAGATAAATGCTCAAAAATAGCATTTGCCATTCCTAAATTTCCTTCGCTATTCTCAAAATCGATCGGGTTAACTTTATGTGGCATCGCCGAAGATCCAACTTCTCCCTCGGTGATCCTCTGTTTAAAATATTCCATGGAGATGTAAGTCCACATATCCCGGTCCAGATCTAATATTATTGTATTAATACGCTTCATGGCATCAAAAATGGCCGCCATATGGTCGTAATGTTCAATTTGGGTCGTGGGGAAGGAGTGGTGCAGGCCCAATACATTTTGGACAAAATTTGAACCAAATTCCTTCCAGTCTATTCCCGGATAGGCTACTTTATGCGCATTGTAATTCCCGGTAGCGCCACCAAATTTCGCAGCGAATGGAATATCGTTCAAAAGATCGAGCTGTGCTTCAATTCGGGTAAAAAACACTTCTATTTCCTTTCCCAAACGGGTTGGAGATGCAGGTTGACCATGGGTTCTTGCAAGAAGCGGGATTTTTTCCCAATCCAGGCTCAAATTGGCTAACTTATTTTGAATTTTTTCTATTAATGGCAAATAAACGTTTGTTACAGCCTCCTTCAAACTTAGCGGAATGGCTGTATTATTGATATCCTGGGATGTTAGTCCAAAATGTATAAATTCCTTATACTTGCTCAATTCCAGTTCCTCAAACTTTTCTTTTATGAAGTATTCGACAGCTTTTACATCGTGATTGGTTATCTTTTCAATCTCTTTTATTGCAGCGGCATCAATAGTTGTAAAATTCTCATAGAGATTCCTCAGTTCTGAAAAAATTTTGTGATCGACAGATTCCAATTGAGGCAAAGGCAGTTCGCACAAGGCGATAAAATATTCAACTTCAACCCTTACGCGATATTTTATGAGCGCTTCTTCACTAAAATAAATAATTAAATCTTTTGTTTTTTGATGGTATCTCCCGTCTATTGGTGAAATTGCAGTAAGAGGTGTCATTTTTATTGGTTTAAAATTGAATCGGTAAAGATAAGCCTTTAACAAAGGCTAAAAAGACTGTTCATAGGTTATTTTGATTCAAATTTTCATCATTGAATTAAGTGAAGGTATTATTAGGAAAGAACTGTTTTTTTATTTGAAATTTCAATCCATCAGGAGGTTGACCAATTTTGGAACCCCAATGGAAGCTTTTTCTTTTATTATCGTGAGATTCGGGCTGGAATTTATAGATGGATTTGGATCAATAAAATAGATGGGGGTACCTTTTTTTACAAAATCCACAAGCGCTGCGGCGGGATAGACTTGCATTGAAGTGCCAATAATAATCAAAATATCAGCCTGTTCGGTTAATTCAGCCGCTTTCGAAAACATGGGAACAGCTTCTCCAAACCAAACCACGTGAGGCCTTAACTGGTGTTTATATTCACAAAAATCGCCAATATTCAAATCTTTCTTCCAGTCCATTATCAGGTCTTCGTCAAAAGTGCTTCTAACTTTTAATAGTTCGCCGTGCAAATGGATTACTTTTTTACTGCCGGCCCGCTCGTGTAAATCATCTATATTTTGTGTGATGATGCTTACCCGGAATTTCTCTTCCAGCTTAACGAGATCATAATGCGCGGGATTTGGATTTACATTCAGCAATTGTTGGCGCCGAAGATTATAAAACTCAAGGACCTTCTTCATATTATTTTCCCATCCAACCGGGGAAGCAACTTCCATAATGTCATGGCCTTCCCATAATCCATCGGCATCCCTAAATGTTTTTATACCACTTTCCGCGCTTATTCCCGCACCGGTGAGTACAACAATATGTTTCATTTTTTCAGAAGGGTTTATTCATATTTGAACCTCAACGTAAATTAAGATTTTAATAGTTGTTATCAAAATTGGGCGGAAAATATTGGATGAAATGAAAAAATAAAACAATTCAGAATAATATATAGGGTTGATAGGGAGCATTCCATACTACCTGACAACTTAAACTTTTCAACCTATCTTTGCCGCAATAAAAATAATATGAGTTTTAAACTTTACGCTTCCCCTTTACAAGGATTTACCGATTTTCGGTTTCGAAATGCCTTTCATCAATACTTTGGAGGTATTGACACCTTCTATGCGCCTTACATTCGGTTGGATGGAAAATTGGTTGTTAAGGCGTCTTACGAACGCGATATTTTGCCTGAAAACAATACAACCCCGGAGTTAATTCCGCAGGTAATAACAAATGATGCTGATGAATTTTTGTTTGTCGTAAAATATATTCAACAATTTGGCTATAAAGAGCTCAACTGGAATCTGGGTTGTCCTTATCCTATGGTGACAAAACGCGGTATGGGTTCCGGATTGATCAGTGATCCCGATAAAATTGACCATATTCTCAACCGGGTCCATTCAGAAACAAACATCATAGTATCCATGAAAATGCGGATGGGTTATGAAAACAGCGATGAAATTCTTGATGCCTTGCCTGTTTTAGATAAATATCCCCTAAAAAATATTGCAATTCACGCCCGCATTGGAAAGCAACTTTATAAAGGAGGTGTAGATCTGGACGCATTCCAAAAATGTATAGACAATACAAAACACACCTTGTATTACAATGGCGATATCACTTCTGTAGCTGAATTTAAAAGCAGGCAAGAGCGTTTTCCCGTGATTGGCAACTGGATGATTGGGAGAGGTCTTATTGCCGATCCTTTTTTGCCGGGGATGATAAAAAATAATACATACGACTATCCTGAAAACAGATGGGAGATATTCAGTCAATTTCACGATACCATCTACGAGCAGTATGACGCGGCCTTATCCGGTCCAGTTCCTATTAAAATGAAGATGCAGGGTTTTTGGGGATACTTTTCCCAATCGTTTTCAAATCCGCAGAAAACTTTTAAGAAGATCAAAAAAGCAAATAATGCGATCCATTACAAACAAGCCGTTAGAGAAATTCTAAAAAGCGAACAATAAACTACCTTTGTAAGCATCTAATTTAACCTTCGATTTTGAAAGACATCTTACTCATTACCCCACCTTTTACCCAATTAAATACGCCCTATCCCGCAACGGCATATTTAAAAGGATTTTTGAACACCAAAAAAGCAACTGCCTTTCAAATGGACCTGGGTATTGAAGTTATTCTGGAACTTTTTTCCAAAAACACCTTCAGCGAATTGTTCAAAATAGCTTTTGAAAAGGATTCAATTATTTCCGAAAATTGTGAACGCATTTATGCTTTAAAAGACCAATACCTGCAGCCATTGGATGAAGTGATCCGGTTTTTACAAGGAAAAAACCAAACCTTCGCGAGGCAAATTTGCACAGATAATTTTTTGCCCAGGTCATCCCGTTTTGAGCAGCTGGATGATATGGATTGGGCATTTGGTTCTATGGGAATGCAGGATAAAGCAAAACATATAGCTACCTTATACCTCGAGGATCTTTCCGATTTTATTATTGAATGTATTGACGATAATTTTGGCTTTAGCCGTTATGCCGAGCGATTGGGACGAAGCGCCAATTCCTTTGACGAACTATATGGACAACTACAAACCGAACCTACCTTTATAGATAGTATCACCATAAAAATTCTTGAAGAAAAATTAAAAACGGTACAACCCAAACTAATTTGTATTTCTGTGCCCTTTCCGGGGAATTTGTACAGTGCTTTTCGTTGTGCCCAATTTATAAAAGCCAACTATCCAGAGCTCCCTGTTTCAATGGGAGGTGGATTTCCGAATACTGAACTGCGCTCTGTTTCAGACATCCGGGTTTTTGAGTTCTTTGATTACATCACCCTCGATGATGGGGAGTTACCCATAGAACTTTTGATATCCAATGTTTTGAATCCTACATCGGAGAATCCTGATCATGCTCTTTTCAAAAGAACATTTTTACTTGAGAACGGGGAGGTCACCTACAAAAACAGTTCAACAAGATGTGACTATAGACAAAGTGAGGTGGGCACGCCGGATTATTCAGATTTGCTGCTCGCCGATTATATTTCGGTAATAGAAATTGCCAATCCAATGCATAGCCTTTGGAGTGATGGGCGCTGGAATAAACTCACCATGGCCCACGGTTGCTATTGGGGAAGATGCACTTTCTGTGACATTTCATTGGATTATATTAAAATCTACCAACCAGTTACTGCCAGGTTATTAGTGGATAGAATGGAAGAACTCATCGCGCAAACCGGGGAAAATGGTTTTCATTTTGTGGATGAAGCAGCACCTCCATCGCTGATGAAAGGGCTGGCACTTGAAATTATTAAACGAAAGCTCAGCCTAACCTGGTGGGCTAATATCCGGTTCGAAAAGAACTTTACAAGGGATCTTTGTATGTTGCTAAAAGCCTCCGGATGTATCGCTATTTCCGGTGGACTTGAAGTAGCTTCAGACCGTTTGCTTAAATTGATAGAAAAAGGCGTTACCGTGGAGCAGGTGGCGCAGGTCACCCGCAACTTAACCGAAGCCAACATTATGGTTCATTCCTATTTAATGTATGGCTACCCAACACAAACGATACAGGAAACCGTGGATAGTTTGGAAATGGTACGGCAACTTTTTGAAATTGGTGTTTTACAATCCGGATTCTGGCATCAGTTTGCATTGACGGCGCACAGTCCCATTGGCTTAAATCCTTCAGAATATGGGGTCACGCCAATTTTCAAAGACATTACATTTGCCAATAACGATGTTGATTTTAAAGATAAAACAGGAATTGATCACAGTAAATTCAGCTACGGGTTAAAGAAATCACTCTTTAATTTTATGCACGGTATTGGATTTGAAATGCCGCTACA
>Ga0307486_1002772_pt1 | contig 11944 bp, 12 predicted proteins | sample CBIW02metaG_FD_203663 | JGI IMG/M metagenome (GOLD analysis project Ga0307486, IMG submission 203663) | Sea-ice brine microbial communities from Beaufort Sea near Barrow, Alaska, United States - CBIW 0.2 | ecosystem: Environmental > Aquatic > Marine > Coastal | place: USA: Alaska | collected... | reverse complement strand
CCAGCGCCGATGATCCCGACTGTGTCGAGGGTGGCGTCCTGTCGCGGGGAACGGTTTGGGGTATTTTGCGGCACGTCCGCACCCTACGTTACGGATGCAGTGATGTCGCCGATGCGCGGTTTGCTGTCCGAGCGGCTACTAGCTGGAACGATCCTCGGCGAGCGCTCGGCGTGTGGTCGGCTGTGGGAAGCGGCGTCTGGACACCCAGTGCGGTCCATAAACGCATTCCCGCGGGCAAGGTTTGCTTACCAAATCTCATGTGTTGAGCCTATCCCCGGCGAAGTGTGAGGGGAAAGCAGCGACCGCACACTACCCCAGGGTGCGCCCGAGGAATTGTCGAATGTCAGCCAGCTCCGCTTCGCTGACGCTATGTCCCATCCCGGCGTATACGTGCTTTTCCAGTGCAGTGTGCGCCTCGAACCATTCGCCCGCGGCGGTCACCTCGGCGTGCGGAATGACCGGGTCCTGGTCTCCCCTGCCCCAGAACACGCGAGGACGCGCCTGCTCAAGTACGGCATCGGCCGGCTGGGGAGCATCGGACACGTAGCCGCTGAGCGCGACCGTGGCGCCAATGCGCTCAGGGCGCGTGCGCAGAAGTTGGCTGGCCATCATGGCGCCTTGCGAGAATCCGATCGGAACCAGAAAGCTCTGTTTGGAAACGTTCGCGTCCACCCATTCCCACACCGTTTGCGTCGCCGATGCGATGGCCGGCGCCGGGGAGAATTCGGCTTCAAGCGGGTACCAGGAGTAGCCAAAGCTGGGGTGGGGCAACGGTGCCCTCAAGGAGACCCATGGCAGGCCCACTGGCAAGTACTCGGACAGGGCTGCGAGGTCGCGTTCGTCCGAGCCGTAGCCGTGCAAGAAAATGGCGAGGTACTCATGCGGCTCCGCGTCGCTGGGCGAAGAAAGGGCAACGAGATCAGTCATCGGTCCCACCCTAGGTCGGGCCGAGCGGCGTCCGGCCCGACCGCGCTCGCCGGATGACGCGACGGAGCCCCCGCGGTTGCGATCATAATGATCGATTCCGCGGGGACTCGGAACCTAGCGATGAGCCAGAGTGGGCCTACTCGTTGGCGCCGTTGATGGCCTTGCCGAATGCTTCCTTGCTCTTACCCTTTGCATCTTCTGCCGCGATACCCATTTTGTCTGCGAATCCCATGCTTTTTACCTCCGTAGGTCCCAGCAATTAACTTCAGCCTGCTCATATTAAGCACGCGAGGGTCCGGTCCGCTCGCCGAGAATTTGCCATCTCGTCGAACGCGTAATTCGCCCTTGGCCTGGCTCTTGCCACCTATGCTCCGAGGTGCACCGGCTGGCAGCCCGGCTTATAGTCCTCTGCTCGTGGACTGGCCAGCTGGCGCCGCTACTGCTGGACGCGGACCAAGGGCACCGACTACTGGGACGAGGTCTTCGACTCACGAGTTAATGGTTCTCAACCGTTGGCACCTCGTGGCGCCGCGGCTAGGCCAACCCACCATTGGTAAAGGTCGTCTGGCCACTCACCCAGCGCACCGGACCCGCGAATGAGGCAACGACCTCCGCGATGTCCTCGGGTTGCCCGATGCGCCTCACCGGCACCGCGTCGCTCAGAGTATCGATCGTCGCTTCGCCCTTGCCGATACGAACGTCCGCACCGGCAGCCGCCACCGCATCACCATGGAGGCACAGACTCCGGGTGGTCCAATGCAGACCACGATCGTGGTTGAACTCACCGACCTTGGCGAGCGCACCAACATGGTCATGACGCACATCGGGGTTCCCTCCGACTCTCCAGGCCCACAGGGCTGGGGCATGGCCCTCGACAAGCTGGAAGCCCTGGTCGCCGACGCTGCTTAGTTGCTGCGCAGCACCTTATCCATCGACTTACCCTTGGCGAGCTCGTCGACGAGCTTATCCAGGTAACGGATCTTCTGCATCAGAGGGTCCCCGACGTCCTCCACGCGGACGCCGCACACCACGCCGGTGATGAGCGCTGCGTTGTCGTTCAACGTCGCATCGGCGAAAAAGTCCACGAACGTGGTCTGCTGATCCAGGTGCTTGGCCAACGCCGCATCGTCGAAGCCAGTGAGCCACCGAATGACCTGGTCCACCTCTTCGCGCGCGCGACCCTTCTTCTCGACCTTCGTCACATAGAGGGGATAGACGGACGCGAACGGCATGGTGAAGATTCGGTGCATGCCATCTAGCCTATGCTCACAACTCAGCATCTCTAGAAACAACGAAGGCCGCCCCGAAGGACAGCTTTCGAATGAGTGGGTGGACCTCTCTGCTCATGACTCTCAAAAATGGGCCCGCCTTCTGACCCCTGTCGCGTGGTCACTGGATGGCGACGAAGCCGAGTCGGTCCCACTTCGACCCCGGCTCCAGAAGCAGCGTCACCTCGACCATGCGGGTCAGGCGAGGGTCGTTGAGGTGTATCAACAGGGCAAGACGATCAGCGCCGTTTCCCGAGAATTCAAGCTGCATCGCACGACGGTGGCCGCGATTCTCGACCGTCACGACGTGGCCGTACGCGCGCACTACATGACGAAGAGGCACGTCGATCAAGCTCGTGACTTCTACGAGTCCGGAAGCTCGCTTGCCGAGGTCGGACGACGGCTGGGATTCGATGCCGCAACCGTGGCGACGCGCCTTCGAGCAAGAGGTGTCCGGATCCGCGACGCACACGAACGGCGCTCAACGTCAAAGTAGGGCGGCGAACGCGGCTACAACCGCGAGCACCGACAGCACGGTGCTGGCAACGGTGAGCCAGAAGGTCCGAACGGAAAGCCTGTGACTCGCCCGCGCTAGCTCCTGCATCGCCTTCGTGTCTCGTTCCTGTGCACGCCGGCTCAGTTCCTCGACGTAGTAACTCGTTCCGACAACCGTGTGCTTCGCGTGCTCATCGTGCTCCGCAATGAGTTGGGCATCCGAGAGCGCGCCAAGATCAGAAAGGGAACGGCTCATGCGCCCGCCCCAGAGCCAGTCTCCGCCGCAGTTCCGGACTGCCACGGCTCGGGAGTCACGGCTCCGTCCGCACTATCGGTGCGCGCCTTGATCTCTCCGACGAGCTCTTCACACGCGCCCAAAACGTACTCGGGCACCGCGTCGAATTTCCGAGGGTTCAGTTGGAATAGGTACTCGTTCTCCACGTGGTACGACTCGTTGATGAACTTCATCAGGGCCTCGGGCACCTTCGCTGAAGGTCCCCCGACCACATCGAGTTCGATCAGCAATCTGGTGATCTGCAGTCGCTCGTAGCCAACCTCAGTCTCTCCGAAAATCGTGTGCAGGCGGCCGGCATCGAGCCGCTCGGCGAGAAGCTCGTCGTAGTCGAAGTCGCTGATATGACTTCGGATCCGCTCGATTCCAGCCGCCACGTCAGTTCCCTCAAGCGGTACGTACGAGCCGCCGACTCGAGCCGTCGGCGTCGCACGGCCGTGAAGGAGGCTGGCAAGCACGTCATATGCCGCGTCCAACCCTCCTACGACTTCCAGGAGACGCCGCAGGTAGATGCATCGAACGAGCGGCAGGTCCGAGGCACCAACGTTCTCAGCGCACACGCTTGAAAAGCTTTGGACGTCATCGCGGGATATCGTCTGCTCCGTGACCACTCCCGACCGCGAACGCAGGAAGCTCGCTGCGGGCTCGGCTTCGGTGAAGAACCGAGCGGTACCTGTACGGATCATGTCGATGACCGGCTCGATATCATGGGTCAGGAACAAGGTCGTGACGCCACGAATGCTGTCCCTTCCGGTGAAGAGCTTGTGGAAGATGGCGAACTTCTTCGTCTTGTCAAAGCTGGATACCGGGTCGTCGAGCACGACGAGATCTGGCTTATCGTGCGCCACCTGATGCATGAAGAGGACTAGAGCGAACGCGTTTCGCTCGCCGTAACTGAGATGCTTCACCGCCTCTGCGATATGCCCGGCTGCGTCGCGATGCTCGAGGATCATCCGATAGGAATCGCCCGCAGGCTCGACGCGAACGATGTAGCGGTATCCCGCGGACTCGAGGAAGTCATTGATCAACTTCTCGTTCCGCTGAATGAGCTTCTTGACTCTGCTTGATTGCTTGCCAAGCTTCTCGCGGATCTGGGAGATAGTGGCTTTCGTCTCGGCGATCTTCGTGTTGACCAACTCGACGATTGCGCCAGTCGCTTCCGACTCGAGATGCGTCAGGAACTTCATGTCGATACTGAGATCGTCGAGCCGAGACTCGACGTTGTCGACGTCTCGCAGAGTGGCAAACGACAACGCTCGGATCGCGTCAAGCTTCTGAACGAAGGTCGCGATGTCGCCGTGAAGTTTGGCAAGAAACTGGGCCTGTTCGGGCGTGAGTTCGGCTAGTGACCCGGTGATTCCGCTCAGGAGTTCAAGTGACGACGGTGCGAGATACCTGCCGAGGCGCGCAATCGTCGAGCGCAGGGCCGACATGGTCTTCACAAGCGCCGACTCATAGACTTCGGAGACCTTGCGGACAGTCGCCTTGTTGATGTTCTCCTTCGAGCAGAACGGGCAGCTTTCGGAGTGATCGAGGAAGGCCTGGCCCTTCGATTGCCACGTAACCCAGTCCGCAGGTGCGCTGCTACGGATGAAGTCCGAATACCCGGCGAGCGGCTGCGGGATGTTCTCGAGGGCGCCTGCGACCGCAAGCGCCTTGTAGCCCCGCGAATTTCGTGCCAGTTCACCTGTCTTCGTGACGCCGAATGCGTCATGCAGAGCCTTGAAGTCCGCGAGGGACTCCGCGAACTGAGGATCGTCGATCAGTGCATTCTTCGCAGTGACTAGTAGTTCCTCGATCTCCATGAGCCCGGTCTGGAATTCCTCGGTATTGATGAAGATCTCGAAGCTGTCCTTGAGGACTTCGTCCTGAGTGAACACGAACTGAGACACATACTCGTCGTCAAACGTGAGAACACTCGCGATCGAATCCGCCCCTTCTACGGACGGATTCGCTCCTCCTTTGAACGGGGTGAGCGCTTCGAGCCCTCCGCCCCCTTCGGCGTTGAGCTTGAGTGCCCGCGCAATGGTGCTCTTACCGATGCCGTTGGGGCCGTACTTGACGTTGAGACCGCCCCTGCGAAGCTCGACGTGGGCCTGGTCGATGCTGTTGCAGTTTCGGACCGTGATTGAGTAGTCACTCGCCTGGTCTGCGGCTACATCGATGGAGTCTGTGGCGCCTGAAGCTGTCATACCCGCACCTTCGAATCGATATAAGCGAAGATCGTTCTCGCGGCGTTGATCGCGAGCACTGCCTCGTGGTCACCGAGCAACGAGTTGTTTGGGTGTGCGGCACTCGCATTGTTTCTGAGTGTCGTGAGCGCGTCGAGCGTCGCAGCCATCGAGTAGAGGACCCGGCTCACTTCCTCTGCCCGCTGCCCTGTCGGCGAAAGGCCCGGGTGATTCTCGCGGAGTCTCTTGACAGCAACCTGAAGCGTCGGCCGATCCGGCAACTTGATGCTCGCCTCTGCACAAAGCGCGTTCACGTGCCCATGAAGCGCCGTGTGCACGCGGTCCACAGCGCTAGCGGGCCCGCTGGTGCGGATGAGGTTTTCAGCGTCAACAAGAGCCTGCCTCACAACTGAACTCATGGATGCGACTGGCAGTGGGCTATCCACAACCGGCGCACCTTCGAGTTGACGAATCCAGCCTTCCAAGGTCGGCTTGAACTGCTGTCGAACATCAGTGGCCGGAGGGAATCGCTCGAGTACTCCGCGCAGGATTCGCGCCTGTCGGTCCGGTGGCTGAGCCGTCAAGATCGCGATGAACCTCTGCCGAGTCGTGCCATCGAGCTCGTCGGGAAAGATGTCGTAGATGCCGCAGTACTCCGGATAGAACTCCGTGTGCGTGCGATAGCTGAAGTCGCCCAGGTAGCCGTCTTGAACGCCGATGTACCGCGAGACGACTTGGCGTATTTCTTGTTCCGAGAAGGGCACCGCTAGCCCCTCCCTGAACCGCTTAGTCCGAAGAACCTCTCGAAGTACGTTCCAAGCTTCTCGACTACACGCTGCTTCTTCTCGCCGTGACCGCCGTCTTCGGAGAATCGCGACGCTGGCGGCAGCACCTTCGTGATCGCCGTGCCTGTCGTGCGGAGTGCGCCGTCACGGAATGCAGTCTCGACGAATGCGCGGGTGGCGTCAGCGCGCAGGCTCTCGGCGGCGATGATTGCGTCGAGTTCTGCTTCGCGTCTCGCGGCGACGAAGACCTGCCACTCGTCGTCGATCGCCCCGTCGACGGTGACGCGGCTGACGAAGTCTTCGATCAGGTCGCGCTTGTTGCGCAACGACGGGCTGGCATCGACGGCGCGGGATATCTCGGCGCGCAGTTCATTGTCGTCACCGTCACCATGGCTCGCCTGATACTTCTCTACGAGCGTCAGGATGTAGTCGACGTTGATCTCGACTTGCTTGATGAGCTCGATCTCGAACACGACGTCGTCGTTGATCGCCTCCTTGTCAGAGTCTTTGCTGCCTCGGAATTCGGCATACAGGTCGAGGTAGACGCTGCGGTAGTCCTGCCCTTGCCGGGCGTCAAGGATCTCATTGCCAGCGAACTCGTCGAACGACGTCAGAATGTTTTGCAACCGGAGGATCGCACCGTAAAGGGCGATGAAGTCCTTCTGTGCGGGCTCGCCGAGGATCGGCTGGCCAAGAGGGAACCGGTCAAGGAGCTCGGTGACCTTGTCGGCATAGTCGCCGTAGTAGTCACCGTAGGGCTTAAGCAGCACGACACCACGGGCGTCCTTATTCCCGAACAATTCGAGCGCAGAGTTCGTCTCGTCCTCAAGGTCACGGAAGGCGACGATGTTGCCGTAGGTCTTGACCGAGTTAAGGATGCGGTTGGTGCGCGAGTACGCCTGGATCAGGCCATGTGCGCGAAGGTTCTTGTCCACGAACAGGGTGTTCAGCGTGGTCGCGTCGAAGCCAGTGAGGAACATGTTGACCACAATCACGAGGTCGAGTTCACGGTTCTTCAGTCGCTGCGAGAGGTCCTTGTAGTAGTTCTGGAACTTGTCGGCGCTGGTGTCGTAACTTGTGCCGAAGATGTCGTTGTAGTCCTGGATCGCATCTTCCAAGAACGAGCGAGCATCGGAGGTGAGCGCGTCGGTGTCGAAGGCCTCATCATCGAGAATGCCGTCATCGGAGGCCTCGTTCGTGCCATAGGAGTAAATCAGGCCGATCTTGAGCCGACGATCCTCCGGAATCTCCGCCTGTTGCGTCTGGAAATGGTTGTAGTAACGGCGAGCCGCATCGATCGAGGCTGTCGCGAAGATGGCATTGAAGCCGCGCACCCGCTTGCGCTCGCGCACCGCCTCAGCCTGACGGCGGGCGCGCGTGGACGCGACGACGTTCGTGACCACCGAGTGCTCGTAACTGGAGGCACGCTTGGTCTTCTGGTCGAAGTGCTCGAGCGTGTACTTCACGATCTCGCGGATGCGTTCGGGCGCGAGTAGTGCCTTCTCCGTGTCAATCGCCGAGACCTGCGCATCGGTGACGTTGCCAACCTTGACCGTGTTGACGTAGTCAATCCGAAACGGCAACACGTTCTTATCGGTGATCGCATCCACAATCGTGTAGGTGTGCAACTTGTCACCAAAGGCCTGCTCCGTGGTCTTGAGCTGCGGGTTGCCGCCACTGCCAGCATTGACGGCAAAGATCGGTGTGCCGGTGAAGCCGAACAGGTTGTACTTCCGATAAGCCTTCGTGATCGCGGAGTGCATGTCGCCAAACTGCGAACGGTGGCACTCATCAAAGATCAGCACGACGTGGCCGCCGTAGATCTCGTGCCCCTTGTTCCCGGCGATGAAGTTCGACAGCTTCTGGATGGTCGTGATGATGATCCGCGCGTTCGGGTCTTCGAGTTGCTTCTTCAACACGGACGTCGAGGTGTTGGAGTTCGCGGCGCCCTTTTGGAACCGGTCGTACTCGCGCATCGTCTGGTAGTCGAGGTCCTTGCGATCCACGACGAACAGCACCTTGTCCACACTCGGCAGTTTCGAAGCGAGCTGCGCGGTCTTGAATGAAGTAAGCGTCTTACCAGAGCCAGTCGTGTGCCACACATACCCGCCAGCCGCAGCCGTGCCGAGCCGCTTGTAGTTGGTGGAAATATCGATCCTTTGCAGGATCCTCTCGGTCGCAACAATCTGATAGGGGCGCATGACCAGCAGTTGCCGGTCAGCGGTCAGCACGCAGTAGCGCGTCAGGATGTTCAGCAGCGTGTGCTTGGCAAAGAAGGTCTTCGCGAACGAGGTCAGGTCCTTGATCGGCTTGTTCTGCGCATCCGCCCACCACGACGTGAACTCGAAGGAGTTCGACGTCTTGCGACCCTTGCCGGGCTTCTGCCCCTCCTTGAGATGCTGGCTGCGCGTGGTGTTGGAGTAGTACTTCGTCAGCGTCCCGTTGCTAATCACGAACAACTGCACGTACTCGAACAGCCCAGAACCCGCCCAGAAACTGTCCCGCTGGTAGCGGTCTATCTGGTTGAACGCCTCACGAATATCCACACCGCGACGTTTGAGCTCAATGTGCACCATCGGCAGCCCGTTGACCAACACCGTGACGTCGTAGCGGTTCGCGTAGTTCGCGCCACCACTGTGCGCATCATCAGGACGTGCACGATCAATCTCGTACTGGTTGATGACCTGCAGCCGGTTGTTGTGGATGTTCTGCTTGTCCAGCAGAGTGATGTTCTTGGTGGAGCCGTCCTCGCGCTTAAGGATCTGCACGTGGTCTTCTTGCACGCGGATGGTCTTCTCAACGATGCCATCATTCTTGCCAGCAACCTTCTCAGAAAAGAACTGCTCCCACTCACCGTCCGTGAAGACGATGCCGTTGAGGGCTTCGAGTTGGGCGCGAAGGTTCGCGACGAGTTGGGCTTCCGACGTCACGGCCACGTATTCGTAGGCCTGCGACCCCAACAGGCGAATCAGCTCCTGCTCGAGCGCAGCCTCCGATTGATACGAGGCTTCTGCTCTCCCGTCTGGTACATACTCGGCGACGACCGTGCTCTCAGCGGAGACAGCGATCGGGTCGTACTTGCGCGACGTCGCTTCGCTCACTGGCCCACTCCGAGCGCCTGTGCGGCCGCGATGAGTTCTCGCGCCACTGCTTTGGCTTGCTCGGCCTGAACTGCACCCACGGGGGTGGCTTCGTAGCGATTGCTGTTGCGTGCTCGGCGGAGTTGGTCGAATCTTCTCGCGGCGCGCTCGCCCGGTGGAGCATTGAAGACAACTTTGAGGAATCGCCCCACGGCCTCGTGCTGCCCGGCGCCGGAGACTGTGCGGTATCCATAGGCAGCTAGAACGCCTTCACCAACGTCATGGCACGCGTCATAGGCGACGTTGTAGATCGTGTGCGGCTGCGTGAGGTTGTCGACATCGGTGATTTCGTCGGCAGCACGGGTGATGAACGCTTCGGCGCGTTGAAAGTCGTCTACCACGGCCTCGATCCGGCGGCTCGACACGAGAGCCGCAATCGCGGCCTGTTGGCCCGGCGTGAGGGGTGTTAGTTCCATGGCACCTCCCCAATGATGGGAACGGTGGGCTTGGCGGCGAGGTCGCGGAGGAATCCGGACTCCGCGGCGATTTCCTCGCGCGTCAGGATTGTCGGATTGACGGGCCGGCCGACCGCGTCGCTCACGCGATCACACGCCTGGTAGATCGCCTCTGCCGCAGGGGATCCCACCACCATCAAGTCAATGTCGTTGGGCGCTGGACCTTCAAGCCCCACCACCCGTGCAGCAAAGGAGCCGTACAGGAACGCGATTTCGACGCCGTCGATGTCCGCGAGCTCTTGCTGCAACATCACGGCTGGGCCAGTGGCGACCGAGAGGATTTCGCGCAGAGGGGACGTGAGGGGGCTATGAGGATTTGCGCTGACCTGCAACACCCTGCCGACACGACGGCTACGGAGTATGCCGGCATCGACGAGGCGCGTCGCTTCGCGATGCGCGGTGGGATAGGCGAGGTTCGCGCGTGCCGCGAGTTCTGGAATTCCGATTTCGTCACCGCCTAGCACGAGGACCGCTAGCAGGCGCGCCTGGCCAGCCGATCTGAAGATTGGCGCGAGCAAGGGCGCTTCGGTTCTCATATAATGAAATATATCTCTCGTTATATCGATAGTCAATGGTCACGAGAGGCCCCGCTCTTCCCACTCGCCGTAGGTGCCACCGTCACCTTGCCACTCGATGCGACCGTTGCACGAACGCCCCAGCGCTATTGCGCCTGCGGTGGACGGAGACGTGAACGCCACATCACGGGTGAGGCGTCCGATGCGGCCCTCGACGGCGATGGAGCCGTCCGCCACGAGTTTGTGGTGTTGCGCACGGTAGGAGTCGTAGGCGCGGCGCGTGCTCGCGGCCTTGCCGGTCGCAATCCACGCACCGACGATGAGTGAGTCCTTGAGCACGGTGAACTCTTCGCCGTTGACTTGCGCCTGAGCGTCCACGCCCGCTTTCACGTTGCGCAAGTGAAAGATCGGAGAAGGGGGAGCCGCGGAAACTGATGCGGCGGCTGACTGCGTGCGCTCGCGGATGGCGTTGACACCAAGCACGGGCAAAACGATATGGAGATGGGCAAGGAACGCCTCGACGTCGGATACTTGGGCCTCTGAGAGTTTGCGAAGTTGAGGGCTCTGGTCATTGACCACGTCGACGCGCTGCGCCTGCTTGGCAAGCTCCACTAGCCGCGACTCGAGGTAGCCCCAGTGCCCTTCGTTAAAGGATTCGTCCTTCGAGGTGATGATCACTACGCGATCCCAGAAGTCCTTGTTGGCGCGGTGGTCGCGAAACCTGGCCGAGAAGTTCTCCGTTCGCCCGATGTAGCAGCGCCCGCCGCCGAGCGCCTCCGCGTCATCTCCCAGCAAAAAGTAGGCGCCGTTGCGCTGGGCCTCGGACCTGGCAAGCACGTCCGCGATGTCGGAGCGCGGGCCCGAGAGCACATGGCCGGTCCAACCTGCGATCTCGGCGGTGGTGATGCCTCCTGGAACGCCGCCAACAAGAAACAACTCGATGTGCTTGCCGCTCATGCGACCACCTCCTCGAAGGTCAACAGACGATCGCGGTAGTACTCGTACTGCTTGCGACGAGCCGCGAGCTCAGCAGGTAGACCAATGCTCAGGTCGTTCACCACGGCGTCGAACTTCGACAGCAGTGAGACCACGCGAAGTTGCTCGTCCAGTGACGGCAACGGGATCGGGAAATTCCGCACCTTCTTGGCATTGAGATTCGACTGCGAACCCTCACCAAGGGACTTCAGGCGCTCGTACTGACTCGCCACCCAGTAAAAGACATACCGGTAGTCCGCGTGTTCCGGGTCGATCTGCAAGTTGCAGCATGCCTGATTCGTGGTCAATGGAATCTCGTTGATCGCGACCTTGGCCGCCGTCGCGCCGTACATGGCGACAATCACACAGTGCTCAGGAATCCACTTCGCTGACGAGTTGCGGAGACCCACTTCGGTGATGCTCAAACCAGTCGAATGGATCAGACCGAAGTCGACCTCTTGCGTGCGCAACCACGGGATTTCTCCGCCGTAGTACGCGTCGCGCCCCGATGACGGCGTTCCGCCTGATGAGACCTTTGCACTAACTGCGCCGAGCGTTGACCACCGAACACTGATGTCCGATGGAAAGTCAAACGTCCTGGTCCGGTAGTGCTCGTACTGGCGGCGGCGTGCTTCGAGCTCCGCTTCGAGCTCCGCTTCCAGCGCAGTGAACTGATCCAATATTCGTACGATCTCCCGCTGCACCTCGATCGGCGGCACCGGGACGCGGTACTCGAGGATTGCAGTCTTGTTTCCACGCGGCATCTTTGCACCCTTGGCGTGCCGCATGTTGTACGCGAAAAAGCCATCGGACGACAGGAGATAGTAGAGAAACTTTGCGTCGAGCGTTAGCGCGTATTCGTCGTTGATACGTACGGCGAGTACGTCACCGCTGCAGCCACCCTTGCCGTCGGCCAGCCAT
>Ga0307486_1002771_pt1 | contig 11945 bp, 10 predicted proteins | sample CBIW02metaG_FD_203663 | JGI IMG/M metagenome (GOLD analysis project Ga0307486, IMG submission 203663) | Sea-ice brine microbial communities from Beaufort Sea near Barrow, Alaska, United States - CBIW 0.2 | ecosystem: Environmental > Aquatic > Marine > Coastal | place: USA: Alaska | collected... | reverse complement strand
GGCCGCGCAGCAGCAGGGCCAAGACGTCCGCCTCTTCTGTGGCGGTGTGTCGAAGGCGTGGAACGTGGTGATGGTCAAGCAGGACTCATCAATCAAGACTGTCGAACCCACCAGCTGGAAGGACGGTTTCGAGGCGCTCGAGGGCAAGACCTTCGGTCTGGACAGCCTCGGTGCCGGCCAGGAGGCGTACTTCCGCTCCCTCGCCGCGACGGCACAGGTCGACATGGACAGCATCAATCTGGTTGCGGTCGGCACGGTGGGCGAAGCCGCTGCCACCTTGCGCTCAGGGCGAGTCGACGCCATTTTTGGCTACCCGTTCGTCCAGCAGTCCGAAGTTGCGGCCGGCGACGCCCGCGTGGCGATCGATCTCGTCAACTCCGGTGAGCCCCTGCCGTACCACACCGGATACTTCGCCACGAAGAAGTGGCTCGACTCCAACCCCGCCATCGCTCGCAACTTCTGCGAAGCGATTGGCGAGGCCGACTCATACATGGCGGACGAGGGCAATCGTTCCGACGTCGCGGCTTTCTTGGCCGACGATTTCGGGCTCGAGCAGTCCGTCGCTGAACAGTTCGTCGGACCTGAGGGCGTGACATCCATCTACTCGCCTCAGCTCGACTGCGAGGCAATCGACATCAGCGCCAAACAGGCCGAGGCAGCAAATCTCGTTCCGTCAGAGCCCTCCATCCGCTGCGCCGACATGCTCTGGGACGGCATCGATGACTGACCGACTCGTGCTGGACCACGAGTCTGGAGCACGGGGCGGCGGGACGATCTCGCCGCAACCGCCCGACCAAGGGATCGCTCGGCGCGCTGGTCCCTGGCGGGAGAGCGGGTGGGTCGTGCTCCTCACCCAGGTGGTGGCGTTCGTGCTGCTGATGCTCGCCTGGGACGCACTGGGCCGGTCCGAGATCGTCGACAAGACGCTGATCTCCGGGCCGCTGGAAGTCTGGGAGCAACTGACGCTGCTCTACGAGTCCGGAACGCTCGTCAGCCAGGTCACGGCGACCATGTACGCGGTTCTTCTCTCGCTCCTCATCGGAGTCCCAGCGGGCGGACTCATTGGCCTGGTTCTGGGATCATCGAAGTTCCTCGACCGGGTGGCTGAGCCCTTCTTGGTTCCTCTGAACTCGCTGCCGCGTATCGCGCTGGCACCATTGTTCATCGTCTGGTTCGGACTGACGGTGAATGCAAAGGCTGCTGTCGGGGTCACCTTGGTCGTGTTCATCATGCTGTTCAACACCCGGGCTGGCGTCAAGGAGACCGACCGCGACCTGTTGGTGCTGGCCGACTCGCTGGGCATGTCCACGATCGAGCGCTACCGCAAGATAGTTCTTCCGGGCTCCGTGCCGGTCGTAGTGGCTGGTATTCGGCTGTCGCTGACCTACGCGCTGCTGGGGGTCATCGCGAGCGAGATGATCGGTTCGCGAGACGGCCTCGGCACCGACATCGTCCGCTACAGCAACACCCTCCAAGTGGGTGGCGTCTTCGCGGTTCTGGTGATCCTGGCATTGATCAGCTTCGTGCTGGATAGGCTGCTCGGCGTCTTCGAGCGGTGGGCACTGAGATGGCAATGACCGCTCGATCCGACAGGCGCCTCGAAGACGAGGTGGTGGTCGTCACCGGCGCTGCACGCGGGCTGGGGGCCGCCATTGCCCGGGCGGCCGCCGAGGCCGGGGCCCACGTGTTGGTGACCGACGTGCTGGTGGCAGAGGCCGAATCTGCGGCCGCAGCGCTGGTGGCCGACGGACTTTCGGCGCGCGCTGCTGCGCTGGACGTGACCAGCGCAGCTTCGGTGCATGATTCGCTGCGTACCGTGCTCGACTGGCAAGGGCGGGTCACCGGCGTCGTCAACAATGCTGGTCGCCTGATCGAGGCTGACGTCGTGTCCCTTGGCGAGGACCAGTGGGACGCCGTGCTCGACGTCAACCTCAAGGGTGCCTGGCGCATGTGTCAGGCGTACATCCCGGCCATGATCGAGGCCGGCGGCGGAGCGATCGTGAACATCTCCTCGCTCGAAGGCTTCTATGCCCGACCTGGCCACGTGGCGTACGCCGTGAGCAAGGCTGGTCTGCTCAACCTGACGCGAGCGGTCGCGGTCGATTTTGGTCGTCAAGGGATCCGTTGCAACGCGATCTGCCCCGGGAGCATCGAGACCGACCTCCTCAGCCAGCACCTCGAGGCGACGGGTGACCCCGTTGCCGCCGCAGCCGATCTTGTCTCACGCAATCGGGCCGGTCGGTTGGGGCGCCCGGAGGAGGTCGGTGCGACAGGAGTGTTCCTGCTCAGCGGCGAAGCCACGTTCGTCAACGGCTCGCACATCATGATCGACGGCGCGCGCAGCGCGACGACGTGAGACTCGCAACGAAAGGCAGGACCACGTGCTAGAGCTGGACCAAGAATTCGAACGGATCATCGCCGACGACCCGACGGTTGATCGAGCTGGCGTCTTCGCGCGGCTCCGCGAGTCCCGGCCGGTCTTCTACAACGAGACCCTCGACGCGTGGGTCGTGACCCGGTACGACGATGTGCGTGGCGTGTTGCGCGACGGGGCGAACTTCCGGGCTGTCGAGAACGGACCTGGCGCGCCTCCTTACGGGCGTACCTATCTGCACATGGAGGGCCGCGAGCACGCCAAGAAGGTGGGCATCGTGTCCAAGCGGATCCGTAGCCAGAACGCGCTGCGAGACGGCCTCGACGACCAAGTGCGCGACATCGCGCGGCGCACCGTCGACGCGCTCGCGGTAGGCCAGCCTGTCGACCTGCGGCGAGAGCTCGCTACGTGGGTGCCTCTGCTGGCGATCACCGAGCTGACCGAGCTTGGACACGGGGAGACCTTCGAGCGCTGGTACCGAGCCGTCGGCTCCGGTGGCGTTGCGAGCGTCAATGATCCCGACGCCCGGACGCGTGCGCTGGCCGCCAGGGCTGAGCTCGAGCAGTTCTTGGAGCCGTACGTCGAGAAGCGACGTCTCGAGCCCGGCAACGACCTGGTCTCCGCGCTGGCCACGGCCGAGTACGAGGGGGAGCCGCTTCCGTTGGAGGAGATCGTCTCCAGCGTCGTCTTCCTCCTGGCCGCGGGCGTCGAGACGACCGAGCGTGTGCTGACCAGTCTGCTGCGACACGTCGTGCTGGACCAATCGCTGTGGGCCTGGCTGCGGGAGCATCACGAAGATCCCGACGCCATGGCGGCCCTGTCGGCTGAGGCACTGCGCTACTTCCCGCAGGTCAATGGCCTGATGCGCCGCACGATGGCCGAAGCGACGATCGGCGAAACTGTCGTGCCTGAGGACGAACGGATATGCCTGCTGCTTGTATCGGCCAACCGCGACCCTGCTGTGTTCGCGGATCCGGAGAGTTTTCTCGTCGACCGGTACGTCGGGTCGGCGAGCGCCCAGTTCACCGCCGCTGGTCAGATCCTGCCTTTTGGTGCAGGGAGCCACTACTGCGCCGGCGCCCGTCTGGCCCAGACCGAGATGCGCCATGCCTTGCAGGAGCTTGGCAGACGTGTCACCCACATCGAGCCGGTCGGCGAATTGCCTCCGGACGAGGGTTTCATGTTGCGGTGCCCCCCCAGCCTGCCTGTCGTGCTGCACACGTCGAGCGAGGTGCACACATGAATCAGCCTCATGACATCGCCGAGCGACTGCGCCGTGTCGAGGACCGGTTGGCGATCGAAGAACTCCTGGCACGCTACGCCAATGCGTGCGACGACCGTGACTTCCAAGCCCTCGCTGGCTGCTTCGCGGAGGCGTTCGAGTTCGACTCGGTTGCTGGCCACTCGGTCGGGCGTGACGCCGCGTTGTCGTACTACGCCGAACGTCTGGGTTCCTACGGCGTCACGTTCCACGTGCCGCACACGCTGGTTCTGGAGGATCTCGGTGAGGACAGCGCATACGGGATCGTCACGTCACACGCGGAGATGGAGATCGAGCACGAGGTCTTCGTGACCGGCTTCCGATACCACGATCGCTACACGCGGGACGCGGGTACGTGGCGCTTCCTCTCACGTCAGGTTCGAGCGTTCTATGCCATGCCGCTGCGGGAGCTTGCTGGTCGGCTGGACCCCTTGCGGGTGCGTTGGCCGGGCACTGAGCCGAAGGCGGCGCCGCTGCCGGAGCTTCTCCCCAGCTGGGAGGCCTTCCGTCGTGCTAGCCCCCGCTGACAGCGGAAGTGACACGTCTGCTCGGGTCGCCCGAGTACCCCTGACCAACCCATGCACGTGATCGACAGGGATCGGTGCAACGAGTGCCTTATCCCCGAGCATCTGGCTCGGGCCAGCCGAAAGAGGTAGTAGAGATCATGGAATCCCCAGTTGTCGTCGAGGTCGCCATCAATGGCGGGACCTTCCCGGACCGCAATCCGCACGTGCCGCTGACGCCGGAGGCGATCAAGGATGACGTGTTCGGCCTGTTGGACGCCGGCGCGTCCCTCATACACGCGCACACCTACGACATCAATCTTCAGGGCCGCGCGGCCGCCGATGCATATCTCGAAGCGTGGCGCCCGATCCTTGCTGAGCGACCCGACACCCTGTGGTACCCCACGCTCTCGGTGGATCAGTCTGAGGGAGCCACGGGTGAGGCGATCGAGGGTCGTTTCGCGCACTACCCGATGATCGCGGCCGAAGTGCCCATGGAAATCGGTATCGTCGACCCGGGGTCGGTCAACCTTGGCTACCCCGATGAGGACGGTTTGCCCACCGGGTTCAGCTACGTCAACAGCTTTTCCGACATCGCATATGCGTTCAAGCTGTGCGAGTCGCACGCCTTCGGGCCCTCCCTGGCGATCTTCGAGCCGGGCTTCTTGCAGACGGTGTTGAGCTACCAGCGTGCCGGTCGCTTGCCCCGGGGTTCGATGGTCAAGCTCTACTTCGGCGACGAGTGGGGCCTCACCGCGAAGGGCCCCGGAGTCAGCTTCGGGCTTCCGCCCACCACGCCGGCTCTTGAGGCCTACCTCGATATGCTCGAGGGCACTGGTCTCCCGTGGTCGGTGTCGGTCTGGGGTGGGGACCTGCTCAAGACGCCTGTCGCTCGGATGGCCCTGGAACGGGGAGGTCACCTGCACATCGGCATCGAGGACCACTTTGAACCTGACCGCACACCCACGAACCTTGAGCTCTTCCACGAGACCGCGGCGCTGTGTGCCGAGGTCGGCAGGCCCATTGCGACAGCTGATGAGTCGCGGAAGATTCTTGACCTCCCGCCCCGCCGAGCCTAACCCCGCCGAAGGGACGATGGCCCGTGATGGTCTGCTGTCCCGTGCCGTGCCGATCCGGCGCGCCAGCACGGGACAGCAGCGGCGGTCGCATGAGGGCCGCTCCTGTCGGTCAAGCCGTAGGGCGACGTGAAGCCTGCGAAAGGTCTGCCCGGGAGGGGCAAGCCCTCGGTCTCAGTGTGTGCCGCGGGCGAATGCCTCTTCGAGCCAAGCGGCCCGCACGGTGTGAGTGATCCGCAGGTCGACCAACAGGGGTGCCGTCAGGCCCTTGGCCACGCGGTCCCGCACCGCGTCGAGGTCTGCCAGCTCGGTGACGGCGAGCGCCTCGATGCCGATGGCCTGGGCGATCGGCGCCAGCGGCGCGGTGGTGGGGAACTGGCTTGACTCCTCAGGGAAGCCGCTCATCCGAAGGAAGTGCAGCTCTGCCCCGTAGGCCTGGTCGTTGAAGACTGTGATCAGCAGGGGGAGGCCGAGACGTGCTGCTGTGTCGAGCTCACCGAGACTCATCATGAGTCCGCCATCGCCGACGGCCGCGACGACGAGTCGCCCCGGGTTGGCCACGCCGGCCCCGATGGCCGCTGCGAGACCCAGGCCGATCGAGCCGAAGTCGAGCGTGAACACGTAGTCGCGAGGGCTGTCGACCGCGATGTCCATCGAGGGGAACCCCATGAAGTGGCCGCCGTCGACGGCCAGCACCGGGCGCTCCGGCAGCAGATCGGACAGCGCGCGGGCGACGGCGCGGGGGTCGAGGCCGGCAGCGTCGCTCGCGTCGGCTGGCGCCTCGGCTCCGCGTTCGATGGTCTCGCGGACGGCCTCGGTGCGGTACCGGGTACCGGCGGAGACCTGCTCGCCCAGCTGCTCGGCGACCAGTCGGGCATCGCCGGTGACGCTGAGGTCGAATCTCGTGAACTTGCCGAATGCGGCGTCGGTCTCGTCGATCTGCACGATCGTGGCGTCGGGAGCGAACAGGGTCCCGGCGCGTGAGGTGAAGTGATTGAGCGATGCCCCAAAGGCCACAATGCAGTCCGCGCCGTTGATCAGGGCCCGTGTGGTCTCGTCGGCGAAGCCGCCAGCGATACCGACGCCGAACTCCTGATCGCTGAACCAGCCGTTGACCGGGAGCGAGGTGGCCAGGAGAGCGCCGGCCGTCTCGCCCAGCTGAAGCAGGGCGGCACGCGCGTCGGATTCCAGCGCCCCGCGCCCGGCCACCAGGACGGGCCGCTGCGACGCTGACAGCGCTTCGGCTGCCGCGGAGAGGTCGCCTGGCGTCACCGCCTGGCGCTGGCTGGGAGGGCAGGGCTGCACGGAATCGCCGGCCTCCTCGTCCTGGACGTCCGTGGGCATCACGAGGAGCACGGGGCGTCGCTCGTCGAGCGCGCGGCGCCATGCGTTCGCCACGTCGGCGTGAGCTGACTCCGGGCGCATCTGGGTGCAGGCGAGGCCAGCGGCCTCGATCAGGGGGATCTGCTCGATGTCCTGCGGCAGGCCACGCACCGAGCGGGGGGTGTCGCCAGCGAGCACCAGCAGGGGGACGCGTCCTCGGTGGGCGGTCACGAGGGCTGTGAGGGCGTTGGTGAGTCCGGGTCCCTGGGTGAAGGTGCACACACCGACGCCTCCAGAGCTGCGGGCGAATCCATCAGCCATGGCGACGGCGCCGGCCTCGTGCCGAGCCGAGTGCACGTGGACGCCCAGCTCGTGCTGGAGCGTCGGGATCAGCTTCAGATTGCCGTCGCCCATGAGGCCGAAGATGTGCTGGGCGCCGAGATGGGCAAGCTGAGCGGCTATCGCTTCATAGGCTTTCATGTGTACTGTTATAACAGTTTTACGGATGGCCGTCACTGAAAGGGGCGCGAGCGTGCGCGTATTGATCGCGGTCCTGCTGCGTCAGTTCGGTGCGGCCTGCGCCATGGTGCTTCGTCCGGGGATGCGGCGCGCTGCCCGTCTCGACGAGCTGGGATCGATCGCAGAGGTTCGTGCCGCCGCCCGCGCGCGACTGCCGCGAGTGGTCTTCGACTTCGTCGAGGGAGCCGCGGAGGACGAGATCACCATGCGGCGCAACGTGTCGGCCTTCGACACCTGGTCCATCACCCCTCGGTTCCTGGTCGACGTCGACGACGTGCAGCTCGGCACCACCGTGCTGGGTGGCCGGGTGGACCTCCCCGTGCTGGGCGCGCCCACGGGCCTGTGCGGCCTAGTCCACGGCGAGGGCGAGGCTGGGCTGGCTGCTGCGCTGAGCCGCGCCGGCTCGATCTACATGCTGGCCGCCATGTCGTCGTACTCCATCGAGGAGGTCCGTGCTGCCGCACCCGAGGGCAGGCTCTGGTTCCAGACCTACCTGTGGCGCGACCGCAGCGTGGTCGCCGAGCTGGTGGACCGGGCCGAGTCGGCGGGCTACGAAGCGCTCGTCGTGACGGTCGACGTGCCGCGGTCGGCCGACCGCCGGCGCGACCGGGCGAACGGATTCGGCCTGCCTCCGCAGATCACCGCACGGACCTTGGTCGAGGGCATCACCCGTCCTGCGTGGAGCCGCGACTTCCTGCTCCATCCGCGGGTGACGGCTGCCAATGTTGCTGGGCGTGCCGACGCGAACCCGGACGCCGCCAGCATTGCCGCCTACGTCAACGACCAGTTCGACCCCTCGGCCACCTGGGAGGATCTCGAAGAGCTCCGCGCGCGCTGGGACGGCCCTCTGGTCGTGAAGGGCCTCATGCACCCGGCTGATGCCCGGCGCGCCGTCGACCTCGGCGCCCAGGCCGTCGTCGTGTCCAACCACGGTGGCCGCCAGCTCGATCAAGCACCCTCCACCCTGTCCGCGCTCCCGGCGATCGTCCGCGAGGTCGGGGAGTCTGCCGAGGTCTACGTCGACGGAGGTGTGCGACGAGGCTCTGACGTCGTCAAGGCTCTGGCGCTGGGGGCGCGCGCGTGTCTGGTCGGCCGGCCCATCGTCCTCGGTCTGGGCGCGGGGGGAGCGGACGGGGCGAGCGCAGCCATGAGGGTCCTGCGTGATGAGCTCCGTGCGACGCTGATGCTCGCCGGAGTGGCCTCGGTGTGCGACATCGACGCCGAGATGATCGCGCCGGCTCTCCACGTACCAGAACACCACTCATGAACTCACCGAAACCCACCTAAGGAGAATCCACGATGTCGATCGAGCGTGAACTAGTCCTGCAGGCCTGCCACGGTCTCGCCGCCCAGGGCCTCGGCCCCGGGATCGGCGGCCACGTGAGCATCCGCGTGCCCGGCCAGGAACGGTACTGGACCAACCGGCTGAGCAAGACGTTCGAGGAGATGGCCCTCGAGGACATCGTCCTGCTGGACTTCGACGGCCAGTCGGCCGACCCGGATGTCATCGTCAGCCCCGGCATCGACTTCCATCACGGCATCTACCAGCTCCGCCCGGACGTCAACGCCATCGTGCACACGCACGGGTTCTGGATCACGGCACAGTCGGCGTTTGGTCGTGAGCCCCGCATGCTGCACAACCTCGCCACGTACTTCCACGGTCGGACGGCCATCGCCCCCGACGACGACATCGCCTCGATCGCTCCGGCGCTGAAGGACGGCGACGTCGCGATCATCATCCCGTGGCACGGCTCGATCACGCTGGGCGCCGACATCCAGATCGCCGCTGGTCTGCACTCCACGCTGGACTACGCAGCGCGCCTCGACGTCACGGTGCCGGACACTGCGCCGCAGATGCCGGACGATCACATCGAGACGGTCCAGGGCCTGCTCGCCAAGGCGAACTACCTCAACCTGACCTGGGACCTGCTGCTGCGCAAGGCGGCCCGAGGCTTCGACGGCTCGGTCGTCACGCCGATCGTCCAGCCCTGATCTTCTGACCGCGCAAGGGGCCCCGACCATTCGGTCCGGGCCCTTTGTCGTGCGCGGATTGCTGTCGACGCACTCGGGTGCTGCTCGACGAGGGGTTGACTAGATAGTGATAATCGTGACTACTATATCTATGTAATGGTCGTCACAGTCTCGGATGCCGACCGACCCACCCCGGTTCTCCGGGATGTCCAGGACAGGAACCACCGAAACCATGAGTCGACTGAACAAGCTTCGAACCACCGCCACGGCGGCTGCTGCCACCATGGCCCTCACGCTCGCCGCGTGTGGCGGCTCGTCCGGGACGGCGGATGACAGCCGGACCCTGACCTTCACCATGATGGTGGGGGAGCAGACCGCGATCGGTGAGCTGTGGGCGTGGTGGCTCGACGAGATCGAGGATCGGACCGACGGTGAGCTCACGTTCGACCGTTTCTGGGACGCCACCTTGCTGAAGTCCTCGGAGACGATGCAGGGACTGAATGACGGCCGGGCGGACATCGGGCAGGTGCTGCCGACCGTGTACGCAGGACAGTTCCCGCTGACCAGCGTCGGGGAGCTGCCGTTCGAGACGTCGAACGCCGCGGCGATTGCCCAGACGCTCGGCACCATGGGGCGCGACGAGGGCAGCGCGCTGGCCAAGGAGTGGGCCGGCCACTCCTTGATCCCGCTGGCGTGGTCCGTCGGGGCTTCCAGCGCCTTGGCCACGAACGAGCCGATCGAGAAGGCGTCGGATCTCAAGGGCATGCGTCTGCGGGCGAACGACCGCGGCAGCCGGGTGCTCGAGTCCATCGGAGTCAACCTCATCAACATCGAGCTGGCTGAGATCTACGGCTCCATGGAACGCGGCCTGGTCGATGGCATCTACGGGATTCCCTTCAGCTTCTCCGGGCCGCTGAAGTACCCCGAGGTTGCCGACTACTTCACTGACCTGGGGCTCGGCGTCTCGACCGTGAACGGTCTTGCCATCAACCAGGACACCTGGTCCACGCTGACCGAGGAGCAGCAGCAGGTCATCACCGAGGTCAGCGCTGGGGTTCCGGCCAAGATCGCCGAGATCGAGCAGCGTTGGGAGGAGGACTCGTGTGCGGCGGTCAAGGAGGCCGGGGACTCGGTCTTCGTCCTGCCCGAAGAAGAGTCCGCCAAGATCGAGGCCGCTGGCAAGGAGAAGGTGTTCGACGCCTGGGAGCAGGAGGTCGAGGGTGGCGGCAACGACGCCCAGGGGTTCTACGACGAGTACCGCACTGCGCTCGAGGTGGCGGTCGCCGATCACCCGACCTTCCAGACTGGTGTGCAGCGCTGCGCCGAGGCAGGCTGAACGTGGGCGGCTTCGGGGGTCCTCCGGCACGATCGACGAGGTCGGAGACCGTCCGAAGCCGCACCCCCGTGACAAGGCAGTTGCGTGTCGCCGTGGTTGGCGCGGGTCCGGCGGGCATCTATGCCTCCGACATCTTGACCAAGGCAGAGCTGCCGGAGGGCTTTGAGTCGGTCAGTATCGACATTCTTGATCGTGACCCGACGCCTTTTGGTCTGATTCGTTATGGGGTGGCTCCTGATCATCCGCGGATCAAGGAGATCATCAAGGCGCTGCATCGGGTGATGGGGCACGAGGACATTCGGTTCTTCGGCAATGTCGACTACGGCACGGACCTGAAGCTGGACAATTTGCAGCTGTTCTACGATGCGGTCATCTTCGCCACTGGTGCGCGGCGCGACCGCGATCTGGACCTGCCTGGCATCGGCCTGGATGGTTCGTTTGGTGGGGCGGACTTCGTGGCCTGGTACGACGGTCACCCTGATGTCGACCGCGAGTGGGACTTCGCGCCCGATGCGCAGAGCGTCGCGGTGCTGGGTGTTGGCAATGTGGGTCTGGACGTGGCCCGCATGTTGGCCAAGACCGCTGATGAGCTGTTGGTCACCGAGATCCCCGACAACGTCCATGCCAGCTTGGCCAAGAACGCGACGCAGGACGTGCACGTGTTCGCGCGCCGCGGGCCGGCGCAGGTCAAGTTCACCCCGATGGAGCTGCGCGAGCTGTCCCACTCGCCGAACATCGATGTCATCGTGCACCCCGAGGGATTTGAGCTCGACGAAGGCTCGATGGACGCGATCCGTGCGTCCAAGAGCCAAAAGCTCGTCGTGGACGTCCTGCAGAACTACCTGGCCAAGGAACCGACCGGAGCCGCACACCGCATCCACATCCACTTTTGTCAGAACCCCGTGGAGGTCCTGGGCGAGGACGGCCGCGTGGTCGGCCTGCGCACCGAGGTCACCGAGCTCGACGGCACCGGCAACGCCAAGGGCACCGGAGAGTTCATCGACTGGCCCGTGCAGGCGGTCTACCGGGCGATCGGCTACTACTCCGACAACCTCTCAGGCCTGCCATTTGACCAGGTCCACGGCGTGGTCCCCAACGACGGCGGACGCGTCATCGAGATCGACGGCACACCATTGCCCGGCGCCTACGTGACCGGCTGGATCAAGCGCGGACCCGTCGGCCTGATCGGACACACCAAGTCCGACGCCGCCGAGACCATCCGCCTGCTCATGGAAGACCTCGACACCCTCACACCACCGGAGCACCCCGAACCCGACGCGATCATCCGCCACTTCCAGACCCAAGGCATCCAGTACACCACCTGGGCCGGCTGGGAAAGGCTCAACCAGCACGAGCTCGAGCTCGGCCACACCCACACCCACACCCACACCCGCGAACGCGTCAAGGTCGTCCCCCGCGACGACATGGTCCGAGTCGCCCGACGCTGACGTCCTGTGGGGGAGTGGCGTCCCGATCGTCACCACTGAATCGATACCTGCATCCAGAGCCATCGGGCACCTCGAGCAGAGGCTTGTCCGGTCGCACGACACCCGAGGAGAACCATGCCCTACGATCCACTCAG
>Ga0307486_1002770_pt1 | contig 11947 bp, 9 predicted proteins | sample CBIW02metaG_FD_203663 | JGI IMG/M metagenome (GOLD analysis project Ga0307486, IMG submission 203663) | Sea-ice brine microbial communities from Beaufort Sea near Barrow, Alaska, United States - CBIW 0.2 | ecosystem: Environmental > Aquatic > Marine > Coastal | place: USA: Alaska | collected... | reverse complement strand
CGCGAGTCGCTGCGTCAACCCCGTATTCACGCGCGGTTACCCGCGCCGTTTCAGCAGTGGCCACGTACTCGAACGTTGAGCACGTGCTCACCACGGAGCCGGAGAAGATTGAGCGCGCTGCGGTTGTTATCTTTGCGTCCGACCGTGGTCTAGCCGGAGCGTTTAGCTCGCAGGTGCTACGCGAAGCTGAATCGCTCAGCGAGTTGCTGCGTGGCCAAGGCAAAGACATCGTCTACTTTTTGGTGGGCCGCAAGTCGATTGCCTACTTCAGCTTTCGCAACCGCGCCTCCGAACGAGTCTGGACCGGGGGAACCGACCAGCCTCAGTTCGAAACGGCCAAAGAAATTGGCGAGGCACTGCTGGAATCCTTCCTCACGGATTATTCCGATGGTGGCGTCGACGAGATTCATATCGTCTACAACCGTTTCGTCAGCATGGTTACCCAGGTTCCTGAGGTAGTTCGGCTCTTGCCACTTGAGGTTGTGGAGGGTGTAGAAGAGCCCGGCGACAACACGGTCCTGCCTCTCTATGAGTTCGAGCCAGATGTTGAGACTGTTCTGGATAGCCTTCTTCCGGTATATATCGAGAGTCGTTTGTTCAACGCCATGTTGCAGTCCGCCGCTTCTGAGCACGCCAGCCGTCAGAAGGCAATGAAGTCGGCCAGCGACAACGCCGACAAGCTGATTACGGATTACACGCGGCTGTCTAACAACGCGCGTCAATCCGAAATTACCCAGCAGATTTCCGAGATCGTGGGTGGAGCCGATGCGCTCTCATCCGCTAAGAAGTAGTTCACATGTCCCATGGGCAGAGAAGAGAGATCAATGACTGACACCGCTACCGCGCCAGTCCGGGCGGAGGACACGGCAGGCTCCGTCGGCCGCATCGCGCGCGTCACGGGCCCCGTTGTCGACATCGAGTTTCCGCATGACTCGATCCCCGGCATCTACAACGCGCTCAAGACCACGATCACCATTGGCGGTGAGACGAACGAGATCACGCTTGAGGTTGCCCTGCACCTCGGTGATGACCTAGTTCGCGCGATCGCTCTTAACCCGACGGACGGCATTGTTCGCGGCCAGGAGGTGCGCGACACCGGCGGCCCCATCACCGTTCCGGTCGGAAACGTAACCAAGGGTAAGGTCTTCAACGTTATCGGCGAGGTGTTGAACGCTGAGCCCGGTGAGAAGATCGAGATCACGGAGCGCTGGCCCATCCACCGCAAGCCGCCGCCCTTCGACCAGTTGGAGTCCAAGACTCAGCTCTTCGAAACCGGAATCAAGGTCATCGACCTTTTGACGCCGTATGTTCTCGGTGGAAAAATCGGTCTCTTCGGTGGTGCCGGTGTCGGTAAGACTGTGCTGATCCAGGAAATGATCCAGCGTGTGGCTCAGGATCACGGTGGAGTGTCTGTTTTCGCCGGAGTCGGTGAGCGCACCCGAGAGGGTAACGACCTGATCGTTGAAATGGAAGAAGCCGGCGTCTTCGATAAGACTGCTCTGGTATTCGGCCAAATGGACGAGCCGCCGGGAACGCGTCTGCGCGTTGCCCTGAGCGCTTTGACGATGGCGGAGTACTTCCGCGACGTTGCGAAGCAGGACGTGTTGCTCTTCATCGACAACATCTTTCGTTTCACTCAGGCGGGCTCCGAGGTCTCTACCCTTCTGGGTCGCATGCCTTCTGCTGTGGGCTACCAGCCCAACCTCGCCGACGAAATGGGTATCCTTCAGGAGCGCATCACGTCGACCCGCGGCCACTCGATCACCTCGCTTCAGGCCATCTATGTGCCCGCGGACGACTACACCGACCCGGCGCCAGCGACCACGTTCGCGCACCTTGACGCCACCACGGAACTGTCGCGAGAAATTGCGTCGAAGGGTCTGTACCCGGCCGTCGACCCCCTGACCTCGACCAGTCGTATTCTCGACCCCCGCTACCTGGGCGCCGATCACTACAACACGGCCGTTCGTGTCAAGGCAATTTTGCAGAAGAACAAGGAACTTCAGGAGATCATCGCGATCCTTGGCGTTGACGAGCTCTCTGAAGAAGACAAGGTTACGGTTTCCCGTGCCCGTCGCATTCAGCAGTTCCTGTCCCAGAACACCTACATGGCGAAGAAGTTCACGGGCGTTACAGGTTCCACCGTTCCGCTCAAGGACACGATTGAGGCCTTCACCGCCATCTCCAATGGCGACTTTGACCATGTGGCAGAGCAGGCCTTCTTCAACGTCGGTGGCATCAACGACGTAGAAGAGAAGTGGGCTCAGATTCAGAAGGAGAACGACTAACCATGGCCAGCCCGCTTTCCGTGAGCGTTGTCTCGGCCGACCAGCAGGTTTGGACGGGCGAGGCGACGATGGTTGTTGCCAAAACCGTCGAAGGGGAGATTGGTATTCTGGCCGGTCACGAGCCGATGCTGGCCATCCTCGCTGTCGGTGAAGTGCGCGTCACGCTGGTCAACGGATCCAAGGTCTTGGCCAGAGCTGAAGACGGCTTTTTGTCAGTGGATAACGACATCGTGACCATCGTTGCTCGCAAGGCTGAACTCGTTTAGAGCACAGCGCGAATAATAACGCGACGCGTTCATAGCTATGCAGATACTGCTTCCGCCGTCGGAGACGAAACGCTCCGGCGGCGAAGCTGTACCCTTGGACTGGTCACGGTTGACCAACCCGAGTTTGACCACTCAGCGGCAGCAGCTTGCCAAGGCGCTGACTGCCCTCGGGGAACAACCAGACGTCGCGCGGGCCGTGCTCAAGTTGGGCCGCACCCAGCTGGGTGAAATCGACAGAAATCGTGAGTTGCTCTCAGCCCCCACCCTTCCGGTGATCGACCGTTACACCGGGGTGCTTTTTGATGGGCTGGATGCTGGAACCCTGACGAAGGCGCAGCGGGCGTTTGCGCACGTCCATTTACGGGTGCATTCCGCTTTGTTCGGACCGGTGGGGGCCCTTGACCCTATCCCGGCCTACCGGCTCTCCTGTGACAGCAGAATTCCACACCTAACGCTTCACAATCACACCCTGAAGAAACACTGGCACCAGGCTATCCAGCGTCTTCTGGAACAGGGCGATGAACTTCTCCTGGATCTTCGCTCTGAAGGTTATGTGTTGCTCGGGCCCCGCCCCGTTCGTGCCAACTCGGTGTATCTCCGTGTGGTCGTGGTGGCGCCAGACGGTCACAAGCGTGCCCTGAACCATTTCAACAAGAAGTCCAAAGGAGAGTTCACTCGCTGGCTTCTTCGGGAGCAGCACAATTTTGGAACTGTTGTCGAACTCGTTGAGCGGGCACGTGCCGCGGGGATTCGCCTGGAACCGGGGGACGCAGGCCAGCTGGAGCTGACAGTGGAGCAGCAATTGGCCGCACCGGGGCGCAAAGCGTCTTCGACAATCTATACCGGCGTTAGGCTGGGCGCGTGAGTACAGACACCGGTAGCTTTCCGTCCGAGACATCCAGCGACGCCTTGAGCAGTGTGCAACCGGTGCGGATTACCGTCACCGGTGCCGGCGGACAGATTGGGTATGCGCTGCTCTTTCGCATCGCATCGGGCGCTTTGTTCGGAGCCGCTACACCCATTCATCTCACCCTTTTAGAAATCCCCCAGGGCCTCAAAGCTGCCGAGGGCACAGCGCTGGAGTTGGAGGATTGTGCGTTCCCGCTGCTGCGTTCCGTTACCGTGACAGACGATGCCGCGATCGCTTTTAACGGCGTCAACATTGCCCTCCTGGTGGGGTCTCGGCCGCGGGGCCCGGGCATGGAGCGGGCCGACCTGCTGGAGGCCAACGGGCGCATTTTTGGGCCGCAGGGCGCGGCCATCAACGCGGGTGCCGCTGACGACGTGCGGGTGCTGGTGGTGGGGAATCCGGCCAATACCAACGCGTTGATTGCGGCCGCGCACGCGCCCGATGTACCCCAGGGTCGTTTTACCGCCATGACCCGGCTTGACCACAATCGAGCAGTGGCGCAGCTCGCGGCCCACTTCAGCGTTCCGGTTGACGCGGTCGCCGGGGTGACCATTTGGGGTAACCATTCGGCCAGTCAATACCCGGACGTTTTTCACGCGACCGTCGGCGGCCGTGCCGTCGCTGACCTCGTTCACGAGCAGTGGTTGACTGAGACGTTTATCCCGCGGGTCGCCATGCGAGGTTCAGAAATCATCGCCGTGCGTGGCGGCTCGTCGGTCGCTTCAGCTGCGAACGCCGCAATCGATCACGTCGCCGATTGGGTAGGCCCCAGCGGTAACGACTGGACCAGCGCCGGAGTGGTATCCGATGGATCGTACGACGTACCAACCGGGCTGGTGTGTTCGTTTCCAGTGCAGTGTGTTGACGGGCAGTGGCGCATTGTGCCTGGCCTGACGCTGAACGAATTTTCGAAGAACCGAATTCGTGCATCCGTCGCTGAACTGGTTGAGGAACGTGAGGCCATTCGGTCTCTCGGACTGCTACCTAAGGGTGGGCGTTGAACGAGCCCTAGCGATGAGCGATGTTTTCATGGTCGAGTAACCAAGCTTTGGTGGGGATGCCTCGTCCCGCGCTGTAGCCGGTGATCTGACCGCTCGTCGCCAGCACTCGGTGGCAGCCAATGATGATCGGCACCGGATTGGCTCCCACCGCGCCGCCTATTGCGCGACCGGCACCGGCTCGCCCTATTTCGCGCCCGAGCACTCCATAGGAGATGACGTCACCAAACTTGAGGTCAGCCAGCCGTGCCCAGACGCTGCGTTGAAATTCCGTGCCGCGGGTGTGGTGCACCGGAAGGTCGAAGGTGTGGCGGGTGCCGGCGAAGTATTCATCCAGCTGTTCGGCGGCGCGTTCCAACAGGGGGGAGGGGCGTTCCGGTTCGGCGTCCAGCGGCAGTTTTCCGTCAGTTTCGATGGACAGCGAGAGAATGCCCTCTTCATCGGCGGTCAGTTCGATTCGGCCGATTGGACTGATCAAGCGCACTAGTGCTTGGGGTGAGGGGATGCTTTCCATATTTCGACTGTAGCCGCCGCGTGCAGTGTAGTATCGCGGTTTTCGGACGTCGGTGCACAGGTGATCCTCGCCCCTCCCTGTGCAGGAGGCGCAGGCGACTCCATTTCGAATCTATTTGTCTGAATTCGTCATGTTAAAAAATAGTTTCGCTGTAAGCGCTGGTATTTCGGTCGACGACCCGCCAGAAAGAGAGCACTATGGCAAGGGGCTTAGCCGAGCCGACACACCAATCGGACAGGCGGCCGTTCCACCTAGGAGAATCTCGTGCTGTGGTCATTGCTCGTGCGTTACCTTCGCCCCTACTGGCAGCTGCTCCTGGGGGTCGTGGTTTTTCAGTTGGCTCAATCGATCGCCTCGCTTTTTCTTCCGACCTTGAACGCGGACATTATCGACCAAGGCGTCGCTACCGGTGACACCGGCTATATCTTGCGTCTGGGCGGCGTCATGTTGTTGATCACCCTGGCTCAGATTATCTGTGCCATTGTCGCTGTCTATTTCGGAGCCAAAGTAGCGATGAAGGTGGGTCGGGACCTGCGGGGGGCTGTTTTTGGCCGCGTTGGTGAGTTCTCTGAACAAGAAGTCACCCGGTTCGGCGCGCCATCCCTCATCACTCGCTCCACCAACGATGTCCAGCAGGTGCAGATGTTGGTGCTGACCACGTGCACCCTGCTGGTGTCGGCTCCGATCCTCAGCATCGGTGGCGTGATCATGGCTATCCGCCAAGACGTGGAGTTGTCCTGGCTCATTGCCGTCAGCGTGCCTGTTCTCCTCATCGCCGTGGGGTTCATTGTAATGAAGATGGTGCCCCTGTTTCGCAAGATGCAAACCCGCATAGACACCGTGAATCGAGTGCTGCGAGAACAGCTCACCGGCATCCGTGTAGTGCGTGCATTCGTGCGCGAAGACGTGGAGGCGGCCCGATTCGCCAAGGCGAACCAAGACGTCACAGAGGTGGCGCTGAGTTCAGGTCGCCTGATGGCGCTCATGTTTCCCATTGTCATGCTGGTACTCAACGTATCCAGCGTTGCCGTGATCTGGTTTGGCGCGTTTCGCATTGAGGACGGCTCCATGCAGGTGGGCACTCTCATCGCCTTTCTCAGCTACCTCATGCAAATTCTCATGGCCGTCATGATGGCAACGTTCATGGCCGTCATGATTCCGCGAGCGGCCGTCTCGGCCGACCGGATCGGCGAGGTGCTCGCCACAGAGTCGAGCGTTGTTCCCTCAGCCAACCCCGTGATCGTGACCGTGGGTCACGGCGCCCTCGAACTGCTTGACGTGGGATTTGCCTACCCGGGCGCAGACCAGCCCGTGCTGCAGAATGTGAGTTTTATCGCGAAACAGGGCCAAACCACCGCAATTATCGGCAGCACGGGCAGCGGTAAATCAACTCTGGTCAACCTGTTGCCACGCCTCTTCGATGCGACGAGCGGCGCGGTGCTCTTCGATGGCGTGAACGTGCGAGATCTACACCCCGATTTGCTCTGGGGCCATATTGGTCTCGTGCCGCAAAAGCCATACCTGTTCTCGGGAACCGTGCGCAGTAACCTGCTCTACGGTAAACCTGATGCGACCGACCAAGAACTGTGGCAAGCCCTCTCCATCGCCCAAGCTCGTGGTTTCGTGGCAGAAATGGAGGGGGGCCTCGACGCCTCGATATCGCAGGGGGGCACCAACGTATCGGGCGGCCAGCGACAGCGACTTGCGATCGCCCGAGCCCTGGTGAAGCGGCCAGAATTGTACATCTTCGATGACTCATTTTCGGCCCTTGACCTTGCAACGGATGCCCGACTCCCGCTCGCCCTCAAGCACAGCACCGATGGCGCCACCATGATTCTCGTGGCGCAAAGGGTATCGAGCATTATCGACGCCGACCAGATACTGGTGCTCGAGGATGGGCGCATCGTGGCACGGGGAACCCACGAACAGTTACTGGAGTCGAGCACCACCTACCAAGAAATCGTGTCATCCCAGCTCACCGCGGAGGAGGCAGCATGAGCGAAACCCACGCCGATGACAAGCCTGTCGCGCGACCACAGCGCGGCGGTGGTCCCTTTGGCGGGATGAGCCTGCCGGCAGAGAAATCGATGAACTTCACCGCCTCGGGCAAACGCCTACTAGGCAAGCTTCGTCCGGAACGGCTCTGGCTCGGCCTTGTCTTCGCGCTCGCTGTGATCAGTGTCACTTTTTCCGTACTCGGACCGCGCCTTTTGGGCGAAGGAACCAACCTGATCTTCTCCGGTGTCGTGTCGAAGTCGCTGCCGAGCGGGAGCAGCCAAGCCGAGGTGATGGCGGGGCTGCGTGCGGCGGGGGACACCACCAAGGCCGACATGCTTGGTGGCATGACGCTCACCCCCGGCCTCGGCATCGACTTCGCTATGCTCTCTACCGTTTTGTTCTGGGCTTTCGCGCTGTATGTACTATCAAGCATCTTTGCCTGGATGCAGGCCTACGTACTGAACGGCATTGTCCAGCGCACAATCTATCGGCTGCGCGAAGAGATCGAAGCGAAGATCAACCGCCTTCCACTTAGCTACTTCGACAAGAAACCACGCGGCGAGCTGCTCAGTCGTGTCACGAATGACGTTGACAACATCTCCCAGAGCCTTCAGCAGTCGCTCAGCCAAGCGGTGACCAGTTTGCTAACGGTCGTCGGAGTGATCGTGATGATGCTGATTCTCTCACCGTTGTTGGCGTTGATCGCCCTCGTGACGGTTCCGCTCACCCTGGTAATCACTGCTTTCATCGCCAAGAGATCCCAGAAACTGTTTGTAGCCCAGTGGGCTAATACCGGCGACTTGAACGGACAGATTGAAGAAACGTTCACCGGGCATGCATTGGTCAAGGTCTTTGGGAGGCAGAAAGAGGTCGAGGCTCGATTCAAAGAGAAAAACGACGAGCTGTACGAGGCCAGTTTTGGTGCCCAGTTCATTAGCGGCATGATCATGCCGGCCATGACCTTTATCGGCAACCTCGTTTACGTTGCCATCGCGGTCGTAGGCGGGCTTCAGGTTGCTTCCGGAGCCATGCAGCTCGGAGACGTGCAGGCGTTCATTCAGTACTCTCGCCAGTTCACCCAGCCCCTGGCCCAATTGGGGTCAATGGCAAACCTGCTGCAGTCGGGCGTAGCATCCGCTGAGCGAGTCTTTGATCTGCTCGACGCCGATGAACAGAGCGAAGACCCCGATCCAGCAGAAACACCAACCGAAGTTCATGGACGCCTAATTTTTGACAATGTGTCCTTTCGCTACACACCAGAAAAACCGCTCATTGACGCGCTCAGCCTCGTCGCCGAACCGGGACAGACCATCGCCATCGTCGGCCCCACGGGAGCCGGCAAAACGACCCTGGTGAACCTCATGATGCGGTTCTATGAGATAGATTCCGGACGTATTTTGCTCGACGGAATCGACGTGGCCGCTATGACGCGTCATGACCTTCGCAGCCGGATGGGTATGGTGTTGCAGGATACCTGGCTGTTCGGAGGCACTATCAGGGACAATATCGCTTATGGCCGACCGGATGCATCAGAGGCCGAGATTCTCGCTGCGGCCGCTGCAACCTACGTGGACCGATTCGTGCACTCTCTGCCTGATGGCTACGACACCGTGCTTGACGATCAGGGCAGTAACGTGAGCGCTGGCGAGATGCAACTGCTGACCATTGCGCGTGCATTCCTCGCCAAGCCGAGTGTGCTCATCCTTGATGAGGCGACGAGCTCGGTTGACACTCGCACAGAGGTACTCGTGCAGAAGGCCATGAGCGCCCTGCGGGCTGAGCGTACGAGCTTTGTGATCGCTCACCGCCTGTCGACCATTCGTGATGCCGACCTGATCCTGGTGATGGAAGCGGGACGCATCGTAGAGCAGGGTAATCACGAAGAACTGCTGGCTGCCGATGGCGCCTATCAAGCGCTCTATGCCGCTCAGTTTGCTGAGCCCGTCGCCGACGAGGTCTAGGCGCGTCTCCTCCCCAGTGCCGCCCTGATCAGAATTGCCCCAGATTTCAACGATCAGAGCCTCTGCGTTCGTTCGGCGGCCACAGTGGCCCCATGCCTCCCACCATTGTTAAAGCCCACAAAGCTCAGGATTTTCTCGCCCTCGTTCCCCAGCTACTCGGCTTCTATCCCGAGACCAGTGCCGTTTTGGTTGCCTTTCGCGGCAACCGTACCTGCGGAGCTCTTCGCTTCAACCTGCCTGACGACAACGCGCCCCAAGGGGTGTATAAACGAATCTCCACCACTATTGCGGGGATGCTATGCAAAATTCCGGAAGTCGATGGCGTCGTCTCAGTCTTCTATACCGACAATTCCTTTTCGGCTGTTACCGGAATTCCGGCGGAACAATTTGCGGAGATTCTTAACCGCCGCCTGGAACTTAGCGGGTTTTGCCTCCGTGACTCCCTGTGTGTCGCGGCGGATTCCTGGGGGAGCTATCTTGACCCGGAGTGCCCCGCTGGTGGGTATCCACTCAGTGATATCGCAGAGTCGACGGTGAACGAAACCGCGCTGAATGAAACCGCGCTGAATGAAACCGCGCTGAATGAAACCGCGCTGAATGAAACCGCGGCCCAGAAAGCACCACGACCGCTGGGCACCCTGCAAAACGGCGCCGAACCCATCACCGTTGACGCGGCGGCGCGGGACCGTCTGGCACGGCTCTACCGGAGATACCACCGCGTCATCGTGCGTGCGGAGAATACCCCGCAGTTGTTTTGTTCCTTAGAAGGCGTGCTCGACCCGGTAGCGATTGCCGAGAGTGCACTGGAATGGCCAAATCCGCCCGCCGACGAGGACGCAGCGGCACTTCTCGTGCTCGTGCAATCTCCGCCCGACCGAGACCAGATTATGGTTCAGTTTGCCTTCGGGCACGAGGTGGGCCGGAGGGCCCACGAAATGAATGAGCGCTACGCCACACTGCAACACGAAACGGGGCGAAGCCTCGAGGACCTGATTGCGGAGACGATTGATTCCGGTGAGGACTCCGCGCAGCGCATCGGCGATATCATGCTTGGCCTGCAGCAGGAACGACCGGACGCGCAAAGGATACGCACTGCGATAACACTGCTGCGCACCGTCGTAGCTCTAGCCCCGCGAGCGGCGCGGCCCGCACCGCTGTGCATGCTTGCGTGGTTGTCCTGGGCATTAGGAAGCGGCTCTGTCGCTGGCTTCTTCGTAGACCAAGCGCTCGCCATAAACCCGAGCTACAGCATGGCATCGCTGCTAAACCTGCTGCTAAAGTCGGGTCACTTGCCGGAGTGGGCCTTCGCGGTGCCGCAGGACGGTTATGAGGCACCCGGTACCAGTGCAGCAGGTACCAGTGCAGCAGGCCAAAGCGCGCTCGGCGAAGGCTGAAGAGACTTCGACGAGCGCGCTATCAACGGACCGTTGTTGTGGTGGGTGGGACCTAGAGGTACTTCGGTGCCTCCGAAAGCACCCCATGCAGAATTTCGCCGATCTCCGCAAACTCCTTCGGCCCAACGGTCAACGGGGGAGCAAGCTGAATAACGGGGTCGCCCCGGTCGTCGGCGCGGCAGTAGAGGCCAGCTTCGAACAGCGCCTTGGAGAGGTAGCCGCGCAGCAAACGCTCGGACTCCTCGTCGTTGAACGTTTCCTTTGTAGCCTTATCCTTGACCAACTCGATGCCGAAGAAGTATCCGGCACCGCGCACGTCTCCAACGATTGGCAGGTCGAGAAGTTTTTCCAGTTCTTTGCGAAACAGCGGGGAATTCTCGCGCACGTTTTCGTTGAGCTTTTCCTCCTCGAAGATGTCGAGGTTCGCCAGGGCAACAGCCGAAGAGACCGGGTGTCCGCCGAAGGTATAGCCGTGATAAAAAGTCGTGTCGCCATGCTTGAACGGTTCGTAAACGCGATCGCTCACGATGGTGGCTCCGAGAGGTGAGTAGCCGCTCGTCATGCCTTTGGCGCAGGTGATCATGTCGGGCTCTATACCAAAGGTCGTCGAGGCAAACATGTTGCCGATGCGACCAAATGCTGTAATGACTTCATCCGCGACCAAAAGCACGTCGTACTTGTCGCAAATTTCGCGCACGCGCTTGAAGTACCCGGGGGGCGGCGGAAAACAGCCACCAGAGTTCTGTACGGGCTCAAGAAAGACCGCAGCTACGGTTTCTGGGCCCTCGAATTCAATCATCTCTTCGATGCGATTGGCCGCCCACTGGCCGAAGATCTCCTCGTTGTTACCGAGGCCCATTCCCGGGCTCATCTCGTCCGCGCGATAGAAATTGGTGTTGGGAACGCGAAAGCCTCCGGGTGTGACCGGCTCGAACATCTCCTTCATTGCCGGGATTCCGGTAATGGCCAGGGCACCCTGCGGAGTGCCGTGGTAAGCGACATTGCGAGAGATGACCTTGTGTTTGGTGGGCCGCCCCATGAGCTTCCAGTAATACTTAGCAAGTTTGAAGGCGGTCTCGACTGCCTCACCGCCACCGGTGGAGTAGAAGACGCGGTTGAGGTCGCCGGGAGCATAGGAGGCGAGTCGGTCGGCAAGTTCAATAGCGTTCGGGTGAGCGTAGGACCAGATGGGGAAAAAGGCCAGTTCTTCGGCCTGCTTCGCAGCCGCGTCCGCGAGGCGCTTGCGTCCGTGTCCGGCGTTGACCGTAAACAATCCGCTCAGGCCGTCAAAGTATTTCTTGCCGTGATTGTCCCAGATGTGGTGCCCGCGGCCTTTGACAATGATGGGAACTTCAGCGCCGGATTCCAGCACCGACTGACGCGAGAAGTGCATCCACAGATGATCCTTGGCTTTTTGCTGCAACTCGGCGTTGTGAGCATCGCTGTACAGGGTCGGTGAATCGATGGGCGTAGTTGCTGAATCGATCGGAGTGGTGAGAGTCATTTTTTTTTACCGTGTTCCCCAGTTATAAAACTGTTTGTGGAGTTTGAGATAAACGAATGCCTCGGTGGAGAGGACTCCATCGAGATTGCGGATCTTAGAATTGAGAAGCTCGAG
>Ga0307486_1002767_pt1 | contig 11961 bp, 13 predicted proteins | sample CBIW02metaG_FD_203663 | JGI IMG/M metagenome (GOLD analysis project Ga0307486, IMG submission 203663) | Sea-ice brine microbial communities from Beaufort Sea near Barrow, Alaska, United States - CBIW 0.2 | ecosystem: Environmental > Aquatic > Marine > Coastal | place: USA: Alaska | collected... | reverse complement strand
AATTGGACCGAAGACCCGAGGTAATTAAAAACACATTTTATGAAAAAAGTAAAAACAAATTGTATTATCCTTGTTGATTGCGACCCTAGAAATACGAACCCTGTAATCGAAAAAAGATTGATGCTTTAGGAGACCATCATCTATGAAAAGATTCGTGCAACCCTAAGTTAGCAAGCACTACTTTATCCATCCTATTGTGGTTTCTCCTGAATATGATTTTTCCCAAATAAACCAAGCAAAACACAACATCGTGGAGTTGTTTGTCTTTATTCCGTTCTTGTAAATTTTCAACCTACTTGAAAAAACGTAAACTTTTTTGGGTGGGTATTTTTTGAAAAATTCGTATCGCTTCACACCTTCAAGAAATTGAATCTTACAAAGCAATGCTACATTATCAGCACACTCTAAGGCGTGTTTCGCAAAATCAGTAGCGTGCTTGTAAGGTGGGTTTGTTATTATCCAATCTACATCTTTGTGAGTTTTCAAAAAATCAATATTCGGCTCTCCAAAACCCCTATCTATTAAGTCGGTGCTTATTGTGTTCTCGGGTAAAAGTTTACTTATTGCCCCATCACCACAAGCACATTCCCATACAACCCCACTAAGGTCTATGCGTTTTAGAAGTTCTTTTGTTGCTCGTTCAGGTGTAGGGTAAAAATCATTTTCTTCCCTGTTACCGTTATCTCCTTGTATCTTACGTGCCATACTACCCGTGCCAGTTGCTAACACAGTGTATGGTTCATTGCCGTTTTCGTTTGTATCTGGGTTCAGAGTTTTGCATTTATATATAAATATCCATCCTAAATTTTTTTTTGTTTTTATTTTGTGTTCGTCAGTACCGAGTTTTATATTCCCGCTTTCTTCAGTCCTACCCCCGTAGATAACAACCTTGCGAGTTACTAATCGTTCAAGGAGTCACCCCTGCCCACAAGGGACTTGCACCTGCTATATTAATACCATATCTTCGATATAATAAAGAGGCCAATGCTGGGCACATACAAAGGCTATAAATAATTTGGAGATAGGGTAACTCCGCAAAAGTAAAAGTTTACCACGAAAATAATCAACTACAACAACAGCTATTGTGTTTAGCCACATTATTCATAGCCAAGACGTTATTTGCAATTTTAGAAAACCGACAATCAAGACAATAAAATTGAAAGATTTTACAAAAAAATATATCAGGACCATCAGGCTTAATTCGTTCAGACCTTTATGCATGACAGAAATTGGGATGAGAGCGGTTAATGATTGCGGTTACCCACCATTTATTGACGCTTCTTGCAGACGAGAACCTGACTTTCAAAATGAATACCCATCAATAACAGCATTATGCAGACAAGAAAAATTCGCACCCATTTTATGTCCCAATGACATTGTAGTTTATATATCAGTTAAAGGAAAATGGTTAACTGACTTTGACCACTACCGACTTATAGCAATTCTTGTAGTTACAGACAAAAAACAAAGCCATTCAGCGGCAGCAATGTGGTATAGAAATAAAAAAATAGAACTTCCATCGAACTGTATGGTTAACGACAATCTGCCATATGAATTTCACGAAACTGCGGGGAACTATGAAAAGAAGACCGACATAAGAAAGTTCTTAAGTTATGACAATGAAAAACAGAAACAAATTGGAAAGAGAAGAATTGAAATTTGGAACGATGAATATTTAAAACAATCAAAAAAATGGGCCGATTTTGTTATTACAAAACCTATTTTTATTGAATTGAATAATCCTCCAATTTTGACAGATGATGATATGAAAAAAATTTTCGGTAGAGTTCCGAATACAAGAAATCCAAATAAGATAACAAAAGAAGAGCTAAAAGAATTGGCAAAATATGCAGACATTGATTTCAATTATGAATAGAAAAACAGCCTATAACAGCACCTGCCCAAAAGGCGGGGTTTTGTGTTTGAAATTTTTGAAATAGAAAAATTATAAAATAGACAATGGACTTTAATTTAGCAGAATACCTAAGCCAAACTGGATTTTCACAAACAAGTGAGAGTGATAAACGGGATATTTTTGAGAAAAAATATTATCAGCCTTTTAACAAAAAAGATTGTTTCGCAAGGATTACGATACATTATGATGCTGGATATTCAAAATTCAATAATGCTTCAGTTTGTTTAATGACAGTTGATTTGACGGATAATTTTGATTCTAATGCAGAAGGAATAACAATTTATAATGGATTAGCTCCGAGTAATTTTGATTTTGCTGTAGAATTATTTGAACAGATTTTACCAGGAGAAAAAGAACTAAAGGAATATAATGGATAAATGGCATATATCAGCAATAGGATATAGACGACATAGTTGATATAAACAAGTTACTGCTAAGCATAAAAAGATACCGTGGAACTAAAATATGATGACTTATTAAATCTTGACAATTTAAATGATTTCGAACCTAATCAGGTTGTTGGAATTTTAGGATTTATTTTTGAAACATCAAGAGAACAAACGAATCTTGACAACCTGAAAACTGGTCTTAACTTGTCAGAAAAACAGAGTCTTGACAATTTTGATGACCATGACAAAATGATTTTTCATTACAATGTTGCAAACGGCTGGTCATATTTACAAATGCTTACTCAAGAGATAAATTCGGATGACTTTTGGGCATTCAAATTTCAGGAATTAGAAAAACAAATTATTAATCTTCGATTAGCTTTAATATTTTCCGAAGGAATAAATGATGATTTTAATAAATGTCAAATACTTACAAATCTTGGAAATTTATTTAACCATATTGGTAGATTTTCAGAAGCTCAGTTATACTGGCATAAAGCTTTAGAAATCATACCTGGGTTTCCAATGGCGGTAGGAAACTTAGGTTTTGGATTATTTCATTATGCCAAAGCTTTATATGATAGAGGACATCAAAGCTTATTTTTCAAATTCACATATAAATATCTGACAGACAGCTTAGGATTAGATATTTACCCTGAAGCAAAACAAAGTTTCAGTGCAATTGCACAAGACTTAGAAGAACGTTTTGATAATAAACAGCTTAAAGACCTTGAAGGATTAGGTGATTATAAATTAGGTAAATCTAAAGGAGAACAAGAATATCGTAAATGGAGTTTGGAAAATAAACTTTTTTTAAACCCAATTAACGATATTACAATCGAATCTATAGCTGCACATGACTGTATCTTATTGCCCACAATGACATTAGAATTTGACCAAACTCCAGTTTACCAAACAATTTTTAATCAGTTAAAACAGGAATTTGTTTCTGGTCGGTTTTTACTATTTGAGGGCATAACACAAAAACGCAAACATTATTCAGATAAGGGAAACCTACAAATGGATACTCTGGATTATGCAACATATTCATTCAGCATTGAGAAAGTTAAAATTGCGTTTAGAATGTGCTATTCAATACTTGATAAAATTGGTTATTTACTCAATGATTATTTGGACTTAGGATTTAAGCGAGACCAAGTTTCTTTTAGAAAAATATGGTATACCTATAAAAAGAATAAACCTGATGGATTAAATCGTAATATATCAGAAACTAAAAATTGGGCTTTTAGAGGTTTATTTTGGTTGAGTAAGGATTTATATGAAAAAAATGATTTAGAATTTGTCTCTTCATTAGAACCTGACGCAAAAGATTTAGCCTTGATGAGAAATTATATTGAGCATAAATCATTTAAAACAGTTGAATTAGGTGAGTTGAGCATTGTTGATAATGGATTAACCTTTTTGATTTCAAGGACTGAATTTGAATTACGTACACTTAAATTATTCAGACTTGTAAGAGCAGCTATGATTTATTTGTCACTTGGTATAAATCAAGAAGAAAGCAAAAAAGATATTGACAGACCTACTTTGCCAATTGATTTTATAGATATGAAAGATGATTATAAATACTGATAAATGCCAAGCGATAACAATGTATATAAAACAAGCAGGTAATCGAGTAGACGGCTCCGACAAAAACTGACGAAGTGCGCATCTCACACCACCGTACGTAAGGGTTCCTTCGGTTTTCACTTAAAAGTGTTTGAGACGTCACAATTCCAAAGGATGTTTGTTGTAGCCCTACCGAAAACAAAATCGATAGAGTCGGAACCAACTTTTATTAGAATTCTTAATAGGTGCAATTTATCAAAACCACTGGGGTGGCTTTTAAAAAAAGGCGATACTACAATATTTTGAAATAGCATTGTTCAATTCCCAATATTTTGAGACAATGACCTATGAAAAGGTGCGTCTATCCCTAAGTTAACATTAATATTTCGTTACTTTATACTTTATATAACATTTTATAGGCAATAATAAAAAAATACCCAAACTTAAAATATCAATTATGGCTCTTATTAATTGTCCCGAATGTAACAAAGAAATTAGTGACAAAGCTCTTTGTTGTCCAAATTGTGGAGTTCCACTCGACAAAATTGAGCTAATTTCAAAAAATAAAACAACTGAAGTCTTGGATGACTCTAATTTAATGAAATATCCTAGTTTCCCCTCAGATTTAAGCATTGGGAAACAGATAGTAAATTGGGCATTTGATGCTGCATTTGAAGGTTTTTTTGATGGACGAGAAAATGTAATTTTAAAAATTCCAAGTGGTCAAGTAAATGTAATTCTGTTTACACATGGGTTACAAATAACAAGTGGATTGAAGTTTTACCCAATTCACAACTCCCAAGTCATCAGTTTAAAAAGAACATCTCATGAAGAACTTGCAAAAAAAGACAAATCTGTTATAGGAAGAGCCGTAGTTGGTGGGTTAATACTTGGTCCATTAGGAGCAATTGTTGGCGGGATGTCAGGAATTGGAAGCAAAGAAAAATTTATCAACAAAAACTACTTTATAGTAAACTATTGGGATATCGAATCAAAATCTGTACAATCAATTCTTATCAGTAGTTCCGAAACCACGAAGATTGATTCATTTATTCTTCGACAACAAAAAGAACAAAACTTAAATCTAACTAAAAATCGACAACCTGAAGCCAATACAATGCCAATATGGGCGATTATAGGTATATTGGTAATTATTTTCAGTGTCATTGTGATTATTGCTGGTAGCTAGAAGAATTTAAATCAGAACAAAATGAAAATAAATATTTTATCAATTTTAATATTATTGACAATATTTACATCCTGTCAATCAGATGAATCTCGAATAACAAAACTGTTTAAATTGCATATGCAAGAAATGCTATCGGACCCTACGTCTTATGAATTTATTAAAATAGAAACATTTGTCAATCACGAAAAAATTTCTACTGATTCGATAAATGAAATTTATCTAAACACACTTGAACCTGATGAATATTATAAAAAATATCAAGAGATAAAAGATATAAGTGGGTATTATATTGGACAAAATGTGAAATTGGGAATTGTAACCTATAGAGCTAAGAACAAATTTGGAATGAGTATATTAGAGGAAGCTGGTATAAGAATAGATGACAAGGGGGAAATTCATCAAATTGATAATGAAATCATATTCAAAATAGATGATGTCTATCATTATACGACAAAAGAAAACTAAAGCCAATAACATTGGTTACCAGTGGAAAGTGGTGTTTTAGACTTCAAATAACAAACAACAAAGCCTACAAGTTCACGTCCCTAATCCCTCCCAGTTTAGATATGAGTTTGAATTGAAAGTATTGAAGAACTCTCCGATGCTTTCTATGGAATTATCCACCAACCCTAAATTAAACAACCTGGATAGCAAAGTTGAATTACCAATAGATATAAAGAAGTTTATAGAGGATAATCAGAAAGAAGGATTTATTTCTCGTAAATTATTACGACTTACCGATTTTGGTGTACTTTTCTTAGAAAGTGTTGTAAGAGATAGAGCAGAGTCAGCCGAAGGGAATTTACGACATCAGATTGGATGATTGATATTAATTGGTCCCAACCCATTTGGCTGGGAATTGGTTCATGTACATCAGTCATAATTCTCCATCTTGATTAAATGACGGTTGGTACACTACTTCAACATCTGTTGCACAAATAAAATAGGTAGGTTTTAAAATTGATTGGGATTGTTAGGCTTCCACCATCATCAACCTTTTAACCTTCTGTGCAACACCAAGACTGCACCCCCCCAAACAAGCCGCTCTTCTAAGTGATTCACCATTACTCAATTCAACCTCTACTTTTTTATATTTCTTTAAGAATTCTTTATCGGTCATGCTACTACCATATAAACGACCTTTATACTTACCTTTAAGCTTAGCCAATTCAATACCAGCTTTCTGACGTTCCAACATATTGTTACGTTCCATCTCGGCAACGTTACCCAGTACTGATGCTATCATCTTGAAAGTTGGATTTGGTTTTTTATTAATCATTGAAAACATTCCAATATTCTCAACATAAAGGTTCACCGATTTTGAATTGAAGAATTCAATCATTGTTAAGATGTCAATAATATCTCTTCCCATTCGGTCCAGGCTTGCTATGTGGATTTCAGAAATATTACCTTTCTCAATATCATTAAGTAATTTTTTAGCTTCATCACGGTCAATGAACTTTATAGCCCCAGATGCTTTCTCTATGTAAACCTTTGAAAAGTCCTTTGAATTAATTTCTTGTCTTGATGTGTTTTGTTCAGCTGTTGATACTCTAACGTATTTAACTTTGCTCATGATGACTGATTTTGTAATTATTTTACTAATATAGTGTATTTATTTAGGGTGGCAAAATAATACACCTTAAATCTACTTATTTAGTTCATTTTAGTGTATTCAACATAGGCATAATCTAGGTTTATACAAGAACTTTGAAATAGTAAGGATGCCCTTATGTTGTGTACATGATTTAATTCTGAACTCTGAGTTATTTGAATTCATTTTTTGCCGTTTTTGTCGGGAAGAAAAGCGTGAATTGCAGCGTATGATAAGTAAAGTCTAAAACTGAAACGTAATTAATAATCGATTGGTTTCAATAAATTTTAGATTATAATTCTTTGGTATTCATATCAATATATAAAAACAATGCTTAATTTGTTCTCGAATCCTAACATACGAGACGTTGTAGCCAATGTTGAAAACTGAGAATTAACTTAACCTCAATAGATAATGGGACTTTTACAAAGACTTTTTGGAAAAAATAACAATTCAAATCTTCAAAAACATTCTAATGACTTTCAGAAAAAAGAATTGATTAAAAATTATGAAGATTTATTTGAAAAAACAGAAGCGTTAAAAAAAGAGAACTTGGCTTGGCAAACTGAGTTCAATCACATTATTGAGTTAAGACAAAAAGCTCAACAACTTGAAAAAGAAATTAAACCTCAAGAGGCAATATCAGTATATTTAAACTCAATATTTGCTGGAGAGAAAAGTAAAAAATTAAATATTAATAATTATGCTTACGACATAGAACGGGTTATAATTCTTTTCTCTAAAACACAACAAAAAGATGAACTAAAAAAATTCCTTGAGGAAAAAATTGATTTATATCCAGACTTTCAGGAAACAAAAAAATGGGCTGTTCGACTCTCAAAATTAAATAATGAGGAAAGTAATACAGAAATATCAATTTCTCCAACTGATATAAATGACCAGCAACCAAGTAAAATCACGATGGGTCAGAGGATTAATGATTTCAAAAAAGAAATGCCTGAGTTTAATTTTTATTATGACCTTCCTTTAAACTCCGATACATTAATTTATAAAAACAACGTACCATTTGAGTATTCTAGAAAACTTAGAGAATTCAGAGATGCTTTTGAAACAATTAAAAGTTCCGCAAAAATTGCAGAAAACGAAGGTGACTATAAAAAGGCAATTGAAGCTTATAAAAAAATGATTGTCGAAGAATATGAGAGTCCAGAACCTTATGAAAGACTTATCATTATTTATGCAAAACTAAAATGGAAAGATGAAGAAAAGAAAATAATTGAACAAGCAATTTCTTTTTTCACCAATCTAAAGGACAAACAATTGAATTACGTCCTGACTCTTGCAAAAAAATATAATACGATTGAAAAAGCAATGGAATATATAAATCAGGACAAAAAGATTTTCTACTATGGTGGTGCATTTGAATTATATAATCCACAAACATCTCGGTTGACTAAATGGAAAAATAGAGTAGAAAAACTAAATGAATAGAAAAACACTGTCTACAACAAGGGGTGTAAAAAATGCTGGTATTCTTGCGGATTTGGAGACTTTCTTACAATTAGTTTTAAATGATTTTTAAAGAATAAGTTGAGATGGTAATCATTGCGCCAAATTGAATTGGTTATACGGGTACATCGGGGAATCCCATAGACTGTTTAGAATTAATTCAACTTTTATTTCCTGATAATGTTCTAATCTATTTTGGAACAGTAGAGCAGTCCTTTAAGAAAATATTCATTACGGATAATTAACTTTACGTAATTTGAAAACCTAAAAAATTTTTATATTCTATTCACTTACGGGGCTCTCTCGTCTTAAAATTGGGACCTATAATATACAGTCTATGATAAAAAATGAAACAAATTATCTTCAATGGTTAGAAAACCAGGGTGTGGGCAAGAAGGATAATGTTGCCTCTTCCCCTAAGTCCTACATATCCTATTTAAACACTGTTTCCCAAATTATTGGTGAGGATATATCAGAAAAAAATCTATATAATGAAGGTTGTATTGATTCAATGGAAAAAAAGATGCACGGAGCAAGAAGTGCTAAATCCATATCCAATTACAAATCTGCTATGCGGCATTATGTGAAAATGGTTCAGCAATAAATAATAAGCTAACAAGGAATGGTTTAATTTATCATCACGCTAAAAATCAAATCCCCAATGGAGTTAAAGGAGTTTTTAAAGGACGGTAACGCATGCATCACGTGCGTTGCTCGAAAAAAATTAATTAGAATAACCCCTGAGGAAATTGTGCGACAAAAAACGATGATTAACTCATTGTTGAATATGGTGTTCCTCCACTTATGATAGACGCAGAAGTTCCCCTATCCTATTATGAAAAAGGTGCTCGTGGACGTGCAGATATCATCGTATCGGATATTGCTAAAGATGATGATAAACATATCCCACTCGTCCTTGTGGAATGTAAAGAACCTAATGTTCCTTTAACAGATAGAGCGGAATTTCAAATTCTTAATTACGATAGTATCCTACGGGCAAAAATTCTGGTTTTGACTAAGGTCTAGATGAATTGGTGTATCATTATCTTCCTGAAGAGGACCGATATCAGCAACTAAATGAAATACCCCATTATGAAGATTTATTGGAGAAAGATTTCTACGAGTCCAAAGAGTTTGAAGTAGTTGATTGGAAGAGACCTTCTCATGAAAAACCTGATGATAAGTTCATAGAAGAACTTCAAAAGGATGGTCTTGTAGGAGAAGATTCAGATTCCCAATTTTATTCCTTGTTAATTAACTTGTTGGGATTAATTTTCGACCCACTTTCTAAAATAAGCTGTCTTGACCTTCCCTCTAGAAAGCTGATAGAAGAAAGTGGTTTTCGATATACCACTTTTGGCAATGCTTCAGGAGGAGGGTTCCCTGGTGATTACAGATATTTAATTTTTGAACGGTATGATGGGGAAACACAAATAATAAGTTTTACTGTAATGGGGAAACTCAGTGCAAAAAATCACCCCTTGTTTGGCAATAGCAAGGGTCACTCTTTGTTTCTTTTCGCAATTGATGATTATGAAAACAGTCATCTTTCTTCTGAATATGCTATTGAAAGATTTGTAAAGATAGAAAAACAGTCATTTTCCTTTTGGCACGATGGGACCCTCACTTTGGGCAAGCAGGGAAGAGTCAAGAATCGGGAAGTAATAGAGTACATTAAGAGCCGTAGACCTGAATTTATAAGAGAGGGAAAGATTTTTTTAGGTCAGGTCGACAACAGCAAGCAATTTGAGTGGAACCAAGAGGACGTAAAAAATTTAGTATCTAACTTTATTACCTATTCCTTCCTTCGGGATGAGTTTCGAAATAGCAAAAAGTAAGTAATGGCTCATCTTCAACGTACATACTGAAGTTGATTGAATTTCAGCAACCGTTGTAAAATCTATCTTTTATTTTGTAGGCATTAGGGGTTATATTAATTTTTAATGGATAATATTTGGAAAAGAAGGAAGCGGAAAAGTACAATAGAAGAAATAAAATTAAAGTTGATATCAACTTCTTATCTTTTCAAAGTACTCTTTGAATGTGGTTTTATCTTTGGAGCTCCGAGGTTTTCTAAATATCGAACAAAAGTAAATTGATTAAAATATCAAAAATCAAAATTTCATATTAGAGGCACTCGCTATAAAAGCACCAATACTCAAGCCGCCAATAATAGACTCAAAAATTACAAGTGAATCTGAAACCTCATTTACCTTATCCGAAAAGAAGCCAAGTGTAGAAAATGACGAAATAGATATTTTAAGTGATTCAAAGGCGTCAAAAAGGTTCATTGCATTAAATGAATAATTTGTCATCTGCAAAAAGTAGAATAGACTAAATGAAGCCATTATAAAAACTGAACTTGAAATCACTTTTCTTGGTTTCAGTCCATATCCCCAGTAATGATAATTTATCGATTTCAAGAAGTATGACCAAAACCATCTCAAATTTTCGAAATGAGAATTTATATATCTAAACAATAATCTTTGAGAAAATTTGTGTTCCCTAATTTCAGAATTTAAGTTTTTGAAATTAATTCTAAATTGTAGAAGGATAGATTGACGCTTATATTCCTTTTCCTTTAAATAATACATCTGTTCTTGTGCATCTTCTCCTTGATTTTTATATGCTTGCTTAAGAGCTAGATATGCACTTTCAAAACCTAATTTTGTTTTATGATGATGACCCTTCACATTGAAAAGCTTTGTGTCCCTAAAAATCACATCAAATGAACCACCAACAATTTCAACATTAGATAATTCTGAATTAATAATTTCACCCTGAACCTTACAATCTATAAAATTCCAAGAGTTAATTTTTGCCCCGTCAAAATAAAGGTCTCTCATTTTACATTTGTAAAATGTCACTTGAAATAATTCGCAATCCAATAATGTCAAATCGTTGATAATAGAATTTGAAATAGAAAGCACTTTATTTTGAGTAGCTATTTTTCCAGAAAATCTAAGTCTTGCAAAATTTCCAAATTCAATGTGCTTCGTATGTAGAATACCGAACTTATTTAGGAGAGGTTCTAAGCCGCCCATTTTAAGTAATTTAAACCCACCAAGTATTGTATGGTCTATTAAATCGGTATCAATGTGAGACCCTCCAGTAAATTGTATCAGGTTTTCATTTCTAATTGTCTCGCTAGAAACATTGGCCTGAAATTTTATCCAGTCAAAATAAGGAACAAAACTATCTAATTTTTTATACTTGTACGTAAAATAAGGTCCCCCTGGTTTGATTTTGCCATCAAGATTAGTCTTCGACACGAATTTGTCTATGCCTTGATAACTCTCGCTCTCTATTATATATTTGTATATATTTTTGCTATCCCCAGTTGATTCTATACAGGACGTAACACCTAATCTCAGAATTTGGTCGTCATCAAGATTCCAGATTCTTTGCCAAACATCAAATCTATCTAGAGAAGTTCTAAACTTATCCAGTAATTTGGGGTAATAGTGTTTATTTATCCATTGGTAAAAATTCTCATCCGTTATTTCCCATAATTCGCTCGGATTTAAGGATTCGAGCTTTATAATCTTTTGATATTCTGTTTTTGCTTCCTCTTCTTCCTGTTCCAGAAGCATTTCTCTAAAAGATTTAGACATTGTATAAAATTAAATAATGATTATCATATTTCCTGTTAGTACTGAACTACGATAATGAAGTGGTGCACCTACAGGAAAAAAAGACTTTTCGAACTAGTGTTAAGTTAGGTATAATATGACGTATTAAATTAGTTTTTAGTACCTTTGGTAAAACCAAGAGATCATGATACGTTATACCATTAAGCTGAGCAAAGAAGAAGTGGACGAACTTATGTCTA
>Ga0307486_1002766_pt1 | contig 11968 bp, 9 predicted proteins | sample CBIW02metaG_FD_203663 | JGI IMG/M metagenome (GOLD analysis project Ga0307486, IMG submission 203663) | Sea-ice brine microbial communities from Beaufort Sea near Barrow, Alaska, United States - CBIW 0.2 | ecosystem: Environmental > Aquatic > Marine > Coastal | place: USA: Alaska | collected... | reverse complement strand
TCTGCCGCTGACGAGCCCACTACCTGAGCCCGATATTGCATGAGGATGGCCAGCAAAATAGCGGGCCAGGTTGATCGCCGCGTTCAAATCGCGGTCCAATTTTCTTCCACAGTCGTCACATGCGAAGACACGTTCGCTGAGGAGCAGTTTGGCTTTCACCACACCACAGCACGAACATGTTTTTGACGATGGGAAGAAACGATCTACTCGGGCGACAGTTCCGCCAGCCCAAGAAGTTTTGTAGTCCAGTTGTCGGTGCAGCTCCCCGAGGGAGGCATCAGCGATCGACCGAGACAGGCCACGTTTGGCCGCGCGGCCATTGCGTTCAAACCCGCCTGCACCGTCAGGTCGCGGTGCAGGTTTTGCCATCATGCCCCGAATGTTCAAATCTTCGATGACGACTGTCTCAAATCGGGCTGCGAGTGCTGCGGTGATGTGATGCAGATGATTCGCTCGAAGGTCAGCCGTTCGGGTATGCAGACGCGAAATGTCGGCCTGAGTTTTTCGCCAACCGGCGGATGGTGTTTGCCGGCGGCGGGTGGCCGCATCATAGGGTCCGACCTGTCGGGCGGCTTTGCGTTGCAGTCTGGCCATGGTTGTTGCTGCCGCTTTCAAATGGCGTGGGGCCGGAATCCGCATGACCTCGCGGCCATCCGGTGTTGCCGCAACGACAGTGTCTTTGACACCAACATCAACACCAACAATGGGTTGACGGCGGGTGGTGTTCGCCCGATGGCGATGCTTCACCGGGACAGGGGCAAGAATTTGGAAGCTGGCCTGCCACCGACCGCCGCGGTAGGAAATGGTGGTGGAATTGATTTTGCCACCAGAGGCCAAATCCCGGCGCAGGTCGGTGACATCACCGAGCAGGTGGATGCGGCCAATGCGGGGAACAATCACACCGGCGCTGTCAGTGGATAGGCGAGCGTCGTTCTCAAAATTGATGGAGGGCTTGGTGCTCGCTCGCTTCTTCATCCGCGGGAATCCGACCTTCGCGCCAGCCCGTTTCCCAGACCTCGACGTTGAGAAGTTCTCTAGCGCGCGGCCCAGGTTGTTCGCGCCCGTTCGGTAGGCCCGGGAGCCGTTCTCCGCAGACCATGGGGCCCACTCTTCCTTGTGGGTGTTCCAGAGCTTCGCTAGCGAGAACTTGGACCAGGACAGGATCGGAGTGAGTTGGTCGCCTCCGAGCCCATAAGACTTCTCAGCCTCACGCTGCGAAAGGTTTGCCTTCACTTCGGCAAGCAGCCGGTTGTAGGTGAAGCGGGCAGCACCAGCATGGGCAAACAATGCCCGGCTTTGACTGCCGGTCGGATCAAGAGCGAACACGACAGAACGCTGCACCATACGGTGCTCAACATCCGTGATTTCGCTCATTGATACGTCTATGCGCGGCAAACCCGTAAATGTTGCAGAAATGGCCAAATTGGTTCAAAAAGTTTGAAGAAACCCAGATGAGGCCCGACCAGTCTCAACTTCGTTGAGAAGCCAACAGTCGATTAGCCCGCCAACATTGCCGTGATTGCGGAGTCTCAATTAGCAGCAGAGTCTCAACTAGCTTGAGAACTGACACCTATCCGCTGAGCTACAGACACGAAGTGGTCGATCGAGGGATCGAACCTCGGGCCTTCTCGTTATAAGCAAGATGCTCTAACCGACTGAGCTAACCGACCGTGTGCAACATTTTTGCGTGGGGGTTTCATTAAATCCCAGCGGCCTTGAATTCATTGGTCACTTTCGCAGAGGCGCGAACCGGATTCCAGACTAAGCAAAGAATTTTTCCAGAGGGGGACCGCCACTGATTTCGTTCCTCAGTGTGGTCCGCGACCATTCTCGCCTAGTAGTCGGGCAACGTCCCCGAGACGTTCGCCATACGGCGCCATCCAGTCGTATGGACTATTGCCGGGGAATCCGAGCCACGCCGTGTCAGTTCCCTGCGCTCCTGTGTGCTGCCCCATGTGGCCGATGACACGCTCCCGCAAAAGAGGCTTTGGCAGCAACCACGCCTGAGCATCAAACGGCGAAATTCCGATGCACAAGCAGTAGTCGTAATCTTGGTCACGAATTTGCTGAAATTTGAATCCGCCACTCGCCCAAAGGCTCGACATTTTTATTTCGATTCGATGACCGTTGATGATTCGGTCTGCATCGCTGTTGCGTGACCGCAGAACATCGTAGCCCTTGGCCGCTGCCCAGCCAGCGACTAGGGCCTCCCCGATGGCTCCCTTGGTCCGAGACGGAACCTTGAGTATCCACTCGAACGGGCTTCCCACCCATGGGTCATCAGCGGCGCGAGCGTAGTCAGGGGCGAGTGTGCCGGAAAGGGCCGCAAGGATCTGCACATCAGGGTCGACGATCTTATGCGTCATTGCACGACCACCCCTGGGATAGCATCGACCGCAGTTGTTGGCACTGCCACGAATCTCACTTCTTCGCCGAGCCGTCCGGTCGCGAAGCGCTTTCGCATGACTTCAATCGCCTCGGGATTCTGATCGACCACGACAAACTTTCGGTCAAGTTCCAACGCCGCTGCTCCGGCAGTCCCGCTGCCGGCGAAAAAGTCAAGAACCCAGTCACCGGGTTCGCTGCTTGCTTGGATTATCCGCCGCAAAATCCCGAGTGGCTTCTGGGTCGGGTAGCCAGTCTTTTCTTTTCCGTTGGGTGACACAATCGTGTGCCACCAAGTGTCGGTTGGCAGCTTGCCGAGAGCAACTTTCTCTGGCGTGACAAGGCCCGGAGCCATATATGGTTCCCGGTCGACCTCAGTGCTATTGAAAAAATATTTGGCCGGGTTTTTTACGTACACAAGAATATTGTCGTGCTTCGCAGGCCACTTATTTTTGGAGCGCGCCCCGTAGTCATAGGCCCAAATTATTTCGTTCAGGAAGGATTCCCTCCCAAAAAGCGCATCAAGGAGGACCTTTGCGTAGTGGACTTCTCGGTAATCGAGGTGCAAATATAGGGTCCCATCTTCGGCGAGAAGACGCCAGGCTTCCTCCAAGCGCGGCTCAAGGAACTCCCAGTAGTCAGCAAATGTGTCGTTGTACCCGAACGCTATGCCTTTGACGGTGTCATATGTCTGGCCTTTGAACCCAACGCGCGTTCCGGTAGCCGACTTGACCGTCTTCATCGTCTGCCGGGTCTGCACCTTGCCTGTGTTGAAGGGGGGATCGATATATATAAGTCGAAAACTGCGGTCGGGCAAACCCCGAATGAACGCAAGGTTATCTCCTTCCACGACTAGGTTGTCGCCTTTCGGATCCCAGACCGACGAAGAGCTAGCGAGAAAATCATCAGAAGTCATCCACACACGATACTTGAACCGTCCCGGTTCTCTTACCGCCGTGTTGTTGGGGGCGTCAAAACCGGGACGGTTCATATTTTGGATCGCGAGGCCTGGCCGCCTCCGACTTGCGCCGTTGTGTTCAGTGGGCTCCTGCTGCACGCTTTTCATCGCTTGACGTTCCAATTGGGGCTCAGCCGGGATGTCCCAGCACGCGGCGAACCGCATCTTTCACATCTCCCGAAGTTCTGGGCGACGGTCATACCTCTCGCACGCCACCAGACAGCCGAACGCCGCAATAGTGGCGGTCTCCTTTACGCGAATACTTCTCTGAAACTTGCTTTTTTCACCCGCATCAAGGAGGCAGTCGCCATTGGCGCGGATAAGTGCCGTTATGTCGCATGTCCACTAAGTTCTTCAGGGTTGATAGGCCGCGACGAATACTGAGTCCCGTCCTTCGTCAACAGAAAATCACGACTGGCGACTTGGACTTCTAACGGCAAATCTGTCCGCTGATTGATATGGCCGTCTTTGTGCATCCTGGACAACTCGCTCAATGTCCCGCTGCCGCGGTCAGAAACACCCGATTCGAGCATCAAATTGATGCTGTCCGGCACTCGCTGAGCTTCGAGTTGCGTCATCGTTCTGTTCAGTTCAAGAAAATAGTCGTAGTCTTCGATCCGGGCATCAGACAGCCTCCGTTGCTGCTCAGCGATGAATGCCTCAGCTAGCGAGATTGCTAGACGACGTTCTCGCGCCTCTGCGCCGCTCATCCCTCTCTTGTACTTTTCGAATGCGACTTCCATCTCTTTAGAAAAGTCTTCAGGTGAAGCTTTTCTGGAATCGACGAGCTCAAAAGCGACGGTTTGATGTGTGCGCTCCTCGCTTGAGTTTTCCTCTGCGGTCGGCTTGACGTCGCGGTGCCGTCTGTCCCAAAGCTTCTTAAGGCGTGGCCGAGCCTTTTGAGCCCACCAAATATTGAACCGCGGCGCGATCTTGGTATCAACCGCGATCACCGCGAGCTCCACGACGCGAAATAGCACTGTGGCTAAGATCAAGACGCCCTGCAATGCGACTTCCAGCTCCTCAGGCGTCATGGGCTTTACTTCGGCTTCGTAAGCAGAGTCCTCGTGCTCGTGCTCGTACTCGTACTCGTACTCGTACTCGTCGTCAGCCTGGATTAGCTCAGGAGGTCCGATGAGTTTGTTGGTGCCATCCTCGAATAAGAGCGCACGCTTCGCGCCCTCAGTATCTCGCGACCATGCAAGATGCGTCCCCTCTGGAACTACAGCGCGATACGAATCATCACTCTGGTCCATGTGACTCATTGTCGGATCTCCCAAACGCAAGCGGCTTATGAATGTGTCTAGCCCCAACCTATCTGTCACGCTGCCCCGGCGGCGAGACCCATCGTCGAGGCCGTTACCCGATCTGGCACAGACCGGCTAATGGGATGAACGGCATCGTGATGGCAATCGCTGTTCCCTGGGACGAGCACCGTCGAGCCAAAGGCACGACCAGCTATCGCGTGTCTAGACATATTCGAGTATTTTTCGCCAAGGGCACGGTAGCCTCCTAGCGTCCTCCCCAACACCAGCGTTGGGTGAAGTCCCTTTGCGCAACGAGAGGAGCCATGGTCGCAATGACACCGGAAATTAGAGAACTTGAGCGGATCCGCGAACAGCTTGCTGCCACCGTTGCTGAGTCCGTCGAGTGGCCGCATGCCTCGTTCACCTTCGACATTGAAGGTCGACGGGGCAATCCTCTCCGAATCTTCAGAACAATCGCCCAAAATACGCAACTCCATTCCGAGCACTTCAGAGCGGCCACGCGATGGTCACACCTCGCCATTCTCGACGCGTATTAAGGAGCAGTGTCTCGTCGCGAACTGATCGTCGCTCAAAGTATGGCTCGCGCAATGCTAGAAATGCACGGTCTGCTCCATTGCGTCCAGTTGCGCTTAAACGCGATCACTCTTCAAGTCGACGAATCAAATTGGCAATCATACGGCCAGTCCTTTTGGAGCACGATCGTTCGCGCGCGTCTTGGAACATCGGATCCGTCTCTCAACGAGCGGCTCTTAGCCGCGGGTGTCGCTGGCGCTTCCCTAAAGCCGTTCGGGGTCACTGTGTGCATAGAAAGTCTCGCTACCGAAACCGGCTTCGAAGATGTTGAGGCGCGGTACGCCACACTCTGCGATTTCGTGCACCAAAACGCAGGAAGTCGAGTCGGCGCGGTAGTCGGGATTCGCGATGGCAATCGAGGCAGATTAGGCGCTGGCGAGTGGGTAGTTCCTGATGGGACCATTCCCATCTTGAGATACGAGTACCCGGGTTCTCCGGATCGGCTGCGCGCCCATATAGCTCGCACAGCACCTGGAATGCTCGTCGTTACCACTGCCTGCGTTACGTGGACGAACCTGACTCCGACATCACCGTTTTCGATGGAGATGACCGAGCGCTTCACTGGAGACCCGCACGGCGGCGGCAACCGCCTAGATAGGGCCTTCCGGCTCGATGAATCTTTCCGGATATTCCGCTTCCTCGCGCTACGTCTCAGTACGGGTCAGCGGTCTTGCCGCTGACGACGCAATGCGGGCATGGCCAACCTCGACGGTTGATGGAGGTCGGTCGCGCTTATCCGCAGGTTCTAAAGGAGCGAAAGAGCTACATTCGGGATGAGAGCCTAGGATTCGTCGGCTGCACTCGCACTGTCCGACGAACTGTCAAAATAGATCTGTTCGGCCAACGGCGTCGGTCGGTATACTCGTCTATTCCCGTCGCGCTCCCTATCCACGAGGCCTCGGTCGTCCAGATTCTTTGCACGCCTTCCCACAAGTTGGTAAGAACAGTCCAGCTCGCCCGCGACTTCAGACGGGCTCAATTCACGCTTCTCGGTCGCTAGCGCCTGAAGAATCCCAAGTTCCACCTGAGGTAGCAGAGCAGAATCCTCGACGGCCCGAAGCGTTGGTTCGTATTTTCGCGAAAGGTTGATCACATTGCATTGACCGATACGGCACTCTGGGCACAACATGCCATAGGCACGGAGCGCGGGAAGCGCCTCAAGTTCTTGGTGGTGGCCGCAAGAGTCGCAGATTATTTCTTGGTTGTTTCGTATGTAGCTTTGGAATATCGGTGTGAAGTCGAACGGTCGTCCCACGAAATACTGTCGAAAGCGCTGTTCGCGCTTGCCTGTCGGTCGCCCAAACTCAATCACTTGCTGCTGACACAGGCCATAGTTCAGGGCGTAAACGGCGACCTTCCTACCATCTCGATTTCTCATCTCACAATACTTTGTGATGAAAAAATTGAGCTCTAAGCTACGGAGCAAGGGTTCATGGTCCGGCCCAAGGTGGAAATGGCTTGTAGGTGCGGCCCCATCAACTTCCCTGATTGGGCTCGCGTCTGACTTCTTCAGCGCGCGTGCCCGGTCCACAATCGCGTCCAATAGGTCTTTAAGACTAAAGATCGACGAGCGCTCGGCAAAGCTTTCTTGAAGGAAGCGGTTCATCTCGAAGCCAGCCTCGATCTTTTCCTCGTAGTAGCGCTGAGCAGCACTCCTTATCGCCCCTGAACCAATTTTTTTGTCATAGAGAAGGGCATTCTCATAAGCGAAATACAAGAGGTATCCAACGTTCCGGGGATTTGCCATAGTGGCGTAGAAGATTTGACGCCACACCTCATTATTCGCCGAATCGAAAAGTTCCGGTATTGGCTCTGCTTGGTAGTGCGTAAGCCGTCGGGTTACTAGTCTCCGCGTGAAATCAATTGCTTTCTCCTCCATGGCCCCCACGTCCGACCCCCCGTACAGATCGAATAGATCTAGGCTCACTTCGTCGATCTTCGTCGGATCGATTGCCCCGTAATAAATGCGGGTGGGGTAGGCAGCCACCTTGAACTTGATCAACTCATCCGACCAGTTGTTGAGGGGAGCCAACAGGACGTCCACGACAAGACGCATCGCCGGTTCCGGCATCTCGGAGAAGTCGTCAATGAACACATATAGCTGATCTATCCCACACTTCCGGAGAATTTCTCGGAGCCGTGAAATAACCTTCTTTAGATCAAACACACGCATCAAAACATCGGCCTGATCGATTTCTTCCGACAGCGATGTGGATTGATTCACGCTCGCCGACAATGACAGTTCGGGGCCCGTCGCTCTAAGCGCGGCTCCCGCACCTGCTGTACTCCCTGAGGTATCGCTTCGTTCAGTGCGTCTGGATTCGACAATTGTCCCGAGGACGCTCTCAAACCGGTGCGCCATGGCCTCCTCAAGGAGTGCTTCGAGGCTGCTGAACAGGTCCGGGATTCCCCCGCCCACGGTTGCTTTTACCCGCTCCCATAGGCTCGACTCGATTCGATTATTCAGCTCGTCCTTAATCGAATGTATGACTGCGCTTACGAATTGACGGTTCAGAAGGAGCTGTTCAAGTGAGGCTTTGGGTAGGGTGCTCGCGGCTTGGGAAGTAGCCAAAACACTCGGATCGACCCTAGATGACTCATACACGCTCTTTATGTCGACATAGGCGGTCGTGACCCGATTCCGCTTCCTAAGGTCGCTCTGAGCGCGCTGGAAGATAGTCGACTTCCCGGTCCCCTTTCGCCCGATAAGGAAGGTCGTGTTCGGTTTCAGCAGCGTCTGCAAAACATGCTCATTAGGAAGTGGGTCCACGTACAGGTCTTCAATGACCCGTTCCCCGTTATCGTCCTTTAGCTCCGCTCGCCGATAAAGTTTCAGAGACTGCGCGGCATCGCGGAAGCCTGTATGTCCTGTGGCTGTAGACCGCACCATGGATCCTCAATCTTGAAGCAAAGTTTCTCCCATGCTGGCACAGTCCGCGTTGCTCCGTTCGGATTACGCCCATCGACTTTATAACACCGAGCGAGATCCACCATTTGACACTTGACCGGCTGGGTCGACGACAGGGCTCAGCCGAGCACCAGCAACACTGCCAGCCGCGCTTCAAACTCAGTTAGAGCGACTATGCATGGAGACACGCTCCAAGTTCAGACCGATATGGTTTGAACTTGGCAACAGACGGAGCCTGCCGGCGCTGTCCACATTGCGGAGTCGCACGAGCTACACGCTCTCACAAGGCAATAGACCGGATTCCTACGTCAGCGAATAGTGTCGCTTCCAGTCGATGCACAGCCCCTCGTTGGAGCGCGGTTCGCGCGACTGACGCTGTTAGGGCCCAGGCCAGAGCGGACCGAGTCCGTGCTCCAGCTTCGCCAACGTAACGATGTCTGGCCAAGACTTTCCCTGCAATACCGCGCCGATCGTGGTCCGGTCAACCCCCGTGATCGACGCGATCTCGCGAACACTGCGTTGGCCTATCGCTTCTCGAAGGTTCAGCGCGAGCTGTCTGGCCCTCTCTGCAATCGGGTCTGCCGACGACCTGTCGGGCCAGTCCACACACAAATCGGCCGGAAGGGCACGCATGGAGCGAGGACTCATGGTTCGAGCGTAGCGGCAATGTCGGTGGTAGTTGCCACAGTTAGTGGCTGTAGTTACTGACACAAGCGAGCTGGGGTGGGGAGTGGTGATTCGCATGAACTGTCGCAACAAGATCAAGTCCGGACTTTCGCCCGAGGGGCGGGCGAGAGTCCTCGATCGGGATAAATCGCACCCGGTGAAATACTCGCCGCATAGAGGCCGGTATGGACACCTCTCCCTCAACCCCATCGAAGAAACAAGCACCGAAGACCGAAGCCCCTGGCAACGGTGCGGCGCTCTCTGGAGCCGAAGTCATCGCTCAGATGACTAAGCGCTATGAGCCGAAACAACATCGGCTCGCGTGGGATGAAGCCCGCCCGTTCGTAATAGAGGCCGTCACCACCACAGCGCTGGCAAGTAACCGTGACGCAGGCAAGCTCATGCGGGTTGCCGCGCCATTCGTGATGTGGTGCATCGAAGAACACGGCCTTGACCTGCGCGCTGAACTTATCTTCGCGCCAACCCTCATCGACCGCTATTGCACTACAGCGTTTTCCCGCGAGGGAACTGGTGGCAGCTACCGGTCGGTACTGCTGGCAATCTCGGCCTCCGTGCTCCCCAACTCCCGCCCGAAACTAACCGCGATGCATAAGCGCAAGATTCAAGCCCCCTACACAGCGGCTGAGGTGAAAGCCCATGCCCTGTGGGCCGCGGGACAGAAAACTGTACTCTCGCGCCACCGCTGCATGCTGCTTGTCGCGTTCGTTGTTGGGGCCGGTCTCCAGCCTGGTGAGCTGCGCACACTTCGCCGCACTGACGTGAAAATCGACGAAGACGGCGTGCTCGTGAGAGTTCGCGGCAGAAACGAGCGCTCGGTGCCCATGCTTCGCGACTGGGAAGAGTGGGCAGCGCTTGTACTTGACGGGTACCCGGATGCCGAATTGCTGTGGGGCGGGCCGCGTTCGCCTAGCGGCAACAACATGGTGAATGAGTTCATGGCCCGAACCATGGGTGTCGTTCCCGTACTCACACGGCTCCGCGCTACCTGGATTACTACTCATCTCGGGATGGGCACCCCGATAAAGGAACTCCTCCGTGCCGGCGGTATGGCCCGGTTCGAAAACCTCGACCAGTACTTGGCGTACGTCGAAGCCGTTCCGATGGCCGAGCACCGCGCGATGCTACGAGGCGGTGAACGCCTTTGAGTAAAAGAATTGAGACAAGTGAAGCTGCTCTCGCTCTCTGCGAGCAGCGGATGGCCGACACGTTCGGGATGGGCTCCGAGGAGCGCGACGATGAACACGCACTCGGACCAGTGTCTCTGGCGTACCTGCGCAATTCCATCGCGCTCATCGAGAAATCCGGCATCAACGACAAGATTGTGCAGTGGGAGAGCGAAGCTCGCACCTCAGCGGCAGGGCGCAAACGGGTCCTGCCGTTGACCGCCATTCTGCCCATTATGCTGCTACACATCCAAATGGGGCGAGGTGTCGTCTACTTGGACATCGCCAACACTCTCCAGCGCAGGTTTGGGACAAAACACTTCGAGCTTCTGGGAATTCCGAACATGCCCTCCGACAAAATGGACTGGTATCACCGCTTCTGGCGCGGGCTCAAACAAATCATCAGCCACATCGACCCCTACCCGTTCCCGCTGGACGGAAGGATGAAAGCCGGAGACTACGCCGCACGACTCGCAAACATCACCCACGGCGACGGAAAAGATGAGCACGAGCGCAATCTCGACCGCATCAACTGGCTCTGCAACCAACTAGTGCTCGCGTCGGTGCGAACCATGCCGGAGGAATTCCTGCGCCAGTATCAAGGAAACTGCGCCATCGATGCCAGCCTTATCGCAATACAAGGAGGGCAGAACCCGACCAAACCCGAATTCAACCGAAGCAACCCCGACCCATTCTCAGGGCGCTACCGTCGCGGGGGTAAACACGACGGCAAAGGCGCGAAAACCGATATTGCGGGGTACGAAGTCGAAACCGCAACAACAGTTTGGAATCGCCCTTCTGAAAGCGAGCTGTTCCCATCCGTGGTCACCGCCATCAGCTTCCACAAACCTGGCAAACTTGTCGGCCACGGGATGAAGCTCATCGAACGCCACAAGGCCGCCTTCGACCTCGACCGTTTTCTCGTCATGGCCGACCGCGCCTATAACAACAGTCGAGTGGAAACCTTCCACATTCCTGCCCGCAAAGCCGGGGTTGAACTTGTCATCGACTACAAGGCCAACGACTTAGGTCTTCAGGGACCCTATAAAGACCTCATTCTGGTCGATGGAAACTGGCACGTGCGCAGCATGCCCCAAAAACTCATCGACGCGACAAGGGACCTTGCCGAACTAGAGACATCTAGGTCCGACTTGGAGCGAATCGACTACAACCAGAAAAATGCCACGCTCCTCACTCGCGTGAAAAACCGCGGCGCTTACCGCATGATTGCCAAGGGCCTCCCCGACCGCGACGGCTACCAGCGGTTCACCTATCCAACTGACTCCCCGGTGCCGCACGCTCCGCTTAACGGCAAAAACAGCATCATGGTTCCGTTGTTGATTCCGGAGACAATCATCCAGTCGAAGGAGCCTGGAGTAAAGAGCCGTCGCCTCCAGCCCCTGAAGCACCTGCAACGGTTCGCCTATAAGAGCGACGAGTGGGCGAGCTATTACGGCATGCGCAACCTTGTCGAGGCGTCCAACTCGCGCTTCAAGGATGCCAATCGAGAAGACCTGGGAAACCCCAAGAAACGTTCCGGTCGAGGATTCAGCTCGAACTATCTGGTCACAGCCCTCTCCATCAGCTCATTCAACCTGCGCTCAATAGCCACGTTCATCCTGAAACTCCGCGACAAAGCCGTCGAGAAGCCCATTCGTGCACGCCGTCGAAAAGACGAGAATGAGCGCCCCTTGGCCCGCCTAGTGACCACTCGGGCCGCCGCACCACCCGGGTAACCAAACACCCAAACCCAGACACCGCTACCGCTACCGCTTCACCGAGACAATTCAGCCTGCCCAAAAGCAGGCTAATTCGTCGTTAACGAGAACGTTGCGGCAATCGGTGCCCCCGAGAGCCCGCGATTGCGACCGCTGACGTAGGAACTTCGCCAAAAGGCAAACGTTCGATCAATAAAATGAAAAGCACACTTTCAAAGAATGAAAGGGCCAGTTGTAGCTGAGGCGGGATTCGAACCCGCGACCTCACGATTATGAGTCGTGCGCTCTCACCAACTGAGCTACTCAGC
>Ga0307486_1002765_pt1 | contig 11971 bp, 12 predicted proteins | sample CBIW02metaG_FD_203663 | JGI IMG/M metagenome (GOLD analysis project Ga0307486, IMG submission 203663) | Sea-ice brine microbial communities from Beaufort Sea near Barrow, Alaska, United States - CBIW 0.2 | ecosystem: Environmental > Aquatic > Marine > Coastal | place: USA: Alaska | collected... | reverse complement strand
GAGCGGACGGCTACGAAATCCGCACCGCGACTGTCGCAGCAGACAAACCCATCTTCACCACGATCGCGCAACTCTCCGCCGCTGTCGCGTCGTTTGAAGCAATTCGTGATGGCTTCGACGTGCGCTCACTGCAGGACTACGCGCTCGATCGTGCCGCCGAACTAGAAAAGGTAGCCAGCAATGCCTAGTTTCGCGACCCGGCTCACCGCCACTTTCGAAGAGTTCGGCGGTGTCTGTATGGGCATTGATCCGCACCCTTTTCTCCTAGAAAGCTGGGGCCTCTCCAACGATGCCCACGGCGTTCGCGAGTTTGCCTTGCGCGCGGTGGATGCCGCGGCGGGCAACGTTGGCATGATCAAACCGCAGATTGCTTTCTTCGAGCGCTTCGGTTCCGCCGGCTATGCGGTTCTCGAGGAGTCTTTCGCTCTGGCGCGCTCGGCGGGACTTCTCGTTATCGCGGATGTGAAACGTGGCGACCTTTCGTCGTCGGTTGATGCCTACGGTGAAGCGTGGCTCACACCCGGTTCGCCGCTCGAAGCTGACGCGATGACGGCTGTCGCCTATCAAGGAGTCGCAGAGCTTTCGGGGCCATTCGACCTTGCGAGGTCAGCGGGCAAGGGAATCTTCGTTCTTGCCGCAACATCGAACGCTTCGGCGTACAGCATCCAATCTGCTCGTATCGTTGACGGCGAACACGAGGGCGCGACTGTCGCTGCCAGCGTTGTTCGAGACGTCCACGCCCTGAACACGGAGAGTGGCCTCGGGTCATTCGGTGTTGTTATCGGTGCGACGGTGAATGTCGCGGATTACGGTATGCGTGCGGAAGAGCTCATTGACGTGCCCATTCTGGCTCCGGGATTCGGTGCTCAGGGTGCGCAGGTAGAACAAGCCCGTGAACTGTATGGCGCGGCCGTCGCTAACACGATCGTCACGGTGTCACGAAGCGTGCTCCAGGAAGGCTCAAGCCAGATTCCTTCCGAGTTGCGGTCGATACGGTCTCAACTTCGAGAGCAGGTTCGCTGATGGCACCCCGTCCAGCGCCACCAGAGGTCGACCGTGCTGCCGCGTCGAGAGCTGCGATCGCTGCGCGTCGCGCGCGTGCCTCCGTCAAGCGTGAGGTCGCCGAACTGTCGCGAACGGCGCTGAACGTTGCGCGGACTGCGTGGACGGCACCTGATAGCCCAGAGGCACGACTGTTGGTGCGGGAGCTTCTGCTCAGCGTGCCATCGTTGGGGCCGACGCGGGTAGACGCAATCATGCAGGATCTCGCAATAGCTGAGCGCAAGCGCGTCGGCGGACTTGGACTGAAGCAACGCGAGCGACTCGCCGCCTATCTCGCTCAACGTCAGGGCCCAGAACCAACTCGTCTTGTTGTCTTGGCCGGCCCCACCGCGGTGGGAAAGGGCACCGTCTCGAGTCACATTCGTGAGAATCATCCGGATGTCTTGTTGAGCGTCTCGGCGACGACCCGAAAGCCGCGGCCGGGGGAGATCAACGGCGTTCACTACTACTTCGTCAGCGATGAGAAGTTCGATGAAATGATCGCGGACAATGAGCTCCTCGAGTGGGCTGTCGTACACAACTCCTACCGCTACGGCACGCCACGCCCGCCGATCGACGCAGCTCTTGCTGAGGGAAAACGCGTTCTACTCGAGATCGACCTGCAGGGAGCCCGCTCCGTTCGCAAGGTGATGCCAGAGGCCCTTCTGGTGTTCCTGCTGCCCCCAACGTGGGAAGAATTGGTGCGTCGACTGATCGGTCGTGGCACTGAAAATGCCGCAGAACAGGCCCGCAGATTGGAGACCGCAAAGGTCGAATTGGCGGCCCAAGAAGAGTTCGATGTCAAAGTCGTGAACACAGAAGTAAGCCAAGCGGCTCAAGAAGTCGTAGAATTGATGGATGCGCCCGCTGGCGCGACCACTTCCGACTCCAAGGAGCACTCCAATGGTTGACAAGAACTCGGGCATCATTGATCCCCCCATCGACGAACTGCTGTCGAAGGTTGACTCTAAGTACCAGCTCGTGATCTTCGCTTCGAAGCGTGCACGTCAGATCAACGACTACTACGCAGACCTTCACGAGGGAAGCCTGTTCGACAACGTCGGACCGCTCGTTGACTCAACGATCGAAGACAAGCCACTCTCGGTTGCTCTTCGCGAGATCAATGAAGACAAGCTCGAGCTCAAGCGACTTAGCGGCGAATAGAACTTCTTTCCGTGACCGCGCTCAACGTTGTCGTCGGAATATCTGGCGGAATTGCTGCCTATAAGGCAGTTTCCGTTGTGCGCGAGCTCGTACTTGCCGGCCACGACGTTCATGTCGTGGCCACAAGCAACGCTCTTCGTTTCATCGGCCTGCCCACCCTCGAGGCGATCAGCCGGAACCCCGTCAACACCGACCTCTATGAGGGTGTTGATGAGGTTCGTCACGTAGCGGTCGGGCAAGCCGCTGATCTCATCGTGATCGCCCCGGCAACCGCGCACACGATTGCCAAGATCGCTACCGGCCAGGCCAGCGACTTCTTGGGCAACACAATTCTGGCCAGCACGGCACCGATTGTTATTGCTCCGGCGATGCACACCGAAATGTGGCACAACCTGGCGACCGTGGCCAATATTGAGACGCTGCGGTCACGAGGCATTCATATTGTGGGCCCAGAAACCGGTCAATTGACCGGCACCGATAGCGGACCAGGCCGGATGTCAGAACCCAGCGACATTGTTGCCGCCGCACTCGATGTGGCGGCAGCGAGTCGCGATCTCGCCGGGCGCACGGTACTTGTCACCGCTGGCGGCACGCGAGAGCCCCTCGACCCTGTGCGGTTTATCGGCAATCGATCGAGCGGCAAGCAGGGTGTTGCTGTGGCGACTGCGGCGGCGGCTCGCGGAGCATCCGTCACTCTGATCGGAGCGAACCTTGAAGTGGCACCCCCTACTGGGGTGCGGCTCATTGAGGTCGGCACGGCTCTCGAACTGCAGGGTGCTGTCGATGCTGAGGCGACGAGTGCGGATCTTGTTGTGATGGCGGCTGCCGTTGCCGACTATCGACCGACTGAGACCGCCCAGAGCAAGATCAAGAAGCGCAGTGATTCGAGGAGCCTCAAACTGCGCCTCGAAGAGAATCCCGACATCTTGCGCTTGCTGTCAACGCACCGCTCACGCCATCAGGTGATTGTTGGTTTCGCGGCAGAGACCGAATCAGACGACGATGCTCTGCTGAAACTTGGACAGGCAAAAGTTGCCCGCAAGGGCTGCGATTTTCTCGTGATCAATCGGGTGGGGTGGACTGAAGGCTTCACCTCAGACAGTAATACTGTCCTCGTGATCGACAGCGGCGGAGATAGAGTGGGCGAGGCAAGCGGAAGCAAGTTGTCGGTGGCCCACCGCATTCTGGATCTTGTGTTCGCAGCTCGCTGACATCCATTAATCACTACCGGAGACGGCCTATGACTTCGCCCCTGCGCACCTTCACCTCGGAGTCCGTTACCGAGGGACACCCAGACAAGATTTGCGATCAGATCAGTGACAGCATCCTCGATGCATTGCTTGAGGAAGATCCCCACGCTCGCGTCGCGGTTGAGACCCTCGTAACGACTGGTCTTGTTCATGTTGCCGGTGAGGTGACGACATCCGGCTACGCCGATATTCCGGCCATTGTCCGCAATCGAATCTCGGAAATCGGTTACAACTCGTCCGCTGTTGGTTTCGACGGCCGCTCGTGTGGTGTTTCCGTTTCTATTGGCGCGCAATCTCCCGATATTGCTCGGGGCGTTAACGTCGCGCTTGAAACCCGCGAAGGACACTCGAGCGACGAGCTCGACGTTCTCGGCGCCGGCGATCAGGGCGTCATGTTCGGCTACGCCACTCGGGAAACTCCGCAGCTCATGCCGGCTCCTGTCTGGTTCGCTCACCGCATGGCTGAGCGCCTCGCAGAGGTTCGTAAGCTCGGCCTTGTCGACTATCTACGCCCCGATGGCAAGACTCAGGTCACTGTCGGCTACGAAGGTTCCATCCCGCGCAGCATCGAGACCGTTGTGCTCTCGACTCAGCACTCGCCACACATTTCGACCGCGCAATTGCGCGAAGAGATTGAGCAGCTTGTCGTTCGCCCCGTGGCCGAAAGTTCAGGCCTTGACCTGTCGAACCTTCAAGCAATCGTGAACCCGAGCGGCCGTTTCGAGATCGGCGGCCCTCAGGGTGATGCTGGCGTGACCGGTCGCAAAGTTATTGTCGACACCTACGGTGGAGCTTCTCGCCACGGTGGGGGAGCTTTCAGCGGAAAGGACCCATCGAAGGTCGACCGTTCCGCGACCTACGCAATGCGCTGGGTAGCGAAGAACGCTGTCGCTGCTGGTCTCGCTGATCGGCTCGAAATTCAGATCGCGTACGCGATTGGCCGCGCAACCCCCGTGAGCCTCTATGTTGAGACGTTCGGCACAGGGCATGTGTCCGATGAAGCGATTCTCGGCGCAATTCATGACGTGTTCGATTTGCGTCCAGGTGCGATCATCCGTGATCTCGAACTTTTGCGTCCCATCTACGCGAAGACGGCAACCTACGGTCACTTCGGCCGTGAACTCCCCGAGTTCACGTGGGAGCGACTTGACCGCGTTGATGCTCTTCGCGGCGCCGCCGGGCTCTAGAGATGAGTGAAGCATCCATTGCACGGGTGCTCATCGACTCACCGCTGCCGCAACTCGATCGGCTCTTCGACTATGCCGTTCCTGAGCAACTCCGGGAAACCGCGCGCCCCGGCGTCCGCGTTAAGGTTCCGCTCAAGACGCTAGGTCGTGTCGTCGAGGGCTGGATCGTTGAGCTCACCGACACCGTCGCTTTTGCTGGCAAGTTGAGCGATCTCGACTCGGTAATCTCACCATTTCCTGTCCTAGCTCCTGAGGTGTGGACTCTCGCCCGCGCCGTAGCGGACCGGGCAGCGGGCAACGCCGCCGACGTGCTGCGGCTCGGAATCCCAAAACGTCACGCGCGCGCAGAAAAGTCGCTTCCGGATCCAGCCGAAGCATCATATGAAGCGTCAGGCACACCGCTGCCGGTGTCGTACTTCACCGAGGAAGCAATTTCCACGCTCCTGTCGCAGGGCAAACGGGCAGCGATGTCAGCACCAACCGGTGTTGCCGAAGTTGCGCAAGGACGTTGGGTCGGCCGCTGGGCACAGACCATGGCCGAGCTGGCCGCCAGAACCCTCGCTGGCGGCGCAACCGCAATCCTTGCCACCCCCGACTATCGCGACCAGGAACAACTTGAAGCAGCGGTAGCTGCGCTGGTGCCTGCCGATCGGATACTCAGACTGGATGCCCGCCAAAGCGATCAACGTCGGTACGGCAACTTTTTGCGAACTCACGATGGCACCCCGTATGTCATCATCGGCAACCGTTCGGCGGTCTATGCGCCGGCAGCACGACTTGGACTCATCGTGGTCTGGGATGACGGTGATCCGCTTTACAGCGAACACCTCACTCCCTACGTCCATACTCGGGATGCTGCATTGCTTCGGCAAGAGAAACAGGGCTGTGCGCTGGTCTTTCTTAGCCACTCGCGAAGCACCGAAGTGCAGCGACTTGTTGAACTTGGCTGGCTTGCTGCAGTAAACCCCGGCGGGATTCGAGCACCTAAAGTGATCCCGACCGCCAACCAGGAAAGCCAAGATCGACTTGCGGCTATGGCCCGCATTCCGTCTTCAGCATGGAAAGCAGCGCGAGCCGGGCTCGACGAGGGTCCCGTTCTCGTGCAGGTTGCGCGGCCAGGCTATGCACCGCGACTCGCGTGTGCTGATTGCTCCCAGACGGCGCGGTGCACAGCATGTGCCGGGCCTCTCGCGCAACGATCGGCATCCGCGACCCCCAGCTGCGTGTGGTGCGGAGCGCTAGCGGTCACGTGGAAGTGTCGCGAGTGCGACGGAACGCGATTGCGCATGGTGGGTTCGGGAAGTGCGCGAACTGCCGATGAGCTGGGACGAGCCTTCCCCGGATTTCGGGTGATCATCGCCGATGGTGAACACCAAGTGACGACTGTCTCGGCTGAGCCTTCTCTCGTCATCGCGACCCGCGGTGCCGAACCGGTGGCTGACGGCGGCTATCGCGCGGTTCTGCTGCTCGATGGCGCAGGAATGCTTGCGCGTGAAAGCCTGAGGGTTGCAGAAGATTGCCTTCGGTGGTGGTCAAATGCGATCGCGTTGGCGGCAGACGGTGCACCATCGGTTGTTGTCGGTGTTGGGGGAGCGCTCGCCACTTCGCTTGTCACGTGGCGTCAAGAAAATTTTGCACTCGCCGAGCTCGCTGACCGTCGACAATTGCGATTCCCGCCTGCGGTGCGAGTTGCTACGCTCACGGGCCGAGTCGCTCTTGTCTCCGACGCAATCGACAAACTGCCCGTCGACGCTGTCGATGTCTTGGGGCCCGTCGATCTTCCTGATGGCATCGTCCGTTCGATCATCCGCTTCGACTACAAGGCAGGGCCAGCGGTCGCTGAGCAGTTGAAAGCGCTTGTCGTGGCCGCGACGACCGTCTCGCGAAGTAGCAGAAAGCCGGGAGCTCCGCGAGCGAGTCAGCCAGCACCGGGCTTGCGCGTGCACCTCGACGATCTTGAGCCCTTTGTCGACCTATAACCGAACGGTGCGCGCGTGCGCGCCAATTCGCGAGAGAATTGGTGGATGACTTCATTGCGTCTTCTTTTTGCCGGTAGCCCTGAGGTTGCGGTTCCCAGTCTCGATGCTCTGCTCGGCACAGACCATGAGGTCGCTGGGGTGCTTACTCGCACCGACTCTGCTCAGGGTCGTCGCCGCGTAATGACTCCGACTCCGGTGGCGGCACGGGCCGAGGAAGCGGGCATCCCCGTTATTCGTGCGAACCGTCTCGATGAGACGGCAGCCGGCGCAATTGCGGCTCTTGACGTCGATCTCGGAGTGATTGTTGCCTACGGCGGCTTGGTCCCGAAGAACGTTCTCACCGTTCCGCGCTTGGGCTGGATCAATCTGCACTTCTCCCTACTGCCGAACTGGCGCGGCGCTGCCCCGGTTCAGCGGGCGATCATGGCTGGTGACAGGGTCGCTGGCGCGACGGTGTTTCAGCTTGTGGAACAACTCGATGCCGGCGATGTTTTTGCGACGATGACCGAGCCAATCGGCGCGCAGCAGAGCGCTGGTGCCCTGCTGCGTCAGCTGTCTCTTTCAGGTGCAACCCTGCTTACTCACGTGGTCGATTCGCTCGCTGATGGCAGCGCTCGTGCCGTTCCGCAGGCGGGCGAGGTTACCTTGGCCCCTAAACTGTCCTTGGAGGACGGCCGCATCGATTGGGCACGGCAGGCACAGGCAGTCCACGATCAGATCCGGGGCGTCACTCCAGAGCCTGGCGCGTCAACCCTGGTTGATGGCAAGCGGCTGAAAGTCTTAGAGGCGGCAATCGCGCGCGAGACTCCTGCACTGCCACCACGTCACATCGAATTCGTCCACAAGAAGGTACTTGTCGGTACAGCATCAGAACCGATCGAACTCCTCAGGGTCCATCCCGAAGGACGTAAAGCAATGGATGCCGCAGCCTGGTGGCGCGGCCTGAATTCAGAATCAGAGGTGGTGGCTTCGTGAGCTACGCACAGTCAGCCCGTCGAGTCGCGCTCGACGTAATCATGGCGGTGCGCGAGTCAGACGCGTACGCCAACCTTCTCTTGCCCGTGCACCTTGAGCGCGCAAAGCTGTCGCCTGCCGACGCGGGGCTCGCTACCGAGCTCACGTATGGCACGCTACGGATGCAGGGCTACTACGACGCCGTGATTGCCCAGGCGGCTGGTCGCGCGGTCTCGAAAATTGATCCTCCCGTGCTCGACGTGCTGCGCTTGGCAACGCACCAGTTGTTGTCGATGCGTGTTCCATCGCATGCTGCTGTGGACGAATCTGTTCGGCTGGCGAAGACCATCGGCACTCGCTCGGCCGTTGGGTTTGTGAACGCTGTATTGCGGGCGATTACCCAGCATGATGCTGACACGTGGCGTGAGCGCATCGTTGGTGCGGCCGGATCAGGTGAAGAGGCGCTTGCCTTGGCCTACGCGCATCCGATGTGGGTCACACGAGCGTTCCGACAGGTACTCGTGGCTGAAGGCCGGGAGGACGAACTCGAGGGTCTTCTCGCGGCAGACAATGTGCCGGCACGGGTCTCTGTCGCCGCGCTGCCTGGCTTTGCTAACGCAGAGGATATCGGTGTGACCGTTGCCGAGTATTCGCCTGTTGGTGGCACTCTGCGTGAGGGCGATCCGGGCAAGAATGCTGCGATCGCGTCAGGCCGAGCGCGCGTTCAGGATGAGGGCTCGCAGTTGGCGGCCCTGGCATTGAGCAGAGCTCGTCCCATAGTTTCGGGCGAATCGTGGCTGGACATGTGCGCGGGGCCGGGAGGAAAGGCTGCCTTGCTCGCTGCTGAAGCTCTCATCGGCGGGGCGAAGCTCACCGCCAATGAACTCATTCCTGCGCGCGCAAAGCTGGTGCGCAATGCACTCGCCGTTTTCGATTCTCCGCCCGAGGTGTGGGAGAAGGACGGTGTCGAGATCGGCAACGAGCATCCTGGAGAATTTGACCGCATTCTGCTTGACGCGCCGTGCACAGGGCTTGGTGCTTTGCGTCGCCGTCCTGAAGCCCGCTGGCGTAAGCAGCCAGGTGATGTAGCGCAATTGGGCGCGCTGCAGACGGCGCTGCTTCACTCTGCGCTCGATGCGTTGAAGCCCGGCGGGGTATTGGCATATGTCACCTGCTCGCCACACGCTGCGGAAACCAAAGCCATCGTTGGCTCGGTTCTTCGCAAGGTCCCCAACGTGACAAAGATTGATACTCCGGCGGTGCTTCGTGAAGTTTCGAAGGGTCAGCTCGATATGCCTGAGGCAAGTCACGTGCAATTGTGGCCCCACCGCCACGGCACGGACGCAATGTTCATTCAGCTGCTCGTCAAGGCTGACTCCTAGATAGGCTCAAACCATGTCAGTGCGCATCAACCCCAGTATTCTCGCCGCCGATTTTGTGAACCTCGAGCGTGACATCTCGCGGATCTCGAACGCGGATCTCGTGCATGTCGACATCATGGACAACCACTTTGTGCCCAACCTCACCTTTGGCCTTCAGATGACTGAGCGCATTCAGCAGGTGTCGAAGATTCCGTTGGATGTTCACCTCATGATCGAGGATCCCGAACGCTGGGCCCCCGACTATGCGGACCTGGGTGCTTTTGCTGTGACGTTCCATGCCGAGGCAGCCACGGATGCTGTCGCGCTCGCACGCACGCTGCGAGCCCAGGGCGCTCGGGCGGGTGTTGCAGTGAAACCAGGCACAGCAATCGAACCGTATCTCGAGTTGCTTGAGGAGTTTGATCAGGTCTTGGTGATGACAGTGGAGCCAGGGTTTGGCGGGCAGAGCTTCATGGAAGAAACGATGCCGAAGTTGCGCCAACTTCGCGAACTCGTCGACAAGCGTGGACTCGATGTGTGGCTCGAGGTTGACGGTGGCGTTGACGAGCACACAATCGAGATCGCTGCGGCTGCAGGCGCCGATACGTTCGTTGCCGGATCATCCGTCTACCGCTCGGATGATCCTTCACTTCGAGTGAAGGAGCTGCGGGAACGCGCGAGTGCCCATCGTCATTAGTCATTTCGAACTCTGGAATCTGGTTGACTAGTCCAATGAGCGATTCAGGAAAAACCAAGCCAGAGGTCGAGTTCTATGAGGGCCAAGAGCCCACTGAACTCGTCGTAATCGATATTGAAGAAGGAACCGGAGCCGAAGCAACCGCAGGCGCAACCGTAGACGTGCACTACCTAGGCGTAGATTTTGAGTCAGGCGAAGAATTCGACTCATCATGGAGCCGCGGCCAGTCCCTCAACTTCCCGCTCTCCGCTCTTATCGCGGGCTGGCAGGAAGGTATTCCCGGCATGAAGGTTGGCGGACGCCGCCAGCTCATCTGCCCGCCGCACCTCGCCTACGGACCTGCTGGCGGCGGACACCAGCTGTCTGGTCGCACCTTGACGTTCGTGATCGATCTACTCGGCACGAACTAGTCAAACCGCAGCGTCCGATAAAACGGCAGGGGACCGCCCTTCGGGGCGGTACCCTTGACCTGTGAAAGACTTTGACGCACTTTTTGCTGAACTGAGCCGCAAAGCGGTTGATCGTCCCACCGACTCAGGATCAGTTGCGCTGCTCGATGCAGGCGTGCACTCGATCGGCAAGAAAATAGTTGAAGAGGCCGCTGAAGTGTGGATGGCGGCCGAATACCAGTCTGACGAAGAAACTGCGGAAGAGATTTCGCAGCTGATTTATCACCTCCAAGTACTCATGGTCGCCAAGGGGCTCACTCCCGAGGACGTGTGGCGACATCTCTAACGCCAACACACCCGATTTTCGCGCGAACTGACTGAGAGTTGACATGTTAAGAGTTGCAGTGCCCAACAAGGGTTCACTGAGCGACATCGCTTCGGAGATGCTGTACGAGGCTGGCTATGTTGGTCGCCGCGATCCTCGCGCGCTCAACGTGCGTGATGAGCGCAACGGCGTCGAATTCTTCTACCTTCGCCCCCGCGACATTGCCACCTATGTTGGGTCCGGCGCGCTCGATGTCGGCATCACGGGCCGCGATCTGCTCTTGGACTCGCTGTCACCGGCGGTGGAGATCTCAAGTCTCGACTTTGGTGCATCCACATTCCGCTTTGCTGGCGAACCGGGGCGCTTCACCGAACTGTCTGACCTCAACGGCGTGCGAGTCGCAACCAGCTACGCGGGGCTCGTTGGCGCTTTCCTTGAGCGCAACGGTGTGAAAGCCGAACTTGTGAGCCTTGATGGTGCGGTTGAGTCTGCAATCCGTCTCGGTGTTGCGGATGCTGTTGCCGATGTTGTCTCGACAGGATCGACCCTTCGCGCTCAGGGTCTCGAAATCTTTGGTCCGGTGATTCTCGACTCCACCGCGGTACTCATTAGCTCCGGTAGGGAAGTTGATGGTGCTGCGACTCTTCAGCGCCGCCTGCAAGGCGTGCTCGTAGCTCGCCAATTTGTCTTGATCGACTACGACGTTCCTGTACGGCTCCTTGAAGCGGCAACGAAGGTCACGCCTGGAATTGAAAGCCCAACGGTGTCACCGTTGCAAGATCCCGAGTGGGTCGCTGTTCGATCGATGGTGCGCAGAACCGATACCAACCACGTAATGGACGATCTCTACTCTGTCGGTGCGCGAGCCATTCTCGTGAGCACCATTCACGCTGCGAGGATTTAGCGATGGCTGTCGCTGTTCGAGTGATTCCGTGCCTCGACGTCGCCGACGGTCGCGTCGTTAAGGGCGTCAACTTTAAGGATCTTCGCGATGCCGGCGATCCTGTCGGCCTTGCACGCAGGTACTACGAGCAGGGCGCAGACGAAATCACGTTTCTTGATGTCACCGCCACTGTTGAGGGGCGGGCCACGATGTATAACGTCGTGCGCTCGGCAGCGGAACAGATCTTTATTCCGCTCACGGTTGGCGGTGGAGTGCGGGAACCGGATGACGTCTCCCGGTTGCTGATGCACGGTGCTGACAAAGTCGGCGTGAATAGCGCTGCGCTTGCTCGCCCGCAACTCATCGATGACATTGCCCATCGATTTGGTGCTCAAGTGCTCGTACTCAGCCTCGATATCAAGCGTCGCGGAGACGGCTGGATTGTTACAACGCACGGCGGTCGCACCGAGACCGATCGTGATGCACTCGAATGGGCGCGCGAAGTTATGGAACGCGGTGCAGGAGAGCTGCTCATCAACTCCATCGACGCGGATGGCACGAAGCAGGGTTTCGACCTCGAACTGGTATCCGCAATCAGCGAGTTCGCTACAGTGCCCGTCATCGCCAGCGGCGGTGCGGGTGCGCTCGAACACTTCGCCCCTGCTATCGCGGCAGGTGCGGACGCAGTGCTGGCGGCATCCGTGTTTCACAATCGTGAACTGACGGTCGGCGAAGTAAAAG
>Ga0307486_1002763_pt1 | contig 11974 bp, 13 predicted proteins | sample CBIW02metaG_FD_203663 | JGI IMG/M metagenome (GOLD analysis project Ga0307486, IMG submission 203663) | Sea-ice brine microbial communities from Beaufort Sea near Barrow, Alaska, United States - CBIW 0.2 | ecosystem: Environmental > Aquatic > Marine > Coastal | place: USA: Alaska | collected... | reverse complement strand
GCGATCTCGATCGCTCCGTCGTCGCGCCTCGACCAACGGGGCGGCTCAGGTGCGCGGGCGCAGTCCGTCCAGGGCTACCGTGAGTACGTCATCGGCGAGCTGCGCCCCGTCTTCCGGTCCCTCGGGGCGGTACCACTCGGTGATCGAGTTGACCATGCCGAAGAGTAGTCGGGTGACGACGCGCGCATCCACGTCGCTGCGCAGGGACCCCTCGTCACGCGCCTCGACGACCAGGCCAGACACCACGCGGTCGAACGCGCGACGGCGGGTCAGGGCATCGCGCTCCACCTGGGAATTGCCGCGCACGCGCAGCAGCAGGGTCACCGACGGCAGCTTGGCGGCGAGCACCTGCACCGCGCCGCGCAACACGTAGGCGAGCCGGTCAAGCGCGGAGCCCTCAAGCGCTCCATCCTCACGGAGGACTCCCTCGAGAGCGGTCAGCGCCTCGTCGAGGGCCAGCTGCAGCAGCTCTTCCTTGGACGCGAAGTGGTGGTAGATCGCCGCCTTCGACAAGTCCAGGCGTGCCGCGAGGACCCCCATGGAGGTGGCGTCGTAGCCGTACTCGTTGAAGGCGGCGACAGCGATGTCGAGGATGGCGCGCTGATCGTAACCGGGGCGCCCCCGCTTGGCCGTGATGAGGTCAGACATTGTTAGCAGTATCCCATGCCTGGGGTTCAGATCCCTGGTTCACCGCAGGTCGTACAGGCGTTTGAGCTTGCCGGCGCTGCGCTCGAGCGTGCCCGGTTCGGCAATCTCCACCTGCACGGTCGAGCCGATCTGGTCCTTGATCCGGGCGATGAGTGCCGCGCGGGCGGTGGCGGAGGAGGCGCCGTCAGCGTGCTCGTGGCGCTCGATGCGCACCGTCAGTTCGTCCATTCGTCCGGGGCGGGTGAGCTCCAGTACGAAATGCGGAGAGAGGTGTTCGATGCTGAGCACGATTTCCTCGATCTGGGTCGGGAACAGGTTCACCCCACGGAGGATGATCATGTCGTCGTTGCGTCCGGTGATCTTCTCCATGCGGCGCATGCCGGGGCGCGACGTGCCGGGCAGCAGGCGAGTGAGGTCCCGGGTGCGGTAACGGATGACCGGGAATGCCTGCTTGGTCAGGGAAGTGAAGACCAACTCACCGGTGTCGCCGTCGGCTAGAACGTTTCCGCTGTCGCCGTCAATGATCTCCGGGTAGAACTGGTCCTCCCACAGGTGCGGTCCGTCCTTGGATTCGATGCATTCACTGCCCACACCCGGACCCATGACCTCGCTCAACCCGTAGATGTCGAGCGCGTCGAAGTCGAGGCGATCCTCCAGCTCCAGACGCATCTGGTTTGTCCACGGCTCGGCACCCAGAACGCCAGCCTTCAGGCTGGACCGGCGCGGGTCGAGGCCGGCCGCAATCATGGCATCCGTGATCGTCAGTAGATAGCTCGGGGTGGACAGAATCACATCGGGTTCGAAGTCGTTGATCATCTGCACCTGTTTGTTGGTCTGCCCTCCCGACATGGGAATGGCAACCGCGCCCAGGGCCTCGATACCAGCGTGCGCGCCCAGGCCTCCCGTGAACAGGCCGTAGCCGTAGGCGTTGTGCACCTTCATCCCCGGGCGCACGCCGGCCGCGCGCAGGCTGCGCGCGACGAGCCCGGCCCAGCTGCGAAGGTCGTCCTTGGTGTATCCGACGACGGTGGGCAGCCCGGTGGTGCCCGATGAGGTGTGAATGCGAGCGACCCGGTTCATCGGAACCGCGAACATGCCGAAGGGGTAGCTCTGCCGCAGGTCGTCTTTCGTCGTGAACGGCAGGCGGGCCACATCGTCCAGGGTGCGGATGTCGTCGGGGTGAACGCCGACCGCATCGAACTTTCGCGTGTACAGCGGCACGTTGGCGTAGGCGTGCCGCACCGTCTGCTGCAGCCTCACCAGCTGGAGGGCGGCGATCTCGTCGCGAGACATTCGCTCTTCCGGGTCGAGTTCATCGTGGGACGGAGCGTGCAGGCGGGTCGTGGTCAGCGTTGACATGGTGCCTCCGGAGCAGATCAGTTGTGGGCGCGGGTGGGCGTTGCGAGGTTCGTGGTGCGACTGCGACCGCGGAACTCCGCGACGGGAACGTTGTGCTCATCGGTGACGCGCACGTCGTACAGTCCGCTCCGCCCGCTCTTGGTGCGGAGCACGGCGGTGGCGGTAAGAGTCTGGCCCAGGGTGGCCGGTTTCAGAAAGCTGATGTCCGCGCCGGCCGCGAGCGTGACGTGATGAGAGTCGTTGCAGGCGATCGCGAAGGCCGTGTCGGCGAGGGAGAAGATCATCCCGCCGTGCGTCACATCGAAGCCATTGAGCATGTCGTCGCGAATCTGCATCGACACGATGGCGCTTCCCGGCTCGGTGTGTTCCACAATCATGCCGAGTGCCGCGGATGCCCGGTCTCGCCGCATCATGGCACTGGTGCCGAGGGATGATTCCGCGGGCTGAGGCGCGGTTTCGCGCTGTACGGCGTCGGGTGCTGCGTCCAACTTGGTTCTCCTCTTTGAGCGACCGTGCGGTAATAACTTGTCCCGGCGACGGGGGTTGCCGCGCCGATACTGTGACTATATACTAACTGAACGATCGGTTGGTAAAACATTCGCCTTCCGGATGTGCGCCGTGAGCCCAACGATGACCAGGAGTCAATGATGACAACCCCCGCAGGGCCTTACGCCCTTGCTCCGGATGCCTCCGTAAAAAACCCGGAGATCTCGGCCGACGAGCAGCAGTTCAACGATCTGATCGCAGCGGATTCCCGCATCGAACCGCGCGACTGGATGCCAGAGGCCTACCGCAAGTCTCTGGTGCGACAGATCTCCCAGCACGCGCACTCCGAGATCATCGGCATGCAGCCGGAATCGAACTGGATCACGCGAGCACCGAGCCTCAAGCGCAAGGCCATCCTCATGGCCAAGGTGCAGGACGAAGCCGGACACGGTCTCTACCTATACTCGGCCGCACAGACGCTCGGGGCCACCCGGGACGGCATGACCGAAGCCCTCATCGCCGGGAAGGCCCGCTACTCGTCGATCTTCAACTATCCCACCCCGACCTGGGCCGACATGGGCTCGGTCGGCTGGCTCGTGGACGGCGCCGCCATCTGCAACCAGGTGCCGCTGTGCCGCGCCAGCTACGGCCCGTACGGCCGCGCGATGGTGCGCATCTGCAAGGAGGAGTCCTTCCACCAGCGCCAGGGGTTCGAGATTCTGCTCGAGCTCATGCAGGGCACCGAGGCTCAGCGCGAAATGGCGCAGGACTCGGTGAACCGCTGGTACTGGCCCGCCCTGATGATGTTCGGCCCGCCCGACGACGACTCGCCCAACTCCGCGCAGTCCATGGCCTGGAAGATCAAGCGCTTCTCCAACGACGAGCTCCGTCAGCGCTTCGTGGGCATGCTCGTGCCGCAGGCCGCCGTGCTCGGCATCACCCTGCCGGATCCCGATCTGAAATGGAATGAGGAAACCCAGAAGTACGACCTCGGCGAGATCGACTGGGCCGAGTTCCACGAGGTGCTCTCCGGACGGGGTGCGAGCAACGCCCAACGCCTGCAACGCCGTCGCGACGCGCACGCCGAAGGTGCATGGGTGCGCGAAGCCGCCGCCGCTTACGCCCGCAAACAGTCCGAACGATCTGAAATGGTGGCCTCATGACCTCGCCCGGCGATTCCGCAACCGAAACCTGGCCGCTGTGGGAGGTCTTCGTGCGTTCCAATCGTGGACTGAGCCATGTGCATGTGGGATCGCTGCATGCGCCCGACGAAATCCTCGCCGTGCGCAACGCCCGCGACCTCTACACGCGTCGCGCGGAGGGCGTCTCCGTGTGGGTCGTGCCCGCGGCAGCCATCACCACGAGCGATCCCGACGCCAAGGGTGCCTTCTTCGAATCCGCGTCCGGCAAGAACTACCGGCACGCGAGCTACTACTCCAAGAGCGAGGGAGTGAAGCACCTATGATCAGCGAAGCGGATGAGACCACGCACGACGACGGTCACGGGCACGTTCAGGTCGACGCCACCGTGCTCCCTGACGAACTGATTTCGTCGGCATCCGTCGCCTCGGCCGATGTCGCGGAGTACGCACTGTGGCTCGGTGACGACTCTCTCGTGCTGTCGCAGCGCCTCGGTGCCTGGATCGCCCGCGCACCCGAACTCGAGGAGGACGTGGCCCTCGGCAACATCGCCCTGGACCTGATCGGCCACGCACGTTCGCTGTTGCACTACGCCGGGTCGGCCTCCGGAAAAACCGAAGACGACCTCGCCTACTGGCGCGATGAACCCGAATGGCGTTCCCTGCAGATCGTGGAACAGCCCAACGGCGATTTCGCGCACACCATCGCCCGGCAGTTCATCGTGAGCCACTTTCTGTTCGAGCTCTACACCCGGCTCCGTGATTCCACGGACGCCACTCTCGCCGCTGTCGCCGACAAGGCCGCCAAAGAGGTTGACTACCACCGCGACCACGCGGTTCAGTGGGTGCTTCGGCTGGCGCTCGGCACCGACGAGTCTCGTCGCCGCATGCTCGTCGCCTTCTCCGACATGTGGCCCTACGTCGACGAGATGTTCCGCGATGAGCCGCTGCTCGATCGGCTGGAGGGCGTGGCCGTGCGCCCGTCAAGCCTGCGCGCCGTGTTCGACGGCGCGATTGCCCCGGTCTTCACCGAGGCCGACATCGAGGAACCCCGGGGGTTCGTCGCCTCCGGCGGCGGTCGCCGGGGTGTGCACTCCGAGCACCTGGGTATGCTGCTCGCCGAGATGCAGGTGCTGACGCGCGCTCACCCGGGAGCGAGATGGTGACCTCGCCCACCCCCGAGTCGATGGCGCGACCACGACCGGTCGACGCCGAGTCGCTCCGCGCCTGGCTCGTCGCTGCCACGGTTGTCGACCCGGAGATTCCGGTGCTCACGATCGAGGACCTCGGCGTACTGCGGTCGGTCAGGGTCACGGCGACGGGTGTCGATGTCGCGCTGACGCCCACGTACAGCGGATGCCCCGCCCTCGATGCCATGCGCGACGACGTTGACGCGGCACTCACCTCCGCCGGCTACACCAACGTCACCGTGCGGCTCGTGCTGAGCCCCGCCTGGACGACCGACTGGATGAGCGAGGAGGGCAGGCTCAAGCTCACCGAGTACGGCATCGCCGCACCATCCGGGCACGCCGCCGCGCGTCCTTCCGGGCCGGCCGGTCCCGTGAGACTGCAGCTCGCGGTCAAATGTCCCCGCTGCAACTCCCTCAACACGCGCGAACTCGCCCACTTCGGTTCGACGTCGTGCAAGTCGCTCTACGAGTGCAAGGCATGCCTCGAACCCTTCGACTATTTCAAGGTGCTGTGACCATGACTGCAACGAACATCGGCGCCACGAAGCACCGTGCCCGCTTCCATCCGCTCACCGTTTCCGACGTGCGCCAGCTCACCGCCGACAGCGTGGAGGTGACCTTCGCCGTTCCCGAAACGTTGCGCGGAGCGTTTGACTACTCTCCGGGGCAGCATCTTGCGCTGCGCGCCACGATCGATGGCCACGAGCTGCGCCGCAGCTATTCCATCTGCAGGCCGCCGAGCACGAGCAGTGCCGGATCCATCAGCGTCGCGATCAAGCGGGATCTCGGCGGGGTGTTCTCCAGCTGGGCCAACACCGAGCTGCGCGAGGGCCAGCAGATTGACGTGATGAGCCCGCAAGGCACCTTCACGTCGACCCTGCCCGACCTCGACGACCGACACATCGTCGGCGTGGCCGCTGGATCGGGAATCACTCCTCTGATGTCGCTCGCGCACACGGTGCTCGCGGCATCCGCTACCTCGCGCTTCACGCTCGTGTACACGAACCGCACCGCTCTCGACGTCATGTTTCTCGATGAACTCGCCGATCTCAAGGACCGCTATCCGGCCCGGCTCGCGCTGTACCATGTGCTCTCCCGGGAACAGCGCTCCTCCTCGCTGCTCACCGGACGCATCGACGAGGAAAAGTTTCGGCGCATGCTCGAAACGATTCTGCGCCCCGCGACCGTGGATGAATGGTTTCTCTGCGGGCCGTTCGAACTCGTGCAGTTGTGTCGCGACACCCTCGAAGACGTGGGCGTCGACCGTTCCGCCGTGCGCTACGAGCTGTTCACGACCGGCGAGACGAATCGGGCCAGCGGCGACACGGGGCGTCCCGTCACGGTCGCGGCCGGGGACAAGACCTTCCAGATCGAATTCACCCTGGACGGGCAGAGCAACACCGTCACCACTCCGGTCAATGCGAACGAGAGCATCCTCAACGCCGCGCTGCGCGTGCGCCCCGATGTGCCCTTCGCCTGCGCCGGGGGAGTGTGTGGAACCTGCCGGGCCAAACTGGTGACCGGTGACGTCACCATGACCGAGAACTACGCCCTGGAACCCGACGAACTCGAACGTGGTTACGTGCTCACCTGCCAGTCCCACCCCACCACCGACAAGGTTGTCGTCGACTACGACGTCTGACCCCCGCCCGACAGAAAGCGGATGCCCATGATCGAGCTGAGCTACAAGGACGACGTCGCGCACGTGGTGCTGAACGCCCCCGACAAAATGAATGCCCTCGACGAGGATGCCATCGCCGAACTGGACGCGGCCTACGCGTCCGCGGAGGACGCCGGCGTGCGGGCTCTCGTGCTGCGTGGCGAGGGCCGGGCGTTCTGCGCCGGCCGCGACATCTCGGCGGTGGATCCCCGCACCGACGACGTGCAGGGGTACCTCGGCGGGCGTGTCACCGCCCTGCTGCAGCGGATGAGCGTATTCCCGGCGCCCACATTTGCGGCCGCACATGGTGCGTGCCTCGGCGTCGGCCTCGGCCTGCTCATCGCCACCGACGTGGTGTACGTGGCCGACACGGCCAAGATCGGATCACCGTTCGCCAACCTCGGCGCCACCCTCGATTCGGGTGGACACGCGTTGTTCGCGGAGCGTCTCGGCGCCCACCGTACCCTCGACCTCATCTACTCCGGCCGGCTGATGTCCGGCGCCGAGGCGGTGGCTGCCGGCCTGTTCAGCCAGGTTTTCCCGGCAGCGGAGGTCGTGGATGCCACGGTGCAGGCCGCCGAGCGCGCCGCGACGGGCGCGACCCTGGCGTTTCTGGCCAGCAAGAAACTCGTCGCTGCCTTGCGGGATGAACGGTTGGGGCTCTGGGACAGCATGACGGCCGAAACCGCCGCCCAGGCGGCACTCTGCGACACGGAGGACTACCGGGAAGGGTTCGCCGCCTTTCAGCAGAAGCGTCGGCCAACCTTCACCGGACGCACCTAGCCCCCCTCCGCGACAGAGAGTGCGCGGCGGGCTCGATGTAGGCTTGACGAGTCCATCAGAGGAGGAAACATGACCACACGGTGGGCACGTTTCACTCGCGGCTGGATTGTCGCCGTCGTCTCAACCCTGGTGGCCGCGGTCTCGCACACGCTCGCCGGCGGATCCGGCCCCGGCGCTTTGCCCATTGTGGTTTCACTGGCCTTCGCCGGGATGATCTGCGTGGCTCTTGCCGGTCGCACACTCTCCCTCTGGCGCGGCGCCCTGGCCGTCCTTGCCAGCCAGGTCATCTTTCATGGCCTCTTCTCCCTGGGCGGATCGGGGGGCGCGATCTCGTCCGAGGCGATTGCCGCGTCCGGAACGCATCAGCACGCGTCTCTGCCCGGTCTCATCGAGGCCACCGGCAGCACGGCTGCCACGCATGTCGGTCATGACGGTCCCACAATGTGGCTGGCCCACGGAGTGGCCGCCGGCCTCACGATCGTGGCGCTCCGTTTCGGCGAGGGCGCGTTCTGGAGCCTCTTCGACACCGCGCGGCTGATTGTTCGCGCCCTTTTTCTTCCGACGGTCACCGTTGTCGTTCCGCCGGTGCTCGCGCGTCGCGCGAGCACCGCACGCGTGATCGTTCCCCGCAGCATCTTCGTTCTGCTGTCCTCGGTGTGGCTCCGTGGGCCGCCACTGGTCTTCAGCGTCGCCTGACAATCCCTCGGCCGCATTCGTAGCGCCGCTCGGATTTTCGACCGAACCAGACCAACTCCCACTTCGCACCGAATGAGAGGCAGGCCCTGTGCTGCCTCTCTGCGCGGCCGTCACCGGCCGCCCCAAAACCCTGAAGGACCACCCATGAAGCGTTCCACCTCCACATCCGCACTCGCAGGATCCGCCGTCGTCGCCGGCGTTCTGCTTGCGCTGAGCGCACCGCTCGCCGCAAGCGCGCACGTCTCCGCGGACGCCACGTCGACCGCAGCCGGGTCATCGACCCTGCTCACCTTCTCCACCGCCCACGGATGCGAGGACTCGCCCACCACAAGCATCGCCATTTCCGTGCCCGAGGGGGTCGCGAGCGTTGCGCCCACGATCAACGCCGGCTGGGACGTTGAAAAGGTTGCCGAGGACCTCGCCACGCCGATCGACGACGGCCACGGCAACACGATCACGAGCCGCACCGGACAGATCGTCTACACCGCTCAGGCGCCACTCGAAAGTGGCCTGCGCACCACGTTCGTGCTCAGCTTCACGATACCGGCCGACGCCGAGGGCGAAACCCTCGCCTTCCCGGTGCTGCAGACGTGCGAGACCGGCTCCACGAACTGGAACGAGACCACCGTTGACGGGGAAGACGAGCCGGCGAGCCCCGCACCCTTCATCACGGTGACCGAAGCCACCGGCGACGGGCACGGTCACGGGGTTGAGACAACCGATCACGAGGAGACGACCGACGAGGCAGCGACCGAGAACGTCGCATCGTCCGACGACGTTCTCGCGCGCATCCTCGGCGTCGGAGGCCTCGCCGTCGGAGCCGTCGGCATCGTGCTCGCCGTGACCGCGCGTCGCAAGCAGTCTGCGTAGCGGCCGCCGAATGCGCAGCGTACAGTCCCATTCGACCACCCACGGCGCGGGAATTCCCGTACTCACCCGGGTCCTGCTCGGCGGCGGCCTGGTCGTCGCTGCCGTAGGGCTGTTCGCCGTGCCCGCCTCGGCGCACAACTACCCCGTCGGGTCCGCGCCAGCCGAGAACTCGGTGGTGACGGAGCAGCCCGGCGTCTTCTCCGTCACCACGAACGACCTGCTGCTCAACCTCGACGGGACGGGCGCAGCCAGCGCCATGCTGATCACCGGCCCGACGAGCGCCGGCACCGCGCTCTATTACGGTGACGGCTGCGCCGTAGTGTCCGGCGCCACGGTGGAGACGAGCGCCCAGCTCGGCGAAGCCGGCGACTACAGCGTCACCTGGCAGACCGTGTCCACCGACGGTCACGCCATCTCCGACACGTACTCGTTCACGTGGAAACCGGCCGCGGGACAGAAACTCGCCACCGGCTCGCCCGACGCCCCCACATGTGGCGGAACGCCCGACGCCGAGACGGAGTCGGCAACGGATGCCCCCGGCGCGGGCCCAACCGAGGCCGCGGCCTCGTCCGGGATGCTCGCCGACGTGGCCTGGATCGGCGGGTCCCTCGGTGCGGTGCTGCTCGCCGTCGGCACGACCCTCTTCGTGCTGCGACGGAAGGCACGGTCGCAAACCACGCGATGACTCGGTCGACCGCCCGGAATCACCCGTCAGGTAATTTCGGGCGGCAGCCAACCTCGGCGGCACGCCGCCGGCGCAGGTAGACTCGCACGGTGAGTTGGAACGCCGAAATCCCGTGGAATCCTGACGAGTTCGAACCACCGGAAGACTTCGATGCTCCGCCGCCGCCGGGTGACGGCGGGTACGCGGAGCCCGCCGGCGGTCAGCCGAGGGGCGTCTGGCAGGCGTCCGCCGCCCCTCGCGTGGTCACTGCGCCGGCGACGCGCAAATTCGGCACGGCCGCCGAGGCCCTGCACACCGTTTTCGGGTACGACTCGTTTCGCGGCGACCAGGCCGAGATCATCGCGCAGGTCGTGGAGGGCAGAGACGCCGTCGTCCTCATGCCAACCGGTGGCGGTAAGAGCCTGTGCTACCAGATCCCCGCGCTCGTGCGCGAGGGAACCGGCATCGTCGTCTCCCCGCTCATCGCCCTGATGCAGGACCAGGTTGACGCGCTCACCGCGGTGGGAGTGCGCGCCGCCTTTCTCAATTCCAGCCAGGACGCCGCCGCCCGCGGGCAGGTGGAGCGCGACTACCTGTCCGGCGGCCTCGACCTTCTCTACGTGGCACCGGAGCGTCTCTCGAACGAAGCCACCAAACGTTTTCTCGATCAGGGCACGATCGCGCTCTTCGCGATCGACGAGGCGCACTGCGTGTCGCAGTGGGGGCACGACTTTCGCCCGGACTACCTGGCCCTCTCCGAGCTGGCCGATCGCTGGCCCGACGTGCCGCGCATCGCGCTCACCGCGACCGCCACGGATGCCACGCATCAGGAAATCACAACCCGCCTGCAGATGGGCGACGCCAAGCACTTCGTGGCGAGCTTCGACCGGCCCAACATCCAGTACCGCATCGTGGGCAAGAACGAGGTGCGCAAGCAGCTTCTGTCGTTCATCAAGACCGAGCACGCGGACGACGCCGGAATCGTCTACGCGCTGAGTCGCAAAACCGTGGACCAGACCGCCGAGTTCCTGCGCCAGAACGGGCTCAACGCCCTGCCGTACCACGCGGGCCTCGATGCAGGGCTGCGCGCCCGCACTCAGTCTCGGTTCCTGCGCGAGGAGGGCGTCGTCATCGTGGCGACCATCGCCTTCGGGATGGGAATTGACAAACCCGACGTGCGGTTCGTGGCCCACATCGACCTGCCCAAATCGGTGGAGGGGTACTACCAGGAGACGGGTCGTGCCGGTCGCGACGGGGCCCCGGCCGACGCGTGGCTTGCCTACGGGCTCGCCGACGTCGTGCAGCAACGCCGCATGATCGACGAGTCGCCCGGAGACCTCTCGCATCGCCGCAAGCTGTCGGCCCATCTCGACGCCATGCTCGCACTGTGTGAGACGGTGCACTGTCGACGCGTCAACCTGCTGCGCTACTTCGGGCAGACGAGCGAACCGTGCGGCAACTGTGACACGTGCCTTCAGCCACCGGAGGCATGGGACGGCACGGTCCCCGCCCAGAAGCTGCTGTCCACGATCGTGCGCCTGTTGCGCGAACGCAACCAGAAATTCGGCGCCGGACACCTCATCGATATTCTGCGCGGCAAGGAGACCCCACGCGCCACGCAGCACCGGCACACCGACCTCAAGACCTGGGGGATCGGCGCCGACCTCAGTGACCAGCAGTGGCGCGGTGTCGTGCGGCAGATGCTGGCCCAGGGCTTCCTCGCCACCTCCGGCGAATACGGCACGCTGATTCTCACGGATGCCGCGGCCGACGTGCTGGGGGGTGGCCGCAGCGTGCAACTGCGCACCGAACCCGATCGTCCCGTCCGGTCTGCTTCCGCCCGGGGTTCGAGCAAGAAGGCCGCCGCCGCAGACCTGTCGCCGGAGCAGGCCGTTCTCTTCGAGGCGTTGCGTGCGTGGCGCTCGGCCCAGTCGAGGGAACAAGGCGTTCCGGCGTACATCGTGTTCGGCGACGCGACCCTGCTTGCCGTGGCTGCGGCGAAACCCGCGAGCATGAGCGACCTCGACGGCATCACCGGCATCGGCGCCAAGAAGCTCGAAGCCTACGGGGAGGCCTTGCTCGAGGTCGTGAGCGCGGCGCCCGCCAGTTAGTAGCACCCGGCCGTGCCGGGCCGGCGTAATCAAAACCGATTCACCGAAGGATCCACGGACTCGGTCAGAGACGGCACCGTCCTCGACGACGGATCGTGCTCCTCCGCGTCACCATCGCGATGGTCGGGTCCGGACCTCGTGAAACCCGCCTGCGCCGGGAGTACAGTCTGAGCAAAAGCAGCCACGAGAAGAGAGGAATTACGGAAGCTCCGCGCACCACCAGTCGCCTGATGATGATGATTGATGAGGAAGCCCATGGACACCCACAATTATTTCGACCGCCGTTTCGACGCGTTGGAAGCAACCTTCGACGAGCGAATTCAAGCCGACCTTGCGACGTACGCGCCCACGCAGTTCGCTGAAGTCCGG
>Ga0307486_1002761_pt1 | contig 11981 bp, 12 predicted proteins | sample CBIW02metaG_FD_203663 | JGI IMG/M metagenome (GOLD analysis project Ga0307486, IMG submission 203663) | Sea-ice brine microbial communities from Beaufort Sea near Barrow, Alaska, United States - CBIW 0.2 | ecosystem: Environmental > Aquatic > Marine > Coastal | place: USA: Alaska | collected... | reverse complement strand
AACGCGGGAACACGGGCGGAATGTCATTGCCTCTAAGGCTACCGGCTGCCGGCCCGCCGTAGGATGGCAGCATGCCCCGATCGCGTCGTTCCGCACCGCCCGAACCAACAGTTCGGGGCCGTGGCCGGGATCGACATGGGCGCGGTATTCGAAGTTCCGCCACGGGCCCCCTCTTGCCGCCGCTGCGCACCCGCATCGATCTGTTCGACATGACCGTTGCATCGACGATCGAGTATTTACGTGGAGTTTGGCCAACGGAGCTCGGGGGTTCCGTCTTCGAGGTAGCTTCCGGCCCGCCCACCGTGGCACCGGGCATCGGCGTAGAACGCTGGCGAGTATCAACGGAGACAAATCGCGTTGTGTTCTACCGCCTCCCAATTCAGCGGCTGTCCCGGTTGCACGAAAATGATGAGTTGCACCAGCGCATGATGATCGAGACCTGCGTGTTTCGCGGCGTCGCGGAACTGCTCGGTAAAGATCCGTGGGATCTTGCACCGGATCGCTTTCGCCACTTCTAGACCTATCGCGCCGCCACCGGGGCGGTCGGTTCCACACGCCTGACGCCACGGGTTCACGTGCAGAGCCCCGCATCGTGTGCATTCGAGCCGGAGCGCGGTGCGGGTGCAGAGTGTGGTGCGGTTAGAGCGTGTAGCGCGGGCGCAGCGTGTGGCGCAGGCACAGCGCGTGGCGCAGGCACAGCGCGTGGCGCAGGCACAGCGCGTGGCGCAGGCACAGCGCGTGGCGCAGGCACAGCGCGTGGCGCAGGCACAGCGCGTGGCGCAGGCACAGCGCGTGGCGCAGGCGCAGCGCGTGGCGCAGGCGCAGCGCGTGGCGCGGGAGCGAGTGCAGCGCGTGGCGCGGGAGCGAGTGCAGCGCGTGGCGCGGGAGCGAGTGCAGCGCGTGGCGCGGGTGGAGAACGTGGCAAAACGAGCATCCACTACCGCACAGCAGGACAGTTCCTTGCTATGACAGGGATCACGGCCCGATGGACGTGCTCATGAGCTTGCCTAGAACCTGAGCGTTTGCTGTATTTGGTAACGGAAAGATAACGGAATGAATCAATTCCAAACCATTTCCGGGATGGAACCGAACACCATGCAGACCCCAACACCACCTGCACAACTTACAGAAAAGGATTCATCCCATGCGTTCATTCACCAAAGCCACCGTCGGATTCGCTGCTGCGGGAATTCTCCTCGCCGGCCTCGCGGGCTGCTCTTCCACTGCAGAAACCGCCACCCCTGCTCCCGCATCAACACCGTCGAGCTCCGCTTCGGCTGACCCAACGCCCCTCGCATCGATTCCCAGCCTCTCCGGTGTTGACACCGCCGTGCTGCTCGACGCTGACTTCGCTGCCGCTCTGGGCACCCTCGGCCTCACCCCCGGCACCGTCGGAACGGCCACCCTCGTTGACGGCAGCCTTCACTTTCCGATCACCGGTGGAAACGTGGACTACTACGACCCGGCCGAGAGCTACCGTCCCTTCGTTCAGGGCACCATTAAGCACGAAGGTTCCGGCTTCTCGCTGACCGCTGGCGACACCGTCGTCGAACTGACCAACTTCACCATCGACCCGGGCACCTCGGAGCTCTACGGTGATGTCTCGGTCAACGGCGAGGTTGCTGCAACCCAGGCCGTAATCTTCGACCTCTACGGTGGAACGTTGAAGCCCCTCCAGATGGACGGTGACAACGCCATCCTCACGGGCACCACCGTTCACATCTCCTCCGTCGCCGCCGGCCTGCTGAACTCCACCTTCAACACCGACGCCGTCGCTGACCAGCTTCTCGTTGGTATCGCGACCATCACCGCCGCGACCAAGTAGTAACTTCTTCACAGCACGAATCGGGGCTCGCCACACGGCGGGCCCCGATTTTTGCGTGCCCTCCCGGAGCCGCGTTATCGTCGTGCTCAGCTGGGGACGGGCCCTGGGACTGAATCGAGATCAGTTTGCTAGGGTAACGCTCGTGCGGTGGTTTTCGGGTGAGGCGGGTAGTGCACGCGTTGCGCCGCCCTCTCCGGGGCTACCCCGGGGTACGCAGATTGACTCAGAACGAACGCCGCGGGCGCGTCTCTGCGCTTCGCGCAGCTGTGCGCCCGCACCGATGGACGAGTCGCCCGAAAACCATCGCACGCTGTCTCCAGCATCGTCCGCCTCATGACGACGTCAGGCGCGAATGCCCGGGCAATCGCTACTGGCTCGGCAACCGCGGGCGCTCGTATTCTGGCCCGGCACCCCCATCCCAGCGAAACGACACTCGCGAGCGCTCTCGCGCACGCTTTTCTGGCAGCGGATGCCTGGAACCGCTCCGCCGTGATCGAGTCAGCGGTGAGTGCGCTCGGCGCCCGGCGGCGGTGGCTCGGACCGCTCGCGACTGAGATTCTGCGGATCTACCACCGGCCACCAACGGATTCTCCGCGCGAACTGGCCTCGATCATTGCGCGGTGTGCTCCATTTCTGAGCGCGGTCGACGCCGCCGCCCGCCGAGGTGTTCCCATCCGCATCCAGCACCATATGGTTGTGCCCACACAGGCCCAGGCCCGCGACGAGCGCATGCACCTCATCAGCACTCTCACCGAGCTCAGCACACTGCTGGAATTAAGTCTTGGCGAGTTGGATTGGTTCGCCGACACGAAAAAATGGAACCGCCGTGCGGTACCAGGCCACCTGCACCACTACCACTATGAATGGCGCAGACGTTCCGGGCGGGTGCCTCGGCTGTTTGAGGTGCCGCAGAGTCGGATGCGGGCGGTGCAGCGAACCGTCTTGGCGTCGATTCTTAGCGTGGTACCGACCCACGACGCTGCTCACGGTTTTGTTCCCGGCCGGAGTGCAATTACCGGTGCCCAGCGACATGCGGGGTCACACGTCGTTATCGCCCTCGATCTGGTCACCTTTTTCGCGCGGGTGACCGCCCGACGCGTTTATTCCACCCTGCGCCAGGCCGGGCATCCCGAGGCGGTGGCCCATTCGCTCGCCGGCCTGTGCACCAACACTGTGCCACACCGGGTACTCAGCGCGATGCCTCCAGGCGGCACCCCGGAAGCCCGCTTCGCACTGCGCCAAGCCCTCGCAACCGCCCACCTCCCCCAGGGTGCTCCCACGTCTCCGATGCTTGCCAATCTCGCCGTCCGGCGCCTGGATTCCCGACTTGAAGGCTGGGCCACGCATTCCGGAGCGACCTATACTCGCTACGCCGACGACCTCGCGTTCAGCGGCGATGCGTTGCTGCTCACACGAGCGGATGCCTTCGTGCGCGGCGTGCAGCGCATTGTGCTGGCCGAGGGCCACCAGCTCAATGCCCTAAAGACACGGGTGCGGAAGCGCAGTGTGCGACAGACTGTGACTGGAATCGTTGTGAACGAGCGCACGAACGTGACGCGCACCGAATTTGACCGGCTCTCCGCCACACTCCATAACTGCGTGTTGCATGGGGCAGCCTCACAAAACCGGGAGAAGCATGCCGATTTTCGGGCACACCTGCTCGGTCGCATCACCTGGGTGGAATCCCTGAATCCCGGGCGTTCTGCACGTCTACGCGGTGAGTTCGCGCGCATCCGCTGGTAGCGCTCAACGAGAAACCGGCGCCACTCTGGTTCAGCTAGCCGGCAACTAGTTGGGGGTAGCGGGCGCGGGCTGACGCCTGCGGGACACCATGCGCTTGAGAGCACCGGGGCCAGCGCGGCGCAGGGACACTGCCACAATGACGATAACGGCGATCGCAATCGATGCCCGGGTGAGCGGCACACTCGGTACGAGCAGTCGCAGGGTGAGCGCCATCGGCACCAGAAGCCATTCCCACCGGCCGCTGAGCGCCACGAACGGCACCAGCAGCAGTGCATACCAGGGGTAGCGCGGGCTGAGAACAAGCAGAGTCGCACCGATCATGACGAGTTGACCGACCCAGGGCTTGTTCTGATCGGTTTTCGCGATGACCAGTATGGCCACGACGAGCAGAATGAGCCCGGCCACGATTACAGCCGATGCCCCCGGCGCCACAAGAGACACCAGCGCGAAACGAGACCCGTCTTCGTAGCCTTCCTCCGAGAGATAGCCCGGTAAATATCCGAGCACCCCGATGCCGGTCGCTAAAACATAAGGCACATAGAGCAGCGCAAAACTTAGAATGGATGCCGCGACCATGCGCCACCCACCGCGCCGAAGCAGCGCGGGCGCGGCCAACACCGGAATGAGCTTGGTGCCAATGGCTATTCCGAGGAGTAGTCCCCCGCGCCACACTCGTTTGGTGGAGATGAGGAATACGGCAGCGACAACGAAGATGACGCCAAGCATGTCGACGTGGGAATTAGTGATCGCTTCAGTGGCCACGAGCGGACACCAGGCCCACAGCGCCGCGTTTCGTTGGTCGAGACCGCGGCGACGCATGCCAGCCAGCAACATGAGGGTGGTGCCAAAGCTCAGAAACAGGCCGGTGAGTTGAAGGGGCCAATACTGCGGGCCGGGACCGGTGAGAAAGCGAACACCAGCGAAGTAAATTTCACTGGCCGGCGGGTAGATCGTGGGAACGGCCGTGCGGTTGAGCGCCGAACAAAAAAGCTCGCCGGAATCGGTTTTATGGGCCCGAGCGATGCGTTCGCCAACGCAGACCTCTTTTCCGTTGGCTGTGGTCTGGGTAGGCGGAAACAGCCAGTCGGGTCTGAGGGAGTCAAGGCGGTCATCCGCCGGGGTGTATGCGTAGGGACTGATGCCGTTGTTTTGCACGATGCCGTCCCAGGCATAGCGGGCCGAGTCGGTGCTCGTGTTGGGCGGGCCCACGAGTGCGGCGCCACCGATCAGGGCGGAGCCCGCCAAGACAAGAGCTACCACTGCCCGTCCATTGACGCGACGGAGCAACCACCAGGCCAGCCCGAATAGCAGCCACAGCGCACTCGTAACGAGCACGATTTGCACGCGATCGCGGCCCGGCTCGAACAGGTCGAATAAGACAATGCCGAAAGCCGTCAGGGCAGCGCTGAGCACGAGGAGCGCCGTGATCAGAAAAATTCGCATTGCTCCATCCTTGCCTACGAGTGCCCGAAGGCCTGCGGCTATGGCCGTGCGGCGCGAGATAGCTTACAGATTGTAAGAGGGCTGCGCATTCGCTGAGTGCATGCCCAGGGGTTCAGCCAGCAGCACGAGCGAGTGGAGGCAACCTCCGACGAGGGGCCCCTCTACATTTTGCCCTCCGACTTCGGCACGGCAACATCAGCGCACTAGTTCGGCAATGCGAGGGCCGGTAAGTCCAAAGCTAATGTGGTGGTGACGCGCGCGCCACGGCAACACAGTCCGATTCCCGCGCCGAACTTGTCTGGAACGTAAGGTTTTGGCGCATCTAGGCAAGCTTTCAGATGGTGCAATAGAGGTATGCGCAGATTAATGTACGAGGCCCAGAGAGCGCTGGCGTCGCCGGTGCGCAATCCTCGCATGGCAACCGTAATTGGCCGGTTGCTCGGTGCCGCCTTCTTGATCTGCTTTGGCACCGGCTTGTACAGCCACTTTTTGCAGGAACCGCTCGACTGGATGCGCTTTGCCACCCGGCCCGAATTTCTCTATCAAATCACTCAGGGCACACACATCATCGCCGGCATAGCCTGCTTCCCCCTGCTGCTCGCCAAACTCTACATTGTCTTTCCGGCCCTATTTTCTTACCCCGCCGTGCGCGGTTTCTGGAACTTCGTGGAGCGGGCATCAATTGCCCTATTCGTCGGTGCATCGCTGGTGCAGATCACGATTGGGCTACTCAACACCTATCAGTGGTATCCGTGGCCCTTCCCCTTCCGCCAGGTGCATTTCGCCCTGGGCTGGGTATTGATCGGCCTGCTAGTCATTCATATCGGCGTGAAGCTGCCCACCATCTCTCGGCATTGGAACAAGGCATCCGCTGACGCCAACGACGAGGACTGGGACGGGCATGGGGACGACCATCTCGTTGAAGCGGTGTCGGGAAACCACGCCGAGAACGCCGAAGCGATGCGCCTCTGGGGTACGTCTCACACCGGCGGGGTGACTGGCCGCGTGTTGAACTACATCGACCAGACGCCGCGCACCGCCTCCCGGGTCAGCAGGCGCGGATTTCTCACCACGGTTGGCGTCGCGACGACCGCCGTCGTGGGCCTGACCGCCGGGCAAACATTCACTCTGCTGAGTTCGGTCAACCTGTTCGGTCCGCGCAAGAAGGGTGTGGGCCAGCAGGGCGTTCCCGTTAACCGCACCAGCAAGCAGGCCAAGGTTGCCGATGCCGCCATGGACCCGGCATGGGCCCTGACGCTGGTGGTCGCGGGCACCGAGCGCGCCTTCAGCCTTTCCGAGTTGTTGGCCCTTCCCCAGGCCGAGGTCACTCTCCCGATCGCCTGCGTTGAGGGGTGGAGCCAAATGGCGTCGTGGCGTGGGGTACGCCTGCGCGACCTCGCCGACCTGATGCAGGCCGACCCAGAGACCTCATTTCGTCTGGTCAGCCTTGAAGAACGTGGCAGCTTCAGCAAGACCCAGATGGGCCGGGAGTATGTGCGCGATCCGCTCACGCTCGTGGCGCTGGAGCTGAACGGCGAAATTCTCGACCTGGAACACGGGTATCCGGCGCGAATGATCGCTCCCGGTCGACCCGGCGTACTGCAAACCAAATGGCTGAGCCGAATTGAGGCGATCTAATCATGAGAGCGGATGCGAGTGGGCTCAACAGCCAAGCGCCCCAGGCAGTCTCCCCGCACCACGCGGTCGGAGCGAATGGCTTGAATCCCCCACCGGCTGGTATTACCGCTTCGACGGGCCCACGGATGCGCAATATCCGCTTGATGCTTGTGGGCGTTGGAGTGCTGCTGTTTGCCTGGGGCGCATTTGTGATGTTTGATTCCGTACGACTGACACGCATTCCCGGGGTCGCGCTGTGGATCGGGGCAGCCATCGTGCTTCACGATGCGATCTTGGCTCCCATCGTTTTTGCGCTGGGGATAGCGCTTCGTCGGGCCGGAAGAAAGGCTACCGGCACCGTCATCGCCATCGTGCAGGGCGGCATCATTGTGGGTTCGATCGTGTCGCTCGTGGCGGTGCCGATAATCGTGGCCAAGAACTTTTTCGCCCCGGCTAACCCCACGGTATTGCCGCTTAATTACGGCTTCAACTTTGGAATCTTCTGGCTCGTTCTCGCCGCGCTGACGGCGGCCGTGTCGGTCTGGACCTTCATGCGCGAGCGTCGCGTGCCCCGCGCGCCACTGCAAGACGATACGGGCCGCTGACCCACAGAGAGTAGCTAGGTGCGAATGAGGCGCACAAAAGACCGGTCGCCCTGCGTCCATTCCGCCAGCGGCAGGAGCCCCTGTTTTTTGGCCCGGCGGCCAAGGGCTTTGACCCCTATTTCTGCCCACGGAAAGGGATCGCTGGTATTTCCAGCGGCGTCGTGCAGCGTTCCTGAATAGGTGAGGTCATACTCGGGATCGCGGTGAACCTCAACGACGAGTACTCCGTCGGCGGCGAGCAGGCCTGCGCAGCGGTTAAGCAGTGCGTCGGGGTCGCCACCAATGCCAATGTTCCCGTCAACCAAGAGAAGCGTGGCCCAAGTTCCCTCCAGCGGGATATATTCGAACACCGAGCGTTGGAGCACGGACAGGCCAGCCGCCACGGCAATTCGCACGGCGGTCGGGGACACGTCCACGCCGAGGGCTTCAAGGCCCTGATCAATCGCGGCTTGAATCATTCGGCCTGGACCGCAGCCGATGTCGAGGACCGGGCCGGAGACCCCGGCCAATAAAGAGCGGTCAATCGCATCAGCCCCCGAACTCCATCTCGCGGCGTGCATCGTGGACACGCGAGTCGCGGTACCGGGATCCGCATCCTCTCGATGCCCGTGCAGATAGAGAACGTTGTCCTCGCCAGTGAGCGCTTGGGCGTAAGGTTCGGCTCCACCAGCGCCGAACGTTGTCGGATAGCGAACTCGGTCGGATTTCGAGGCCCGCAGCGCCGAAGACTCTCGTTTCGAAAGATCTTTTGGAGGGCCGGGAACAGGGGCCGGTCGACGCGGTAATTCCGGGTTGACCAACTGGTCCCAATTCAACGGTGACGTAATAGTCATGAACGTGCCTCAATCAGTCCGGTGGAATCAGCAACGCCAGGGAATGAGGTGCTCGCCTCAGCAGCCATGCCGGTGTGCGCGAATGCTCGGGCGAAACGCGTGTCGGGGGCAATTGACGCAACCGTCGCTGCATCAGCGATGGTGTCGACATCGGTAAGAATGGGCAGCTGGCGTACCCGAAGCGCCGCCTGGTCGAGGCGCTGCAACTGGTGCGTGCCCGTGTCAGAGCGACTCATCGGAATGCCGCGCAGCAGCGCACCGGTGGGGTTTTTGAGGCCTAGCGCCCAGAAGCCACCATCGTCGGCGGGCCCGAACCAGGCATCGGTTCCGTCGTCCCAGTCGAAGAACACGGGCGCGAGCAGCTCGCGGGTGACCTGAGGGGTGTCCATCCCGAGCAAGAGCGTTGGCTCGTCAACGTAATCGAAGATGGCGGCGAGGCGCTCATCCAAGCCGCCCGATACCTGCGGCACAATGTGCCAGTCCGCAGCCTCCGGCGGTGGTGTTACCCCGTCAAATGCCAAGATCAGACGGCTGGCGGGCATCAACGCCGCGACCGTCAGCGTGTCGGCAAGGCTGGCGGCAGCCAGGTAGGCGGCCTGCTCGAGCGAGAGTGGCGGATGCAATCGGGTCTTTACCTTGCCCGGCACACACTCTTTCGCGATAACGACGATAGCGGTCATGAACGCGCTCCCGTGCTTTCGACCGTTGCGGCACCCGGACTCACGGTGGCCGGGTCCGCGGATGCCACGAAGTTATGTGCGGCGGAGTCATGTGCGCCGGTGCCATTTTCGGCACGGCGTTCTGGGCGAGCGAGGCTGTCGTTGCCAGCCGCGCTGGTCGTACCTTCGGCACGCAGCAGCGCAGACATGTCCGCAATCGCGTTGAGGGTGCCGCGAATCGTTCCGGTCACCTTGCTGCGCCCCACGCGCGGCGCATAGCCGGTGTCAACTTCTCTAATGCGCCAATTTTTGTTGGCGGCACCCAGAAACATTTCTAGCGGATACCCGCTGCGACGGTCCTGCAGGTCCAGAGAGAGGAGGTCATCGCGGCGGGCCGAGCGCATCGGTCCGAGATCATGAATGTTCACACCGGTTATTCGGCGCAGTCGCCAAGAAAGATAGGTATTTGCCAAGCGGGCGTGCGGAGGCCACGCACTGCGTGTGGTCGGGCGGCGGCGTCCGAGCACCAGATCGGCGTCATTGGCAGTGATCGGATCCACCACGAGGGGAAGATCTTGCGGGTCCATTGAGGCGTCGGCATCGCAGAAGGCCACAATCGGCGCTGTCGCCGCGAGCAGCCCGGCGTGAGCTGCGGCGCCGAACCCTCGGCGGCTTTCGTGCACAACATGCGCGCCGAGGCGGTGAGCCAGTTCGGCGGAGCCGTCGGTTGATCCGTTATCGACAACAATGGCGCGATAGCCGGCGGGCATACGTTCCATAATCCATGGCAGCGCCTTCGACTCGTTCAAGCAGGGCAACACGACGTCGACCCGAATGTTTTTCATCATTCGACCCTAAACGGGGAGCCTGTCCTTTTTCGGCCAAAGTGGTTACAAACTCCTGAATATTTCTGGGAGGCCTATGTGAAGAGCATGTGATGCGTTCGCTTAGGACGCTTCCATTGGTTCTCGTTTGACACGCGGTGGATGCCGCCCGCTTAGTCTGAGAGGGTGTCTCCTTCCCAATATTTCGCGCCACCGCGAACCGACGCACTTTTCGGCCGCCGCATCCTCGTTATCGAAGATGACACCACGGTCTCAGAGGTGGTCAGGCAGTATCTGCGCGCAGCCGGCTTCGTTGTGGATGAGGCCACCGACGGCTTGGCCGGTTTGCGCCAAGCTGAAGCCGTTCAGCCCGACCTCGTAATTCTCGATCGAATGCTGCCCCTGCTGGACGGCATCGAGGTGTGCCGACGCATTCGCGTAACGTGGGGCCCGCTGCCGGTCATCATGCTCACCGCTTTGGGTGAAGAGGAACACCGCATCGCGGGCTTGGAAGTAGGTGCCGACGACTATCTGGTGAAACCGTTCTCGCCGCGAGAACTGGTGCTTCGGGTGCAATCGGTGCTGAGACGCAGTGGCACCGAATCCATTCCCGAGGGCATTCTCGATGCTGGCGATTTTTCGCTTAACCTGGGGGCGCACGAGATTCGACTTCGTGATGCAGCACTGGTGCTGACAGCACGGGAATTTGACCTGCTGGCCTACCTCATTTGGCGGCCGTCAAAAGTGCTCACCCGCGAGGAGTTGTTGCGATCGGTGTGGGGTTGGGAATTCGGTGATCTGTCTACGGTGACGGTGCACGTGCGACGGTTACGGGAGAAAATCGAAGTTGATCCGGCGCATCCGCTGCTGCTCAGCACGGTGTGGGGCGTGGGTTATCGATTCGATCCGGTGCCGCTGGGAGTGCAGATTCCTCGGACGCTGGGAGATGAAAAATGACCACGAATTCCTGGCTTGTTCGGGCCCGATGGAGGATCGCTCGGCGGGCGGGAGCCTGGAGCGAATCCGTTATGCACCCGAGAGGGCCGACCGACACAGCGGTGACTTCTCTTACTGAGGAACTGGCCGAAACTGCGGCTCGGCTGACCGAATCTCGCGAACGGGAAGAGCGGATTGAGGCGTCCCGGCGAGAGATCGTGACGTGGATCTCGCACGACCTGCGCACGCCCCTCGCGGGGATCAGGGCAATGGCCGAAGCTTTGGAAGATGGGATGGCCCCCGATCCCACCCGCTATTACGTGCAGATTCGCGGGCAGGTTGACCGCCTCAGCAGCATGGTCGATGATCTTTTTGAGTTGTCGAAGCTTCACTCCGGGGCCCTTCGCCTCAATCTTGAACGCGTGGCGCTGTATGACCTGATCAGCGACACCATCGCCGATCTTGCGCCGGTGGCACTATCAAAATCACTCGATCTTCGTTTTGAGGGCGAACGCGGTCTCACCCTCCAGGCGGATGCCCGTGAACTCACGCGTGCGGTCGGCAACCTGGTGATGAATGCCATCCAACATTCTGCGGCTGGAAGCGCCATCGTTGTTTCGGTATCCCGACACTCTGACGGCCGTGCAGTCATCTCCGTCATCGATTCGGCCGGCGGTATTCCGGAGCAAGACCTTGGGCGCGTTTTCGAAGCCGGCTGGCGAGCCAGTGAACCGCGCACCACAAGTTCCGCAAATGGCGCGAACGGCGCGATTGGGAGGAGCGCCGCCGCGGCACGCAGCGGGGGCGCCGGGTTGGGTCTGGCCATCGTTGAAGGCATCGTGCGTGCCCATGCCGGGCAGGTGAGCGTGACCAACGTGAACAACGGATGCCGCTTTGAACTGCTGTTGCCGCTGCATCCGCTCGGCTAACCCGGTTGCGGCGACCGCTTAGGGGCGCACGGCGGCGCGCAGGGGTGCCGTGGCGAACTCGCGCATGCCGTCATCGAACGATATTTGGGCGCACCAGCCGAGTTCTCGGCGAAGCCGCTCTGACGAGGCGGTGATATGCCGCACATCACCGAGTCGATACTGCCCGGTGACGATGGGTGCCGGACCGTTTGATGCCGCGGCCAATGCCGCTGCCATGTCACCGATGGTGTGCACAATTCCGCTACCGACGTTGAAAGCTCGAAACTCACCGGGGTCGAGAGCCGCCGTCGGGTCCTGCACGTCTGTCGAGTGCCGACCGTCTGGTGAATCCAGATCGCCTGTCGAGTCCTGACCCCCTGTCGAATTCAGGGCATCTGTCGAATTCAGGGCATCTGGCGAATTCAAGGCGTCTGGCAAGTCCAGGGCGCCTGGTGAGTTCAGGGCCTTGAATCCGAGGGCAGTGAATTTCAACGCCGCAATGTTGGCGGCAGCAATATCACGCACGTGCACGAAGTCACGGCGCTGTCGACCATCTTCGTAGACCCGCGGGGCCTCGTGGCGTTCGAT
>Ga0307486_1002760_pt1 | contig 11985 bp, 14 predicted proteins | sample CBIW02metaG_FD_203663 | JGI IMG/M metagenome (GOLD analysis project Ga0307486, IMG submission 203663) | Sea-ice brine microbial communities from Beaufort Sea near Barrow, Alaska, United States - CBIW 0.2 | ecosystem: Environmental > Aquatic > Marine > Coastal | place: USA: Alaska | collected... | reverse complement strand
TTCGCGGCCACCGTTCGAGGCGCCGCACCACAGCGCGTCGGCAGCGTCCATCGTGGGCGGCGGGTCGCTGATGGCCCGCCCAGGTGCGATCTCGCGCGCTCACGGCGGGGTGCTGTTTCTTGACGATACAAGAAAGTCTATTTGACTCCAGCGTACCTGTGAGCAGATTCGCGTTACGATCGAACAAGCAGCGAGGTCCAGAGGACCACCTGCCCCACATGACGCAGATCTTGCCAGAGGCAGTGAGCGCCCACCCCGAAGTCTTGCACGTGCCGGGGCACGATGGCAGACCCTCACCTGTGGTGAGTGTGCCGCAACATTCACTCACTTCCACTACAGGAGAACTCTGATGGGTAACGGCTTTTATACCGCGTCCGACGTGCCATCGACCACGATCGATGGCCAGGACATCAACGACATCTGGGCTGAGTTCCAGGCAACAATCAATCTGCGCAACGCTGAGCGCCTCGCTCTCGCCTCGCTCTTCACCTTCAAGACCGCTGAGTCGTCCGACATGGTCGCTCAGTCTGGTGACGTCGGTGAGTTCGAAGAGGCATCCGAGTTCGGTATTCCGAAGGCGCTTCACTCCGCACCCGAGACGCTGCGCATGGGCTTCCCCCTGCGTTGGTTCGATCGGGCAACGCGCTACACGCGTGACTTCATCCGAGAGGCCACGGCCGATCAGGTGTCGTCAGTCCACGCGCAAGCGCTGGAGGCAGATAACAAACTGGTCTTCAAAGGCGTGCTCAACGCGCTGCTCAGCAAGCCCAACGGCACCAACGAGGACGGCCAGACGGTCTTCCGCCTTTGGAATGGTGACGGCAACGTTCCCCCCACCCACGGCGGGGACACCTTCGACGGCGGCCACACCCACTACCTGACGACGAACTCGGCAGACGTGGATGGCACCGACCTGAAGGACCTCATCAACCACGTCACGCACCACGGCTACGGCACTGAGGCTGGTGACCGCCTCATCATCCTGGTGAACCCCCAGGAGGCTGACACCGTCCGCGCGCTCCGCGTTGCTGATGTTGCGCCGTTCGACTTCATCTCTTCGGAGTCGGCACCTGCCTACCTCACGCAGGACACGCTCGTCGGTCAGCGACCTCCGGCGTCATACGAGGGCCTCACGGTCATCGGTGGCTTCGGTCAGGCTTGGATCGTTGAGGACTACCTCGTGCCGAAGGGTTACGTCATCGCTCTGTCGACCGGTGGAGCCAACGCGTCGCGCAACCCGCTCGCCTTCCGGGAGCACAAGCGCAACGAGTACAAGGGCCTTCGCCAGATCCAGGGCCCCAACGATGCGTACCCCCTCGCCGAGTCGTACTACTCACGTGGGTTCGGAATTGGCGCACGTCACCGCGGAGCAGCTGCAGTCATGCAGGTGACCGTGAGCACGACGTACACGCCTCCGACTCTCTAAGCCCCAGGGGGCGTCAGGTTCTGGTCGGTTCCTGACGCCCCTTGGTTTCACCCTCAATGCCGACCACTCGAATACCGACCCAACAAAAGGAGTCCGACATGGACATCACTGCACAAGCCGATCAGGTCCTCGCTGCCATCCGAGATGGAGAACGTCTCTGGCCGCACAACGCCGAGCTGATCGAGGACGAATACTTCAACCACTGCGTCATGCTCGCTGCCAATGGACGCGCTCGATATGTCATCGATGCTGCCCTCCATCCGGTCGATACGCCGGTGCGCTTTGTGTCTGGCTCTGACACTGAGACCGGCTACATCTCCACGCGGCACGTGTTCGATGCGCTTCGCTGGGACGTTGGCGTGGAGTGTGATCGCTGCGCCTTCAATGGCCGCGTGTTCTTCGGCTTCGAGCCTGACTTCCAGATGGTCGGCATCCTTGCGTCGCCGTTGATCGTGCTCTTCCTGGTGTGCGCTGACTGCGTGACTGAGCTTGAGCGTGACTACCCGTCGATCGTGTGGGGAGTTGAGCTCAATGGCGCAGTGTGAGGCAGTAATCACGAGGGCCAAGAGCCCTAATGTCGGCAAGCGCTGCCAGCGCAACTCGGTGAACAACGCGACTCTCTGCGCTGTCCACGGCGGCATCGAGCAGGTGGGCGAGGAGAACATCAAACGCAAGCCTGGACGCATGGGCGTGCGTTGCTCTGAGATGAGCCGGCACACAGGGGAGCCGTGTGGGAAGTACGCCATCCACGGCAGTACCGTCTGCCCAACTCACGGAGGTCAGCTGCCTAACGTCCAGAAGGCCGCTAAGCAGCGTCTGCTGGCTCTTGTGGACCCTGCCCTTGCTGAGCTCCAGAAGATCATCGACAAGTCCTCTACGGCCGACGCAGATCGCCTGAAGGCCATTCAGATGGTGCTGGACCGTACCGGATACCACGCCAAGACGGAGATGACCATCGAGGCAGAGATCAAGCCCTGGGAGAAGCTCGTGAACGGAACCATTCTGCGTGATCTCCCTGAGGGCTATGTCGTTGAGGATGTCGTCGACGCTGAGGTCGTGGAGGACGAGCGAGCTGCGTTCGATGTGAGCGACTACCTGACTCGTGGTGGTGCTGAACCAGAGCCGACGCCTGACAAAGTCGTGGCGATTCATTCGGCGAGCAAGCCACCTCTCCACCTGCGTTAGCTAATCACGCATTTACATTCTTTCAATTGCACGCTAACGCATTCAGTCGTTGCTCAGTTGTTGTATTGAATTGCAGACACACTTATTCCGCGTGATAAAATTACTCTTGCAAGATCAACCAAACCGCTCGACCGTCACCACATCAACCTAGGCGCAAAGCCGTAGAAGAAAGGGAACCGAGGTACCGGCTCACGCCGAGACCTTGCAAGAGGCCGCAAGTGCTGGTCCAAAGACGAAACAAGACCTGACGGTCTCGTCTTAGACAGGACCAGCTCAATGAGAATTCAAGATTTCCCCTACGGCCGCCAGCCAGCCTTGAAGGTCATGGCCCGCCAACGATGGACCGTCGCCGCAGCAGCGCGCGAGATCGGCATCGAGTATTACGTCTTCTACAACATGGTCAACGGGCGAACCGTCCCGTCGCCACACGTGAGGAACGCGCTCACAACGCTGCTCGAAACGCCCCTTGAGTTCCTCTTCACGGCAGAGGTGTTGAGCGAGCGCTACCGACACCACCGACCCTACAAGTCGAGCCCCAGCGAGACCATGGGGAAGAAGTGATGGCGTCGTATGCGGAAGCACTCCGCGAAGCCGTCCGCGAGCTGGTGACCGACTCGGCTGAGTTCAGCGATGAGGCGATTGATCGCGCTGTCGCGTTCGTGCGAGCCACGGCGGTGCCACGTGACCGCTAGCGAACAAGAAGGGGGCCTCCCAAAGGGAGACCCCCAACCAGCAGTAATGGAATCAGCTCAACCAACCAACCAAGACGATTATACGCCGTCGGGGTACCTCGCGAGAGGCTGGGCGATCTTCCCCATTCACTCCATCGTCCGAGGTAAATGCTCATGTGAGAAGCAGGACTGCTCGACACCTGGCAAGCATCCACGAACGCGCAGCGGCGTTAAGGATGCGTCCAAGGACCCGAAGGACATTGCCTCGTGGGAGCAGATGTACCCAGACGCGAACTGGGCGGTGGCGTGCGGTGCTATCTCGGGCGTGATGGTGCTTGATGTAGATCCTCGTCATGACGGCTTCACCTCGCTTGAGCGGGTCGAGATTCCTGACGGCACGCTCAGCGTCATGACTGGTGGCGGTGGTCTCCACTACTACTTCCGGCATGAGGTTGACTTCCGCAACCGAACCGACGCGCTACCTGGTCTCGACTTCAAGACTGACAAGGGCTACGTGTTGTTGCCTGGGTCGAACCACATCAAGGGCGGTACGTATCGGTGGAATGGTGGCAGCGATCTCACGCAGCTCAGCGACTCGCTGCGTACTGTGCTGAGTCGAGAGTCAAGCGAAGAGCGCGACGCGATCGGTGACTCTGCTTCCATACTGGAGGGCATCCCTGAGGGCAAGAGGGATGACACCCTCTTTCGGTGGGCGTGCAAACTACGTCGGCAGCTCTCCTCAGACTCTGATGGTGGTCGCTCTGTCGTGACTACTTTGGTGCTGGCTGCTGCTGAGGCGTCGGGCTTCCCTCGTGATGAGGCGCTGGCGAAGGTGGACCAAGCGTTCAGGCAAGACCACTCCGACCCAGTACTGCTCAACCCCTTTGGGGAGTCTCCTTCTGGCACGCTTCGCCTGGTCGATGGTGGCGTGTTCGTGTTTGATGAACCCGAGGAGATTCCGACGATCTGGGGCCAAGGTGAAGACATCCTTTGGGTTGAGGGTGAGGGGCTGATGATCGTGGGTCACCAGGGCTTGGGTAAGACGACCATCGGGCAGCAGTTGATGCTTGCTCGAGTGGGCTTGCGTGAGCCTGAATTCCTGGGTCTGCCGGTGAGTCGATCGAGTGGCACGACGCTCTATCTGGCGATGGACCGACCCCGGCAAGCGGCTCGCTCGTTGCGCCGCATGGTGACGGCTGGGCAGCGCGCTGATCTGGCTGAGCGCACAAAGTTCTGGAGGGGGCCTCTGCCAGTGAACCCGCTGGCGAAGGGTGACTTGCTGGCATGGGTGCGGGAGGTGTGTCCCGACATTGACACCATCATCGTGGACTCGGTCAAGGACCTCACTCCCGATCTGACTGACCCTGCCTCTGGTGCTGCCCTGAACACGGCGTTCCAGTCCCTGATCGTTGACGGCATCGAGGTTTTGCTGCTCCACCACGAGCGGAAAGCGTCTGGCGATAACAAGCGCAAGCCCAGCCTTGATGGGATCTACGGTTCGACCTGGCTGACCAGCGGTCTGGGCTCGATTATTGGGCTGTCTGGTGAGCCTGGTGGGTCCGAGGTGGGGTTGCATCACCTGAAGCAACCAGCGGAGGTTGTGGGGCCTCTGGCGGTCACTCATGACCACGCTGCTGGTCTGTCGACGGTTGAGCGAAGGCAGACCATGAGTCTGGAGGGTGCTCTGATGTTTCAAGGGTCAGCGACTGTCAAGCAGTTGGTGACGATGACTGGCAAGAGTGACAACACGGTTCGTCGTGCGATCAGCAACATGGGCTCACGTGTCCTTCATACCCCTGGAATGCCAGGCTCTAAGGGTCCGTCCCCATCGACGTACACATGGCAAGGAATCGAGACGTGAAAGCCCATCGTCAAGCCCATCTTCACGGCTTTTTCGCCTAGCCCATCGTCAAGCCCATCTTCGCCCATCGTCACGAAGGCCCAAAAAGGGTATAACCCGAGGTAAAAGCCCCTTTTCACCCCCATCGTCAGCCCATCTTCACGTTTCGGCCCATAGCCCATCGTCACCCCGCCCCCTTCCTTATAGGGGGCGGTGGAGGAGGGGTAGCGAAAGGGGGCTTCTGGGGAAGGGCTCTGAGGAGGTGTTGCCTAAGGGCGTTTCGTTAGCATCCATGGGCAGTACGGGCTCTGTACCGGTCCACCTCACTGGAGCCCAGAAACAGCTGCCTGGACTCCGAAGGTGCCCTTTGCTAGTGCCAGTAAGGGCCTGCCAGTTTGGGGAGCCCAGATCGCGATTATGGGCTTGGCGACTGTTTCTAAAGAAAAGGTGTACGACGGCCAATAAACGCGACATTGTCGATCTGAGCGCGCTTGCATCAGGCAAGAGCCAGGGATGATGAATGGAGCAGCCATGCTAGCCACCAAGATCAAGATGATGAAGGACCTCACTGCTGGAGACCTGATCGTCGAAGCAGGGGAGACGTTCAAGGTACTGAGGGTGATACCCAAGGGCAGCACGTTCGTGAGGGTCACGCTCATGAAGGACGGTGCACCAGTCTCGATGAACGCTTGGGCCATTGGCAGCGTTGAGGTTGCTGCCTGATGGACGCCATCATCTACCTGCGTGTCTCGACACAAGGGCAGGCAGTCGATGGCTACGGGCTGGCTGTACAAGAGGAAGCGTGCCGCGCCTACGCTGAGAGCGCCGGCCTGACAGTCACGCACGTACTCAGAGACGAGGCAGTCTCTGGCACGCTGCCCGCTCACGAGCGCCCTGGTCTCATGGATGCGCTGACGCTGCTGAAGGATGACGAGGCAGACGCGCTCATCGTTGCCAGGCTTGACCGTCTCGCTCGCCAGCTCACCACTCAGGAAGTCATCCTCGCTGAGTCCTGGAAGCTCGGTAGAGAGGTCCATGCTGCTGACACTGGCAAGGTGCATAAGGATGACCCAGACGACCCCATGCGGACTGCTATGAGGCAGATGGCCGGCGTCTTTGCCGAGCTCGATCGCGCGATGACTGTCAAGCGCCTGCGTGATGGCCGTCGCGCTAAGGCTGCCAAGGGTGGCAAGTCGGTCGGCCGCTACGGCTACGGCTACTGCAAGGAGGGGCCGATCGTTGCTGAGCTGGAGGTCATGCGCTCAGTCCACGAGCAACGGCGCCGAGGTGCGAACTGGAAGCTGATCGCTGCCGATCTAAACTCCCGCGGTCTCGCACCTCGGAACGCTGCGGCCTGGTCGCCCCAGAATCTGGCGAAGGTGATGGGCTAGGCCGCATCAGGGTTTGGGTACCCGATGTCTGGCGGGTCTGACAGCTCCGAAGCCTCTTCGAAGGCGTCAGCTGCCGTCACGCGGTTAGCGCGAATCACGTTGCCGTCCTCGTCCTCGAAGAGCCACGTCACGGCGTGAGGCTGCTCAGGCAGGTAGGCCATGTCGCAAGTCATCACGTAACCCGCCCACTTCCTGAGCTGCTCGTTGAAGAGATCGGCAATGACGTAGGGGAAGCCGCCATCGATGCGAGAGAAGTCCCAGCGCGCCTCGTCCATGGGCCAAGGCTCCGTGAACGGACCCGTCCGGTAGTCACCCGTGGTGCTCATGAACACCCGCAACCGGCGCAAGCTCTCAAGCTCGAGGTCAGTCGTCAGGTCTCCCTCAGGCTCGATGACTCCGGCCTCGTTGTTGAGCCAGCCCGTCCCTGTCGCGTGGCGTCTGGTCGGCGCGTAGTTGAATGCTCGGGACTCGGCCGGTTCGCGGCCGTAGAGGGCTCGTGCTGCTGCTGCCGGCAATTCTTTGCTTTCCACTTCCGAGGGTCGTGGCAGGTCGTTTTCAATACTTGTCATGGAGTTTCTCCTTAGTAATTCCGGCCTTCCGAATTTCGGCTGGCTCGGTGAAGTCACTATGAAGAATTAGGCGACCAAACGCAACTCGACAAACTAGCAATAGATCGCTTTTATTATTACTCTTTGTGCAGTTAATGCGCAGTCGTGTTTACATTCTTTGAGAAAATATGTAAACGTCGCCGATATGACCCCTGGCAGCAGTGCGAAGGGGAATATTTGACGCTTGGACGCCATCGTTACCAAAACGTGACCTAGTTTTCGCGGCGATCGAGCCGCGACAGGCTGGCTAGCAGTTGGAAGCGCACCCTGCCCAGTCAGTCATTGAGGCCGTCGTCCAGGGCCGCGATATCTGCGTCGGTCACGTCTCGATCCAATTCTAAAAACCGCATCGAGTTTTCAAGAGCTCGCTGCGACGTGCTCGTGACAGTCTCAGGGTCGAGAGCGAGAATGTCCCCCATGAGCAGGTATGTGCCGGTGATGAAACGAGTCGCTTCGTCTTGGTCAACCTCTGCGTGCACGCCCTTACTTCCGGCCTTATCGAATGCGTAGATGCGCTTTCCGAGGCTCTCCAAGTCTGCTTGCGCGACAGTTCTTCGCGTTTTGCTGGTTTCGCGCGCCTCAATCCACACCGCTAGACGATTGATGTACTTAGGGTCAGTCATCTCCCGATTGTTGATTGGTGGACCTGCGGGCTGCAGTCTGTCCGCCACGGCCTTGATTAGACGTCTGCACGTAGTCACAGATTGCGCCCAGCGCTCTGAGTCATCCGAATCCGCGCCCTCAAATGCCGCCGCGAACTTCAGAGCCGCTTCGGGGGCGAGGCGCGCTATCTGAGCGTCGACCTGGGCGCGTACACGCTCAAAGGCGGTTTCTGCCGCATTGCCAAACCTGAGCTCGAGATATTTTTCAGAAGCGAACCTATGGATTCGAGCAGTGACGGCATCGATGAGGTCCGTCGCTAGTAACTCGTTTTCTTGGTCCTCCCTCCGGTAGCACTCTTCGACGTAACGAGCGAGCCGGGTGAGAGATGCGAATGTGAAGGAATTGGTGGAGTCACTAAGCGTGTTGATACGACCCACGATCTCAGCAATTTCGATCGCGTCAAAGGCTTCTAGGCCCTTGTACCCGGTCGTCTCTGCGCGGAGCCACTCCAAAGCCAGGGAGTCGTCCAGAAGAGTTGCTAGCCGCTGAGCTTTGAGCGCTATTTGGCGTGGAGGTATGAGCGCACCTTCAACGTCACTCAAGATATCTTGAGTGAGTTCGAGGGCCTCTTCGCGTCTTGTTTGCACGTCATGAGGTTAGCGCGTGACAGTGACGTTTTGATGTTTCATGACCTCGCCCCAACCACGAGGATGAAGCGAGTTTAGGGCTTGGTCTGCTGCCTGGCGATGAAGTGGCTCATGATGTCCTGCTCGATCTGAGGAGCGGTCTCACTGCGAGGTGGATACTTGTCTCGCCCTTTGCGCCCCGGGTGGAGCGTGTCCCAGCGAGAACGCACACCAGAGATTCGACCGTTCCCTGGGTCGTGGTTGCCGAAGCCATCCACAAGCGTGTTCCAAAGTGGCTGGTAGCTGCCGATCAGCGCCGACTCGCCTAGAGGGATCCAAATGTCGTCAACGACAAGCCACCGAACCGAGAAGTCAGCGACGTCTAAATTCGAAGCCTCGATAACGCTTCGACGGTGCTCCTTAATTCGGCTACAGAGCTTCTTCGAGGCAGCACCAGTTCCAGTCAACACACCTTGCCGGCCACCTGGCGAGTCGGCCTTGCCGATGTAGATCGGAATCTGCGCTGTCGTCGCATTGGCGACCCGCAAAGGCGTATAGGCGGCGAAGGGTCCTGAGTAGTAGATCGCGTAGATGCCAGCCCCCAGAAAATCGGGAAGGCTGGCGAAGGGAGTCGCTGGCTTGTCAAGCATTCGGTGCAAGATGCTCAGCGCCAAACTGGTCTTCGCCAGTGGGTCAAAAGGCGTCGCGCTCATGCAGTGACCTGCCAGCGTTCCGCTGCCCTAACCGCGGCGCTACCGCTGGCGCGGACCTCAGCTAGGGCAAGGTGTTCATGGACTGACGAGGCGACGATCTGAGCGAGCTTCACGGGCACGGCATTGCCAAGCTGGCGCATCGCTTCACTCCAAGGGCCGTGAAGCTGGTACCGATCGGGGAACGTCTGAAGTCTGGCAGCCTCTCTCACAGTGAAGTAGCGAACGCTCCCGTCTGGACGCCTGAGCATATTCTCGCCACCCGGCACGCCATGCACACCTGCCTTGAGCGCCTTTGAGGGCGCATCGATATACGAGCCCGTGTGACCGGGGTACGAGCGCGCACCAGGCTGTAAGACGTGGTTGAGGTACTTGTTAGACCCTGCCTGCGTGGGCTCTGGCAAGGAGTCGATCGCATCGCGAACTGTGCGCCACCTGGCAAGCCCATTCTCAGCGTCACGCTCGCGAACCCTGTCGCTCACTGGCTTGGCTTCCAAGCGGTCCTTCTTGGCAACCTTGTGGTCGCTCCAGTACGTCCCTGTGACGTCCTGGGCGTGCCTTAGGGATTCGTAGGAGTGTGTCGCTGACGGGAATGACCATTCAGCGTCTACGTCTGACCTGAAGCCGACGAAGAACACACGCCAACGCTGCTGAGGTACTCCGTAGTTGGCAGCGTTCACGAGCGTGGGGATGACTCGGTACTGGAGGTCTGACTTTACTGACGTGTGCTCAGCCTGGAGGCGGGCGAGGTGGTCAGTCCACGACTCAAGTTCGATCGGTGCAAGCTCGGGGTGAGCGAGCCTCAATTGGATATAGCTGTAGTAGTCAGCGAAGGACGAGCGGGTCAGGCCCCTCACGTTCTCGATGATGAACGCGCGCGGCTTGAGCTGGCGCACGACCTCGGTCGCTGCTGGGAACATATCCCGCGCGTCGTCTGCTGCTCGACCCTTGCCGCCACCGCTGAAGGGTTGGCAAGGTGGGCCTCCACTTACGAGAGCAACACCATCTTCGACGGCGCTCCAATCGACACTTCGGACGTCACCCTCTCGCACGTCAATGCCTTGGACCAGTGGATGGCCGGCAGCCTGGTTCTGGCGGAGCGTGTCGCAGCTCCAGCGGTCCCATTCGGCGACGATCTCAGTGGTGAACCCTGCAAGGTGGGTCCCGAGTGCGAGGCCACCACCCCCGGCGAACAATTCAACGCTACGCATGACGGCCATCGTAGATGATTTGCGAAGCTCGACGCGGGAGGCATCACGTACGCGCCTAGTTTCTGGGTCGCTACTCCTTCGGCACGATCTTGACCCGCTTGACCAGCGCCTCAAGCTGCCCGATCTCGAACCGCTCTCGGTGGTCCGCGGTCGTCTCGGTGCGCCGCTTGGGCAGTCCCTTCGGTACGTCGTCAGGCCAGCGGCTCACTTCGATGCGCTCAACGAGCAGCCTGGCGAAGTTGCGCTTGCGCTCAGCCGTCCAGTCAGTCATATCGAGCCCATCGGAGACTGCCTGGTCGAACATCGTGGTCCCAAGTAGTGAACTGCTGCGCCGGTCGATTTCGGTGACCTCAGCGTCGATCTTTGCTAGGCGTCCCCGAGCGTCTGCCTTGTCGATGTCACCGTCTGCGCGCATGTCCACCACGCGAGCCCGCTTCGCAATGAGAGTGGACTTCTCAGCGTCAAGGCGGTTGAGCTCGTCGTCAACGTCCGAGCCTCGCTCTGCTTGGCGTTGGCTCCAGCGCGATGAGTTCTTGAGGACCTCGTCAATGTAGGCGAAGACGTACGTCTCAAGGCGCGTGTAGTCGATGCTGATCGCGCCACAGCCTCCTGTGTGCCTGGCGCATCGAAGCCCTGGACGACTGCCACGAGCCTTCTCCCGCTTGTAGCTGGTGAGAGTGTGGCCACACTCACCGCACACGACCAGGCCACCTCCCAGAGAGTAGCGACCGCCCTTGACGCCAGGGGAGATGGTCGTCCACCGGCTGGGATCAGTGAAGAGCTTGTCCAGGCGCTCGAATTTTTCCGCGTCCATGACGGGTTCCCACTTCACTTCTCCAAACTTGTTCTTACCCAAAATGGCCGGGTTCCTCAAGATGGGGCGCAGACCAGTGACGCGCCAGAGCTTGCCTGATCGCGTGGTGATGCCTTGACGCTGCCAGTCCTTCACGATGCCTGAGAGCGTGTCACCGCTGAGCAGTCGATCGACTGCCTCCTGGATGCGTGCGACCTCAGGAGGATTGGGGACGAGTCGATGGTCCTTGACCTGGAAGCCATAGGGGACAGTGCCCCCGTGATAGATGCCCTTGCGCTCGCGATCGTCCGAGGCTCGCTTCACTCGCTCCGCGGTGCGCTCAGCTTCGGCAGCATCCCAAGCGGCTAGCGTGCGAGCGATCGCCCTGCCGTCAGCTCGGTTAAGGTCGTACTCACCAGACGCCACAGTGGAGATGCGTAGCTGGTGCTTCTCTGCGAGCTCGATCAAGTCCTCGTTCTCACGTGGCCGGCGAGTCAAGCGGCTGTTGGAGTAGGCGAGGATGGCGCCATACTCACCGAGGCGGGCACGCTCGATCATCTCCTTGAAGAGAGGGCGGGCCTTCTGGGAGCGAGTGGATGCGCCAGTGTCGTTTTCTGTGTAGACGCGAACGACGTCCATCCCAAGACGCTCAGCGAGCTTCCTGCAGTCCTCGATCTGACGCTCAACGCCGAGTTCTCTGCCTTCGCGGTCCGATGAGATGCGAGCATAGATAGCAGCCTTCGTGGCCATGACATCCTCCAGGGTGAGTCAACGTGTTAAACCTAACGTGTTGATGAAGCGCCCGAGTTCCCGTCGCGCGTGTTGCAGACGCTGCGCCAGCCGCTCGAGGCAGGAGAGGTGGTGCTGCACCGAGCACAAGGTGCTGCGCGCTACCCCGCGCGTTTCCAGTTGGTGCTTGCG